>WNGK01026506.1_pt1 | contig 11140 bp, 7 predicted proteins | sample 5400601 | NCBI WGS metagenome assembly WNGK01 (sample SAMN13153376, study PRJNA577476) | soil metagenome | isolation source: 60 cm soil or saprolite under Garry oak tree replicate 1 | place: USA:California | collected 2016-06-15
CCTCGGGGCCCTCGCTCCCCAGGTCCAGTCCGGCGGGCGAATGCACGACGGCCAGGTGCGCCGGGTCGGGCTCGAAGCCCTCCCGCCGGAGTTCGGCCAGCAGCTTGTCCAGCCGCTCCCGGGGGCCGAGCATCCCGATGTACGGCGCTTCCGAGCCGAGGAACGACCGAAGGTAGTCCTTGTCCCGCAGGAAATTGTGGCTCATGACGACCACGTAGGTCCGCCCGTCCACGCCTGCGGCCGCCCTGGCGTCGATCGGCTCGGTCTGGACGAAGCCGCTGGCTTCCGGATAGCGCTCGTGGGTCAGGAAGGCCTCGCGATCGTCGACCACCTCCACCCGCCAGCCGAGGCCGGCGGCGGTCCTCACCAGAGGGATGGCGTCGTGGCCGGCGCCGCACACGAGCAGGCGGATCGGCGGGACCAGGACCTCGACGAACGCGCGAACCCCGTCGGCCAGACGGATCGTCGCCGAGCGCTCCTGGCGGAGGGCGCGGGCCGCGGCCTCGGCCGCCGCTCCGTCGAGCCGGGCGTCGCCGAGCGACCCCTCAGTCTCGCCGCCCGGGTGGATCAGCATCCGGGCTCCGGGCTCGGCGGCGCCCTCGCCGTCGTTGCCCGCTCCCCGCGCTTCGACCACGGTGATGGCGACCAGCTCGCGCTGTTCGTCGATGGCCCGGCGGATCGCCCCGGCCATCTCCACGGCCCGTTCGGCGGGTTCGACGAACACGTCGATGACCCCGTTGCAGCCGAGTCCCCACCCCCACACCGCCTCGTCGTCGGCCGTCAGGTCGAAGTGCAGCAGTCGGGCCTGGCCCTCGCTCATGACGTCGCCGGCGACGGTGCACACCTCGCCCTCCAGGCAGCCGCCGCTGATCGTCCCGACCGGCGCGCCCGTGGCGGGGATGGCGAGCCGCGCGCCCTCCCGCCGGTACGTCGAACCCCGGATGCCGACGATCGTGGCGAGCGCCATCCGCTCGCCACGGGCGGCGCCGTCCTCGATCGCGCGAAGCACATCGTGGAGTTCGCTCATGGCTCCTCTTAGCGTACCGCCGACGCGCGTTCGCCGGGGCTGTGGGCCGGGACCGGGCCGCTGTAGAGTCCGGCCATGGCCGAGCCGGAGGCGGTCTCCCTGGTCGAACTGCGGGTCCTGGACGGCCCGAACCTGTACTTCACCAAGCCCGCCGTGAAGCTGACGCTGTCCGTTCCCGGTTGGCTCGCGGCGCCCGAGGATCGCGCCGGAAGCCGCGCCGAGGCGGTCGGCATGCCGGGCCTCGCCGGCGGATCCAGGCCGCGGATCCGCCCCGGCTCTCCGGAGAGCGAGCATCGGCTGCGCTTCGTCGCGCGGCTCGCCGCGCACGTGGCCCGCGCGCTGGCGTCCGCCGCCGGTTCGAACGTGGCGGTACGAGCCCGGCCGGGGTCCCAGCCCGACCAGATCGTCGTGGCCTTCCCCTGGCGACGGCGGACGCTCGCCGAGGCGCTCGGCCGGGAGGTGGCCGGTGTGTTCGGTGCCGTGCTGGACGCGCGGAGGAGCTTCGACCGGCTCGCGGTCGAGGCGGCGTCCCGGCTGGCGAAGGTCGAACCGGGCCCGGCGCCGGCGTGCCCAGAACCCGCGATCCCCGTGATCGCGGTGACCGGCACGAACGGCAAGACCACGACCGTCCGGCTGCTCGCCCACCTCGTCCGGGCCGCCGGGAAGACCGTGGCCTTCTCCTCGACCGACGGGGTGTACCTCAACGACGGGCTCATCGAAGCCGGCGACTACTCCGGGTTCGGCGGGGCGGGCAAGGCGCTGGCCCAACCCGGCGTGGAGGTCGCGGTCCTGGAGACGGCGCGCGGCGGCATCCTCCTGCGTGGCATGGGCACGATGCACAACGACGTCGCCGTCGTGACGAACATCTCCGCCGACCACCTGGGCCTGCACGGCATCCGGACGCTCGACCAGCTGGCCGAGGTCAAGTCCTCCATCCTCCGGATCACGCGACCCGGCGGCTGGGCCGTGCTGAACGCCGACGACCCGCGGGTGCTGGCGATGCGGAAGGTCGCCCGCGGTCGGCCGTGGATCTGCTCGCTGGACCCCGACCATCCCGCGCTCCGGGCGGCCCTGGAGGAGCGGGGCATGGGTATGACGGTGCTGGACGAGGCGATCGCGGTCCTGGAACCGGGTCGGGACGCTCGCTCGCTGATCCCGCTGGAAGAGGTCCCGGTGACGCTCGCCGGCATCTCGCCGAACAACATCCAGAACGCGATGGGGGCGGTCGCGGCGGCGCTCGGCGTCGGGCTGCCGGAGGCGGCCGTCCTCGAGGGCCTGCGGACGTTCGTCATGGACCCCGAACGCAACCCGGGCCGGACGAACCTGTTCGAGCTCGACGGGCGGGTGATCGTCGTCGACTACGCCCACAACGAAGCCGGCATCCAGGGGCTGGTCGACGTGGCCCGAGGGCTCCGCCGGAAGGGCGGACGCGTGTGGGTGTCGTTCGCCTCGGCCGGGGACCGCAGCGACGAGATCATGCACGGGATGGGCTACGCGGCGGCCCGAGGCGCGGACCGCGTGGCGGTCTCGGAGCTGCATCGGTACCTGCGTGGGCGAGACCCCCAGGACGTGATCGGGCGGCTCACGTCGGGAGCCGTCGACGGCGGTGCGACCGAGGTGCCGACCTTCCCCGACGAGATGCGATCGCTGGACTGGATGCTCTCGTCGGCGGAGCCGGGGGACGTGGTGGCCCTGACCGCGCTCGGGCAGCGCCCGGAGGTCTTCGCCGACCTGCAGCGACGAGGGGCATCGCGCGTCCGCCCGCGACGGCTCCGCCAGCTGGTTCGCCGCGCCCGCCCCCGCTGACCGTCAGGCGCGGAGCGTCCGCCTCCAGCCATCCGGCATCCGGTCCCCGTACTCGATCTCGTTCGCTCCGAGGAACGAGGCAAGGCTCTTCACCGCGTCACCGACGGGTCGGGCGGCTCCTGCGGTCGTCGGGGCGCCTGGCTCGACGTGCACGGCCTTCACGACGAGCCGCGCCCGCTTGCGGTCCATCGCCGGGTCGATCCGCGCGATCAGCCGGTCGCCGTGGAGCACGGGGAGGACGTAGTACCCGTACCGTCGCTTCGCCGGCGGCACGTAGATCTCCATGCGGTAGTCGAACCCGAACAGCCGCTCGGTTCGAGCGCGGTTCCGGATCAGGTTGTCGAACGGCGACAGCAGCGTGGTCCGCGGCTGCCAGTCCCCGGCGTCGATGCGCTCGAGCAGCGGGAGATCCTCACGGTGCACGAACCACGTCCCCGGCCAAGCTGGCGCCGAGTCGTCGACCACCGTTACCTCTTCGACATCTCCGCGCCGCGTCAGCTCCCCCACGACGTCCTTCAGCCCCGGGTAGCGACCGACGATGAAGTTGCCCTCGATGTGGCGAAGGGTGGCCACGCCGAGCGCCTTGAGCGATCGCTGGGATGCTTCGCGCACGACCGACCGCTCGGAGAGGGCTCGCCGCGGCGTCCAGTCCGGGAGGCAGCGCTCCGCCAGATCCCAGATCCGCTGCAGCCCGACCCGGCCCGCCACCATCACCGTGCCTTGGATCCACATGAACGCGAGCATGCGATCGACGTTCCGCTCGTGGGTCCAGCCGGTCGAGCGCCATCCCCGCGAGGAGCGGTCCTCCAGGTCTCGCGAGCGGAGCGGGCCGTCGCGCCGGAGCCGGCGCAGGATGTACCGGCGCAGCGCGTCGTTCTCGTCGATCCACGCCTTGACTCGCCGTTCCCATTCCGAGTCCCCGGAGAGGTATCGGCGCATGCGGGGCCGATGCAGCGGATAGTCCTCGGTCAGCACGATCGACGCGGCGTGCGCCCAGTACTCGAAGAGCCTCCGCTCGTCCCACAGCAGCGCATCGAGATGCGCGGGGTCGAACACCCCGAGGCGGCTCCAGAGGACCAGGAGGGGGCTTCGAGCCACCACGCTGATCGGGTCGAGCTGCAGACAGCCCAGGTGCCGGATCAGGTCGAGCACGTCGTCCGGCGAGCCCGCCGGCGGCTGCGGGCCCGCCAGCCGCTGCGCGGCGACGGCCATCCGGCGCGCCGTCCGCGCGGAGATCGCGCGTACGGTTCTCGCGGCCCGGCCATCCGGCGGCATGAACGCGAAGACTACCGCGCGACGGTCGGCCGTCTCGGGTAGGCTCCGCGCGGGGGGAGGAGGGGCGAGGGATGACACACGACTACGACCATGGGTACACGCGCGGCCCGTTCACCACGCTGGTCTCCGACTTTCCCGGGACGGACGTGTACCCGCCCCAGGATTTCCGGGTGGAATGGGGACCGATCTTCCATCGAGGCAGGCTCGACGGGACGGCCCGCGTGCTGGTCCTGGGCCAGGACCCCGGCGCCCACGAGAGCATCGCCCGACGCATCCTGGTCGGCGAAGCCGGGCAGCGGATCCAGGGGTTCCTGGCCAGGCTCGGTGTGACGAAGAGCTACGTCATGATCAACACGTTCGTCTACAGCGTGTTCGGGCAAGCGGGCGGGAGCCGACACCACAAGGACCCCCTGATCGCCGGGTACCGGCACCGCTGGCTCGACGCACTGCTGGTCGGCACGCAGGTCGAGGCCGTGGTGGCCCTCGGGACGCTGGCCGACGAGGCCTTCCAGACGTGGCAGGAGACCCCGTCGGGCCAGGGTGTGCAGGTGGCGTACCGGCACGTGCTCCACCCGACCTATCCGGAGAGCGCGTCGGCGAGCGGTCAGACCACCATGGCCGACGCGATGAAGCGGCTGCTCGACGACTGGAACCTGGCGCTGCAGGAGCTGAAGCCGGCCATCTCCCACCCGGACGTCCAGGTGGACCTGCTCCCCTACGGCGAAGTGTTGGTGGACGCCGACCTCGCCGCGATCCCGGAGGCGGACCTTCCGGCGGGGGTCCCGCCGTGGATGCGATCGCTCGCCGCGTGGGCGGCGCGGGTCGGCGCCACGACGGAGGACAAGCGTGCCACGGTGGTGGTCACGGTACCCACCGCCGAGCGACCGTGGCAGCCGCTCGCCTAGTCAGGCGAAGATAGGGCCGACCTGGGGGTAGCCCCCGATCAGCTGGGCGCGCAGGTCGGCCAAGCGGGGCGGCGGCGCGTGCGGGGCCACCGCCTAGCTGGTGTCGAGCACCATCGGCTTCGCCCACGCCAGCAGCTTCTCCGCGGCATCGACGACAGCGTCGCCGGCGATGGTCCGCAGCCAGTCCTCCCGCCCGTACGAGAGGTCCCCGCCGATGGTCACCAGCTCCACCCATGAGGGGTCGGCTTCGAGCACGTTCTCCCACGGGTCCGGGAGCCGGCGTTCCAGCACGAGGATGTCCGCGGGACGGCCGGGCGCGAGCAGCCCGAGGCGGTCATCCAGCCCGGCGATGCTCGCGGCGCCGGTCGTGACCATCTTCACGAGCTGCTCGGCCGTCACCGTGGCTCCTTGGATCGCCAGCTCGCGCCGGGCCACGCGCATCTCGTCCAGGAGGCTCCTGCTGCCGCTGGGGAGCCAGTCGGCGCCCAGCGCGAGGGGGATCTTCAGGTCGAGCGCGTCCTTGACGTTCGTGGTCTGCGCGTAGAGCCGCAGGTTGCTCTGCGGCGACCACACGAGTTTCGCGCCGGCCGTCTTCATCTGCACGAACTGATCGTGGGTGAGCGCCGTCCCGTGGATGACGACCGTGGCGGGCGTCAGCGCCCCGAGGGTCACGAGCCGCGGGAACTCACCGATCGATCGCTGGTCCCCTACGTCCCCGCTGTGCATCCCGTCGAGGATGCTCTGCAGGTCCGCGTTGACGTTCGACGGCAGGTCGATCATGGACCGGGCGTGCTGCGCACCGAAGATCCGCTTGTCGACGTTGCGCACGAGCGCTTCCTCGGAGGGGTACTGGGGCGACGCTCCCTGGATCGCCGTCGTCCCGCCGACGAGGGCCCGGACCTCCGCGTAGCGCGTGGCGACGACGTCCAGGTGGGCCGCCTGCAGCGCGTTCCACGGCGTGCGCACGATCTGCTTGTAGATCGGGCTGTCGCGCCAGCGATAGCGATTGGCGAAGAGCTGCGGCGGCTCCCACGCCGCGAAGATGTTGAACTCGGGATGCCCGTGGAGGTCGATGAGCCCGGGAAGGATCACGCCCTTCGTGTCGAGCACCTTCACCCCGGCCGGAGCCGCCACGTGGACCGCGGAGATGTTCCCGTCCGTACCGACTACGACGTGGCCGGGGTCGTGCACCTCGTTCGGCGTGACGACGCAGCCGCGCAGCGCGAACGGCTCACCGGCCGGCGCCTCCGCCGGCGCGTTCAGCTTCGCGTCCGCCGCCCCCAGCGCCGGCGGCTCCGGATCCGGCGCCGCGATGCCCGCCGTGTATCGCCGCTCGAAGGCGTCGCTCCCTTCCGCGTGCTGGCTCATCGCCACCGCCCTCCCGTCGCCGCGGATCGACCGCCACCCGATCTCACCGGACGGCTTCGAACTCCAGGATGTCGGGATCGCCGCCCACGGCCTCGATGTGCGTGTTCCCTTCGCGCGCCGCCAGGCCGGCCGGCTGGGCGAGCGAACGCCGTCGTTCCAGTTCCTTCCACACCTCCGTCGCGTAGTCGACGCACAGAACGACGAGGTCCCCCGGCCGGCTCCGGTCGAGCGCTCGACGGGTGGCCTCCATCTCGTCCAGGATGACCTCGACGTTGCCCACTCGAGATCCGCGCACCCGCTGGGCCTCTCTCACGCCTTCCAGGACGAACGCCGCGGTCTCGCCCTGCTCGCGGCCACGGGGATTCGCGTCCTCGCGGATGATGACCTCGTCGAAGTACCGGGCGGCCACCCGCCCCAGCTCTCGCATGTCCTCGTCGCGCCGGTCGCCGGGCGTGGCGATCACGCCCACCCGCAGGTTCGCGTTCCACGAGGACGCGCCCGTGGGCACGCCCGGCGTGGGCCCCTGGGTCATGCGCTCGACGAAGTCCCCGACGGTCTGCAGTCCGGCCGCGTTGTGCGCGTAGTCCAGCAGGACCTTCACGCCGTTCAGCTCGAACAGGTTCAGGCGACCGGGCGCCTGGTAGATCGAGGTGCTGAACGAACGGAGCCCCTGCCGGATGTCGTGCAGGTGGGCCCCCGCGGCGTGGGCGGCCGCCGCCGCGGCCATGGCGTTCGCCACCATCATCCGGGCCCGTCCTTCGAACGTGGCGGGCAGCTGGTGGACCCACGCGATCGGCATCGTCCGGCGGCCTTCGCGGATGACCATCATCTCGCCGCGCGAGCTCCGCTGGAGGGACACGGCCTTGCCGCCCCGACGGATCCACCGCTCCACCAGCGGGTTGCTCTCCTGCATCGTGAAGAAGATGACGCTCCCCGAGCAGTGCCGGCGCATCTCCGCGACCAGCGGGTCGTCGGCGTTCAGCACCGCGAACCCGGTCCGTGGCACGGCTTCCACGACGACGCGCTTCACGGCCGCGAGCTGCTCGATCGAATGCACGTCCTTCAGGCCGAGGTGGTCGCCGGTCACATTCGTCACCACACCCACGTCGTTGCGCCCGTAGCCCAGACCCTCGCGGAGGATGCCGCCCCGCGCCACCTCGAACACGGCGAAATCGACCCGCGGGTTCTGCAGCACCATCTGGGCGGACTTCGGGCCGCTCGCGTCCGCCCGCTTGACGAGGCGCTCGTCGATGTAGATGCCGTCCGTCGAGGTCATCCCGACCTGCTTGCCCATCCCCTTGAAGATGTGGGAGATCATCCGGACCGTCGTCGTCTTCCCGTTCGAACCGGTCACGGCCACGATCGGGATGCGGACGGGTGTCCCCGGGGGGAACAGCAGGTCGATCACCGGCTTGGCCACGTACTGCGGTTCTCCCTCCGTGGGATGCGTGTGCATCCGGAATCCAGGAGCGGCGTTCACCTCGACGATGGCCCCGCCCGTCTCGCGCACCGGCTGGGAGATGTCCGGAGCGATGAAGTCGATCCCGGCCACGTCGAGGCCGGTGACCCGGGCGGCCTCCTCGGCGATCTCGACGTTCTCCTCGTGGGCCTCCCACGTGCGATCGATCGAGATGCCGCCCGTCGACATGTTGCCGGTCGAAACCAGCTTGACGAACTCACCCTCCGGGGGCACCCGGTCCATCCCGAACCCTTGCCGGCGGACCAGAGCGACGGCGTCCTCGTCGATCTTGATCTTCGTCAGGACCTTCTCGTGGCCGATGCCCCGGCGGGCGTCGGCGTTCGTCAGCTCGACCAGCTCCTCGACGGTGTGCTCGCCGTCGCCGATCACGTGCGCCGGGACCCGCTGGGCGACGGCGATCATCTGCCCGCCGATGACCAGCACCCGGTAGTCGTTGCCCGTGACGTAGGACTCCACGACCACGACCCCGCGGCGAGCCTCCTTCAGTGCCCGCTTGAACCCCGCTCGGACCGATCGCCCATCCTTCAGGTCGAGGCCGACCCCCCGCCCGTGGTTGCCGTCCAGGGGCTTCGTCACCACGGGGAAGCCGATCCGGCGGGCGGCGCCGAACGCTTCGTCCTCCGTCCGGACCATCTCGCTGTGGGGGACCGGGAGGCCGGCCGCGGCGAGCAGGTTGACCGTCAGCTTCTTGTCGCTGGCGATGTCCACGGCGAGCGCGCCGGTCATCGAGGTCATCGTCGCCCGGATACGCTGCTGGAACCTGCCCTGTCCGAGCTGGACTAGGGACGCCTCGTTCAAGCGGATCCACGGGATGTCCCGGCTCATCGCCTCGTCGATCAGGGCCTGGGTCGAAGGCCCGAAGGCCCTCCGTTCGGCCAGGCGGATCAGGCCCTCCAGCCCCGCGAGGAAGTCGAATCCCTCCTCCGCCTTCACCAGGTGGTTGACGATGCGGACGGCCAGCCTGCCCGCTTCGACGCCGACGCGCTCCTCGACGTAGCCGTAGATCACGTTGTACTGGCCTTCGGTGCCCGCCCCTCGCGTCTTGCCCCGGTAGATCTGCGCGCCGGTCTCCCGCTGCAGCTCCAGGGCGACGTGCTCGGCGACGTGCCCGACCCACGTCCCTTCGCTCAGGCGGGCAAGGAAGCCACCGGCCCGTCCCAGCGAGCAGGAGTGGTCCTTCAGGCCCGGGAGCAGGTCGAGCAGCCCCTCGGTGAAGCCCTTCAGGCGGTTGGACGGCCAGTGCTCGAGCGAACCGAGATCGACCAGCAGCCGGATGCACGGTTCGTAGGACCAGTAGTTCGGGCCGCGGAAGACCCGTGACTCGAGGATCCTGAGGTCCGGCCGGGCTGGAGGCTTCTTCGTGGCGGGCTCGTCCTTCGCCTTCGCCCGCTCCGCGCGGGACTTGGTCCGCGAGCGCTGGACCGTGTCGCTCACTCGGAAGCCTCCAGTTCCTCCCGCCGCAATCGGCGCCGACGGTCGACGGCGAAGCTGTCGGCCCCCTCCCTGGCGGCATCCCTGGCGAGCCGCTCCAGCCGCTTCGTCGCGAGTTCCTTGGCCCGCGCCCGCCGGGCGCTCGGCGCTTCGAGCGACGGGAGGAGCGCGCGCGACCGAAGGTCGAACCGGTACCCGGCCGGGAGCGAGTGCAGCACGGCGCCCGAGACCATCATCGGTCGGTACCCCTTCGTGACGTACGCGTCGGTGACGAGGTTCGAGCCATCGACGATCGTCACGACCCCCTTGCCGATGACCTCGAGGGTATCGTCGGGGTGGATCATGGCGGCGGTGTCCTCGTCGACCCCGATACCGATCAGCGAGGGGGACTGGGCGACCACCGAGATCAGCCGTCCCAGCCGTCCGCGCTGTTCGAAATGCTGATCGACGATCACGTCCCGGAGCAGCCCGAGTCCCGCGGAGACCTGCGCCATGCGATGCTTCGGCACGGGACCCGAGGCGCCGAAGGCCATCATGTGCGTGCTGGCGGCGCTGGCTCCCGCCGACGTCCCCCCGATGACGGCGCCTCGGTCACGGGCGGCGACCACGGCCTCGCCCAGGCGCGTGCCCGCCACCACCGAGGACAGCCGGAGCTGGTTCCCTCCGGTGAGGAAGATGCCCGTCGCGTCGGCGAGCGTTGCCGCGGTCGAGGCGAGGTTGGCCTCCTGGCGGGTGAGCGGCCGGAGCCCCGAGACCTTGGCGGCGCCCATCTGGGTGAACAGCAGGCGGTACAGTTCGGTGGCCTCGTCGCCCAGGCTCGAAGCGGTGCTGATGACGACGATGTGCCCGTCGGCGCCTCCCGACTCCTCGACGAACCTGGTCAGGATGACCTTGTTCCGCAGCTTGTCCTCGGCTCCGCCGATGATCATCACCGGGCCCGGATGCCGGGGCGGAACCTGTTCGGCGAGGGGATGGGCTCCTGGGCCCTGGTCGGTCACGACGGCGAGTCTACCCGGAGCGCCCGACCGGATGGCCGGAAGGGGTCGGTGGAACGGGGTTCGGGCCGCGCGTAGGCTGAACCGGTGCTCCTGCTGCTCGGCGTGATCGTGCTCGGCCTTCTGATCGGACTCGCGCTGGGTGGCAGTCTGCGCGCGCTCGAGCAGATCAGCTTCCGATGGTGGGGACTCGCGGTAATGGGCCTCGCATTGCAGTTCGTTCCGATCCCGTCGTCGTGGGGTCAGCGGGGGCACTGGCTCGCGGTCGGGCTGCTCGTGGCCTCCTACGCGGTGCTGACGGTTTTCGTCGCGGCGAACTTCCGACTGCCGGGTTTCCCACTGATGGCGGTCGGGTTCGTCCTGAACCTGGTTGCGGTGGCGGCGAACGGCGGGATGCCGGTCAGCGCCGACGCCGTTCGAACCGCGTATGGCCCGGGGGCGCCGTCGTTGATCACCGCGTTGCGGACCGAGGGCGGCGAGAAGCACCACATCCAGCGACCGGACGACATCCTGTTGCCCATCACTGATCAGGTCCCGGTGCCGAGGCCGTTCCACACGGTGTTGTCCGCCGGGGACGTGACCTCGATGGCCGGCGCGGCCTGGGTGGTCGCCGGCGCGACGCTCCCGGCAGGTCGGAGGCGCCGGGTTCGGCGAAGGAAGCCCGGCGAGGTCGTGGAGCCGTTGGCGGCGGGGGACTAGCGACCCGGGAGCCGCGGATCGCGGTCAGGCTGTCAGAGGTTCCGGCGGCGTCGCGGACCCCCGAGGTCCGGGCCGGGGTGCCGGTGTGGGATCGGGCGTCAGGGCGTCGGGCGCGTGGTCGACGGACGTCTGTTCGGCGGCGGTGGCCTCGGGC
>WNGK01007849.1_pt1 | contig 11135 bp, 8 predicted proteins | sample 5400601 | NCBI WGS metagenome assembly WNGK01 (sample SAMN13153376, study PRJNA577476) | soil metagenome | isolation source: 60 cm soil or saprolite under Garry oak tree replicate 1 | place: USA:California | collected 2016-06-15
CGAGTACAAGGTCGATCTCGGCACGCCGCGCAATCCCGGCGAACGCCTGGTCGACCTGTACGTGGCGCCGTTGCCGGAGCGGCCTGACCACGTGGTCGTCATGCTGCAGGAGCGCACGATCGCCGACAAGATGGACCGCCAACTCACCCATCGCGGTGCCGCGCGTTCGGTGATCGCGCTCGCGGCGATGCTCGCACACGAGATCAAGAATCCGCTCTCGGGCATCCGCGGGGCGGCGCAGCTGCTCGAGCAATCAGCGGGCGATGATGATCGCACCTTGACGCGGTTGATCTGCGACGAAGCCGATCGCATCGTGAAGCTGGTCGACCGCATGGAAGTGTTCACCGACGAGCGGCCGATCGAGCGCGAATCCGTCAATATCCACGCGGTGCTCGAGCACGTGAAGCACCTCACATATTCGGGCGTTGCGCGGCACATCAAGTTCGTCGAGGACTACGATCCGTCGCTGCCTCCGGTACTCGGCAATCGCGATCAGCTCATCCAGGTCTTCCTCAATCTCGTGAAGAACGCGGCCGAGGCGATCGGGGAGAACGCCGTCGACGGCGAGATTCAGCTTTCGACCGCGTTTCGACCAGGCGTGCGCTTGTCACTGCCAGGCACTAAGACGCGCGTATCGCTGCCGCTCGAATTCTGCGTCAAGGACAACGGCCCCGGCGTTCCCGAGGACCTGTTGCCCCATCTCTTCGACCCGTTCGTGACGACAAAACCGACCGGATCTGGCCTCGGCCTCGCGCTGGTATCCAAGATCATCGGCGATCACGGCGGGATCATCGAATGCGAGTCGCAACCGCGACGTACGATTTTTCGTGTGCTCATGCCCATGTTCTTGGGCGACGACGCCGAGCCGGGCGACGCTGCCTAAAGAGGGATGCCAATGCCCGCTGGAAACATTCTGGTTGCCGACGACGATGCGGCGATCCGCACCGTGCTCAACCAAGCGCTGTCGCGCGCAGGTTACGAAGTCCGCTCGACCAGCAATGCCGCGACGCTCTGGCGCTGGGTCAGTCAAGGGGAGGGCGATCTCGTCATCACCGACGTCGTGATGCCGGACGAGAATGCGTTCGACCTCTTGCCGCGCATCAAGAAGCTGCGGCCGGAGCTTCCCGTGATCATCATGAGCGCGCAGAACACGTTCATGACCGCGGTGCGCGCGTCCGAGCGGGGTGCCTACGAATATCTCCCGAAGCCGTTCGATCTCAAGGAACTCATCGGGATCGTCGGCCGGGCGCTGGCGGAGCCGAAGGAGCGCACGCGCCCGAGCGCCAAGCCGGACGAGTTCGAGTCCATTCCGCTGGTCGGCCGCTCGCCCGCGATGCAGGAAATCTACCGGGTGCTGGCCCGGCTGATGCAGACCGATCTCACGGTGATGATCTCGGGCGAGTCCGGGACCGGCAAAGAGCTGGTCGCACGCGCGCTGCACGATTACGGCAAGCGCCGCAGCGGTCCGTTCGTGGCCATCAACATGGCTGCGATCCCGCGCGACCTCATCGAATCCGAATTGTTCGGCCACGAGAAGGGCGCGTTCACCGGCGCCAATACCCGCAGCTCCGGCCGTTTCGAACAGGCCGAAGGCGGCACGCTCTTCCTCGACGAGATCGGCGATATGCCGATGGAGGCGCAGACGCGGCTCCTGCGCGTGCTGCAGCAGGGCGAATACACCACCGTGGGCGGGCGCACCCCGATCAAGGCCGATGTGCGCATCATCGCAGCCACCAACAAGGACCTGCGCATCCTCATCCAGCAGGGCCTATTCCGCGAGGATTTGTTCTTCCGCCTCAATGTCGTGCCGTTGCGCCTGCCGCCGCTACGTGAACGCATCGAAGACGTGCCCGATCTGATCCGACACTTCTTCGCTCAAGTCGAGCGCGAGGGATTGCCGGGCAAGCAGCTCGAGCCGGCCGCGCTTGAGCGACTCAAGCATCATCGCTGGCCTGGCAACGTGCGCGAGCTTGAAAATCTCGCGCGCCGGCTTGCCGCGCTCTATCCGCAGGAAACGATCGCGGCGGCGGTGATCGACGCCGAACTATCGCAGCCGGCCATGGTTTCGGCCAGCGACGAGCCGCGCTCGGAGGAGGGCCTTTCGGCCGCCGTCGAGCGGCATCTGGCGTCCTATTTTGCCAGCTTCGGCGACGGATTGCCGCCGCCCGGCCTCTATCACCGGGTGCTACGGGAGATCGAGCATCCGCTCCTGTCGGTGACGCTTGCGGCCACTCGCGGCAACCAAATCCGCGCGGCGGATTTGCTCGGGGTCAATCGCAACACGCTGCGCAAGAAAATCCGCGATCTCGATATCCAGGTCTTCCGCAGCAGCGGCTGACGCCCTCTCGTTGCTTTTGATGGTGCCGATTGGCCACAGGGCGACCTTGCACGCCCCGGAATTGTCGCAATTCGGCAACATTGTTGTATAAAAGCATCAATGCCACACGACCATCGATCAATGGGGGGCACCTAAACGGGCGTATTTTCGCGCCCCGCCGGGTTCCCGTTTGGGACGAGATGAGTCGATGAACGTCGGCGAAGCCGCCACCACCGAACTTGTCACTGCTGCCGCGGCGCCGACGCCGGGATGGATCCCGCGAGCGCTTGGTCTTGCCGCCGTTGCGCTCGCCCTGCTGTCGGCGCTGCTGACCTTCGTCGTGCTCGCCGGTCTCACGCCGATCGCGCCCACCCACGAGGTCGTGGTCACGCTACTGCTGGCAAACGCAGTCACCGTCTTTCTTCTGATTCTGGTCATCGCGCGCGAGGTGTGGGGAGTCGTGCAGGCGAGGCGTCGCGGGCGCGCGGCGGCGCGACTGCACGTGCGCATCGTCGCCTTGTTCTCCATCATCGCTGCGGTCCCCGCGATTGCGGTCGCCGTGGTGGCAAGCGTGACGCTCGACCGGGGCCTCGACCGCCTGTTCTCGCAGCAGACGCAGGCGCTGATCGAGAATTCGCTCATCGTGGCCGACGCCTATGTGCGCGAACACGTCCAGTTCGTGCGCGCCGACAGCATCGCCATTGCCATCGAACTCGCGCGCGCCAAGCCCTTGTTCGAGCAGTCACGCGAGCAGTTCCATCAGTTCCTCGCGGTTCAAGCCTCGATCCGCGGATTGCCGGCCGTCATGCTGCTCGACAAGGACCTCAACGTTGTCGACCAGGTCGACGGACAGATCAACGAGGCCTTCGTCAAGCCATCGGCGGAAGTGCTGGCCGCCATCAACGACACCGAGCCGCAAGTGGCGATGTTCCTCGATGACAATTACGTCGCCGCCATCATCAAGCTGCGCGGCTACAACGACCTCTATCTGTACATTGCACGCCTGCTCGATCCGCGCGTGCTCGCGCAACTGCGGGCGACGCAGGCCAGCGTCGCTCAGTACGCCGATCTCTCGGCGCGCCGCATCGGCATTCAGATCGCGTTCGCATTGATGTACACGGTGATCGCGCTCATCGTGCTGTTGTCGGCGGTCTGGATCGGACTGAACTTCGCCAATTACCTGGTGGCGCCCATCCGCCGCCTGATCAGCGCGGCTCAGGTTGTCTCGACCGGCAATCTCTACGTTCAAGTGCCGACCCGGCGCTCCGAGGGCGACCTCGCCCAGCTGGGCGAGACCTTCAACAAGATGACGCAGGAGTTGCGGACCCAGCGCGACGACATCGTGCGCGCGCGTGACCTGATCGATAGCCGCCGTCGTTTCACCGAAGCCGTGTTGGCCGGAGCGAGCGCCGGTGTTATCGGGGTCGACGCCGAGAGCTGTATCAGCATCCTGAATCGATCCGCGGAGAGACTGATCGGACGTACCGAGGCCGACGCTCTCGGCCGGCCCCTGACCGAAATCGTCCCCGAGCTCGCCGGCATGTTCGCGGCCGCGCGCTCCGGGCTGCAGCGCCTGGTTCAGGGTCAGGTGACGATCAACCGCAACGGCCGCGAGCGCAACCTGTCAGTGCGAGTGACGAGCGAGCAGTCGGGCGCGGCCGAGGGCGGTTATGTGGTGACGCTCGACGACATCACCGAGCTCGTCACCGCACAGCGCACCTCCGCCTGGGCCGACGTCGCGCGCCGCATCGCACACGAGATCAAGAATCCACTTACCCCGATCCAGCTTTCCGCCGAGCGCTTGCGCCGGAAATACGCCGGCGTGATCAAGGAGGACGGTGGCATCTTCCAGCAATGCACTGACACCATCGTCCGCCAAGTCGACGACATCAAACGCATGGTGGATGAGTTCTCACGCTTTGCCCGCATGCCGAAGCCGGTGATGACAGCGGAAGACGTGGCCGACACCGTGCGCCAGGTGGTGTTCCTCCAGCGCGTCGGCAACCCCGACATCGGCATCGACCTCGAGATCGCGGAGGACCCCCTGCCGGCGCGGTTCGACCGCCGGCTCATCTCGCAGGCGCTCACCAACATCATCAAGAACGCCACCGAAGCCATCGCCGCGGTATCCCCGGGAGAATTGGGGCGTGGGCGCATCCGCGTCTGGGCCGGTCGCGAAGGCGACGACATCGTCATCGATGTGATCGACAACGGCATCGGGTTGCCGAAGGAGAACCGCAGCCGGCTGCTCGAACCCTATGTCACGACCCGCGAGAAGGGCACCGGGCTCGGTCTGGCCATCGTCGGCCGCATCCTCGAAGAGCACGGCGGACGCATCGAGCTCCGCGATGCCGCCGATAAGATCCCCGGCCAGCGCGGTGCATGGATGCGGCTGCGCTTTGCTGCGGAAACCGCGAGCTCGAGCGAGGCCCATCCCGCGTCTCAACCTCAGACCCCTCAACTTGCAACGAACGCTTAAGCCATGGCTGATGACATCCTTATCGTCGACGACGAAGCGGATATCCGGGAACTGGTTTCCGGCATCCTGCAGGACGAAGGCTTTATCACGCGCTCCGCGCGCGACAGCGACGACGCGCTGGCCCATGTTGCCAGCCGCAGGCCCAATCTGGTCTTCCTCGACATCTGGCTCCAAGGCAGCCGGCTCGACGGCCTGCAGCTGCTCGACGCGATGAAGGCACAGCATCCCGAACTGCCGATCGTGATGATTTCGGGGCACGGCAACATCGAAACCGCGGTCGCCGCGATCAAGCAGGGTGCCTACGACTTCATCGAGAAGCCCTTCAAGGCCGACCGGCTGGTGCTGGTCACGCAGCGCGCGCTCGAGACCTCGCGACTCAAGCGCGAGGTGAAGGCGCTCAAGCAGTTGGCGCCCTCGACACTGGTCGGCAAGTCGTCCTCGATGAACCAGCTGCGCCAAACGGTCGAAAAAATTTCTCCCACCAACAGCCGCATTTTGATTGTTGGGCCCGCAGGCGCCGGCAAGGAACTGACGGCGCGCGCGATCCACAGCCATTCGACCCGGGTCAATGGTCCGTTCATTGTGATCAATGCGGCGGCGATGATGCCGGACCGGATGGAGATCGAGCTGTTCGGCGTGGAACAGCCGACAAACGGGGGGCGCAAGGTCGGCGCGCTGGAAGAGGCGCATGGCGGCACGCTGTTCATCGACGAGATCGCCGACATGCCGCGGGAGACCCAGAACAAGATCTTGCGGGTCCTGGTCGAGCAGACGTTCCAGCGCGTCGGCGGCACCAACAAGGTCCAGGTCGACGTGCGCATCATCTCGTCGACCGGCCGCAACATCGAAGCTGAGATCGCCGCCGGCAAGTTCCGCGAAGATCTCTACCACCGCCTTTCGGTCGTGCCGATCCGCGTGCCGCCACTGGCCGAGCGCCGCGAGGACATTCCCAACCTCATCGAATATTTCATGGACCAGATCTCGCAGGCCACCGGCCTGCCCAAGCGGCTGATCGGCGATGACGCCATGGCCGTGCTGCAATCGCATGACTGGCCGGGCAATGTGCGCCAGCTGCGCAATAACGTGGAGCGGCTGATGATCCTCGCCGGCGGCGACCCGGAGGCGGTGATCAACGCCGACATGTTGCCGCAGGACGTGGGCTCCATGGTTCCCTCCATGCCTGGCAGCGACGGCGGCGAGCATCTCATGGGGTTGCCGTTGCGCGACGCCCGCGAGGTGTTCGAGCGCGAATATTTGGTCGCCCAGATCAGCCGGTTCGGCGGCAACATTTCCCGCACGGCCGAATTCGTCGGCATGGAGCGCTCGGCTCTGCACCGCAAGCTCAAGGCGCTCGGCATAGACTGACGACGCAGGATCGAGGCGAGCAGCGATGCGTCATCCATTTTCTGTCCTTCATCCTTCGCCGCCCGATCTCTGATGTCACGCATCGCTTATGTGAACGGTCGTTATCTGCCGCAGCGGGCAGCCACCGTCCATGTCGAGGATCGTGGCTACCAGTTCTCGGACGGCGTCTACGAAGTCTGCGAGGTGAGGGGCGGCTGCGTCATCGACCAGCGGCGCCACTTGGCACGCCTCCAGCGCTCGCTCCATGAGCTTCGCATCGAGATGCCGATGTCGGAGGCCGCGCTCGCGATTGTGATGCGCGAATGCATGCGGCGGAACCGCGTGCGCGACGGCCTCATCTACCTGCAGATCACGCGCGGGGTGGCGCGCCGCGACCATGGCTTTCCGCCGCCGGGCACCCGCCCGAGCGTCGTGGTCACCGCTCACGGCATTGATGTTGCGGGCAATGAGCGCATCGCCGCCGACGGCATTGCCGTTATCACCGTGCCCGACAATCGTTGGCAGCGTGTCGATATCAAGTCGATCTCGCTGCTGCCCAATGTGCTGGCGAAGCAAGCGGCGCGCGAGAACGGCGCCAAGGAGGCGTGGTTCGTCGACCGCGCGGGCCATGTGACCGAGGGCTCGTCGAGCAATGCTTGGATCGTTACCAGGGGCGGGAAGGTCGTAACCCGGCCGGCCGATAACGGAATTTTACGCGGCATCACCAGAACCGTGCTGATCGACGTGATCCGGGCCCAGGGGCTGGAGTTCGAGGAACGGCCCTTTACGGTCGAAGAGGCCTATGGCGCGCGCGAAGCCTTCCTGACGTCCGCCAGCCAGATCGTCATGCCGGTTGTTCGCATCGACGACCGCCCGGTGGGCAATGGAGCGCCGGGATCGGTTGCAACCGCGCTACGGGCCGAGTTCCACCGCCACGCCGAGTGGACTTGAATGGACCGAGTTGCCCTACCGAGACACCCTCTGCCCCCAACTTGTGCTTGCGCCGTCCGCAGGCGTGGCCTGTAATGGCGGGGTCCGGGTCCTGTTTGAGTGCGCACGGCTAGTATGGGCACAGCGACTTGGCAATAAGTCTCGCGGGAAGGGGCCTGCGAGCGAGAAAATGGAACAACGACAATGGCGGCAGACCGCTCACAAAATCTCCAAGATACCTTCCTTAATCACGTCCGCAAGAATAAGACCCCGCTCACGATCTTCCTGGTGAACGGGGTGAAGCTGCAGGGCGTGGTCACCTGGTTCGATAATTTCTGCGTGTTACTGCGACGCGACGGGCATTCGCAGCTCGTCTACAAGCACGCCATCTCGACCATCATGCCGGGTCATCCGATCCAACTGTTCGAAGGTGCCGAGGAGGCGCCGATCGCGGAAAAGGTTTGATTGGAACCGCGCCGGTTCGATAGCCACAGCGATCGACTGAGCCCGCGGCAGGGCTCGGAGACCGGACGCGCGCTCGTAATCGAACCGCACCTGCGCTCCCGCTTGGCGCCGGCCGCAGACGCGCGCGCCAAAGCCGCGTTGCGCTCGCCCGACGCGAGACTCGACGAGGCGGTTGGGCTCGCTCGTGCGATTGATCTCAACGTGGTCTCGTCCGGCATCGTGCCTCTCGGCGAGATCCGCCCGGCGACTTTCATCGGCAAGGGCAAGGTCGAAGAGATCGCCGGCCTCGTCAAAACCGACGACGCGGGAATCGTGGTGATGGATTGCGCGCTCTCGCCGGTGCAGCAGCGCAATCTTGAAAAGGCCTGGGACGCCAAGGTGCTCGACCGCACGGGGTTGATCTTGGAAATTTTCGGCCGCCGCGCCCGCACCCGCGAAGGCGCGCTGCAGGTCGAGCTTGCCCATCTGACTTACCAGAAGAGCAGGCTGGTGCGCTCCTGGACGCATCTTGAACGCCAACGTGGCGGCTTCGGTTTCCTTGGCGGACCCGGTGAGACCCAGATCGAAACGGATCGGCGCATGATCGAGGAGCGCATCGCCCGCATCGAGGCGGAATTGGACAAGGTCAAGCGCACGCGCAAGCTCCACCGCGACAGCCGCAAGCGCGTGCCGTATCCGATCGCGGCGCTGGTGGGCTACACCAACGCCGGCAAATCAACCCTGTTCAATCGCTTGAGCCAGGCCAGCGTGCTTTCCGCCGACATGCTGTTCGCGACGCTCGACCCAACCTTGCGGGCGGTCGATCTGCCGAAGGGATTGCGCATCATCCTCTCCGACACCGTCGGATTCATCTCGGATCTGCCGACCATGTTGGTGGCGGCGTTTCGCGCGACCCTCGAAGAGGTCATCGAAGCCGACCTGATCCTGCACGTGTGCGACGTGTCGCACGAGGACGCCGAAGCGCAGTCGCTCGACGTCGAAGAGGTCTTGTCCCAACTCGGCATCCCAGTTCGGGACGGCGCGCAGCTGATCGAGGTTTGGAACAAGATCGATCGGCTCGATCGCGATGCCCGCGCGCGCGTGCGCAATCGCGTCCAACGCCAGCCCGCCGGGCGGCATCCGGTGCTGGTCTCGGCGCGAAGCGGGGAGGGGCTCGACGACCTCGCCGTTGAGATCGAGCGGCGGCTCGCCGCGCGGCGGGTGATGCTCGACCTCGTCCTCGATGCGGCCGATGGTGCCGGCTTGAGCTGGCTGCATCGCCACACCGAAGTCATGACCAAGGCGCTGCGCGACGATGGCGCGCTCGAGATCACGGTTCGCGCCGACCCCGCCAACGCGGAGAAGGCGCGAGCGAGGTTCGGACGGTCGCACATGCACTCGCATTGACAAACGTCGATCAGAGGTGACGTGCGGACAGCTCAATATTTCTCGATGCCCTTGATGTCCACGACGCGGCTCCAGCGGGCCGCGTCAGGCTCGATGTAGTCCTGCATCTGCTCGGGCGTGGACGGCATCGAGATGTTGCCGACGGTCGCAAGCTTGTCACGAATGTCCGGCAGCTTGAGGATTTCGCCGACCTCCCAATTGAGCCGGTCGATGATGGGACGCGGGGTGCCGCCAGGCGCGGCAAGGCCGAGCCAGGACATGACCTCGAAGCCGGGCAGCGTCTCGGCGATGGCCGGGATATCGGGCTCGAGCACAAAGCGCTTGCGAGAGGACACTGCCAGTCCGCGCAACGTGCCACCATTGATCTGTGCGAATGCGATGGTGCCGGTTTCGATCATGACGTCGAGCCGGCCGCCCAACAGGTCTTGCACCATCTGGGTATTGCCCCGGTAAGGAATGCCGCGCAGCGAAATGCCGGCTTCGACATTGATCAGTTCGCCCGTCAGGTGGTGCACGCTGCCGGGCAGGTTCATTCCATAGGTCACGTCGAATGGGGCGGCCTTGGCGCGGGCGATGAGATCAGGAAAGGACTTGAGCGGCGAATTCAGGGCGGCCGCAACCACCATCGGATAGCCGGAGATCAGCCTGATGAAGGCGAAATCCTTGATCGGATGATAGGGCAGCGCCTTGGCGACTGCGGCGCGCGCGGAAAAGGCCCCGGTCAACATGCTGACGACATAGCCGTCCGGCTGCGATTTTGCGACGGCGTTCCAGGCCGCGACGCCGGTTGTCGCTGAATTTTCGACCACCACGGCTTGGCCGAGCCGTTCGCTGAGCCTTTCCGCGAGCAACCGACTGACAAAATCCGGGCTGCCGCCCGCCGGCGTTCCGGTCACGATCCTGAGCGCACGCGTTGGCCATTGCTGGGCAGCGGCCGGGACGGCGAGCGTTGCGCCAAGTGCAACGGCGAGGAGGCGAGGGAGCATTCGCATGCGGACGTCAGCGTGATGCGCTGGAGCGCAGCGCTCGTTCGGCGGCCTTAGCCTCGTTCCAGAGTTCGTCCATCTCTTCGAGTGTCGCCGCCTGCGGGGTCTTGCCCCGTTCCGCCAGCGCCCGTTCGATCGTGGCGAAGCGGCGCTCGAATTTCTGATTTGTGGCACGCAGCGTTGCTTCCGGATCAACATCGAGATGACGGGCAAGGTTGACCACCGCGAACAGGAGGTCGCCGACCTCGGCACCGGCGGTGGCGCGATTGCCGGCAGCGAGTTCGGTCTCGATCTCGTCCGTCTCCTCGCGGATCTTGGCGAGCACCGCGAGCGGGTCGTTCCAGTCGAAGCCGACTTCGCCGGCCTTGGCCTGCAGTTTGAGCGCACGGGTGAGGGCAGGGAGCGCGACCGCAATCCCAGCGAGGGTGCTTGCGGCTTCCTTGGCGCTTGGCCCATTGCCTTTTTTCGCTCGCTCCGCCCTTTTGATGCGCTCCCACAAGCCCTCCACCGCCTTCGGCGAGAGACCGCGCGCCTCGCCGAACACGTGAGGATGGCGCCGCACGAGCTTTTCGGTCAGGCTCTCGACGACGTCGGCAAAGTCGAAGGCCCCTAGCTCTTGCGCCATGCGGGCATGGAACACGACCTGCAGCAGGAGATCGCCCAATTCATCGCGCAGGTCATCGAGATCACCTCGCGCAATGGCATCGGCGACCTCGTAAGCCTCCTCGATGGTATAGGGGGCGATCGTCTCAAAAGTCTGCTCCAGGTCCCACGGACAGCCGCTGCCGCGCGTGCGCAGCGCCGCCATGATTTCGAGCAGCCGGGCGATGTCGCGGGAAGGGGTCATCACAAGATCGACGACGGAGGGCCGAGGACAGCGGACCATACAATGCTTGCCACTAGCTGTCCCCGTATCCTCGATCATCTGCCCTCTCAAGCGCTGCCGGCCGGGCCAAGGTCCGGCCGGGGCGCCAGAGCGGCGTTGCTTCTAGTGGCCGGATCGCTCGGCCTGGCGGCTGGCCTCAAACAGGAACCAGCAGCGCTTTTCGGCTTCGTCAATGAAATTCTCCAAAAGGCTGGCGGTCGCCACGTCCTCGTGCTTGTCGGCGACCTCGTGGGCCACGCGCATGTGGTGGATCTGCGCCTTATTGTCGTTCATGAGTTCCAGCAACATATCGATCGCGGGAACGTAGTTCTTGTCGTTGTCCTTGATCCGCTGCAGCTTCGC
>WNGK01007850.1_pt1 | contig 11135 bp, 9 predicted proteins | sample 5400601 | NCBI WGS metagenome assembly WNGK01 (sample SAMN13153376, study PRJNA577476) | soil metagenome | isolation source: 60 cm soil or saprolite under Garry oak tree replicate 1 | place: USA:California | collected 2016-06-15
AGCGCTGCAGCACTTCCAGAAACAGGGTGCCTGCCAGTTCCTTCTTCGATCCGAAGAAATGAAAGAAGCTGCCGTTCGAAGCCCGCGCCTGGGTGCGAATCGCCGCGACGGTCGCGCCTTCAAAGCCGTCACGATCAAATACCGCCAGCCCGGCGGCCAGCAAATCCCGGCGGGCGCGAGCGACCATGTTCATCTCCCGGATCGTGCTATAGATCACTACTCTAGAGCAACACTCCAGAAAGGGTCAAGCCGAGCCATGGGTTGAGACGCGTCTTTGCCAAAACCTATTGGGAGATCGGCGGTACTGGCGGTCCCGCCGGGGCAACCGGTGGCGGGGGCGGAACCAGGGCCGTCACCGCCGGGGGCGGCGCAGGCTGCGTCGAGGGTCCCGACGCACCCGCCATGGGCTCTGGCGTCCCGCTGGAGACCGCTGTGGGCGCCGCTGGGGAAGCCTGCGGCGCTGGTGTGACCGGCGGGACCGGATCGGACCGCAGTGCTGGGATGTCGCCGCCGCCGGTCTGCTTTGGCGCCTCGGTCTTGGCGCCCTCCGACTTGGCGGCCTCGGACTTGACGGCCTCGGACTTGCCCTCGCCGGGGGCATTCGCGCCCTCCGGTCTGCCCTCGTATTTGGTGTCGTTCTGGGGCCTGTCTTCCTGCACAGGCTCGCGCTTTGGGGGTTCATCCCTGGCAGCGTCGGCCTTGCCGGTATCGGTTTTAGGCAGCTCTTCGCCGCCCGGCTTGCCCCTCTTGCTCAGCCTCTGCTTGGCAGCCGATTTGCGGCCTTCGGGGCCGCGCTCGCTCGCTGCGTGAGCAGGAGCCCGACCTTCCACAGCAGGTTTGGCGGCGTCGGGCGCCTCTGACGGCCGCGCCAGCCGCCTGGCGTTGCGGCCCTGACGCCGGGGCTCGGCTTGCGGGGAAAGCTCGTCGCCGTCATCCGGCCTCTCGGCCTGTTGCGGCTGCGTTTCAGGCTTGGGTATGTCTTGCGGTGGCACGGGGGAACGTAGCCTGCGGCCGTACCGGTCGAGCTGCTCAGCCGGACCCGCCGGCTTGGCCTCCGGCTTCGCGTCCTTGTCCTGCTTGGGCTGAGTGCCGACATAGCGCGTATCGGCCGCCCCATTGGATGTCAGAAAGGCGCTGAGCAGCGAGGCCATGTCGCTGCTGGTGGTGTAGTGCTGGCGCAGGAAGCCCGGCAGGGATCCCGCCGGAACGGTCTTTAAAAGACCCCGGGGACTCTTGTGGCAGGCCGAGCAAGTGCCTGCGAAGATCTGGGACGGGCTCTTGCCGGCTTCTAGATTTTGCGCCTGCACCGGGATCGCCGCGAAACAGCCGATCAGAAGCGTCACCGTCGCTAAACTGAGCGCTCGGCTCAACATTCATAATTCTCCAGATGCCGAAATCACTTCCAGCGCCTCAAGATTCGGCACTGGCGGCGGCGGCGGTCCACCTTTTAGCCGATTGTGCCGCGAATGGAAGCGAACATATGATGCAAAGGCGTGAAGGCGATGTTTTAAAATATCCGCTGTGTGAACAGTGCACTAGCGCACAAACACTTGCACTCATATGTTCTTTGTGAGGCGCTCGGGAACTAACTTCGGGAACTAACTATTGTCCCGCGTCCTCGAGGGTGACGCCGTTGCGTCAGCCTTCACGGGATCGCTCAATTTGGTGATTTCGATGGACCGTTTGTTGCGTTATTTCCTGCAGCAGTTCATCCGCCGCGGCGCGATGACGTTTACGACCGCGAGCGGGGCGAAGTTCAGCTGCGGCGACGGGACCGGCGAGCCGGTCTGCGTGCGATTCCTGACGGCTGAGGCCGAACGCCGGGTTCTTCTCAACCCCGAACTTGCGCTGGGCGAAGTGTATATGGAGGGCACTTTCGTCGTCGAAAATGGCTCAATCGCCGACGCGCTGGCGATCCTGCTGGATCAGCCCGAAATATTGCCGCGTTGGGCCAAGCTACAGTGGTGGCTGCGTTATCTGGCCAGGCACGCCAAGCAGTTCAATCCGCGCCGCCGCTCCAAAAACAATGTCGCGCATCATTACGATCTCGACGGGCGGCTCTATTCCCTCTTCCTCGATGCCGACAAGCAATATAGCTGCGCCTATTTCGAGACGCCGGACCTGACCCTTGACGATGCCCAACTCGCCAAGAAGCGCCATCTCGCCGCGAAGCTGTTGGTCGGGCGCGGCGACCGCGTGCTCGACATCGGGTCCGGCTGGGGCGGACTCGGCCTGTACCTGGCCGAAATGACCGGCGCCAATATTACCGGCATCACGCTATCGACCGAGCAATTGCAGGTATCAAACGACCGCGCGGCCGAGAAAAATCTGGCGGCGTCGGCGAAGTTTTTCCTTGAGGACTATCGCGACATTTCCGGCCCGTTCGACCGCATCGTGTCGGTGGGCATGTTCGAACATGTCGGCGTCGACTTCTACGAGACCTATTTCAAGCGATGTGCCGAGCTTCTGACCGACGACGGCGTCATGCTGCTGCATTCGATCGGCCGATTCGGCGGACCCGACGTCACCAACCCCTGGATTACGAAGTACATCTTCCCCGGCGGCTACATCCCCGCGCTTTCCGAGGTGGTCCCCGCGATCGAGCGCGCCGGGCTGGTGGTGTGCGACGTCGAAATCCTGCGGTTGCACTACGCGGAAACGCTGAAAGCGTGGCGCGAGCGCTTCATGGCGCGGCGAGAAGAAGCGGTGCGGCTCTATGACGAGCGATTCGCGCGGATGTGGGAATTTTACCTGGCGGCGTCGGAAATGTCGTTCCGCAAGCAGGGTTTGATGAATTTCCAGATCCAGCTCGCCAAGCACCAGGGCGTGGTGCCAATGACGCGCGATTACATCACCCATGAAGAGGCGAAGCTGCTCGGGTTCGAGCTGGGCAAGCGACCTCGGCTGCAAATCGCAGGCGAATAGCCGCTAATTCGAAATCTAGTGTCGCAGGCCGAATCGGGGGGCACAGTGAGCGTAGGGCGACGCCGGAAGCGCAAGCTGCGCGCGTACGGCAGCCAGCACCGATCGATCGCAAGGCACCGCGCGGTATTCCGGGCGGGAGACCTTTTCCATGGCGTCGATCAGCCTCGACAGCCATAGATTTTGGCCGTTTCCCGATCGCCATGACTGAAGTTGCTGGCCCATCGCCCGTCCTTGCCAATTCGTCGCGCTGACAACTTCGACGTCACTAACCCGTTCCCGGCCAACATGCCGTTAAGAAAATCCGTCAGATGTGACCTACTTCACAAATGGCGCTGCCGGGCTGTCCTAAACCACCCAAATGGCCCAGAAGACGTACCCATCATCGTTCGATCCGCATCGCGACATCGGCACCGACTATGCCTTGATCGCCACTGGCGTCGGGGCAGCCCTGATCGCCTTGATCTATCTCATCCTGATTTGATTCAGCGCTGAGATCGCGGCTCGCAGGATTCGTTGGCCCATGGGATGGGTATCCCATGCGGCGAAAAGGTTCAGCCTGCGCCAGAATTTTCTCAAGTTCCATTCGACGACGGAATCGTCTCGCCCGAGGCCTTTGCGGAATCCCGTCAAGCGGCAATGAGCGGCTGCTCAGGATTCACGGATCGCAATGTGTGAATCGGGCATAAGGCGCGCTGCCGCTTTCGCGGTGCCCGGGAGTGGTGCTCTATCGCCGGCCCCGCCCCGTATCCGACAAAGTCCCGAGCACAGTGGAGAACCATGGCCCCCTTTGATTCGAACGTGCTCAAGCTCGCTCCCGACGCGGGAACTCCGGCCTATCGGAGCGCACCGCACAATATCGAAGCGGAACAGAGTCTGCTGGGCGCGATTCTGGTCAACAATGACGCGTTCTATCGGGTTTCGGATTTTCTGGAGCCGAAGCACTTCTTCGAGCCGATCCATCAGACGATCTACGAGACCGCCGGCAGCCTGATCCGGATGGGTAAGGTCGCGACCCCGGTCACGTTGAAGACCTTCGTTCCGGCCGATACCGACATCGGCGGCATGACGGTCGGCCAATACCTCGCCCGCCTCGCCGCCGAAGCGACCACCATCATCAATGCGCAGGATTATGGACGCACCGTCTATGAACTGGCGCTGCGCCGCGATCTGATCCGGATCGGCGAGGACATGGTCAATGTCGCCTTCGACGCGCCGGTGGATTTCGCGCCGCGCGCGCAGATCGAGGATGCCGAGCGCAGGCTGTACGAACTGGCCGAGTCCGGCCGCTATGACGGCGGCTTCCAGCGCTTCGCGCAGGCCCTCACCGTCGCCGTCGATATGGCGGCAAAGGCGTTTCAGCGCGACGGCAAATTGTCCGGCATCGCCACCGGCTTGCGCGACCTCGACACCAAGATGGGCGGCCTGCAATCTTCCGATCTGATCATCGTCGCCGGGCGTCCCGGCATGGGCAAGACCGCGCTCGCCACCAACATCGCCTACAACGTGGCCAAGGCCCATCGCGCCGAAGTCCAGGCTGACGGCACCATGAAGTCCATCAACGGCGGCATCGTCGGCTTCTTCTCCTGCGAAATGTCGGCCGAACAGCTCGCCACCCGTATTCTCGCCGAGCAGACCAGTATCTCGTCGAGCTCGATCCGGCGCGGCGGCATTACCGAAGCCGACTTCGAGAAAATCCGCGACTACTCGATCGAACTGCAGTCGCTGCCGCTTTATGTCGACGAAACCGGCGGCCTGTCGATTTCGCAGCTCACCGCACGCGCCCGCCGGCTGAAACGCCAGAAAGGCCTCGATCTGATCGTGGTCGACTATATCCAGCTGTTGCAGGGATCGGGCAAGCGTTCCGACAACCGCGTGCAGGAGGTGACCGAGATCACCACCAGCCTGAAGGCGCTGGCCAAGGAATTGAACGTTCCGGTGATCGCGCTGTCGCAGCTGTCGCGTCAGGTCGAAAGCCGCGACGACAAGCGCCCGCAACTGTCCGACCTGCGTGAATCCGGCTCGATCGAACAGGACGCCGATGTCGTGATGTTCGTGTTTCGCGAGGAATATTACCTCGCCAACAAGGAGCCGCGGGTCGGCACGCCCGAATACGAAAAATGGCAGCTCGACATGTCGCTGGTGCACGGCAAGGCCGAAGTCATCATCGGCAAGCAACGCCACGGACCCACCGGAACGGTCGAATTGCAGTTTGAAGGCCAGTTTACGCGGTTTGGCGACCTGGCGCAGGACAGCCATTTGCCGGAGCGGATTTGATTGGTACCGCTGCGCGGTTGAACCGCCCGCGTCCGGCGCGTAAAGTGCGGCATGAACATCGTTTCCGATCCGAAATCGATCCCGACAAGCACCGCGTTGTCGCCTGAAGCCAGCCAGGCGGCCGTGCCTGTGAGCGCTACCGGCGTGCTCACGGTCGATCTCGACGCCATCGTCGCCAACTGGCGCAAGCTGGAGAAAACCGCCGTTCCGGCAGAATGCGCCGGCGTGATCAAGGCGGATGCCTATGGCTGCGGGATCGGTCCCGTCGCCCGCGCGCTCGCCGGCGCCGGCTGCAAGACGTTTTTCGTCGCCACGCTGGATGAAGCGCGCGCCGCCCGCGCCGCCGTCCCGTCCGCCGCGATCTACGTGCTCAGCGGCTTCTTCCAGAACAGCGGCGATGCGTTCGCCAAAATCGACGCCCGGCCCGTGATCGGCGATCTCCATGAGCTTGCCGAATGGGACGTGTTTTGCCGGCGCTCCGGCTGGGCCGGCGGTGCCGCCATTCATATCGACACCGGCATGAACCGGCTCGGCTTCACGGTTGCGGACGCGCTGGGCATCGTTCCCAGGATCAATTCCGGCGATCACGGCATCACGCTGGTCATGAGCCACCTTGCCTGCGCCGAGAACCTGCATCATCCGCTCAACGCCAAACAGCTCGCGACCTTCCGCGAGATCGCCAGTCTTTTCTCCGGGGTGGCGGCGTCGCTGTCGAATTCCTCCGGCGTTTTTCTCGGTGCGCCATTCCAGTTCGATATGGTGCGGCCGGGTGCGGCGCTCTACGGCGTCAATCCGACGCCTGAGGCCGACAATCCGATGCAGCCGGTGGTCGAATTGAAGGCTCGCATCGCGCAGATCCGCAATATCGAGCGCGGCGAAAGCGTCGGCTATGGCGGGACCTGGACCGCGCGGCGGACGACCCGGCTTGCGATCGTCTCGGCCGGTTATGCCGACGGATATTTCCGCGCCGGCGGCAGTAACGACGGCACCCGCGGCGCCGAGGTGATGATCGCGGGCAAACGCTGCCCGGTGGCGGGCCGCATCTCGATGGACCTGATGGCAGTCGATATCACCGATCTCCCCCATAATGCCGCGCGGCGCGGTCATATGGCGACGCTGATTGGCGAAGGCATCACGGTCGACGAGCTTGCGCACCATTTCGGCACCATCGGCTACGAGGTTCTCACCAGCCTCGGTCCGCGCTATGCGCGGATCTATAAGGGCGAGGCTGCGACGGCCCAGCCCGCATCTGCGACGACCGAGCCGGCAGCATCTGCAACGCCCGTCTGACACCTGTTGTCAGGCGTGAAGGTCGCAACGTTCAACATCAACAACATCAACCGGCGCCTGCCGAACCTGCTGCGATGGCTGCATCGGGCAAAACCCGACGTCGTCGCGCTGCAGGAGTTGAAATCCACCGACGCGGACTTTCCGATCGATGCCATCAACGAGGCCGGCTACGGCGCGGTCTGGCGCGGACAAAAGACCTGGAACGGCGTCGCCATCCTGGCGCGAAAGGCCGATCCGGTGCTGATCAGGACCGAGCTGCCCGGCGCCCCCGACGACAGGGAGGCGCGCTATATCGAGGCCGCCGTGCGCGGCATCATCGTCACCAGCATCTACCTTCCGAACGGCAATCCGCAGCCCGGGCCGAAATTCGACTACAAGCTCGAATGGTTCAGGCGGCTCAAGTCGCACGCCGCGAAATTCGTCAAGCAGGACATCCCTGTCGTGCTGGCGGGCGACTACAACGTCGCGCCCACGGAGCTCGATATTTATACGACCAGATCATGGGACAAGGATGCGCTGATCCAGCCGAAGAGCCGCGCCGCTTTCAAATCCCTGGTAGCGCAAGGCTGGCTTGATGCGATCCGCGAACTGCATCCGTCGAAGCCGATGTTCACGTTCTGGGACTACAAGCGAAACCGCTGGCCGCGTGACGCGGGATTGAGGCTCGATCATCTGCTCTTGAGCCCGGTGCTCGCGCCACGCCTGACCAAGTCAGGCGTCGACGCCAGGGAACGGGCCGAGGAAGGCGCCAGCGACCATGCACCGGCGTGGATTGTGCTCCGTTAAACCGCCGAAAGCCGCTTTGCGTTGGCCGCGACATGCTCGCGATAGCGGCCGATGACCGTTGCAGCAGTCGCGCCGGCCATCAGGCTCGCACCGGCTTCAAACATCGCGTTGATTTTCTCGTCCACCATGAGACAGGCCTCGCGATCCGAGCCATCGCCGCCGATGGCAAGCTTTGCCAGCCGCAGACGGATGACTTCGCAGGATTCGAATGCCAGCATGGCGCCCGCGAGCCAGGGAAAGCTATCACCCGCCCCGCCGAAGAAATCGGATGTCGGCATGGTGCGAGCCCGTTGTCCGTCGACCGGGATCAGACTGAGAATTTTCATCGCGTGCTCCAAGCCCTTGCATTCGAGACGATGTTAATACGCTTCAAATTTTAAGGACTCGGCCGCGACACTGCTGAGATTCTCTACTCAACCGCTACTGCCGGTTAACCACGCCGGCACGCGCGCATCTATCCCGCCGGGTTGCATAGGCACGAAGCTTGCTCTTGGCGGATTCGGGTGAGGCGGACTCTCCGCGCGCCCGGACTCGCGGATAACCCCCTCACCCGAAGCCTTCGGCTTCGACCTCTCCCCGCGTAAGCGGGACGAGGTTATCGCGATGCTCGGCGCGCCAATTTCCGATTCAATTTTCAAACAGCCACGACGGTTCAGGTGTAAAACCGTCATTGCGAGCGCAGCGAAGCAATCCATTCTTCCTTTACGCCGCAAGATGGATTGCTTCGCTGCGCTCGCAATGACGTCTAAAGCAACATCGATCAGAAAAACGACTCGACACCCCTGTCAACAAACCGCCCGACGGGCAAATCACAACACGGCCGTAGCCCGGATGGAGCGCAGCGCAATCCGGGGTCTGCTTCAAATTTGTTCCCGGATTTCGCTGCGCTCCATCTACGATGTTCACGATTCGCGGGAGACAAAACCTTGAACTTCCTCTTCGTCCTTGCGGTCGGGCTGGTCGCCGGCACCATCAGCGGCATTGTCGGCACCGGTTCGTCGATCATGCTGATGCCGGTACTGGTCTATCAATACGGGCCGAAGGAGGCGGTGCCGATCATGGCGATCGCCGCCGTAATGGCCAACCTGTCGCGCATTCTCGCCTGGTGGCGCGAGGTCGACTGGCGCGCCTGCGCCGCGTACTCCATCACGGGTATTCCGGCCGCGGCGCTGGGCGCACGCACGCTGCTGGCGCTGCCGTCGCATGCGGTCGACATCTCGATCGGCCTGTTCCTGATTGCGATGGTGCCGGTGCGGCACTGGCTCGCCCGCCACGACCTCAAGATATCGCTCTGGCACCTCGCGGTCGGCGGCGCCGTGATCGGCTACATCACCGGCATCGTGGTTTCGACCGGGCCGTTGAGCGTGCCGCTGTTTCTGTTCTACGGCCTCACTCGGGGCGCGTTTCTCGCCACCGAAGCGGCAAGCTCACTCGGCCTCTATCTCTCCAAATCGGTGACCTTCCAGCGCTTCGGCGCCCTGACACCCGATATCGCGCTGAAGGGCCTGATCGCGGGCGCGTCCCTGATGTCCGGCGCCTTCATCGCCAAGCGTTTTGTCTTGCGGCTCGAACCGGAAGTGTTTCGCCTTGTGATGGACGGCATCATGCTCGCGGCCGGCCTTTCCTTGCTGTGGTCGGCAGCAACTTCATAAAATCCACCGGTTTCCGCTATTCCGATCTGAACCATCCCCAGGGAATGGCCGACGAAGTGACGCGTGTCACATGCCATTCCGGGAGCGGCCATAAATAGATGAGTGGCCACAGACGAAGCGCGGCGCGCTTAACAACGCGATCAAGGACGCCATCGCCGACACGCTGAAATTCGACCCGATGATCATCATCGAGAGCGTTCAACTCGAGAATATCGAGTTCAGCGCGAACTATCTGCACTCGATCGAACAGCGCATGCTGGCCGAGGTCGAGGTGCAGAAGCTGCAGCAGAACGCCGAGCGTGAAAAGGTGCAGGCGCAAATCACCGTCACTCAGGCGAACGCGAAAGCCAACGCCGTTCGCGCCGAGGCGCAAGCCAACGCCGATGCCACCAGATTGAACGGCGAAGCGCGGGCGTCGAACATCAAAATAACCGGCGAAGCCGAAGCCGCCGCCATCGAGGCCCGCGCCAGGGCGCTCGGCACCAATCCGAATCTGGTCACGCTGGTTCAGGCCGAGCGCTGGAACGGGGTTCTGCCGACGACGATGGTGCCGGGTTCGGCGGTGCCGTTTGTGTCGCTGAAATAAACCTGGACGATTGCGGCGCCCGGGAACGCCCGGGCGTCGACGCCCCTCAAAGCCCAGCCTTAAAACCTGAGGGCGCGAACGCCGATATATTCCCGCCGGCCTGATCTCGCCCCACTTGAAATATACCCCCGCTTCACGGCCCATTGCGTGAGCCGATTTCCCAAGTCGAAGGAGCGGGCATTTGAGCGTATTGGCTGATGCTGGCGTTTTCCCCCATTCCGGTAACCGGACGGATGGGCGAACCGACGTTCAACAAGACATCCAGAAATTCGCCGAGGCGGCGCTGGCAGACAGCAAGCGCGAAGGCTTGTGGCTCGCCGTTCGCGCGCGTTGGGTCGCGCTCGCGGTGATAGCGCTGACGCTGCCGATCATGAACCCCCATTGGGAGGTGATCTATTACATCGTGTCGCTCGGCCTTTTCGCTGTCATCGGCTGGGCCCAGCTCAAGGTCGGCAAAGCCGGCGTATCCCGGCCGGAACTGTTCCTGATGTTTTGCGACCTGGCGTTGCTGACCTTCATCGCCGTGGTGCCCAATCCCTGGAGCCCCGGAGGCTGGCCGATCGGAATGCAATTCCGGTTCAACACGTTCATCTACTTCTTTGTGCTGCTGGCCACCGCACCGCTGGCCTATTCCTGGCGAACGGTCATCGCGATGGGGACCTGGACGGCAGCGCTGTGGGCAGTCGGTGTCGGCTGGGTCTGGCTACAACCTGAAACCCACGCCGCGCTGGCCGAACGGGTGCGGGCCGCCGTTGGCTCCGACGTCAGGATGTTCGCGCTGATCGACCCCACCGCGGTCCATATCGCGGCGCGGTTTCAGGAAATCGTCGTGTTCCTGATCGTCGCGGTGACGCTCGCCGTGGCGGTGCGCCGTTCCAACGCGCTACTCGTCAGTCACGCCGGGATTGAACGCGAGCGCACCAATCTGGCGCGCTACTTTTCGCCCAATGTCGTCGAGCAATTGTCCAAAAACGACGAGCCGCTCAAGCAGGTCCGCACCGAGAACGTGGCGGTGCTTTTCGCCGACATCGTCGGCTTCACCGCCTACGCCGACGGCCGCAGCCCGGCCGAAGTGATCGGGACGCTGCGGCGCTTCCACGAACGGACGGAGCGCGAGATTTTCCGGCACGAGGGAACGCTGGACAAATATCTTGGCGACGGGTTGATGGCGACGTTCGGCACACCCTTCCCTGGCGCTTCCGACGCCGGAAATGCGCTTCGCTGCGCGCAAACCATGCTGGGTGCGATCGACGATTTGAACCGCGAGCGCAGGCATCGCGGCGAGCCGCCGATCCGGATCAGCATCGGACTGCATTACGGCCAGGTCGTCCTCGGAGACATCGGGCTGAACCGGCTCGAATTCGCCGTCATCGGTACCACCGTGAATGCGGCAAGCCGGCTGGAATCGCTGACCCGCGAATTCGGCTGCGCGATCATCGCCAGCGACGATCTCGTGCAGCGAGCGCGCGCGGAAACAAGCAGTTCCGACGCCGACTTCACGCATCTGGTGGCACGGCCGCCGCAGGCGATCCGCGGTCTCGAGCAACCGCTCGGCATATGGACGCGTGTCCATAACGTGGCGTGATCACTTCGAGGCGAGCGATTGATGCTGGCATCAGGCT
>WNGK01017392.1_pt1 | contig 11135 bp, 10 predicted proteins | sample 5400601 | NCBI WGS metagenome assembly WNGK01 (sample SAMN13153376, study PRJNA577476) | soil metagenome | isolation source: 60 cm soil or saprolite under Garry oak tree replicate 1 | place: USA:California | collected 2016-06-15
CGTGGCGTTCCAGCGAGCGGCGCAGCAGCCGGTTGCGGTAATCATCTGACACCCCGGTATAGATCGCAGTCGTCGCGGCATACCGGTGGCCGGCCTGCTCGGAGACGAACCGCTCGGGATAGTCGAACTCGACCAGGTGCGTGATATAGGAGTGCCTTGTCCGCGCACTGTCCGTGTTCAGAGGAGTTCGTGTAGCGATTGAGCTGGCCTGATGGTGGCATGCGTCTGCGATCCGGGTCGCCGGGCGTGTGTGGCGATTCGGGGTTCGCAGTATGACCGGGATCACGTCCTTGGCGCGATGGGCGGGTGCTGGTTCCTGATTGCCGTGCCTATGGCTTATCAGCTGCATGGCTTTGTCGCGGGAGTCCGGGCTGGCAGCAGGCGGACCGTTGCGGCGTGCTCGTTTTGGCTGCGGAGGCGGTTGATCTCGTCGTGCTGGCTGGCGAGCTGGGCAAGCGCCCGGTTCTTGAAGTCACGCAGATCGGTGATCGTGTGCTGGTGGTCAGCCAGGCGCTGGCTGAGCGTGGTGGTCTCGTCCTTGAGGCGGGCGATCTGGGCGTCGCGGCGGTCGGGGAGGTCGCCGGCCTGCTGGCGGGCCCGGAGCCGGGTCTCGAACTCTTCGCGGAGGCGGGTGTAGGGCCGGGTGCCGTAGAAGGCGGCGCGGTCCACGGCCGCTTCGCGGGCGAGTGTCTTGATGTCGCATTTGCCGCCGGGCGGGATCTCGCCGCTGAGCAGATGGTCCATGGCGGCCCGGATCCGGGTCTCGTTCTGCTGGCGCTGTTCGGCGCTGATACGCATGTCTACTGGTCCTCGGTTCTGCCGGACGCGGCGTCGATTTCGGTGAGCACGCGCTGGGCGCGGGCGTAGTCGGCTTGCAGGCGGGCTTTCTCGGTCTTGCGGGTGGGGCCGAGGCTGCCGAGGAAGGTCTTGGTGGTCGCGGCGGTACCGGCCCAGGCCGGCCGGTGACAGGGATGGTGGGTCGCCTGCGGGCAGCGGGCCGAGTCGCACATCCCGGTCAGGGGCTTGCCGACGGCGGGTGTGCCTGCGAGTTTGAGGCATAGTGCCCGCGACGGGTCGGTGAACCAGCAGTAGTTCGCCGTCCCCAGGTGCAAGGTGCTGGCTCGTTTGGTCAGCAGGTTGAGGATCTCGCGGTCGCTGCGCTGGATCTTGGGTGCTTCGGCGGTCTGGGGGGCGAGTTCGGCGTCGACGTGGGCGAAGAACTCGGTCAGCTCGCGTGCTCCGGGCCCGGCGGGCATGACGCCCTGCTGGTAGTTGCGGAACTCTGCCCAGACCAGGTCGAGGTTGCGGTCGGCCTCGTGCTTGTTGACCTCGGCCAGGAGCTCGGCCTGGGCGCCGCCGGGGCGGGAGGCGTACCCCTCCGTCGTGGCTACGGAGATGTGCTTGAGGTGCAGTTTCGCCGCGAGGAGGCCGCCGGGGCGGTAGGCCAGCTCGATCGCCAGCGTCCGTCTGAGCATTCTCGGTGTCACCAGGTCACCGGGGATGGAGGCGAGTCCGAGCCTTTGCCCCGCTGGGCCGTTCACCCAGTTGCGGAACCATTTGTAGCGGACGTTGAAGGCGAACCTGCCGAGCAGCGGCGCCCCGTCCCGGGGGTCGTCGTGGAGTTGCTCGGTAAGCTCGACGGCCCGGTAGACGGGCTCGATGACAACCCACTGATCCTCCGTGCCGCCCAGCGGCTGTCCCTTGATCACCTTGCCGGCGAGCCGGTAGCGGACCAGGCCAGGGCCGGGTTCCTGCGGCGGCAGCCGGGAACCGGCCTGTAGTTCCATGACCTCGCTGGAACGCATGCCTGATACCGCCAGGATCACGATGATCGCGGCGGTGCGGACGATGCCGATCAGGCCTTCTGCTTCGTCACGATGCAGCGGAATGGTCCATGGCACCGCATCCTGGCCGCCGGCCCCTGGCACCGTGCTGGCGTTTCGCTGGAACGGCTCGGCTGCGCCCGCATGGGCCAGGGCAGCCTCGATCTGCGGGCGCAGCCCGGGCAGCCACCGGGAGTCGAATCCCCAGTACCCCGCTTCCCGGGCGAGGCCGTCGAGGTTGACCGTGAGCAGCGGGTCATCGGGGTCCCAGCCGCTTGCCAGCCGCTTGCGGACCAGGAAGACGGCCAGCTCGGGCAGCGGGTCGTGATTCCGGCGGTGCCGGTCCAGGACCGGCGGAAGATGGATGAGCGGATTCTTCTGCGGAGCACGCTCGCCCGGTCGCTGTGGCGCCCGCGACCGCATGGTGGCCGTGTCGCGAAGCTCGGCGGCCAGCTTCACCGCGTGGGACCCGAGCGTGGTCACCGCGTAGAGCGCGGCGGCCAGCAGCGGCTGCAGCACCAGATCCGGGACTGGCGGGGTCTTGTTCTCTTCCCGTCCGCTGCGCATCTCAGCGACGGCCGAGGCGGAGGCCCCTGCCCAGGGCCGCAGGCCCTGACCGGGCCGGTCGGTGGTGAACAGCTCCCGGTAGTTGAGCAGGTCGATCACCACCTGCGCGGCGGCGCGGCGGGTGGCCGGGCTGTGATCGCCGAGCACGGCGCCGGTCTCATCGCGGGCGTGCCGGCGGTGCATCAGGTAGGCGGCGCAGCAGTCGTCGTCGACCTCGCCGAGGCTGCGGACGCCTCGCCGGGTGAGCCAGTTCAGCCACCGGGTGAGCTCATCGAGCCGCCCCTTGGCGGTTCGCAGGTGGGCCGGCGTCCGGTAGGCGCGGGGCAAGGGAGCCACCGCCGGATGCCGGGGGGCGAGCATCGCGACGATGAGTTCCCTGGCGACCAGCCGCCACCGCGGATCGGAGATCGCGGTGAAGTCAAACCGGCGGCTGGCCAGCGGCATCTGGACGGGCAGGCCGATCACGTCCGTGAAGTCCCATTCCTCGTCCTCGAAGACCGGGCGGCGGGCTCCTTCCGGGAGAGTCAGTCCGGCCTCGCGGCACACGTCGATGCCGGCGAACACCGACGCCGGCCGCTGCGGCCCCGCGGAGGCAGCGGCGCTGATCAGGGCGTTCATGTGGTGAGTTCCTCCGGGCGCAAGGGAAGTTCGTCATCGCGGTTACTGACCTGGCGGGCCGCCGCGGCCAGCACCGCGGGGTCGTAGCGGTCCAGGATCTCGCCGACTCGCTGGGAGTATGGCCCGAACACGGCCATGAACTGGGCGGCCGTCATCTGCTGCCATTGGCGCGCGAAGAAGCTCTTCAGCCGCAACAGGTTCGGCGCGTGCCGCGGCGCGAACACCGCCAGCGGACACAGCAGGCAGACCCACGGCCTGGCCGGGCACGGTTTGCCCTTGGGTCCGTGCAGGCCGGATAGCTGATCGGCGCAGGCGGCGGTGAACACGTCCCGCTGGCCGCCGACGAGTTCGGCGAGCACGCCCTCGTCGAGCTGGAGGGAGGCGATCAGCTGCGGGTAGCCGCGCGCCAGGGTAGCGGCTTGTTCTCCGGCGATCACCACGGGTGGCTGCGCTCGCCTGGCCAGGTCGTGCTGAGCGTCCTCGATGATCGTCTCCACGGCGTCGCGCTGCGCCGGGGTGGTGGCGGTCAGGTAGTGGTCGCCTTCCACCTGCGGGCTGTGGTTGGGGTCGATCGTGGCCCGCCCGCTGCCCTTCCATGTGCTCTTGTCCCGCATCGACTCGTGCGTGGTGCGGATCCGGTGCCGGTGAAGCTTGAGCGTGTGGCCGTGCTCATCGGCCACGCCGTTGCGGGCCAGCCACCGCCGGGTCACGTTGCGGTGGACCGGCCCCGCGGTCACGGCGGCATGACCGCGTTGCCGGACACCCAGCCAGAGCTGGTCCCGGTCAGGCGGGGGAACGAAGCTGCGCAGCAGCGCGGAGTGATCCAGCCACTGCTCCAGAAGCCGCACTGCCCGCCTGGGCAAGGTCAGGCTCTCGGCCGCGGTACGGCCCTTGACATAGGACAGCAGGACCGAAGCGTCTCCCGCCCAGTCGATGTCACCCGTGGTCAGGTCGTCGATGCCGTCCGGGGACGATGCCCGAGTAGACGCTGAACAGCAGCACGTAGGCGGCGGTCAGGTTCAGGTGCGGGAACAGCCCGGCGGCGGCTTTCAGCAGCCCGGTCCGGCGCACTGCCTCAACGGAGATCCCCGCGTGCACCGCGACGTCGAAGATCGTCATCGGGCCCTTGCGAGCCAGCAGCCATCGCAGGTTGTCCAGGTCGCAGCCTCCTGCGGCGGGATCCTGCCCGCGCCTGGCTCCGGCCAGGGCGTCCTTGTGCGCCCGGTAGGCCGTGGTCACCGCTGCCTGGCCGGCCCGGGTCAGCCGGTCCCACACGATCTCGGGGTAGGGCGGCAGCGGACGCCGGAAGGGCTGCAGGTTGTAGGCGCGGCCATCAGCGAGCTCGGCCACCCCCGCGTCCAGCACGCCCCCCGCTGCGGCAAAGCCCTGGAGCATCCGCCGGGTGCATGCTTCACGAGCTCCCGTGGCGCCCATCCAGTACTCGGCCAGCCGGGCCCGGCGCAGGTCAGCCGCGCCGCCGGTGAACCCGCGTTCCGCCAGCGCCGCGACCATCCCGGCCAGTGCCCTGACGTAGTGCCGGACCGAACCCGCCGCGTCCACCGTCCCGTGCGGGTGGATCAGCTCGGCCAGGCCCGTCAGCAGGTCCCGCGTGAGCTGCGCGTTGGCGACACCGCCGGGCGTTACTTGCAGCCGGCTGCCGTCGCTGAACACGCACGAGATGCCCAGCGGCTCATCGAGCACTTCGGCGGGCATCAGTGTCCGCCAGCCGGCCCGGCACCGGCGAACTCCTCATCGGCCTCCTGCTCGGCGTCGGCTTCGCCGGGCAGCCCGCCGGCCATCCCGGCCCGCTCGTAGGCCTCCCGGTAGATGCGCGTGGTGTCCAGGCGCCGCAGGTACTTCTCCGTGGTCAGCACGGATGAATGACCGAGCAGGTCACGCAGCACCATCAGCGGGTCGGCCTTGGACAGGTAGAACGCCAGCGCGGCATCGGGGCCAGTGTCGGCGACGAGCCGGGCAGCCTGCCGGTAGTGGCCGCTGACCAGCTGTTCGAGGGTGCGAATCGCGAACGTGTGACGCAGCCGGTGGGGGTGGACATGGGGGAAACGCGGCTCGGACGTGCCGCGGATCCGGTCTGCGGTGCGTCCGAACACTGTCGGCCAGGCTGTGAACGGGCCTCCGCTACCGCGCACCGCGATCAGGCACGAGCCCCCGCCCGGCGCGACCAGGCGCCGCCGCTCGCCTGGAGTGAGCGAGTCCCACGGCCTGCGGATCCCGTTGATCCGCCCGGCCCGCGCGTCGGGGCCTGTGACCAGCAGCGGCTCACCCCAGCTGCGGGGCGGCCGCCATGGTGAGCCGTCTGCGGCCGCGGCCCGGTCCAGCCCCAGGTAGTGATGGACTGCCGCCAGAGCCTGGTAAGTGATCCAGGTGGTGCGGAACTTGCGGCCCTTGGTCACCCCGGCTGGCACCGGGAACGGGATCGGCACTCCGGCCGGCTTCAGTGGCAGCACCGGAATCTCATAGGCCAGCAGATAACTGAACTCCTGCAGACGCAGCCCGGTAGCCACCGCAAGCTCACCGAGCGCAGCGTTGCGGGCCAGTTCCCGGCCGTGGTAGCCGCTATCAAGAACGCCGTCCGGCGCCAGGCCGCCCAGAGCGTTCAGGAACAGCCCGGTGAAGTCGGCCTCCAGGTACTTAATCGTCACGTGCGGCTTCGGCGTCCGGCGTACTGCCAGGTTCACCCGCACCTCCCGGCCGGTGCCGTTGAACAGCGCCCGGGCGGTCCGGTAGGTGAACGGCTCCGCCTCGGCGTGACCCTCGCCGATCGCCCACCGGTAGAACAGCGACAAGATGCTCATGTGCTGGCCCCAGGTCGTAGCCGCGAGCCGCTCCGCCACCGGGCCCGCCGCCCGGTACTCGGCGTACTTGCCAAGGGCCTGCTTCAGCCGTATGCGCGAGTCGAACAAGGCGACGCCATGCACGGCCAGGAACTCCATCCACTCCCGGACCGCCCGCGCGTAGTACTCCCACGACTTCGGCGACGGCGCCCCGCTGGATGGCAGTTCCCGCAGCCACCGGTTTACCGCCACCGATGGCCGGGGTGCCCCCGGGCCGTCCTCGAACCGGAGGTCATCATCGATCAGCACCGGCATGCCCTCGGGAATCAGCGGCCGGTGCCCGACATCCCAGGACTCCCAGCCCCGGCTGGAAAAGAAGCTCAAGATCATGAGGGCTGACCATAGAAACACAACACGCGCCCGGGCAAGCTGAAACCCGTTGCCTGCCTACCGGTCAGCGGCTAATCGCAACACGACAGCTAAGCGGGGACAAAGTGCCGCAGGCAGTGCAGGTCGAGCTCGGCGGGCAGGCCGGCCGCCGCCCGCGCCGCCGCGAACGCCGTGCCGGCCGTCCTGACCGTGATGCGCCCCTGCGCTCGGTGACCCACACGGCCGGGTGAGATCCCGGCGCCAGGCACGGGCGGACCTCCTCCACCCAGTGCCGCAGGACCTCGGTGATCCAGCCCATCTCCGGAACGGCCAGCACCGTGCGCCGCCGGGGCGGCCCGCCGCGCGACGCCTTGCCGTACCGCACGAACAGCCCGCCGAACCGGCCGAACTGCGCCACCTTGGGATTATGGCGGAAATCAGCCAGGTCAAGGCCGCACGCCTCGCCCCGGCGGAGCCCGAACGCGTAAACCGTCTTCAGCAGCGCCGCGTCCCGCATCCCGGTCAGCACCCCCTTGCGCCCCCGTCCCCGGATCTCCTCCACCCGGGCATCCGCCGCATCGAACAGGGCCTGGACCTCCGCATAGGTGAAAGGACGCCGCCCCCGCTGGCCCTCGAAATCACTGGCGTGCACGACCGTGTTGCCCTCATGGAAGATCTGCTGAGGACCCTCCCCGAAACGCTCCCCGCACACCGCCGGCCAGCCGTACCGCGGGTCCGTCACGTACTCCATGAACAAGGCGAGCGCCCCCTCATAGCCACGCGCCGTCGACACCACGACCGGATGCCCCCGCCCCGGCGACCGCAGATGGCAGATGAACGCCTCGCCGTCAGCCGGCTGCCACTGCCACGGGTACTGGCCCGTGAACCCGGCCAGCCGCCGCACCATCGCCACCCGCGGCCCCACCGTCCCCCCGTCACTGAGGAACCGGGTCCGCTGCTGACGCTCCCAGCCCGCCAGCATCGCCTCGAACACCGCCGGCGCCGGGTCGAGATAGGCCACCCCCGCAGCCATCTCCCGGCCTGCCGGCGCAGCCCACCTGGAAAAATACCCGGGCACAAGTAGCCAGCACCGCCCTGGGCACCCTCCCCACCAGGCACTATCTACCCCAGGTCGTCAAACCCCATATTGCATTTAATGCAACTTGGCCTGGAGTACGAACCACGTAACCGTCCGCCCGCGGCGCCGCCGCCACCCCCACCTGGCGGCCAGCCCAGCCACCGGCCCAAACCCCCGGCCACCTTCCGCGTCACCATCAGAGGCCCGTAGCTGCGGCCCCCCGGGCCCCCGCGATCAGTGACCTCGACCCGGACCACGCCGTCTGCGGCCCTGACCGCGACCGTGACCATCTCCCCCGCAGCGCCCGAGCCGCTGTGCCGGACACTGTTCCCGAACAGCTCACCAGCAGCGCGGCGTCATCCCCGCACGGGTCCCCGGGCCGAGCACCCCGACTGTGAACGCGCGGGCGACCCGCGCCCGCTCCGCCCGCCCGGCCACCGTCACGCTCTCCCGGACCACCGCCCTGGCCATCAGCGCACCCGCCTTTCCCCGCCCGCCCCGGGCGAACCACCGGGCCGGCGGGCGGACACAGGGATGCACGCCCGACTCGGCGGCGCACGTCAAGCCGGGAAACACCCGCCAGCGCGGCCTGTCCGTGGCCGTCCGTGGAAAAGCCGACGGTGCGCACCGACCGTCCGCACGGCCCGGGCGCCGTCCGCTACATGTCCGTGGACACCGCAACGCATCGTGTCACGGTGACACACGCCGATACACGGCGTGACAAGAAGGAACCGGCCCGCCGGGCCGCGTTTCCGCAGCCAGCGGGCCGTTTTCGCAGGTGGTGGCAGGTGTTGGGTTCGAACCTACGTAGGCTGAGCCGACGGTTTTACAGACCTATCCCTCCGGTCGAGTCACCCGCCGCTGACCAGCGCATACGCGCTTCGAGGCGCGATTCCGGGCCGCCGCCGTCCGCTATGCGTCCGTGCGCCCCGGATTCCGGGGGGCGTGCAGGCCACGGACGGGGGCGGAAAAAGCCACGGACGGGGCCGGTGGGAGCGGTTATGCCGACCGTCCTGCCCGGCTTCCCGCCTCTCACCTGCCATTTCAGGATGCCTGCTCGCTGTCGCCGTCTCCCTCGTCACCTGCCTTTTTCACGCGCTCCCGGGAAATAGGTGTAGGGAGTCCACGGGGATGTCCGTTGGGCCTCGTACTTGTCCGTCGCATGTCCGGCGGGTCGGTCTGCTTGTCCGCTGGGCGGGATTACAGGCTCTTCTATCGGCTGCGGCGTGGTGTGGGTCACCGGTGTGATGGTCAAGACTGTGGACGTGGAATTCTTCTGCTACCACCGTGACCGACCCGGCTCTATGGCGCTGCGCGAGGAGCTGCTGGAAGAGCATTGGTCCTACATGGATCGGTACGCGACGGAGATGATCGCCCGCGGCCCGACCCTGGGCGGCGACGGCGACACTCCCACCGGCAGCGTGCACATCCTCGGCCTGCCCGGTCCCGCTGCCGCCCGCGCGTTCGCCTTCGACGAGCCGAACTACCAGGCCGGCGTGTACCGGGACGTGCTGCTGCGCCGGTGGCGCAACCTGCTGGGGCGCACCATGTGGGACTTCCCCGGCGGCCCGGACGGCGGCAACCGCTACCTGGTGCTCGGCCTCGGCACGGGGCAGGCCGCCGACCTCGCCGTGCCGCCCGGCCAGGAGGAGCTGATCGCGTACGGGCCTCTGCTGTCCGACAACGGTGCCACCTGGCTGGGCACGGCGGCGCTGCTCCGGGCGCCGGACCCGGACACGGCACGCGCCATCTTGACCCTCGACCGGTACGTCGGCATCGAGGTGCACAGCTGGCAATTCGGCGGGCGGCCGTCATGATCCGTCAACGCCAGCCTTCAGCAACTCCACCACTGAAAGGGAGTTAGTCGCACGCCGATACGCCACCGAAATTCCGCGCCAGAGCACTCAGGAACTGGTGATGACCGAGAAAAGGACAAGTAATTTGCCCCGACGGCCCGCAGGGCTGCCTAGCCCGCCGCCATTCCCGCAGGAAGCAGCGGACAACAAGCCAGCCCAGCGGACAAGTTCACGGAATCCCTACAATAGGTGCTGGCGGGGCAGGGGCACCCGGCCGTTGCAGGAGGTTCGATGTGCCTCCGGTGGTCCGTTCTTGTACCTGCGGTGTACCTGGCGTGTACCCGCGATGTACCTGGGGCGGTGCTGGCGGACTGCTCGCGCCGGCACAGGGCTGCGGCCAGGGGCCGCGCAGCCGTGCCGGGTACCGGCCGGGCTGCGAGGTCAGCGGAGAGCCCCCGGTGAGCCGGGCTGCTCGTGCCTGCGGGACGGCAGAGAGAGCGGCCGGGGCGGCGTCTCGTTGCCGTCCCGGCCGCGTGCCGGCGCGTACCGCACGTTATGCGGCGCCCGGCGCTGGCCTCGCGCACCGCGCGGGCCAGCCGGCGCGCTGCGGCCTGCTCGTCCCCGGTCGGCTCGCGGGTGATCTCGGTGACGCCGCCGGACCCGTCGGCGGGGTCGCGGGTGAAGACCTGCGAGGCGGCGTTCCCGGCGGTGCGGCGGGCTTGTACTCGGCCTCGCGCTCGGCGGCCACGCCGGGCGGGAAAGGCGGCGGCGGGGCAAACTCGGCGGCCGAGGCGGCGGCGACCCGGGCGGCGGCCTCGCCGACCGCCTGCCCGACCGGGGAAGGCTACCCGCCTGCCTGGGCGGGGTCGGCCTTGCGGGCGGGCTGGTCGGGGGCGATGCCGAGGATGCGGCACCAGCGCCGGCCGAGCCGGACCATCGCCTTCGCGTCGTCATCGCGCGTGGCGTGGGCCTCGCGCCACACCTGGCGGAGCCGGGCGAGCTTGCACGCGCCGATCGCGGCGGCGGCCGCCTTGGCGACGGGCTCGGTCTCGGCCGGCTCGAGGATGCCCGCATCTTCCCGGGCGAGGATGGGGGCGGCAGCCTGGCCGGCCTCGGCCGGGCTGGCGGGCAGGACCGAGGCGGCGGCGAAGTCGCGGATGACGATCTGGCAGGTGCTCGCGCGCAGCCAGGGGGTCATTACCCGTCACTAACCGGCTGCACTGCCACGGGCAAGAGATCACGGGTTAACGCACGGGCCTGCGTGTCCGCCGCGCCATCGATTATTGTTTTACGAGCTGTGCGCGTAATTAGTCTGGGAGTCCACTGGAAGGTCTATTTCCGCCACGTCCTGCGCATTCCCCGCCGCCAGGGGTTCCATTCCTAAGCGGAATACGGAATGGAGTACAGATTAGCTGGCGGTGCGGAATTGCGACTGATTCTGTAGGGAACGGATATAGATGAGCATTCGGCACCGTAGTTGAGCACTACATGAGCAGCGAGCCGAGTACTTGAGCATTGCCGCCTTTCCGGTCACACGGTGTTGCGGCGCGGAGCATGGCCGACCTGCGGGCGCATTACTATCCTTGCCGATCTGCGCGGGCCAGTCGAATTGGCTGCGGGCGGATTCGGCCGCAGCGGGCCGCGGTGAGCCAGTTAGTCCAGGTAACGTCGCTAAGCGCCAGGGCCAGCGTGGCCCAGCGGAAACTCAGATGACCTCAGCGCGCCATCTGGATAGGCTCGGGTCGTGCCCGAGCTGCAGCGGCTGCATGCCGGCCATGCCCCAGCGGTCCTGGCCTTCGAGCGGGCGAACCGCGCCTACTTCGCCGCCTTCGTCTCCGACCGCGGCGACGAGTTCTTCGACCAGTTCGCCGAGCGGCACAGCGCCCTGCTGGCTGAGCAACAGGCTGGCATCGGCGCCTTCTACGTGCTGGTGGCCGAGGACGGCTCAGTTACGGCAGCTGTAGTTCGTGACCTTCGGCTTGTTGGTGCAGGTCAGGTCGGCGTGACCGCGTAGGGAAGGGTGCGGCTGCTGCAATCATGACGAGTTGTGAGACAAGATCAAGACGCAGCAGCCGCTGCTGCCACGCTA
>WNGK01018389.1_pt1 | contig 11134 bp, 8 predicted proteins | sample 5400601 | NCBI WGS metagenome assembly WNGK01 (sample SAMN13153376, study PRJNA577476) | soil metagenome | isolation source: 60 cm soil or saprolite under Garry oak tree replicate 1 | place: USA:California | collected 2016-06-15
AGCGTAGCATCGCCAATCATCGCGTCGTACAGGAGCGTCTCGTAGCCTGTGCTCGGTTCGGCCCCGAAGAAGTCATTGTAGTTAAAATCCATACTCACCGTCTTGAGACGTACCGCCGGGCCAGGAACTTTCGCTTCCAGAGCCCACGAGATGCCCTCCTGCGGTTGGATATGGAGCACCAGTCGGTTCGCCTGAAACTGCATGGCACCGGCGTGCTGGAACAGCATATGCGGCGCCTGCCGAAACTGAATCGCCACTTCGGTCAGCCGCTTGGGCATCGCCTTGCCAGAGCGCAGGTAGAACGGCACGCCGGCCCAACGCCAGTTCTCGATAAACAGCTTCACGGCCGCATACGTCTCCGTGTTCGACGTCGGCGGCACGCGCGGTTCCTCGCGATAGCCCACCAGGGTGTGCCCATCAGCCATACCCGGGCCGTACTGCCCGCGTATGGTGTTCGTCAAGACTTCCTCATAGGTCATCGGTCGTACCGCGTGCAACACTTTCGCTTTCTCGTCACGTACCGCTTCTGAGGCAAACGAGTACGGCGGCTCCATGCCTACCAGGGCGAGCAGTTGGAACATGTGGTTCTGCATCATGTCTCGCAGTAAACCCGCCGTGTCATAGTAATCGCCGCGGCCCTCGACACCAACGGTCTCGGCCACGGTAATCTGCACGTGGTCGATGTAGCGCTGGTTCCAGAGCGGTTCGAGCATGCCGTTGGCAAAACGAAACACCAGCATGTTCTGCACCGTCTCTTTGCCGAGATAATGGTCGATACGATAGACCTGATGCTCCTCAAAGATCTTCAACACCGTCTTGTTCAAGGCGCGGGCCGAGGTGAGATCACGCCCAAACGGTTTCTCAATAATGACCCGGCGCCAGCCTCGGCCCTCTTCCTCGCGCTCCTGGGCCAGATCAGCCTGGCCCAGTTGTTGCACGATCTCGCCAAAGAACGTCGGTGGCGTCGCGAGGTAGAAGAGATAGTTCCCCTTCGTACCCCAGTCGCGGTCACACTGCTTCAGGACTTCCGCGACCTTCGTATACCCAGCCGGGTCCTGAAACGGCGCCGTCACATAATAGAGGCGTTGCTCCAAACTGTCCCAAATCGCCGGGTCCAGGTGCCCTACCCGGTTCGACTCATGGATGGCTTTGTGCATGGCCTGCCGAAATTCCTCGTGTGTGGACTCATTCCGGGCCACCCCGACCACGACAAAGTTCTCGGTCAGCAACTTGTCGTGTGCCAGGTTATACAACGAGGGGACCAGCAAACGACGCGTCAGATCTCCTGAGGCCCCAAAAATGACCAGGACACACGGATCACCCTGGCGCTGCGGAGTAGTCCCCTCCTCCTGCATGACTGTTTCAGCCAGCGCTTCGCTCATAGTGTCCCCTCCCCTAGCCACCAGCGGGGCGCTCGATATGCCCGCCGAACTTGTGACGCATGGCCGACAAGATCTTCTCAGCGTAGGTGTGCTCTTGCCGCGACCGAAAGCGCGTATAGAGCGACGCCGACAGCACATCGGCAGGGACAGCTTCCTCGATAGCCGCCATGATGGTCCAACGGCCTTCGCCGGAATCCTGCACAAAACCGGTATAGCCCGCCAGACTGGTATCTTCAATCAGGGCCATAGCGGTCAGATCCAATAACCAGGAGCTCACGACGCTGCCGCGCCGCCAGACCTCAGCGATCTCCGCCAGGTTCAGGTTGAAGCGCTGCTCCTCAGGCAGTTCGGACGAATTGGCGTTGCGGAAGATGTCAAACCCCTCGGCATAGGCCTGCATCAGACCATACTCGATGCCATTGTGGACCATTTTGACAAAGTGGCCAGCGCCGGCTGGACCGCAGTGAATGTAGCCATCCTCGGCGGTGCTGCCCGTGATCTTCTCACGCCCTGGCGTGCGATCGATGTTCCCACGCCCCGGCGCCAGGGTTTTGAAGATAGGGGTGAGATGCGCCACGGCTGCATCGGAGCCACCAATCATCATGCAGTAGCCGCGATCAATCCCCCAGATGCCACCGCTGGTGCCCACATCCACATAGTGGATACCCTTCGCTCGTAGGGCTTTGGCACGACGGATATCGTCTTTGAACATCGAGTTGCCACCGTCGATGACGATGTCACCGGCCTGCAGCAACGTACTCAGCTCGTTCACGCCGGCCTCAGTGACGCCACCCGCCGGTAACATCAGCCACACGGCTTTAGGCGTCCGTAGTTTACTGACCAGATCTGCCACTGACGTGGCACTTACAGCGCCCTTCCCAACATACCCCGCCACCGTCTGCGGGTTACGGTCGTATACGACCAACTCGTGCCCGCTGCGCATGCAGCGTTCTGTCATATTGCCGCCCATGCGTCCCAAGCCAACCATGCCGAGTTGCATGCTCTCGTCTCCTCTAGTGCCTTAGCTCCCTCTCCCAGAGGGAGAGGGAATACGTTTACATCAGCGCCTGCTTGATCGTCTGTTGCAAGGTGGCCAGACCTGCAGCCACGTTGCTGCCCAGATGCACACGGAGCGCCCGACGGTCGTGCTCCACCAGGACTTCAAAATCGCCGCGTGCCTGCGCCGCCTTCACGACGCCAAAGGTATACTTGCGTCCCGGTACTGGCACGTCGGTGGCATCGTCACAGGTGATCTGCAAAAACACCCCACTGTTCGGACCACCCTTATACGCCTGCCCAGTCGAGTGCAGGAAGCGTGGTCCATACCCCAGACACGTCGCCACTTTCTTGGTATCACGCACGGCCTGGCGTATAGCCTGCAGTGGCTGCTGATGGGCATTATTCATCTCGACATAGGCCGAGATACAGCAATAGTCCCCGGCTCCCAGGCGGTTTAAATGCGCCTTGAGATAGGCCGCCAGCGTTTTCGTGCCCCCAGCAGAGCGTGCCAGCGCCGCGGCGTTTTTCTCATCCGTGAAGAGTTTGATGCCATCGGCTTCAAGAATGGGGGTCTCGGGCGGTAGCGCGCCACTCTTCTCGTACTCCGACGTGAGCTTGCGCGTGGCAATCTTGCTGGCTTCCACGTCAGGTTGGTTAAAGGCGTTAATACCAATGATCGCCCCTGCCACAGCCGTGGCGATCTCCCAACGGAACATCTCTTCGCCGAGTTGATACGGATCAGTGACCGTAATACGCACCACCGGCTGGCCGGCCGCTTCCAGTGCTTCCATAGCGGCATCCTGCGCCGGGTCGGCGCCATGGGTGAGACGCGTATAGACAAACAACCGATCATTGCCGTACACACCAGGCGCCCTTAAAGGCTCTTGATCCACCGGAATGAGCCCCTTGCCATCCTTGCCGGTGGATTCTGCCAGCAACTGCTCCAGCCAGGCGCCAAAATCCCAGATCCCGGGGGAGGTAATGAGCGTCACCTTGTCACGACCATTCTTGGCCAGGACACCCATGATGGTGCCCAGCACCACACCGGGGTTGTCCGCCGGTGGGACACAGGCAGCGCAGCTATGCACCATGTATTCGGTCTGATCCAGGAAGCGCTGCACATCAAGGCCCATAATCGCTGCCGGCACCATGCCAAAATCCGACAGCACCGAGTAGCGGCCGCCAATATTTGGCCAGCCGAAGAAAATGCGCCGGAAGCCATGTTCCTCCGCCACCTGTTGCATCTTCGAGCCTGGATCAGTCACCGCGATGAAGTGCTGGCCTACTGCAGCCTCGCCCACCGTTTGCTTGACGCGCTCGAAGAAATACTGTTGGAAGATGTTCGGCTCCAGCGTACTACCCGACTTGCTCGAGACAATACACACCGTCTTGGCCAGATTCACCTTGCCCTCAAACGTTTTCACTTGGGCTGGATCCGTCGAGTCCAGTACGTGCAATTCGGGGAAACCTGGCTGGTTACCAAAGGTCATTTTGAGCACTTCCGGCCCGAGGCTTGACCCGCCCATGCCGAGCAGCAGGGCATGCGAAAAACCAGCCTCCTGGACATCCTTGGCGATAGCCCGCAGGTGCTCGATATGCGCCAACTGGTCGTCCGTAATCCCGAGCCAGCCCAGCCAGGACGCCTCATCCGAGCCGGCCCACAGGGTGGCGTCGCGCGCCCAGAGGCGCCGTACTTTGCCATTGAGCCGCCAGTCTTCCAGCGAGGCCTGCACGTTGGCGGCGAGATCCGCAGGGAGCTTGTACATCTGCCGCGGGATCTCGTTATCGAGCAGCGCCTGCCGTTTTTTTTCGACCGCACTGAGCAGCTTGTCAAAGGGATCGACGAACAATTTCACGGCCTCTGCGAGCAATTTGTCGGCCACTTCCGGCATGGAAATCCCCACCCGTTCCAGGGTCTCCATGGCGTCATGCGCTTCTTCCAGGTGCTCTTCCAGGCTGGCACGCCCCCGACCGTGGTCGCGGAAGGCGTCAAACGTGGCCGTGGGCACGGTGTCGACCGTATCGCGCCCAATGAGTTCCTCCACGTAAATGACATCACGGTACGCCGGATTCTTCGTACTCGTGCTCGCCCACAACAGACGCTGCGTCTGCGCCTGCTTCGCTGCCAGGGCCTGCCAACGCGCCCCACGGCAAATTTCCTTGTAGCGTTGATAGGTCAACTTGGCATTGGCAATGGCGACTTTGCCCAGCAGGCTGCGCAGCATCATGCGCTCTTCAGCGCCCTGTGCCGTCTTCAAGCGCGCCTCGATGGTGTTGTCAATGGCGGAGTCAATGCGGCTAATAAAAAAGCTCGCCACACTGGCCACGCCACTGGGGTCACCGCCACCAGCCACAAACGCTTCCAGGCCAGAGATGTACGCTTCCGCCACCGCCTCATACATCGACATCTGGAACAGCAGGGTGACGTTGACATTGATCCCGTCGCTGATGAGCTGCTTGATGGCCGGGATGCCGGCGGGTGTGGCCGGGACCTTGATCATGACGTTGGGACGGGACACGGTCTGCCACAGCCGGCGCGCCTCTGCAATGGTCCCTGCAGTGTCATGGGCCAGATACGGGGAGACCTCCAGACTGACATAGCCGTCACGTTTGTGCGTGCGCGCGTACACCGGCGCCATGACATCGGTCGCCATCTGAATATCGCCCACGGCCAGGTGCTCGTAGAGCGCCTTGGCGTCCATATCGTGGTCGCGTTCGAGGGCTTGCAACGCCTCGTTGTAATCGGTACTGCCAGTGATCGCCTTCTCGAAGATAGCCGGGTTGGATGTCACCCCCATGAGACCGTCATTATCGACGAGACTTTGGAGCTCGCCCGAGGTGATCAGACCTCGTCGAATGTTGTCGTACCAGATGCTCTGTCCGTACTGCTGGATGTCGAGCAGTGGATTCGCCATGCCTAGTTCCTCCCTACCAGAGCTTTCGCCTCGGCAACGATATGCTCCACCGTGAACCCGAACTCCTTCAGCAAGTCCTTCAGGGGTGCTGAAGCGCCAAAGTCGGCGCGCGCGATGATCCGCCCATCGAGACCCACATAGCGGTCCCAGCCAAACGTCGAGGCCATCTCCACCGCGATGCGCGCCCGGCACGCCGGTGGCAGCACCGTATCCCGATAGGCCTTGGGTTGATGCTCAAAAATCTCCCACGAGGGCATGGACACCACGCGCGTCTTGATGCCAGCCGCTTGCAACTGCTCGTACGCTGCTATACACCACTGCACTTCCGACCCCGTGGCCATGAGGATGACGTCGGGCGTCCCCATCGTGTCAGCCAGGACATAGGCCCCCTGTTTGACCCCAGCCGCAGGGCCATACTTGCTGCGATCGACCGTGGGCAACGCCTGGCGGCTCAGAATCAGTGCCACGGGACCGCGCTCCCCGCGCGTGTACTTGTGAATTTCCATGGCCACCTTCCAGGCTTCGACGACCTCGTTGCTATCCGCCGGACGCAACACGGTGAGGTGCGGGATAGCCCGCAGTGAGGCCAGGTGCTCGATGGGCTGATGCGTGGGACCGTCCTCCCCTACCCCAATGCTGTCGTGCGTGAAGATGTAGATCACTGGCAGCTCCATGAGCGAAGCCAAACGCAGTGTAGGACGCGAATAATCAGAGAAAATTAAGAACCCCGAGCCATAGGAGCGCAGGCCCATCAGCGCCATACCGTTCATGGCCGCTCCCATGGCGTGCTCGCGTATGCCAAAGTGCAGGTTGCGGCCACCATAGGAATCTTTCTGGAAATCGCCAGCCTCTTTGAAGGTCAAGCGCGTCTTTGTCGACGGCGCCAGATCAGCCGCCCCACCTATCAGCCATGGCACACGCTGCGCAATGGCATTCTGGACCTGACCACTGCTATCTCGTCCAGCCACACCTCTAGGATCAGCGGGATACGTCGGGATATCCTGGTCCCAGCCCTCGGGGAGCCCACCTTCCTGCATCAACTCCAGTTCCTCGGCCAGCTCAGGATAGGCACGTTTATAGGCGGCGAACCGGGCGTTCCACGCCGCTTCCTGTTGCGCCCCACGCTCACGCAGCGCTGCCATACGTGCTTTGACTGCATCCGGCACATAAAAATGCTTGTCTGGATCACAGCCATAGCGGGCCTTGGTGGCACGAATTTCCTCCTCGCCGAGCGGTTCACCGTGCGCTGCGGAGGTGTCCTGTTTGTGTGGCGCACCATAGGCAATATGGCTATCCACAATGATCAACGAGGGGCGTTCGTCTTCTTTGAGCGCCGTCGCAAAGGCCTGCTCCAACTGCTCAAGATCGTTGGCATCGCCGACGCGTTGCACGTTCCAGTGATATCCCATAAAGCGCGTTGCCACGTCGTCGGTGAACGCCAGCGCCGTGTTGCCCTCGATGGTAATGCGGTTGTTGTCGTAGACCCAGACCAGATTGCTGAGACCCAGGTGTCCGGCCAGCGACGCCGCCTCGCCCGAGATGCCTTCCATCATGCAGCCATCGCCGCACAGCGCTACGATGTTAGGCGAGATAATCTCATGCCCGGGACGATTGTAATGCGCTCCTAGCCAGCGGCTCGCAATCGCCATGCCGACACTGGTCGCCACCCCCTGCCCGAGAGGCCCGGCGGTCGTCTCCACACCCGGCGTCAACTATAAAGCAATATGGAGGCATGACCGCACGATAAGATAAAACGGTCACGATTGAGCCAGCGCGGATTGCCTGGGTTAAAATGCAAGAATCGGTCCCAGAGGGTATGCATAACAGGCGCCATCGCCATGGCCGTGCCTGGATGCCCGGAGTTGGCCTTTTGTACACCGTCCATCGCCAACGTGCGGATGGTATTTATGCACAGCCCGTCGAGAGTTGGATCGATTGCCATCTACATACCTCCCCTGATGACAGAGATAAAGTGACAAGAAATCAGCGTTGTCTCAGATCCTTTCAACTTAGACGCCTATGGCGAGCTTTGGATGCGGAGCGTACCAGAGAAATTTCCATACCACAAGCCCCAGCACAAAATTAATGTACCCCTTACTCAATCAGCAGGAGCCCACGCCCGGCTCCGTACAAGTGTATCCAAGGAACAAAAAAACTGTCCAAGGAGGAGTGGAAGGCTCGCGAGATTCGGCCCTGCTCCCGTGTCCCCTCTCCCGTGGGGAGAGGGGGCTAGCCGTTGGCTGATGGCGCACGAGGCCCTTAGCGCTTCTGCAATTGTGGGATGACATCGCGGCCGAGGAGTTCGAGCGAACGCATGGTGTCCGCGTGGGGTAGAGCCCCCGCCTGTGCTTCCAGTAAGAGCGCTCCAAAGCCGAGACGCTCGTGCATATAACTGAGTTTTTCCAGCACTGTTTGGGGACTGCCTACGACGAGGTGGTAGGATTCCTGCAGCTCCTCATAGGTCATAGCATACATCGGCTTTCTGCCATGCCTCGGGACGCCACCGGGCTGGACGGGTTTGCGCTGTCCCACGTACCCTGGAGGGGCCCAGTACTCGGCCGGCCCACGCAGCGGATGGCCCATCCGCCACAGGTAATGCTTGCCCAGTTCCTGCGCTTTCTCGTCAGTGTCGGCACAGACGCAACACACCATGTAGGCAAAATTGTCGGCAGTGGCTTCATAGCCGGCCGCACTGGCATGCTCACGATACGTGTCGTAGAGGCGTACCGAGGCATCCAGCGGCACCAGGAAGGCCGCATAAGTGTAACGGTGTAGGGCGGCCCACTCGATGGTCTCTGGGCTACCCGTGCCGGGCACCCAGATCGGCGGGTGGGGTTTTTGGATCGGCAGCACCCAGGGGTTGACCACCCGGAAGTGGTAGTGCTTACCCTCCCAGCGAAACGGCCCTGGCTGGGTCCACGCCGCCAGCATCAAATCGTGGCATTCTTCGAACCGCTCGCGATTGTAGTTCGGCTGCGTATTGTTCGCCCATGTTTCAATGCCAATGCCCCTGACTACGCCGGCGATAATTCTCCCACCGGAGATGACATCGGCCATGGCGACTTCTTCAGCCAGGCGCACCGGATTGTCATTCGTAGGGAGCATGTTGCCGAGCAGCAAAATCCAACCCGTCGAACCCCACATCCTCGGCCCACTGGTATTGGTCGTAATAATTACGAAACAGGACATGGGCTTTATGGGGGTCGAAGTACCTGTTCGGGAACGTGAGGCGCATGGAAGGATAGTTGGCCGCTTCGCGTTCGTCGAACTCGGCATAGGGCATCTCCGTAAAGAAATAGACGTCAACCATGACGGGCTCCTTTGCCATGCGCCAGGTGCGAGAGGCTCGCTGCGCTCATGCGGTGGTCAGAAAGGGCACTACAGCATCGAGAAAGGCCTGTGGCTTCTCGACCTGTGGCGCATGGCCGCAGTTATCGATAACGACCAACCGGGAGCCGGGGATGGCCTGTTGGTACAGCTCACCACAATCGAGCGGCACAATGGCGTCCTGCCGTCCCCAGACCAGCAACGTGGGCGTTTTCACCTGGGCCATGAGCGCGGGCATCTTGGGATTGTACATGTAGGGCTTCCAGGTCAGCAGCGCGGCCATCTCGCGGTTCCAGGCCGCGGTCTGGCGCTGTTCGGATGTTGGTTCATGGCCGTACAGCCGCTCGTACTCTGGGGCCTGGGTAGGGTCATAGAACTGTTTCTGCAGCACTTCCTCGGGCGTAATCAGAAAGATATCGGTAATCTCACCCACGCTGGGCTTGATGCCAGCAGCCCCGACCAGCACCATACGGCTGATGGAGGCCGGATACATGGCGACCATTTCCGCCGCCAGCCAGCCGCCCATGGAGAGCCCGAGAATGGGGAGCGGCGCCAGTTGGAGTGCGTCGATAAGCCAGCGATAAAAATAGGCCAGGTCGTGCACACGCTCCATCCAGTCCGGCCGCTCCGAGGTTCCGAAGCCTGGATGCGCGGGGGCATAGACGTGAAAGTGTTGTGCCAAAGCCTCATGAAACTGGAGCCACCCGGGATTCCCCCCGGCGCCGTGCAGCACCAGCAGCGGGGCTCCCTGTCCGCCGTGCAGCAGTTGCATCTGCAGGCCAGCAATCGTGACCTGTTCTTCGCGCCAATCGCTTGCCACGTCGTGTCTCCTCCCTCTGCCTCGCAGGTACGACGATGCGCGCCTCTCGTGTGAAGGGGTCATTATAGATGGCCAGCACGCAAAAGGCAAAAGTGACGTTTGCCCGCGAACAGCGTAGAATAGCACCGTGAGCGCAGCCACCCCTTGCCCAGGAGAGCCCGAGCCACTATGGAGCCTATAGCCCTCGACCGCCTGACGGATCTCGATACAGTCTTGACGGAAGACGAAATCCTGGCGCGCAATACCGTGCGCCAGTTTGTCGCGGACAAATACCTGCCGATTATCGGCGACCATTTTGAGCACCACACCTTCCCCGAGGAACTCATTCCCGAGATTGGTGCACTGGGAGTCCTGGGGGCCAGTATCAAGGGCTATGGCTGTGTGGGAGTCAACGCTGTCACCTATGGCTTGATCTTGCAGGAACTCGAATATGGCGATAGCGGGCTGCGCAGTTTTGTCTCGGTGCAGGGCTCCCTGAGCATGTATGCCATTTACCGCTTCGGCTCCGAGGCGCAGAAGCAGCACTGGCTGCCCCGCATGGCCAGTGGCGAGGTGATCGGGTGCTTCGGTCTCACTGAGCCTGATTCCGGCTCTGACCCTGGCTCCATGCGCACTATGGCCCGCCAGGATGGCGACGCGTATGTCCTCAACGGCGCCAAGATGTGGATCACGAATGCCCCGCTCTGCCAGGTTGCCGTGGTCTGGGCCAAACTTGAAGAGGATGACCCGCAGGCTGTGCGTGGCTTTTTAGTGGAGCGCGGCACCCCAGGGTTCGAGACCAAGACCATCCTCAAGAAGATGTCCTTGCGCGCCTCACACACGGGCGAGATCATCCTCTCCAACTGTCGTATCCCCAAAGACAATCTGCTGCCGGCCTCACGCGGTCTGGGGTCGCCGTTAGCCTGCCTCAACCAGGCGCGCTTCGGCATCGCCTGGGGCGCCCTGGGCGCTGCCAAGGCGTGCTTCGACTCGGCGCTCGACTACAGCCGCCAGCGCATCCAGTTTGGCGTGCCGATTGCCAGCAAGCAACTCATCCAGGAACAGCTCGTCGAGATGGCCCTGGAGATTGCCAAAGGCCAGCTCATGAACTACCACTTCGCCCGCCTCAAAGACCAGGACCGTCTGACTCCCTATCAGGTGAGCATGGCTAAGAAAAATAGTGTAGCCCAGGCACTCAACATCGCCCGTATGGCGCGCTCCATCCATGGCGCCAGTGGCATTTCGCTCGAATTCCCGGTCATCCGCCACATGTTGAACCTGGAGTCAGTCTACACCTATGAGGGCACGGACGAAGTCCACACCCTGATCCTGGGCCGCGGCCTCACCGGCTTCGACGCCTTTTAACGGGAGTAGCTCCATCAAGGAGAACACTGGCTCCAGGGGCTTTGCTCCTTCCCCCCTAGCGGGGGAAGGTTGGGATGGGGGGAGAAGCGAGGGGGAGGAGACTCGCTGGAGCCCTGATGGCAAAGGCGGTGAGGGTCCCCCAGGCTGAGGTCATGCCCATGTTCGTTGTCTACCATCCCGGCTACACGGTTGACATTGGCCCTAACCATCGCTTCCCCATGCAGAAGTACCGCCTGGTCTATGAGCACCTGCTGGCGGAAGGCACCCTCGCCCAGGCGCACGTCATCCAACCAGACCTTGCCGCCATGGCTGACCTGCTCCTGGTGCACACGCGCGACTATGTCGAA
>WNGK01007852.1_pt1 | contig 11133 bp, 12 predicted proteins | sample 5400601 | NCBI WGS metagenome assembly WNGK01 (sample SAMN13153376, study PRJNA577476) | soil metagenome | isolation source: 60 cm soil or saprolite under Garry oak tree replicate 1 | place: USA:California | collected 2016-06-15
CCCTGCTCGGCTGGATGGCGTGGAAAGACGCGACGACGCAGGCACTCGGCGCCGCCGCGACCGAGCGGGCACTGGACGACCTGGACGCCAACCTGGACAGGGAGCAGAGATGACGCAGGCACACGACACCGAGCTCGACACGGCTGGCCAGCCGGGCCCGGACTCGCCCGCTAGCCCGGAGGTCGAGGACCTGCTCGAGGCGCTCAGGGATGTGGTCGATCCCGAGCTCGGGGTCAACGTGGTCGACCTTGGGCTGGTCTACGGCGTCACCCTCGACGCCGACCGGGTCGCCATCGTGGACATGACCCTGACCAGCGCGGCCTGCCCGCTGACCGATGTGATCGAGGATCAGACCCAGGTCGCGCTCGAGGGACTGGTCGCTGACTTCAGGATCAACTGGGTCTGGCTGCCGCCGTGGGGACCTGACAAGATCACCGAGGACGGCCGCGAGCAGCTGCGGGCGCTCGGCTTCAACGTCTGACCGGCCCGTGCCGGCCACCTTCGCGGCCCTCGACGAGCTCGACCGGCTGGCTGCTGACCACCTGGGTAGCCCTCAACCAGGCACGGAGTAGTCTTCGAGCGTGGCAGCGCAGCGCGGCACCAGCACGGCCCCGCGCCGGATCGAGGTCGCGCCGCAGCGTTTTCCCGGCTGGATCGAGTCCTTCGCGCAGCGCCACGGCGGCGTGAGCGCCGAGCCGGGGGAGAAGGCAGTGTATTTCCTGGCCGCCGACGGTGCCGCTGCCGAGTGCCAGGTGCCGTTTCCGCCGCTCGGACCTGGGCCGGAGCCGCCCGCAGAGCGGCTGGCCGCGCACGCCAGCGCGGGCCGGAACGTGGGCGTGCTGCTCGTCAGGCTCGGCGGCTACGCAGCCGGCGTGTTTACCGGACCCGAGCCGGTGCTCGCCGCCTCGAAGGTCGGCAGCCGGCTCGTCCACGGGCGCAGCGCCGCCGGCGGCCAGTCGCAGCGGCGGTTCGCCCGCCGCCGGGAGAACCAGGCCCAGCAGGCGCTCAGCGCGGCCGCCGATACCGCGGTCGCGGTCTTCGGCCCCCACCAGCTGGACGCGGTCGTGCTCGGCGGCGACCGCCGCGCCCTGGCCGGGCTGAAGTCCGACTACCGGCTCGCGCCCTACTTCGACCTCGCCGTCGACGTGTTCCTGACCGTGCCCGACCCGCGGCTGGCCGTGCTGCGAGGCACCCCGCCGCTGTTCCGCGCGATCAGGATTACCCTGACCGAGCCGGTAGCGGGTATCGCCCGGTCCGGGTGACGTGCGGAGCGGCCGCGCGGGGGTCTGATAGGCACGATGCTGCACGTGCGTGTGGTGAGCCCGCCGGCCGTTACCGGTCAGCTTGTCGAGACGCTGGCCGTGGCCCCCGGTATCTCCAACCTGATCGTGCAGCGGGCCGCCGCGCGCCGGCCGGATGGAGACGCGGTCCAGTTCGACGTGCGCGACGACGCCGCGAACCCTGTCTTCGCCGCCCTGCGCGACCTAGGGCTCGACCGCAGCGGCGTGATCGCGGTCGAGCAGGTGGCCGCCGCCCTCACCGACCGCGCCCGGCCGGGTCGCAGCCGGGGCGCGATCCGGCGCGACAGCGCTCCGGTCTGGGCGATGGTCGATGCCGTCATCGTGGCCGGGGCCGACTACGCGCCGAGCTTCTACCTGCTGCTGATCATCGCCGCCCTGATCGGCGCCGTCGGCATCCTCACCAACTCCCAGATCCTGATCGTGGCCGCGATGGTGGTCGGGCCGGAGTACAGCGCGATCATCGCCATCGCCCTCGGCCTCAGCGAGCGGCATCGCCGCAGTGTCAAGGACGGCCTGCTCGCGCTGGTCGACGGATTCGCGGCCGCGATCGTGGCGGCCATCCTGTTCGGCCTGGCCGTTCGGCACTCCGGCCTGACTCCGGACCGCTTCCAGGCCGGCCAGCGGCCCGTCGCCAACCTGATCAACTCGCCCGACGTTTTCTCCGTGATCGTGGCCGTGCTCGCCGGGCTGGTCGGCGTGGTGTCGCTGACCGAGTCCAGGATCAATGCCCTGATCGGGGTCTTCATCTCGGTCACGACCATCCCCGCCGCCGCGTCGGTGGGCTTGTCGATCGCGTACTCCGACTGGAGTGAGGCCGGCGGATCGGCGCTCCAGTTGCTGCTCAACGTCGTGCTGCTGATCGCCGTGGGGGCGGCCGGGCTCAGCGCCCAGCGCCGGATCTGGCGGCGCCACTCGGCCGTGCCGACCGCAACGCCGGGCCAGCGGGAGCTGTAGCCGGCGCGGCCGGCCTCGGTTCAGCCGCTCAGCCGCCGCCTTACGCGGGAACCTCGGACCGGCCCTCGGACCACAGCGTGTGGAAGGAACCCTCCCGGTCGACCCGGCGGTAAGTGTGCGCGCCAAAATAGTCCCGCAGGCCCTGGATCAGCGCCGCGGGCAGCCGGTCGCGGCGCATGCCGTCGAAGTACGCCAGCGACGAGGCGAACGCCGGGACCGGCACGCCGGCCGTGGCGGCATCCGCGACCACCCGCCGCCAGCTCTGCACGCCGGCCGAGACGGCCTCGACGAAGTACGGCGCGACGAGCAAGGTCGGCAGGTAGGGGTCGCGATCGTAGGCTTCCCTGATCCGGTTGAGAAACCTGGCCCTGATGATGCAGCCGCCACGCCAGATAGTGGCCATCGCGCCGCGATCGATTCCCCAGTCGTACTCCTCGCTGCCCGCCTGGATCTGGTCGAAGCCCTGCGCGTACGCGACGACCTTGGAGGCGTACAGCGCCTTGCGCACGTCCTCGACGAACGCCGCTCGGTCCGGCGCCGCCCACGGGCCCAGATCGCTGCCGAATGCCGCGCGAGCCGCTGCTCGCTGGTCGGCGTGACCCGATAGCGAGCGAGCGAAGGTCGCTTCCGCGATGCCAGTGATCGGGATCCCGAGATCGAGCGCGCTCTGCACGGTCCAGCGGCCGGTGCCCTTCTGCTCCGCTTGGTCCGCGATGATGTCCACGAACGGCCGGCCGGTCGCGGCGTCGACGTGGGCCAGCACGTCCGCGGTGATCTCGATCAGGAACGATTCGAGATCACCTTCGTTCCAGGTGCGGAAGATATCGGCCAGCTCCGCCGGACCGGCACCGGTCCCGGTCCTGAGCAGGTCATAGGCCTCGGCGATCAGCTGCATGTCGGCGTACTCGATGCCGTTATGGACCATTTTCACGAAATGCCCGGCGCCGTCCGGGCCGACGTGCACGCAGCAGGGGGTGCCGTCGACCTGGGCGGCGATGGACTCGAAAATCGGGCCGATGGTGCGGTAGGACTCGGCTGAGCCGCCCGGCATGATGCTCGGCCCGTTCAGCGCCCCTTCCTCGCCTCCTGACACGCCGGAACCGACGAAGTGCAGCTCGCGGGCCCGCAGGTCCTGCTCGCGGCGGCGGGTATCGACGAAGTGAGCGTTGCCGCAGTCGATGACTATGTCACCGGAGTCCAGCAGCGGCATGAGCTCGGAGATGACCGCGTCAGTGGGCTGGCCGGCCTTGACCATGATGATGATCGCGCGCGGCCGCTCGAGTGACGCGACGAAGTCCTTGACCGACTCGCTGGAGATGAACGTTCCCTCGTGGCCGTGGTCGGCAACCAGGCTGCGGGTGCGTTCGTAGGTCCGGTTGTGCACAGCGACCCGGTATCCGTGCCTGGCCAGGTTGCGAGCGAGGTTCCGGCCCATGACCGCCAGCCCGGTGACGCCGATCTCGGCCAGCTCCCGACTCCCGCTCATGCGCACCCCGCTCTGCCTAGCCGGATAGGACAGCTCCGGCTTCGCACTCTATCGGGGCCGTGATCTCAGCTGCCGACGACCGTGGCCCGGGCGAGGATGTCGGCCAGTGCGGAGGTGGCCGCCCAGGCATCGGGCCCGGTGGCCCGGATCATGACCTGCTGGCCGCTGACCGCACCGAGGCCCATGATGCCGAGCACGCTCCTGGCATCGGAGCTCTTAGGACCCGCGCTGAGCTCGACGGCGGAGGTGAACCTGGCCGCCGCGACGGCCAGCGCTCCCGCCGGGCGGGCATGCAGGTCGCCGGTCAGCGTGATCGTGACCTCAGAGCTTTCTGGCATTCCATGCCTCCTCCGCCGCGCTGAGCACTGCCTTGAAGTCCCCGCCGGCCGCCGAGGTGACGGTCGCCGCCACCGCGCCCTCCACGAACGGGGCATCGGCGATGGCGAGCGGCTCGGGGAGGTCGTCAGGTTCGGCAAGCAGCGCGCGGACAGTCAGCACCGAGCTGCCGAGATCAGGCAGGATGACCACGCCAGCGCCGGCGTCGGCCAGGCTGAGCGCCCGGCGGATCCTGGCGATGCTGGTGCCGATTCCGCCGTCGTCCGTCCCTCCGGCCGTGCCGATGGGAACAGTGCCGCCGCCGATCTGGGCGGCTAGCTCGGCGGTGCCCTCAGCCAGGGAAGCGCTGTGCGACACGAGAACGATCCCTACTTTCGCTGCCGCGCTCATGGCCTATCCTGAATAGTGTTCGACATAACCGAAAGGCGCCCATGATCCAGTCTGTTGAGCGGGCCGCCGCGATCCTCGACGCACTCGGCTCGGGCACTCCGCGCCTGGGCGTGACGGAGATCGCCGAGCGGGTCGGCCTGGCCAAGCCGACCGTCCACGGGCTGCTGCGGACGCTCGAGAAGCACGATCTGGTCGCCCAGGATCCCGACACCGGCAAGTACAGCCTGGGCCCCGCTGTGCTCCAGCTCGGCAACGCCTACCTCGACGGCTCGGAGCTGCGGGCACGGTCGATGCGCTGGGCAGAGGCCCTGGCCGTCCGGACGAACGAGGCGGTCTGGGTGGCGACCTTGTCCGGCTCGCGGGTGATCGTGCTGCACCACGTATTCCGGCCGGACAATACGGTCCAGATCCTGGAGGTCGGGGCGGCCATCCCGTGGCATGCCTGCGCCCTCGGCCACGCGATCGTCGCGAACCTGCCAGCGGCCGCGGCCACCCGGGCGATGGCCGGGGACCTGGCGCCGCTGACCGGCCGGACCAAGACGACCAGGGTCGCCCTCAGCCGGGCCCTGGCCCAGGTGCGCAAGGACGGCTACGCGCTGGAGGACCAGGAGGCCACCGTGGGCGACGCGGGGATCGCGGCACCGATCGTCAACCGGGACAGCGCCGTGGCCGGAGCGATCGGCGTGGTCGGCGCGGCCGAGCGGCTGCTGGTCAGGCCGACCAGGGACGAGCTCACCCGCGCTGTGGCCGAGTCCGCCCGGTCCGTTTCCAGGGACCTCGGCGCGTCCCGCGGCGGCACCCCGCTCGCCGCGCTGCACTGACTGGAGCTGCACTGGCCTGAGCTGCACTGGGCTGAGCGTCACAGCGCCGCCACCAGCTTCCAGACCTCGTCGGCTGTGGCGGTGGCCATCGCCTTGGCCGCCAGCGCTACGCAGGCCCGGGTGTCCAGGTCAGCGGTCGTGGACCTGACCGCCTGCACCTGTGCGGCCGGCACGCTCAGCGACCGCACGCCGAGCCCGACGAGCAAGGGCAGCACGAGCGGGTCACCGGCCGCGTCGCCGCACACCGACACCGGGATACCAGCGCGCCTGGCGGCGTCCGTGACGCGAGCGATGAGCGCGAGTACCCGCGGGTGCGCCGCGAGCGCCGGCCCCGCGGCCTGGTCCCGCCGGCCGAGCCCGAGCACCTGGCCGGTCAGGTCGTTGGTCCCGATCGAGAAGAAGTCGACCTCCGGCGCGAACACCTCCGCCGCAGCTGCCGTTCCCGCGAGCTCGACCATGATCCCGAGGCTCGGCACGGGCACGCCCGCGGCCGCGGCGACCTGGCTCAGCACGGCACGGACCCTGGCCACCTGGTCCAGTGAGCTGACCATCGGGACGAGGATCGCCAGGCTCGCCCGGTGCGCCGCTTCTAGAACTGCGGTGAGCTGGTCGGCAAGCGCCGTCGGATGCGAGAGCAGCCCGGCCAGGCCGTCCTGGCCGGTCAGGAACGGCGGGATCTTGTCGCCGGAGAAGTCGAGCAGCCGCACGGTCGCTGGCCGTCCGCTGAGCAGGCCGAGTATCGGCGCGAGCCGCGCGGCGTGCTCGGCCTCCGACGGCCATCCGTGCGCGCCGAGAAACGGGATCTCCGTCCGGAGCAGGCCCACGCCCGCCGCGCCGCCCTCGAGCCCGCGGCGGGTCTCGGCCGCGGACGCGACATTGCAGTACACGATGACCTGCTGCCCGTCCGCGGTCATGACTGGACCGGCTGGAACGGGCCGCGCCGGCACGGCGCCGGTGCGCAGCTCAGCCGGGCTCGCGCCGACGACCAGCTCTCCGGCGTCGGCATCGAGCAGTCCAGGCTGTCCGGCAGGCCCGGCCAGAACCGCCTGGTCAACTCCGGTCACCATCGGCACGCCGAGTCCGCGGGCGATGATGGCGGCGTGCGAGCTCGCGCCGCCGGTGACCGACACCGCGCCCACCAGGCCTGCTTCAGCCAGCTCGATCAGGTCGGCCGGGCTCACCTCCTGCCCGACCAGGATGAAATCGCCCGGCGGGACCGCGCTGGCGCGGCCGACCGGGTCGGTGCTGACCGGGTCGGTGCTGACCGGGATTGGGGCGGCGAGCTGATCAAGGACGGCCTTGGCCACCTGGCGGACGTCCTCGGCCCGCTGAGCAAGCTCGGGTACCGGCAGGGCCTCGAGCACCGCCGCCTGCGCGGCGGCTGCCTGGAGTACTGCCGTCGCCGCGCCGGTGCCGGACCTGACCGCCGCTACCGCCGGATCGACCAGCACAGGATCGGCGGCGATCAGGCTCGCGACCTCGATGATGTCGGCCTCGGCCGCGCGGCCGACGCCACGCAGCCGTTCAGCGAGCGCCCCCCGATCGGCGGCGACGGCGGCGAAAGCGCACCTGACCTCGTCCGGAGTCGCCTTCTCGACCGTGGGCACGTCGGCTATCCGCAGCAGGCCGCAAGCCCTTCCCGGTGAGACAGACAGGCCCTTGAATCGGATCGGCTGGCTCATGGATCCCGCCGCAGCGCGACGTCGTGCAGTGCCCGCATGATCAGCGCTGTGGAAGCCGCGCCAGGGTCCTCGTGGCCGACGCTGCGCGGCCCGAGGTAGCTGGCCCGGCCCTTCATGGCCTGCATCGGAATCGTCGCCTGCGCTCCGGCGCGGGCGGCATCGGCGACCGCGGCGAGGGCGTCGGCGGCCGACGCCCCCTCCGCGACGGCCTTGCTGAACGCGCTTGCCGCCGGGGCAAGCGCGTCCACCATGGTCTTATCGCCCTCGTTGGCGGCACCTAGCTTCTGGACGCCGGCCAGAGCCGCTTCCAGCCCGGCGGCCAGGACGGCCAGGTCCACCTCGTTGCTGTCGCCGAGCGCCTTGCCCGCGTGCCGGAACGCGGTCCCGTAGAGCGGACCCGACGCGCCGCCGACCTTCGAGATCAGCGTCGTCCCGGCCAGCACCAGCACGGACCCGGGCGTCGGAGTTTCAGCCTGCTCCAGCGCGGCCTGCACGGCTCCGAATCCCCTGGACAAGTTGATGCCATGGTCAGCATCGCCGATCGCCGCGTCGAGTTGGGTGAGGTGGTCCCGCTGGATCTCGACTACGGCGGCGATCTCCGCCATCCAGGCGCGGAAGAATCCGGCGTCCATGTGCGCTCCTTGCGATTGCGAGACTTGCTGACCCCTACCGTCCCCAACGCAGGGCCGGCGTGTCTACCGGCGCGTCCCACAGATCGGTGAGCGCGTCGGTGATGCCGCAGACTGTGACCGAGAAGCCCTGCATTTCCAGGCTGGTGATGTAGTTGCCCACCAGGTTCCTGGTGATCTGCGCTCCCTTGCCGGTCAGGTACCTGTGGACCTCGTTGTAGACGAGGTACAGCTCGATCAGCGGAGTCCCGCCCATGCCGTTGACCATCACCAGCAGGTCGCCGGACAGGGGCATGTCGGCCGCGATCGCGTCCATGGCGGTCGTCGTGATTTCGCGCGCGGTGGCGAGCGCGGCCCTGGTCCGGCCTGGCTCGCCATGGATGCCGACGCCTAGTTCGATCTCCGAGTCCCCGATCTCGAACGTCGGCTTGCCCGCTGCGGGAACCGTGCAGGAGGTCAGCGCGACCCCGAAGGACCGGCTGCGCTCGTTGACCTCGCGTGCCACCGCGGCCACATCAGCCAGCGGCGCGGCCCGCTCGGCCAGCGCTCCCGCGATCTTCTCGACGAAGACAGTGGCGCCGGTGCCTCGGCGACCGGCGGTGTATAGGGAGTCCTGGACCGCGACGTCGTCATTGATCACGACGGGGACGACCTCGATGCCCTCGTCGCCCGCGAGCTCGGCGGCCATCTCGAAATTGAGCACGTCGCCTGTGTAGTTCTTGACCACGTGCAGTACGCCAGCCCCGCCGTCGACCGCCTTGGTGGCGGCGAGCATCTGGTCGGGGACGGGGGAGGTGAACATTTCGCCCGGGCAGGCGGCGTCGAGCATTCCGTAGCCGACGAAGCCGCCGTGCAGCGGCTCGTGACCGGAACCGCCGCCGGAGACCAGGCCGACCTTGCCAGGCGTGACACCGGCCGCCCTGGTGATGACCTTGTTCTCGATGTCCACGGCCAGGCCGGGATGCGCGGCGGCCACGCCGGCCAGCGCGTCGGCAACGACCGTGTCCGGCGAGTTGATGAGCTTCTTCATGAGACACCTTCCGCGACCCTGTCACTGCTGCTGTTTGAATCTGCGTCCGGGGCCAGGCTGGTCATCGCCGCGCCGGCGCGGGTCCTGGCCAGCGCGACGTAGGCGAGTCCGCCGAGCAGGCCGCCGACCAGCTCGCCGATCAGGTAAGCGGGCGCCTGTGACCACGACACCGTGCCGCCGAACGAGCTCTGCATGATCATGGCTCCGAGGTAGCGCGCGGGGTTGATGGCCGCCCCGGTGGCCGGCCCCAGGATGATGATGATCGCGAAGACCGCGGATCCGATGGCCATCGGCGCCCAGCCGGGGACCGCCCGGTGGTCGATGACCCCGAAGATGACGAACACGAGGATCGCCGTTCCGATTGCCTCGATCAGCGTCCCGCGGCCCCATCCTGTCGTCGCCGGGTTGTAGGCGGTGACGCCGCCGCCGGCCGCCACGGCCGCCGACTTGCCCAGAGTCACGAAATAACCGAGCGCGCCAATCAGCGCTCCGACGACCTGAGCGGTCACGTAGCCGGGCACCTCACGCCACGCAAACTTGCCCGATGCCGCGAGCGCTAGGGTGACGGCCGGGTTGATATGACCGCCGGAGATGTGGCCGATCGCGTAGACCACGCCGACGATCACGAACATGAAGGCAAACGAGATCATGCCGAGCTGGGCCATCGAGAACGGAACCTTGGTTCCCGCGGCGATCACTCCGGTCGCCGCTGCCGATCCGGCGCCGACGTAGACCAGGCAGGCGGTTCCGATCACCTCGGCTAGGAGCTTCTGCGGTGTCGTGGGTGTTGTTGCCATGCTGTTCGCCCGTCGCCTGCCGCCAGAGGGGCAGCCGGCGGGCTCCTCACCTCCCTCGGCGAGACTCGCTGAATCGTGAATGCTGTTCGATAATGCTGAACAGCTTTAGACGGAACATAGGCCTGCGGCGTCCGGCCGTCAAGGGGCAATTTTCCGGCAGGCTGAGCCGGTCCGCGGCAGGCCGGCCCAGGCCGCGACCGCGGCCATGCCGGCCCGCCGCGCTGTGACCGGCCCAGCCGGCCGGCTATCGTGGTCAGACCATGACGCGCCTGCTGCTTCTTCGCAGCCGCGACGAGGCCCGGTAACAGACCGGTCGGCCCCTCGTCGCGGGGGGTGGTGCTGCGCCGGCCGAGTCCGTTGCGGTTATCTCGTCAGGAGCAGCGTTCATGAGCATCTCAGGTAATCCAGGAAGTCCGTCCGAGCCGGTTCCCGGCCAGCAGCCCGCGCCGGGCCAGCGGCCAGCAGCCGCCAAGCAGCCAGCACCCGGCCAGCGGGAATACTCACATTTCTCCCAGCAGCCGTCGGGCATGCCGTGCCATCGCTACCGCCCGTTCCCGGCGGTTGACCTGCCGGACCGGCAATGGCCATCGCGCACCATGACGGCCGCTCCGCGCTGGCTGTCGACCGACCTTCGCGACGGCAACCAGGCGCTGATCGACCCGATGAACGCCGCGCGCAAGCAAGCCATGTTCGACCTGCTCGTCAAGATGGGCTACAAGGAGATCGAAGTCGGATTCCCGGCGGCAAGCCAGACCGACTTCGAGTTCGTCCGCGGCCTGATCGAGTCCGGCTCGGTTCCCGGCGACGTGCGGATCTCCGTCCTGACCCAGGCCAGGGAGGAGCTGATCGAGCGCACGGTCACCTCGCTGATCGGAGCCAGCCAGGCCACCGTTCACCTCTATAACGCCGCGGCCCCGATGTTCCGCAGCGTCGTCTTCGGCTGGGATGGCGACGGCCGGGAGGACTGCAAGGCCGTGGCCGTCGAGGGGACCAGGGCGGTGATGAAGTATGCCGAGCAGTACCTGCCGGGCACCGACTTCGGCTACGAGTACTCGCCGGAGATATTCATGGACACCGAGCTGGACTTCGCGCTCGACATCTGCGAGGCCGTGATAGACGCCTGGCAGCCGGGCCCAGGCCGGGAGATCGTGCTCAACCTGCCCTGCACCGTCGAGCGGTCGACGCCGAACGTCTACGCCGACCAGATCGAGTGGATGAGCAGGAACCTGTCCAGGCGCGAGCACATCGCGCTGTCCGTGCACACGCACAACGACCGCGGCACGGCCACCGCCGACGCCGAGCTGGCCATGCTGGCCGGAGCGCAGCGGGTCGAAGGCTGCCTGTTCGGCAACGGCGAGCGGTCCGGCAACGTGGACCTGGTCACCCTGGGACTGAACCTGTTCAGCCAGGGGATCGATCCGATGATCGACTTCAGCGACATCGACGAGATCAGGCGCACGGCCGAGTACTGCAACCGGATCAGCGTCCACGAGCGCCACCCGTACGCGGGAGACCTGGTGTACACGTCGTTCTCCGGGTCGCACCAGGACGCGATCAAGAAGGGCTTCGACCGGCTGGACGAGGTCGCGGCCGCGGCCGGGCAGCCGGCCGGCGAGATGCCCTGGCACATGCCGTACCTGCCGATCGGCCCGAAGGATGTCGGCCGCTCTTAGGAGGCCGTGATCAGGGTCAACTCCCAGTCCGGCA
>WNGK01017356.1_pt1 | contig 11131 bp, 12 predicted proteins | sample 5400601 | NCBI WGS metagenome assembly WNGK01 (sample SAMN13153376, study PRJNA577476) | soil metagenome | isolation source: 60 cm soil or saprolite under Garry oak tree replicate 1 | place: USA:California | collected 2016-06-15
GGCCTGCAGGGACTCGTCGACTTCAACTTCTCGGGTCTCGACACGATCATGGGTGTGGTGGCGATCGTGGCGGGCGCGCTGATTCTCGTCGGTAAGTGAAGCGGCCGGCGTGGGGGGATTCTGGAAGACAGTCGGGTTGATCACTGGGGCGTTCGTCGTGGCAGGAGTCATCTACTGCTCACAAGGGTGTTCGCCGGACTGACGGTCAATACGCAGCGAACGTAATCGACTGCCGGATCGTCACCGCCGCAGCCTGTCCGGCGCGGCGCGCCGCCCGATACAATGATCGGTTCACCAGGCGCAGCGCCTCCGTGTTGAGCCCCGGGTTGGGGCTTTCCACCACTTTGGTTGCCGTGACGTGACCCGTCGCGTCCACGTTCGCTTCCACCACCACCGTTCCCGAGACGCTGAGGCGCTGCATTTCGAGCGGATAGAAGATGCGGGGATGCGAGATCACCACCGGGGGCGCGTCCGCGGCGCTGACGAGTGTGGGCGCACCCATCGTGGGGCCGCGCGACGGCGTCACTCCGCGGCGCGCGAACCGCACCGAATCGGCGAGGCGGAGCAGAAATGGTGCCACATCCACGTGCTGCGCGGTGAGATCGCGCTTCAAGGCGAGCGCGGAATCGAGGTCGGCGCGTGCGGCGCTGTCCCGCTTGTCGGCCGCCCGCGCCATGCTCCGCACCACCAGCACGTACATCTGCTCCCCTTCGGTCGCGTGCGTCGCGGTGTCCATCGCGTCGGCCAGTAGCGCCAGTGCGCTGTCGGCGTGACGCGCGCGGAGGGCGTCGCGCGCCTGGCCGGCGAGCACGGTGGCGGTGGGCGGCGGCGGGGGGTGGAGCTCGAGGTCGAGCTCCATCATCGTGCGCACCGTGGCGCACGTGTTCAACTCGTGGACGGCGATGCCGACGATCGGCCAGCAGCTGCAGTTGTCGTGGACGCTCCCCACGACGTTCACGGTGGCGCGGGCGTTGCTCACGCCGGGGCGCAAGTATGCGCAGGCGGTGAAGACATTTCAGCCGTACGATCGCATTCGCGAGCCCGACCCCGAGATCCGCGAAGATCTGGTCAAGCTGATCGTCGAAGCGACGCGACGGCACCTCGAAGCGCTGGTCCTCGTGAACAACCGGCTCGAGGGGAACGCGCCGGGGACGATCAAGGCAATCGCGGAGATGTGGCGGACGGGCCGGAGCGAGGGTATAGACTAGGGACCCTTCGGGAGTGGCGATGCGGCGTCGTTCGTGTGTGTGGCTGTCGGCGTTCCTGGCGCTGTCTTGCGGCGACGACACGCACATCGTGCCGGCCACGGTGAGCTGGATGGAATGGTCGGCCGAAGTCATGGCGGGCGCGCCATTCAAGATCCGTCTTGTTGGCTTCGCCCCGTCTTGTGGACTCCACGACGACCTCGTCGCGACGCCGCAGGTGGACGATTCGGCCGTCACGCTCCAGCCGTACTTCATCGTGCCCGATCGCCATACCCCCTGCCCATTCACCGAGCAACAGCTGGTGTATCCCTTCGTCGCGCCGCGGTTCGACACCAGCGCGGTGGTGCCGGGTCTCGCGGCCCCGAGCCCGCGCAGCTACGACATCCGCGCCCGCTTGGCCGTCATTACGCCGGGGGGGAGCGCTGCGGCGATCCACACGTTCGGCACGGTGACCGTGCGTCCCGACTCGATCGACAAGTCGCGCACCGCCGCGGCGGGCCAGGCGTACACGTCGCGCGACACCTTGTCGTGTTTGCGGATCTTCACCCCCAGCCTCTTCCTGGGCTACGTCGTGGAGAACCCGCCCGACACCACCACGTTCTGGTCGGCATTCGTACAGGGCTATCTGTACGCGCCTGCGGCACCCGTGTGCGGCGAAAAGCGCGTCTTCCACCTGGTGGCGCGGCAATGAGGATTAACTAGAAGCCAATGTCGAGTTGCGCCGCGGGCCAGCGCGCTTTGTAGCGATCCACCATGCCATCGTTCACCGGCAATCCGCACTTCTGCTGCAGCCGCTGGATCCGCCGCTTGAGGGCGCGCGCGTATGCCGCGGGTGCGTTCGACTGGCGCGCGTAGGCACGGCCGTAGCGCTCGCGGAGATGCGGGAAATGCTCCGCCAGGAGCGGCAGGAAGCGGTCGCGCACGCCGGCGTAGAGCCGCAACGCGCCGGCATGGACGAAATGCGCGCCCGCGGCGCGCGCCGCGCGCAACAACGCCTCGAGGTGCGGCACGTCGTCGGTGATGCCGGGCAGCACGGGCGCAACGATCAGGCCGGCGCGGAGCCCGGCGTCGGTCAGTCGCTTGAGGGCGCGCAACCGCGCGGCCGGTACCGGTGAGCGCGCTTCGAGGACGCGGATCAATTTCGGGTCGAGCGTGATCAACGAGACGTAGATCTCGAGATCGTTGTGGCGGGCGACGCGACTCAGCACGGCGACGTCGCGCGCGACCAGCGGGCTCTTGGTGATGATCCCGAACGACAACCCCTCGCAGCGCGCCAGCCGCTCCAACACGCCGCGGGTGACCTTGAATTGCCGCTCGGCGGGCTGATACGGGTCGGTCGCCGTGCCGATGACGATGGTCTCACCCGGTTTTACGCGCCGCAGGTCGCGTTCCAGCGCCGCGAGCGCGTGCTCTTTCACGAACACTCGCCGCTCGAACGCCTCCCATCCGTGCGCGCCGCGGAAATCGGCGAACTCCGCATCCGACAGCTTGCCCGCGTCGTGTGCGCGCTCGACCGCGTAGCGGTGGGTGTAACGCGCGTAGCAGTAGCTGCAGCCGAATTCGCAGCCGACGTAGGGATTGAGCGACCAGAAATCCATTCCCGTCTGCTGCGGCGCGTTCAAGATCGAGCGGTTCGCGAGCGCCACGAACTTGGTGCCGCGGAGCCGCTCGTCGAGAATGGGAAGGGCGGGCCGCCGGGCAGGCGGATCGGGCGGCAGCCAGTTGAGCTGCGCTCCCTTCACCCGCACCGCGACCAGCCGCAGCGCAGGCACACGACGCAGCCCGATTGCCGCGCGATCTTGGCGCCGCAGTCGGGGCAGGTCGGAGTCTGGGGTGGGGTGCGGCGGGTGGGTTTGTCGGGGGTCGGCTGGGGTTGCATGGGACCTCCTCGGTACGGGCACGTGCGGTGGCCATACCGAAGATATCCCGAAGCTGAATTAGGGCAAGTAGTGCCTGGGTTATCGAGGCAGTATCAGCGCATCAACGCGACATAGACGTCGTAGAAAGTAGCAACCCCGATCATGGGCTTTCCAGTTAGGGTCAGAGCGAGAGTCAGGCTCAGGGCGCGTTTCGTGGAGTCCACGCTTGTGCGAGTCCAGGCTGCGAGCGAGAGGCACGCCGTGTCGCAGCGGGCGTATTCAATAGTGCCGTCAAAAACACCGGTCGTACGACCCAACATTAGGTGTACAGCCCCGTCCGCTCCGAGTGCGATGGCGCCCAGGGACGCGGTTGAGTCCACCGTCAGACTCCGCCAGTTGCCGGCTGACGTGCAGGAGGCCGTGCACGTGGCGTACGTCAGTGTGCTGATCCGCCATGATGTGTCGGTAGTCGCCGAGAAGAGGGCGTGCAGCCGATTGTCCGAGCCGATCGCAAGGGCGGTCCACGAGTTCAGGTGGCAACACGTGGGCGGCGGCGCGATCGCGCCGCGCTGCCAGTTGGTCGAGTCGCCGCAAGCCGTGGCACACGTGGCGTACCACAGATTCCCGCTACGGAAGTACAGCGCGTGCAGCCGTCCGTCGCCGGCGAGCGCCAGTGCCGTAGCTGGCGAGTTTGCGGAGTCGAGCGTGGCGCGCTGCCAATTTGCGGCGTTCGTGCAAACAGCGGGACACGCGGCGTAGCGGACGCCGTCCCGCGCCAGGTAGAGCGCATGGATGCCGCCGGCGGGATCGACCACCGCACTTGCGCCGCCCGAGCCCGCAGCCGTGATGGGCGCCATCGTATCCACGACGCGTAGCAGGAGCCGGGGCACCAGCCGTAAGACAGAAAGGCGATCTGCCCGTTGGCGACGGTGGACTGATAGAGCAGATGGATGCCGCTCGACGTCAGGCCCGCGGTAACCTGCCCGCCGTCACCGACTCCATAAAATGACGAATCGACCTCGCCGACGCGCCAGGACGGCGCCAGGGCGCAGTCGGTGGCGCAGCCGGCGTACCGCACGGCGCCCACGTCCCACGCGCCATAGAGCAGGTGTAGCGACCCGGCGGCGTCGGCGAACAGGGTCGGCTGCGCAATGAGCCCGCAGCAGTCGCTCAGTGGTCTGACATGGTCGACGTGCAGGACGGCAAACGGCTCGGCCTCAGGTGGCGGAGGCTGGGTGGGCGCTTGCGGCACGTCCCGGCAGGCGACGCAGGCGACGACGACGGCGCACGAGACGACGCGAACGGAAAACCGCACGAAGCTCTCCAGGCTGCGGAACTGCTTCACACTAGAGGGTGGGCCCGACCGACGCTAGAGCCTCGCTGCGCTGAACGAGCGCCACACGTAATAGACTGGAACACCCAACACGACGAGCCCGAGTCCGAGAAATGCGTACGTGCGCGTCGCAGGCGAGACGAGCAGGTCGAGCGCGATCAGGCCGGTGGCGACGATGTACAGCGCCGGCAGCCAGGGATAGGCGACCGCCTTCACCGGTCGCGGCGCGTCGGGCCGCTTGGCGCGCAGCGCGAACAGTCCCACCGTCGTGACCATATAAAACAGCAGCGCCGCGAAGATCACGAAGTTCAACAGCTGGCCGTACGTCCCCGACAGACACAGCACACAGGTCCACACCGCCTGCGCGACGAGCGCCACGCTCGGCGTGTGGTAACGCGGATGCAATTCGCCCGCGGTCTTGAAGAACAGGTTGTCGCGCGCCATCGCGTAGTACACGCGCGCACCCGAGAGAATCAGGCCATTGTTGCAGCCGAACGTCGAGATCATGATGGCGACGGCCATGACCACGAGACCCGGCGCGCCGAAGATCGCCTGCAAGGCGGCCGTGCCGACGCGGTCCTGCGGCGCCGTGACGATGCCACCCTGCGGCAGCACGTTGAGATACGCCACGTTGGCGAGCAGATACAGCACGGTCACGACGAGCGTGCCGAGGGCCATCGCGATCGGCAGGTCCTTGGTGGGGTGTTTGAGCTCGCTGCCGGCAAAGCCGACGTTGTTCCAGGCATCCATCGAAAACAGCGAGCCGACCATCGCGGCGCCGACGGCGCCCACGCCCACGACCCAGCCGCCCGTGGACCAGAAGTTGCCGCTGAAGTTGGCGGCGATGGCACTGGCGTTGCGCCCGATGGTGATACCCAAGAGGATCAGCGCCGCGAGCGCCGCGGTCTTGACCGCGGTGAGCGACGTTTGAATGAAGGCCGCGGTTTTCACTCCGCGCACATTGATCCAGGTGAGCAGCACGATCGACGCGATGGCGAACAGCCGCTGCGGTGAGACGCCCACGAGGATGTCGCCGATTGGGGGCGGCAGATGGACGGTGGCGCCCCAGCCCCGGAACACGTCCGCCGCGAGCCCCGGGAACAGGACGCCCGTGAACTTGGCGAACGCCACCGCCACGGCGGCGATGGTCCCCGTCTGGATCACCACGAACAGCGTCCAGCCGTAGAGATAGCCGAACAGCGGCGAAATACCTTCGCGCAGGTAGACGTACTGGCCGCCCGCGCTCGGGAACATGGCCGCGAGCTCGCCGTAGGTGAGCGCGCCCATCAAGGTGACCACGCCCGATAGGCCCCACACCACGAGCAACAGCCCTGGAGAATGGACTTCGCGCAGGATCTCGGCGGAGACGATGAAGATCCCCGAGCCGATCATCGAGCCCACGACCAACGCCGTGGCGTCGAGGCGGGTGAGGGCTCGGACGAAGTCGGTATGCGGTTGTTGGGCGGTTGCCATGCGCGTAACCTAGTGGCCGTTCCGGGCCGTCGCTATCTTTTCCGCGCGGATTTTCCGAGCCCGTCGACCCCGAGGGATACCGTGCGCTTCCTGCCCCGCGAAGAAGAATTCTTCGACCTGTTCGTGCAGGTCGCCACCCGGAACAAAGAAGCGGCGCGCCTGTTGCGCGACTTGTTCGACGCGGCGCCGGAGCGTCGCACGCCCATGGTGGAGGCGATCAAACATCTGGAGCACGAAGCCGACCAGGTCACCCACGAGGTGGTGAGCCGGCTCGACCGCACCTTCATCACACCGCTCGACCGCGAGGACATCCACCAACTCGCGTCGGACCTGGACGACGTGATGGACGCGATCGATGGCACGGCGCGGCGCGCGCAGATCTTCCATCTCGGCGCGGCCCCGGCGCCCGTGAAGGTGCTGGCGGAAGTCATCGAGCGGATGGTGGCGGTGCTGGGCGAGGCAGTGGGCCGGCTCAAGAAGGGCGACGACGTGATGCGTTACTGCGTCGAGGCGAAGAAGCTCGAGGAAGAGGGCGACGCGATCTACCACGAGGCGCTGGGGCAGCTGTTCGAGAAGGAAAAAGACGCGCTCGAAGTGATGAAGTGGAAAGAGGTCTACGACAAGCTCGAACAGACCCTGGACGAAGCCGAGGACGTGGCGAACGTGATCGAGTCCATCACGCTGAAGCACGCGTGATCAGCCACAGCGCCTGGTTCGTCTGCGCGATCATCCTGGTCGCGCTCATTTTCGACTTCAGCAACGGCTTCCACGACGCGGCGAACTCGATCGCGACCGTGGTCTCGACCCGCGTGCTCTCACCGACCGCCGCGGTGGTCTGGGCCGGCTGTTTCAACTTCATCGCCGTCTTCGTGTTCGGGACGGCGGTCGCGAAGACGATGGGCAAAGGCCTGGTCGACATCAGCATCGTGGACGCGACGGTCGTCCTGGCCGGGTTGTTGGGCGCCATCGCCTGGAACCTGATTACCTGGTACGCGGGGCTGCCGTCGTCGTCGTCGCACGCGTTGATCGGCGGCTACGCGGGCGCGGCGATCGCCAAAGCGGGCATCACTGCGCTCGTGTGGCCCGGCAAGTGGGTGCAGACGCTGGCGTTCATCGTGCTGTCACCGTTCCTGGGCTTGTTGATGGCATTCGGACTCACCGTCGCCTTGTCCTGGATCCTGCGGCGTTCACTGCCGCGCAAAGTGGACAAGGCTTTCCGGCTGCTGCAGCTCGTGTCGGCCGCGGGGATGTCGTTGTCGCACGGCAGTAACGACTCGCAGAAGACGATGGGCATCATCGTCAGCCTGCTGTTCGCCGAGCGGGCGGTGTTCGATAAGGTCCCCGTGGCGGCACTGCACGTGGCATCGGCAGACGCGATCCCGACCTGGGTGGTGTTCGCTGCCTATGCGGCGATCGGAATCGGCACGATGGCGGGCGGCTGGCGGATCGTGAAGACGATGGGGCAACGGATCACCAAGCTGCAGCCGTTCGGCGGTTTCTGCGCCGAGACGGGCGGGGCACTGACCATCACCCTGGCATCGCACTTCGGCATTCCCGTCAGCACCACGCACACCATCACCGGCGCCATCATGGGCGTCGGCGCGGCACAGCGCTTCTCGGCTGTGCGCTGGGGTGTGGCGGGGCGGATCGTGTGGGCGTGGGTGCTGACGATTCCGATGGCGGCGGGGATCGGGCTGGTGTGCTACCTGGTGCTGCACGCCCTGATTCGCTGATGCGTTAGGCGGTTGAATCGGGCTCCCGCACCCTGACCTTCGTCAAGTCGATCATCTTCAAGCCCTCCACGTAATCCGTGGTGGGGGCGTGCGTCACCCGCGTGAGCCGCTCGAGACTGTCCTGGATGCGGCGCGCCATCACCAACATGCTGTCCACCGCTTCCTTGTCTTCGGGGTGCTCGAGCCGGGCGTCCTGCGCGAGGATCTGCGCCTCCGCCACGATGGTGGCGAGGGCGTTGTTCACCTCGTGGCGGATGGCGATCGCCAGCTGGCCCACCACCTCGATGCGCTCACCTTCGATCGCGCGCGCGTAGAACAGATGCAGCTGCTGCGACAGCCAGCCCACCGAAATCGCGATCGCGCCGTACGCCGCGTAGATCGGCACCGTGATGCGCCAGTCTTCCGGCTCGAGGTTCGAGGCGACGAGGAACTGGATCGTCGTGAACAACACCGTGCCCATAATCAGCCCCGCCACGGCGCCGCGCATGCCGTAGTGCAGCGACAGCAGGAACGCCGGCACCAGCGTCACCAGCCACACGATGTCGCGGTAGGGCACATCCTCCGCGCTCACGAACGTGAGCACGAGACTCGGCGCCAGGTATGCGGCAGCGCACCACGCCCACCAGCGCCCAGGCAACGGCGGCCGGTGCGACATGTGCGTGAAATCGAGCCACGTCAGGAGGTGCAGCATCATGACAACTTGAGCGTGAGGAGCCGCAGCTCGGTCATTTCTTGGATCGCGTAGCGCACGCCTTCCCGGCCCAAGCCCGACGCCTTGGCGCCGCCGTAGGGCAGGCGGTCCACGCGATAGCCCGGAATGTCGTTGCCGTTCACACCGCCGACGTCGAGCTCGGCCCAGGCCCGGAACATGGTCTGCAGGTCACGCGTGAACACGCCCGCTTGCAGGCCGTACGGCGAGTCGTTCACGGCGGCGATGGCGTCCTCGATTTTCCGGAACGGCGTCACCGTCACCAGCGGCGCGAACACTTCCTCGCAGTTCACCTTCATCTCGGGGCTAGTGTGCGTCAGCACCGTGGGCTCGACATAGGCGCCGGTGCGCTTGCCGCCGGTGACCACCTGCGCGCCCGCCGCCACCGCTTCCTGCATCCAGCGCTCCACGCGCTCGGCCGCGTCGAGCGAGATCAACGGCCCCACTTCGACCTGGTCGTCGAGCACATCGCCGACTTTGAGCGCGCGGACTTTGGGGAGGAAGAGATCGAGGAACGGCTGAAAGACCGACTCGTGCACGTAAATGCGCTGCGTCGAAATGCACGACTGGCCCGCATACGTGAACCCGCCGATGGCGCAGCGCGCCGCGGCCCAGCCCAGATCGGCGTCGGCCGCCACGATCACGCCGGCATTGCCGCCCAGCTCCAGGGCCACGCGCTTGGTGCCGGCTTTGGCGCGGATCGCCCAGCCGGCCCGGGCGCTGCCCGTGAACGTGATCATGCGGACGCGCGGGTCCTCGATCAGGATCTGCGCCACCTCGACGTGACACGGCACAATGCGGACGCCGCCGTCGGGATAGCCGGATGCCCCGATCAATTCACCCAGGCGCAGCGTGGTGAGTGGATCCTGCGGCGGCGGCTTGAGCGTGATGCTGGCGCCGCAGGCCATGGCCGGCGCCAGTTTGTGGGCCGCGAGCAGCAGCGGAAAGTTGAACGGGGTGATGGCGGCGATCGGTGCCAGGGGAAAGCGGCGCGCCAGGGCGATGCGGCCCGCGCCTGTGGGCACGGCGTCGGCCGGGAGCAGCTCGCCTTCGAGGCGCGTGGCTTCCTCGGCGCCGTCGCGGAACACCGACGTGGCGCGATCGATCTCGGTGCGCGCCTGGCTGATGGGCTTGCCGGCCTCGAGCGCCAGCGTGCGCGCCAGCGACTCCTTTTCGGCGACCAGCGCGTCGGCCACGCGCCGCAGGGCCGCGGCCCGTTCGTGCGCCGGCATGTCGCGGCAGGCGCGCGCCGCGGCGGCGTTGGCGTCGAGCGCCGCGCGCACCTCTTCGGGGCCAGACAGCGGATAGACCCCGACTTCGCTGCCATCGTGCGGCGCGCGGACGACTGCGGTCTCGCGCGCATTGGTCTCAGTGCGCTTCATGATTCGATCACCTCCACGACCGCTTCCGCGATCCCGGCGTCCTGCACCCCGACGCCGGTCAGGTCTGCGACGGTAATCTGACTCGGCGACTCGCGCCCGGCGAGCCGCCCGACTACTAAATCGCCTAGCTCGCCCGTCATGCGGTCCCGGGTGAATACGCCCGCGACGATCGCGTGATGCAAGTTACCGTAGCGCTCGGTCTGCGTGATGCGGTCCGCAAACACACGGTCGGCCTTGGCGAGCAGCGCGGGCTCGAGCTCGACCTTGGCGGGGCTGCCCGTGCCCACCGACGTCACGTGCGTGCCGGGCTGCACCCACGCCGCGCGGATCAGCGGCGTGGTGCTGGCGGTCGCCGTGACGACGATGCGATGGCGCCGCACCTCCGACTCGAGCGCCTGTGCCACGCGCGTCTCGACCACGGAGGCGAGCTCGCGTGCCAGGGCGACCGCGCGCTCCGGCGTACGGTTCCACACCGTGAGCTTCTTGATGGGGCGCTCAGCGATGATGGCGCGCGCCGCGAGGCATCCCACCGCGCCGGTCCCGATGAGGAACGCCTCGGTGTCCGCGGGGGCGAGGTACCGCAGCGTCAGCGCCACGGCCGCGGCGGTGCGCAAGTCGGTGAGGTAGCCGTGCTCTTCCAGGAGATAGGCGGGTGCGCCGGTCTCGGCGTCGAGCAACAGAAACAGGCCGTCTCCTGAAGGCAGGCCGCGCGCGGGATTGTGGTAGAAGCCGGTCGCCAGTTTGAGCACCACGTGACGCGCGCCCTTGAGCAGCGCACCCTTCACGTGGACTTCGGCGTCCGAGTCCTTGAGCTCCGCCACGAGCGGATCGGGGAGCGTTGCCTCACCCGAGCCGAGCGCGCGAAAGCCGCGCTCGACCGCGGCGATGGCCCGCGTCATCGGAATCTTGTCTTTGAAGGCCTCGAGCGGGACGACCCGCATCTCAGTCCGTCAGCACGCGCCGCAACCCCCGTTCGGTCTCGCCGAGCGCTGCCTGCAGCTCGGCCAGCTCGTTGCCGAAGCCGAAGCGCAGGTGGTGCGGCATGCCGAAATGGTCGCCGGGGCAGAGCAGCACGCCGTGCTCGGCGCGCAGTTTCTCGGCCAACTCCGGCGCGTCGATCGCCTGCTTGTACTTGGCGAAGCAGATCGCGCCGGCATCGGGCGGCGTCCACGTGAACGCGTCGCCGAAGCGCTTCAACCACTCTGCGAGCACGGGATAATTCGCCGTGATGATGCGGCGCGTGCGCTCCAGCAGTTTCTCCCGCACCCGCGGCTCGAGCGCCAGCGTCGCGAGGTGGTCGCTCACGCCCGCGGGGCCGATGGTGGTGTAATCGTGGCGCGCCCACGCCTCCCCGGCGAAGGCGGGCGGGCCCACGATCCAGCCGAGGCGCAGACCCGGGAGGCCGTACGCCTTGGACAGCCCGTTCACGACGATCGT
>WNGK01007858.1_pt1 | contig 11128 bp, 11 predicted proteins | sample 5400601 | NCBI WGS metagenome assembly WNGK01 (sample SAMN13153376, study PRJNA577476) | soil metagenome | isolation source: 60 cm soil or saprolite under Garry oak tree replicate 1 | place: USA:California | collected 2016-06-15
CGCGGGCGCACCGATCGGACCAGACAGCATGCTATGCCAGAGTGGGAAAAAATCTACCAAACAGAAGCGCAAGAGCGTAGATTGCTGCATCAGGCACGAGTCCTAAGCTGGGGCAGAGAGAAGAGATATTACTATGTGCACAAAGAGTCTATTTGATTCACTTTAGACGAATTGCGGGATCCAAGTATCTCTCGAATCTGCATCGCGGGTTTTGGCCCTTGGCCGTCGAAACCCGTGCGTAGATCGCCGCACGCGAACATGATCTCGCCATTCTGAATCCACCGCGATCAAAACCTAAAGCCCTGCGTCCACAAGGCAGGCATCCAACTCTGGTATCAGGACCCCAATTTCCGATTCTAGGGCTGCCAACGCTTCCTTTAGTTGGGAATGTTTCCCGCCGCGACCGATCTCCTGAAGGCGAGATGCTGCCAAGGCTGCCCGGGTCGCCGACATGCTCGCAAGCATACCCTTCAAAGTGTGACCGGTGGTTTCCAGTGTTTTCATCTGTTCCTTCGACACGGCGTCTTGGAGTGACTTCATAAGGCGGGGACACTCCTCTTTGAAGAGTTGTACCAGCTCGCGCAACAATTCCTGGTCGTTATCCACTCGTGACAGCAGCTCGCCAATATTCAGGGGTAGTTCCGCGGAATGATCGATCGCTTCTACCATGCTTGGCCTCTTTTCCAAGGCTAGGAACTGGCCGCAGCGCTCATCCGACGGTCCACATATTTCTGCAGAAGATTGTCGAGTTCCATTGGCCGTATAGGTTTGCTGAGATAACCGTCCATCCCCCCGCCAGGCACCGTTCGCGATCGCCGGTCATGGCGTGGGCGGTCAAGGCGATCACTTCCTGATGGATCTTGGTCCCTTTTTCCTTTTGGCGGATTGCTGCTGTGGCCTCAAAGCCGTCCATTTCTGGCATCTGCAGATCCATGAAAACCAGGTCGAATGTTTCTTTCTCGAGGGCCAGAAGCGCCTCGTACCCGTTCCCCGAGATCACGACGCGGTGCCCTCGCTTTTCGAGTAATCGAGTGACTAGTCGCTGATTCACTAGATTGTCTTCTGCCAGCAACACACGCAGAACGTCGGCAGGGTGGCGAGCATCTTGTAAAGAGAAGCGTGTAATGAGCGGAATTGTGCCCTTTTCCTCCACAGCGTCTCCTCGGTGGCCGGCCGACGTGAGCATCATAATTGTGGCTGCGGTTAATTCAGGTTTCTGCCGGATTCGTTCTACCAGGGTGAAACCATCCATTGGCGAATCCTGCGCCTGGTGGTCATACTAGGATTGCGGGGCGGCATGGACACACCCCCCACGCAAATGGCGCCAGACTCTCGGCCGGTGTCAATTATCGGCCTATTTATGTTCGATGAATTCCTTGAGGTGTTTGGCAACTGCCTCAGCCATGGATTGCTGGTTCTTGCTGCCGCCTCTCTGTTTGTTCACCGAGTACGCCCAAAGCATCTTGCTTGAACTGATTTCAATGTATTGGACAGAGACGCTTCCTTTGTCCTCAATCCCCGCGCAAGAAGCGAACAGGCAACGTGTAATTTTGGCCCCGGTGGATTCCTGTTTGATCTCGACGGGCGCGGCTTTCAACAAATAGACAGCTTTCGTCTGATCCGTGACGACGTCGATCGGGACACCCTTCTTCGCCATCGCTGCACCGAGGTAAGTTTCAAAACCATTTTGCGGCGCAATATAGACTGTGGGCCGCTGTGCCTGGCCGACACTCGGCAGGGATGCAACCAACAACGTCAGAAGTAATCCAATCTTTTTCATTTTCCGCACGCCTCCACGCCAAGCCTATGACGGAGTGTGCCAACCGACAAAGTTACGCAGGTAATTGGCGGGAGCTTGTAGGAAAGTGGTGGGCCACGCCGGCGGAGCCGCCATCAAGTAAGAATCGTGGGTTTCCGTGCTCCTCGAATTCTTGGGACCCCGCGTGGAAGAGCGGGGCTTCAGGCCTGCGTTCGCCTCACGCAACCGACGGGCTTTGGTCTCTGCGGGCGCGGAGTACTAGAAACCTGAAACGTACACCTGAAACTCGAGTTTGCTTTAAGCACGTACTGCTGGAGCCACCGCCCGCTTGGGAAGCATTTCCCCGATGCGGCGAATTTGTGCGCCGACGCCGCGTAGTTTTTCTTCGATGTGTTCGTAGCCGCGGTCGATGTGATACACGCGGTCGATAATGGATTCGCCTTCCGCGACCAATGCTGCCAGCACCAGCGAGGCGGACGCGCGCAAGTCGGAAGCCAGCACCGCAGCGGCGCTCAGCGGAGATTTGCCGCGAACCACGGCGCGCCGTCCTTCAATCTTGATCCTGGCTCCCATGCGCAGGAGTTCCTGGGCGTGTACGAAACGGTTCTCAAAAATATTTTCTGTGATGTTGGATGTTCCCTCCGCTTGCGTGGCCAGGACCATATATTGCGCCTGCATGTCGGTAGGGAATCCGGGATACTCCGCAGTGACGATGTCAGCAGCTTTTAGCGGCCCATCACCCATCACGCGGAGGGAATCCGCGTTGTGTGCAGTCTTCACGCCGGCTTCATCCAGCTTCTGCAGCAAAGCGTCGAGGTGACGGGGATCGCAACCCGCCACATTCAGATCTCCTCCAGTCAATGCTCCGGCAATGATGAAGGTGGCAGCCTCGATGCGGTCGGGAATAATGCGATGCCGGGCGCCATGAAGTTTGCTCACACCTTTCACACGAATCGTGGGAGTGCCCGCACCTTCAATATGAGCCCCCATCTTGTTGAGCAACTCGGCCAGATCGGCGACTTCCGGTTCGCGCGCGCAATTCTGCATAACCGTTTCGCCGTCGGCGAGCGAGGCTGCCATCAGCAAGTCTTCTGTGCCGGTAACGGTAATTTTGTCGAAGACAATTTCCGCGCCGCGCAGACGTTTCGCGCTGGCTTCTACGTAGCCGTGATCCTGAGTGATGGTCGCGCCCAGCCGCTCGAGTCCCTTGATGTGCAGATCGATGGGACGAGATCCAATGGCACAGCCGCCGGGTAGTGAAACCCGGGCATGTCCGCAGCGCGCCACCAACGGACCGAGAACGAGCGTAGAGGCGCGCATGGTCTTGACCAGTTCGTAGGAGGCCTCGGGCGATGTCAGATTGCGACAGCAGATCGTGGTGCGATGCTGGGCACGACCGTAGCCGAGTTCGACCTCGGCACCCATCGCAGCCAGCAGCTTGCGCGTAGTTTCGATATCGCGCACCTGCGGAATGTTTTCCAGGATGACGGGCTCGTCGGTCAGAATGGCGGCAGCCATGGCCGGCAAGGCGGCATTCTTGGCCCCGCTGACGCGAACTGTCCCCAGCAGCGGATTGCCGCCGCGGATCACGAATTTATCCATATCTAGATAATTCCTTGAGTAAGCCCCATTGCTTCTATTCTAGCGGGGAATAAGGTGGCCAACATTGAGGAAATTATTAATCGGGAGTGCATGGCTGGTTGTCGTTGGCCGTTCGCCTGCGGCCAAGGACCTACGACCAAGGACCAACGACGGCTTCCTACAAACTTCGGGCTGCGGCAATGGCATGACGGACATGACCATTCGCAGCCTTCAGTGCCCGTTGGGCTTCGGCTCGGTTGACCTTCGCTTGCGACATGACTAACGCCAGGGGAATGCTGTTTTTTGCCTTTCTGAGCGCCTTTTGCGCGGCTTTTCTACCCATGCCAGTAGTAAGTTGCAGGATTCTCACGGCACGATCTACCAGCTTTTCATTCTTTTGATGAAGATTGACCATCAGGTTGCCATAAACGTAGCCCAGGCGAATCATCGCGCCGCTGGAAAGCATATTCAGGACCATCTTTTGCGCGGTCCCGGCTTTCATGCGAGTGGATCCGGAGATAACCTCGGGACCAACCTCGGTGACGATTGCCAGGTCCGCGGCTTTTTCCAGCGCAGAATTCCGGTTGCAGGTGACGGCAATTGTCTTGGCGCCGTGGCGGCGAGCATACGAAATTGCAGCCACGGTGAACGGAGTGCGGCCGCTGGCGGCGATCCCCACCACTACGTCGTTTTTTCCTGGTTTTTTCTTCGCGATCTCGCGCTCGCCGAGTTTAGGAGAATCCTCGTCGGCTTCCACCGCCGCGCCCAGTGCTTTTAGCCCTCCGGCGATAATGAACTGCACTGTTTGCCGATGAGTATCAAATGTAGGCGGACACTCGACGGCGTCGAGTGCGGCAATGCGTCCACTGGTTCCGGTGCCAACGTAGATGAGCCGACCGCCTCGTCGCAACGCAGATGCGATGATATCGATACTTTGCGCGATTTGTGGAAGTGCACGCTTGACGGCGGCCGCGACTTTGGCATCTTCGGAATTGATGATGCGCGCCAGTGGTAGGGATGGTTTCAGATCCAGGTTCGCGGAAACCGGATTCGGCTTTTCAGTGACGAGCCGGCCTAAATCGGTGCGTGGTTTTTTTGTGGCACCTTTCAACCGCGAGCCTCCAGCGCTTCGATGACCGCATCGTGAAATTTTGGACGGATCTCTTTAATGGCGTTATTGCTGCCATCCGGCCAGGTCCGATTGGTTAGCAAGGTGACAGAAAGCTGGCGCTCAGCATCGATCCACAGTGAAGTGCCGGTGTAGCCGAGATGTCCGAAGGAATGCGGAGAAAAATACCTTCCCGACTGCGAAGGGGATGAAGGCGTGTCCCATCCAAGCGCGCGAGACGTGCCCGCGGGTGACGATTCGCGCCGGGTAAAGACTGCTAGTGTTTCCGAATGAAGGATGGGTTGGCCTCCTTTCAACATAGCATTGGCGAAGACGGCGACGTCCTGCGCAGGGGCGAAAACGCCGGCATGTGGCGCTACGCCTCCTAGCACACTGGCGTTCTCGTCATAGACTTCTCCTTGAATGATGCGGTGGCGGAAGGAGTCGTCATCAACTGTGGGCGGAATCGAAGGTCGCCAAGCCGGAGGCGGATTGAAAGCTGTGTTTGCCATACCCAGCGGGCCGAACACTTCGCGTTGGCAAAAACGGTCAAGAGGTTCGTCAGCAATACGCGAGAGCGCGACGCCAAGAACAATAAAACCGACGTCACTGTAGGTGGCTTGTGCGCCTGGATCCGCGACTAACGGCATTGCGAAGGCCGCGTCCAGCAGGCGATCCTTCGTAGGGGCTCTCTGGAACAGCTTTTCGTAAGCCGGCAATCCTGACGAATGGGCCAGCAGCATGTGCAAAGTCACTTCGCGGCGACGCTCATCCTGTCCTGAAAATTCCGGCACGATCGAGACAACTGGCATTTCCAGATCCAGCAAACCGCGCTGGTAAAGAATCATGGCGATGCTGGTGGTGGCGACGACCTTAGAAACCGAAGCTAGATCAAAGATGCTGGCCGTGGTCACTTCAGGAGATCTCAGGTCATACGTAAAGCGCCCAATGGCCTTCAACGCAACCAGCTTTCCTTGATGTGTTACCGCGACCGAGGCTGCGGGGAAAACATGCTGCGCAATCGCTTGTCGCAACAACTCAAAGGCAGGCAAGAACACAACGTCCTGCTGCTCGTAAGCAGGCGGGGGAAAATGCGCGGAGGTCTTGGCCGCGGTATTCAGGGAAGAGGAGCCTTCTGACAAAGGTGTAATTTGCTCGATGTTCGGTTTATAGCAAAGTTCGCAGAGCGGGTAAAGGTGACTTTAAGTTCGTCGTTGCTCGTTCGTCCTTGGTCGGTGGCCAACGACGAACGACCAACAGCCAACGACGGGAGCGATAAATCAGTGGTACACACGGTACCCCCTACTTGAGGTTCTTGAGTAATCCAGCGGCGGTTGTGTAAAGTCGGGATATCCGCATAATCAGAGCAAATTCGCGAATCCAGCGGTCCTCATTCTGCCTGCTCGCGGCAGCATTTCTGCTCAGCAGTTTCATCTATCCCGAAAGCGCACAGGCGGCGGCCGGCAGCAAACCAGGCCCCCCGAACCGGCTGGGTGTCCTTGACCCCATCATTCAGAACGCAATCCGTCAAGGCCAGATGCCTGGCGCAGTGTTGCTGGTGTGGCACAACGGGCAGGTGATGTATCGCAAGGCGTTTGGCAACCGGTCTCTCGAACCGCGACGCGAAACCATGAGGCTGGATACGATTTTCGACCTCGCCTCTCTCACCAAGGTGGTAGCTACAACGAGCGCAATCATGCAACTGATGGAGCGCGGGCAGGTGCGGATCAACGATCCGGTCGCGAAGTATATTCCGGAGTTCGCGCAAAACGGCAAAGAAGATATTACGGTCCGCAATTTGCTTACGCACTATTCGGGTCTGCGGGGAGATCTGGATTTGACGCAGCCATGGCAGGGACGCGACACAGCGTTCTCCATGGCTTTCGCCGAAACGCCAGTCATCCCTGCGGGCTCACGCTTTCTGTACAGCGATATCAACTTTATTGTCCTGGGTGCGTTGATCGAGCGTGTGTCGGGAATATCAGAGGACGAGTACTGCCAGAAGAACATCTTCACTCCGTTGGGGATGACGCACACTCGCTACCTTCCGCCAGCCGCGTGGAAGTCGGCGATCGCGCCAACCGAGTATGACGAACAGGGCAGGATGCTCCGCGGGATGGTACATGATCCCACGTCACGCCGTATGGGAGGCGTGGCCGGACATGCAGGATTGTTCTCCACGGCCGCAGACTTGTCGAAATTTGCCCAAGCTCTGCTGAATGGCAGCACGGTATTGCGTTCGCTCGCGGTAGAGAAAATGACCACGCCGCAGCAGCCGCCTACATCTGACAGTCTGCGAGGCTTTGGCTGGGACATCGATTCTCCTTTATCCAGTAATCGGGGTGAACTGTTGCCGGTAGGTTCGTTTGGGCACACAGGATGGACCGGCACTTCGCTCTGGATTGATCCCACTACCCGCACTTACATCATCCTGCTCACTAATTCAGTTCATCCTCGCGGCAAGGGAAATGTGATTGCGTTGCGCGCAAAGATTGCCACCGCCGTAGCCGCGGCCTTGCCACTGACCGTCAGTGAAAAAGAACAGCTGCGACTGAAAAGTATTACTGGCTATAACGAAGCCCAGACGGGTTCCCGCCGGTTGTCGGTACGGAACGGATCGGTGCAAACTGGAATCGACGTCTTGGAAGCGCACAACTTTGATTTGATTCGCGGGGGCGCGGCCAAGAAGAGAATCGGGCTGCTGACCAATCAGACTGGAGTTGATTCTCAGGGACGCCGCACCATTGACGTCCTGGCCGAGGCTTCTGGAGTTTCTTTGGACGCCCTATTCAGCCCCGAGCATGGTGTGACGGGCACACTGGATACCACCGATGTAAGCAACTCAAAGGATGCTGCTACCGGAATTCCGGTGTACAGCGTCTATGGCGCCACGGATGCTGCCCGACGCCCATCGCCGGAGTCTCTAAAGAATCTCGACGCGGTGGTGGTGGACATTCAGGATGCAGGCGTACGTTTTTACACGTACGAAGCCTCTCTGGGTTATTTCCTGGAGGCTGCGGCCAAGGCGGGAATTGAGATCATTGTGCTGGACCGTCCTAATCCCATCACCGGTTCGTTCGTGCAAGGCCCCATGCCCGACCCGGGACGCGAGAGTTTCGTGAATTACACTGTTGTGCCGGTGCGTCACGGCATGACAACCGGCGAACTGGCGAAGATGTTCAATGCGGAGCGCAACATTAACGCCCGCTTGCAGGTTGTGGCGATGGATGGATGGATGCGCGGCGACTGGTTTGATTCGACGGGCGTGAACTGGATCAATCCCTCGCCAAATCTGCGCAGCCTCACCGAAGCCACGCTTTATCCTGGGGTGGCTCTCATCGAAGGCACCAACGTTTCAGTGGGCCGCGGAACCGACACTCCCTTTGAGATTCTGGGTGCTCCCTGGATCAACGGCCGCGAACTCACACAATATTTGAATACTAGAAACATTTCTGGCGTGCGTTTTGTGCCAGTAACCTTCACTCCCAACGCCAGCAATTATGCGGCGGAAAAGTGTGCTGGGGTGAACATCGTAGTTACCGACCGCAATGCGTTGGACGCTCCTGAACTGGGCATCGAGTTGGCTTCGGCTTTACACAAGCTGTATCCCCAGCAGTTTCACATGGAACGATTGATTGAGCTGCTGGTGAATCAGGCAGTGTATGACGCCATCGCTCAAGGACAAGATCCGCGTCGCATCGCGGAGGACTGGCGCGAGCCGCTGGAGAAATTTCAGCAGCTTCGACAGAAGTACCTCATCTATAAGTAAAAATTATCCGACGTTCGACCTGCCAGCCGTTCCATTACAATGTCTGAACACCTGTCCGAACATTTTCCGAACCCTGGGAGTCGTGTAATGAATGTTGGACCCTCTAACCTCGCTAATCCCTTCTATCGTTGTGCCGGTCCCAACTGCGGAGTACAGAAAGGCTCCGCCGACCGCTGGTGGTTGATGTGGACATCTTTTGGGGAATACAACCGGCCGCTGCTTTACCTGTGCGCATGGGAAGAGGAGATCGCAAAGAAAGAGGGTACTCTCCACGTTTGTGGTGAGCGATGCGCCCAGCGGTTGCAGTCGCAATTTATGGGGAATGTACTAGAGGGCCAGTTCAAACGGACCGGCGCATAGCAGCGCGGCGCGTCCCACGAAACCTTTTCGTATTGTGCCCGCATCCTACGTTCATCGGAACCAAATACTGCTAGCGGGCGGTCTATACTCAAGGCCTTTTCGGCTGCTGCTGCATTCTGATTCGACGGGAGGTCGTCCATGCGCACGATTGCGATGGTTCTTCTGCTCTCCGCGTTGGTGATGGCTCAAGCCAGCCCCGCTGTCCATCCAACTAGCGCCACCACTTCATCCTCAGCCGGGCCTAATGAGCTCGTCGTCCCGGCGGGGACAAAGGTCCCGCTCGCGCTCAAGCATGCGGTATCAACCAAAAGCGCGCGGGAAGGGGACTCGGTTTACGCGGAAACCACTTTTCCTGTGGTGCAGGATAATCGTGTCCTGATTCCCGCCGGGACGTACGTGCAAGGAAGGATCAGCCACGTGCAGCGTGCGGGACGCATTAAAGGGCGCGCCGAAGTTTTGATGCATTTCACCACGCTCATCTATCCCAGCGGCTACACCGTGATGCTGCCCGGAGCTGTAGAAAACGTTCCCGGCGCGGAGAAGACGTCCATTAAAGGGCAGGAAGGGACGATCCGCCAGGACAGCCAGAAAGGCGAGAAGATCGGAACCGTCGCCAGCAGCGCCGGCACAGGTGCGGTGATTGGTGGCTTGAGTCGCGGAGGAAAAGGCGCTGCCATTGGCGCGGGGATCGGCGGCGCGGTGGGGACCGCCATCGCCCTGCTGTCACGGGGCAATGATGTGAAACTGGATGCTGGCACGACCGTGGAGATGGTTTTTCAGCGCGCTGTTCCCTTGGATCCGAATCGCATCCCTCCGCCAGTGAAATAATCCCAGCGGCGGGTGACACACACTCGTTACGGGACGCCGGCTCTACCTTAGCGCGAACATGGCATTGACGTGGGCTGTCACCTGGATGTTCTGGGGGCTGAACTCGGCGGTGGGCGCGGGCGCGTTGGCTGCGCCCATGGTTTGCATCACGCGTGCGTTCATCGGAGCCACAATCCGCACGTTCTCAAAAGTATCCACCGAGGCGTAGGAAAGTTCTCCCAGGGTGCGGCCGCCGGCTCGGGCTACGGCGTTTGCTGATTCACGGGCGCGGCGGTAAGCGTCTTCGACGGCGCGAGTCTTCGCGGCATCGATGTCGTCGAGAGTATAGCTGACGGTCTGATTCTCTGTAATATCAGTGTCGGCGAGTTGCTGCACAATAGGCGCGATCTTGGAAAAATCTTTTAGTTTCAAGGATACATTCGTGTTCACCCGATATCCCACCAGCTTGCGCTTTGCAGTCCTGAAATCGTAGACCGGTTGCAGGGAAAAGAATCCAATTTCGGCGGCTTTGGGTTCGATTCCGTTGGAGCGCAGGATCTGGCGAATCTGCTCGGCTGCTTTGGAAGCGCGATCGTATGCCGCCCGCGAACTCTCCTCCTGAGCAGAGATGTTGAATTGCACCAGCGCGGTGTCGGGATTCGCTTCAAATTTGCCATCCGCGCCTACGAAGACAGAGTTAGGTTGTGCGGTCACTGTAGGCCGATCTTGTGCCAGGCCGAGCGTGCAGGCCAGGACTACAAATGAGACCCCTGCAATAGAAGTTTTCACGATTTTCTCCCTTAAAAGATCAATGAGATTTATACGCCTGAGACGCGGCTACTCCAAAGAACGTCCAGATGGGTGCAACTTGCGGCTACGTACACAGATAAGAAAAGGGGCGCGGATTTGGGAAATCCGTGCCCTTCGTCGGAATCGGCTCTGCAACGATAGTTTCGCTCTTAAAAAAAGGACCCGAGTCCGCGGCACACCGCACAACTCAACGCAAAGGCACCTGCAAAGGATGATCCAAACGCAGTTCCAGCGTTGTTCCTTTATCCAGCTTTAAATTGCGGTCGGTGAAGAAGCCGGCAAGGGCGCCCGCCCCGGCCCCAGCGCCCGCGCCAATTGCGGCGCCGTGGCGACCACCTGCGGCGGCGCCAGTAGCCACGCCCAATCCTGCGCCTACAGCAATCGCTTCGATCATGTGTCGCTTGCTCATGCCTTTGCGCTCGATCTCGCCTTCGGCGTCGGGTGGTTTTACCGCATGCTCTCCCGGAACTCCGGTGACGGTGGCGATCAGCGGCATGGATCCATGATTGGTTTCGATCTCATCGAAGCTGAGCAGCATGCGGGCATGCAGTCCCTGTTGGATGGAACTCACATGGCCTTTAATTTTCTTGCCACGCGGTATGGTCGAGCCATCCGGAGCAATCAGATCTTCGGCAAGCTTGGCTTTGAAGTGCTTGCCTTGTTCCAGTTTCTTGGTGTCGAGCTTGTCCTGGAGCCGGATGAGAAAAGTCGTGCCCTCGGGAATGGTGCGTGAGACAGCGGCAGGATTCCCTGGTTGCTGAGCTATCAGTGGAATGCTAATCAACATGAGTAAAAGACTCGACAGCCATCGAGACCGTGGATGGGCCATATTGGGACCTCAATTTAGGTGTTGGCTTGCTAGCTCGTTGGATGTGGACAGAATGAAAAATGCTGCCTTCCGCGAAATTTGAAATTCTTTTACACCCCGAAGTGT
>WNGK01007862.1_pt1 | contig 11128 bp, 6 predicted proteins | sample 5400601 | NCBI WGS metagenome assembly WNGK01 (sample SAMN13153376, study PRJNA577476) | soil metagenome | isolation source: 60 cm soil or saprolite under Garry oak tree replicate 1 | place: USA:California | collected 2016-06-15
GGTACGATCGCTACATCGTGAACTGGAAGCGGCGGCATTATGATTTCATTCCCCCATGGGTGGGTAACATCTACCGGAGCCATCTCTACCCTCGGCTTCCCTCCAGCGTTAAGGGACGCAAGTTGGCATGGAATATTACACTGCCATCGCGTGATCGATACCTGGATGGAGTTTCATTTCTTCCGGCGTTGCATCGCGAGCGAAACCTCTTCTCCCGCGAATTCCTGAATGGTGCGGGGAACTGGGCGAATCCCTTTCGACAGTTCGAGCGCTACTTCGATGAGGCGCCTGCGACTGATCATCTCAGCCGCCTCATGTATCTGGATACCAAGACCTATCTGACGGCCGACATTCTGGCTAAAGTCGATCGTATGAGCATGGCCAACTCCCTGGAGGTGCGGTGCCCGATTCTCGACCACGAGTTTGTGGGTTGGGTGGCGGGCTTGCCGATCCGCTATAAATTTCGAAACGGGACCAGGAAGTTTATGCTCAAGAAACTGGCAGAGCGGCTGGAAATTCCGCCACAATTGTTGCATCGGCGCAAGCAGGGATTCTCAATGCCCTTGGTGCACTGGATGCGTAAGGAATTGAAGGACGGCTTGCTCCAAATCCTGCTTGAGCCTCGGACTTTGCAGCGCGGGTACTTCGAGCCGGAAGCGATTCGTACGATCATGGATGAGCACTTCCGCGGCCGTCGCGATCGCGCAGGACTCCTGTGGATCCTTTTGGTGTTCGAGCTGTGGCACCGTAATTTTCTCGAAGCAAGAAGACCGGAAGAACGCAATTGCCCGGAACCGATCACTCTCCAGAGCGTTCTGGACGGGGGTGGAAAACCGTCGTGACGCCTGAGGAGAGTGAATCAGAGATCATGCCGCTGATCGACGGCCAACCAGATAGCGGTGTGCCCGGCGACCCGCCGAAGGTGTTCTTGATGGCGAACACACTGGAAACCGGGGGGGGCGAGAGGCAGTTTGCTGCCGTGGCGCAAGGATTGAGTCCATCGGCACTTTGCATTCAGCTGGGATGCCTGCATAAGACTGGGGCATTTGCCGACGGCCTGAACGGGGTCCGCGAATTCCGTCCAGGGGGCAGCTTGTTCGGCCTGAAATCGCAGCGAGCGCGACTGGCTCTAAGGCGTCATCTGAAGAACCAGGGCATCGTCGTGGCCCACTCTTTTGACTTCTATTCGAACCTCATGTTGATTCCGGCGGCCCGCTTGGCAGCGACTCCAGTGGTCATGGGCAGCCACCGTCAGTTAGGCGACCTGCTGACTTGGCCGCGGTTTTGGGCGCAACAGTTGGCCTTTCAACTCTGTGACCGCGTCGTGTGCAATTCGCGTGCGGCAGCGGACTATCTCGTCCGGCGTGCAGGGATGCCAGAACGCAAGTTGGCGGTTATCGCGAACGGTCTTCCCGATGCAGCTTTTGCAGAGTCGAAGCCTGCCTTGCCGCGAAGTCCGGATCTGGTGAGGGTTGGCATGATTGCCCGCATGAATGATGCAGGAAAGAATCACGCCGCCTTCCTGAGGGTCGCAGCGAAAGTGGCCAGGAAGCATCAGAATGTCGAGTTCGTGTTGGTCGGCGATGGTTCGATGCGAGCCAAGCTGGAGCGGCAGGCAAGCGATCTGGGGCTCGGAGGACGAGTTCGGTTTCTCGGCGAGCGGCGCGATATTTCCGCTGTTCTAGCATCGCTTGACGTCAGTGTGCTCACTTCAATTTCCGAGAGTCTGTCGAACGCAATCATGGAATCTATGGCCGCAGGCTTGCCTGTGGTGGCCGGTTCGGTGGGAGGCAATCGGGAGTTGGTGGGTGAGGGCGAGACGGGTTTGCTGGTGCCGCCCGACGATGACGATGGATTTGAAGCGGCCATCAGAAGACTGCTGGACCGTCCAGAGTTGAGAGCGACATTCGGGGCAAAGGCCAAGGCCGAAGCGAAATCAAGATTCAGCCTGAAGAGTGTATGCCGGCAATATGAAGAGTTGTATCTTTCCGTTCTCGCGGAAAAAGGCTGGTCGCAGGCGGCACCCCGGTTGCAGATTCAGAATTCGTAAAAGAAAATTGGGGGCGACGTTTTTGCAAAAGCGCATATTGGAAATCGGCAACTGGCCTCCACCCGTGTGCAGTTGGTCGATGAGCCTAGTTGGTCTGCGCAAAGAACTGGAAGCGCGAGGATGGGACTGCCAGGTGATGAACCTGAACGAGAACCGGCGCGTGCACAGCACTGAGTACATCGATGTGCAGAGTGGATGGGACTATTTCTGCAAGGTCGCGCGCTTGGCATGGCATGGATATGCGGTTCACGTCCGGGTCAATGGCGAGACGAAGAAAGGATACTTCCTTGCGCTGGCGGCCCTGCTGCTGGCGCGGCTGATGGGCCGGCCAGCTCTGCTGACTTATGGTGGGGGACATCAGCAGAGCTATTTTCCAGCGCCCAAGGGATCACTGCGCTACCTGGCATTTCAGTTCTTGTTCCGTATTCCTCAGGGTATCTATTGCAACAGTGAAGCAGTGAAGAAAGTTCTACTCACCACAGGCATTCCGGCAGACAGAGTGGAGCCGATTCCGCATTTTTCTTCCTATTACGTGCAATTCACTCCCACACTCTTGCCCGCGGAGGCTGAGAACTTCTATCGCCGGCACGACGGAGTCTTTTTCAGCTATGTCTGTTTCCGCAAAGAATTTGCACTGGAGTCCTTGGCGAAAGCAATTCGGCGTTTTCGCGAATCTTTTCCCAACGTTGGCTTCCTGCTGGTGGGCCCGTGGGATCGCGAGATGGAAGCGATGACAGCCTTTCTGAGAGAGGAGAAGCTCGAAGATGCGGTGTGCGTGCTGGGTTCAGTCCCGCACGATACATTCCTGACGTTGCTGACCCGGTCGCTTGCCTACATCCGAACGCCAGTGACGGACGGAATCTGTTCTTCGGTGCTGGAATCGCTGACACTGAGAGTTCCGGTGCTGTGTGCCGACAATGGCACGCGACCACCGGGAGCGAAGTTGTGGAAAGAGGGCGACCTGGATAGCCTCCTCAATTTGATGGCACAAGCCTTCAGGGATCATGCGGCGATGGTGGCGGAGATCCCCGAAATCGCCGTAGAGGACAACGCCAAGAAACTCGCCGATAGCATTGAGCAGGTGAGCCTGAAGCTTCGTTTGCGGAAGATGCAGATGAGTCAAGGGTAGGAGCTAACTGTTGAGATTGGAACGGACGACGGAGGACAGTCTTCTGTTCTCATCAGCTGGGACTTTTTAGGGGGATTGAGAGCCATGATCTCGCAAGTGGAATCATCAGTCAGAGCCGAAGCGGTAACGAGCAGAAGAAAGGCACCGGTATTCGTATTGGGCTGTGGACGCTCTGGGACGACTCTGCTTTACCACATGCTGCTTTCGGCGGGCGGGTTCGCGGTCTATCGCGCGGAATCCAATGCGATCAATCTGCTGGAACCGCGCTTTGGCGATTTAAGCAAGCCTCGAAACAAAGAGCGGCTGCTGGAAGCCTGGTACGACAGCCGTCTCTACACGCTGTCTGGGCTCAACAAGGAACAAGTGAAGTCGCTGGTCATGGCGGAATGCCGGAACGGAGGGGACTTTCTGCGCATCATTATGGGAGCGATAGCGCGAGAGCAGGGGATGGACCGCTGGGCGGATTGTACTCCGGAACACCTTCTTTATCTGGGTCGAATCAAGCAGACGATTCCCGACGCATTGATTGTCCACATCATCCGCGATGGAAGGGATGTTGCACTGTCGATGGAAAAAGGAAATTGGATTCGCCCGATTACGCGGCAAGCAAAGCAAGGACTGGCCGTTGCTGGACTGTACTGGGAATGGATTGTGAGCAAAGGGAGGCGCGACGGCCGGAAGCTGGGCGGCGATTACACGGAAGTCCGCTTCGAAGAGCTTGTTGCCGACCCGCCACGAGTGTTGAAGGAGTTAGGCAAGTTCATTGATCACGATCTCGACTACGCGCGTATCCGTAAGAATGGGATCGGATCGGTGTCTGAGCCCAACTCGTCATTCAAGAACGAGGCGAAGGGCGGGGCGTTCAATCCGGTAGCGCGCTGGAAGGAAAAATTCTCGCCTGTGCAACTCCGCAAGTTTGAAGGGCTAGTCGGGCGGACCCTCGAGGAGCTGGGCTACCCCCTCGCGACGAAAGACCGTTCTCTTCTAGAATCTTCCGAGTTGAAGAGCATGCGCGCGACCTATCGGGCTTACTTCAACTCTAAGTTGTGGTTAAAGGCCAAGACGCCACTGGCCAAGCTTATGGTGACCAAAGATCTGTCTTGGGTCTAGACGCGACGCATTCTCAAAGAATGCACAGACGCTGGAATGGATCAAGCTCTTTGTTCGCGAGGGAGCGCAAGAATCTGAACCTCGCCCGGAATGACTGTGCCGGAAATCTCAAACGGATGCCCGTGAAGGTCAGTGACTTTGTAACCGTACTCGGAGAGGATTTCTCCTACTTCGCGGGCCGACTTTTCAGAGTGCAACTCGCAGCATAAAACCGCTTTGCGTTCGCGCAAGATGGAACGTGCTCCTCGGAGTACCTTCGCTTCTTCATCTTCGACGTCGATCTTAATGAAATCCGGGAAGGGATGGGTCGTGACGAAGTCGTCCAAGGTGATCGTGGTGAGCTCAGTCGTGGGCCATTTGGATTGCCCTTCGGCGATCCGTGCTCCGTAGGCATTGTCGTTTAAAGTGAATCGGACCGTGCGAACTCCATCGCTGACCGGGCTGGGCACAATGGAAATGTTTTCCATCCGGTTGGCTGCTGCATGCCTACGAATTTCCGCGGCCGCATGAGTTGACGGCTCAAAAGCGAACACCTTACGCGCCTTCCGGGCCATTAACAACGAGAGGTAGCCGATGCTGGCGCCCAGGTCGTAACAGACGAATCCTGGCGATACCAGCCGATCAACGGCCAGTTGAGTGTCCAGTTCATAGGTTCCGCGAATATGAGCGTGGCTGACGTGCTCGCCGACGACTAACATCATGCCCTGCAACGGACCCGACTCGATGGCTACTGTGCTTCCGTCTAACCCGACGAAGAACGAGAACGCTTTTCGAAAACCGTGGTACACCGACGGCTTTCCCTGAATCCACTTCTTGATGAACTTAGGAGTGTATCGAGTGACGACGATCACCGAAGAACGCAGCATGATTTCCACTTTCTCAGATAGAAGGCATTCGTTAATTCATTGTGTCGCCAGTGTGATTCATAAAACCTGCCAGAACCGCCGGTTGCATGCAGCGGAGATGGCTCACTGCAAGGCCTGTTCCCAATCGAGAGAGCACGGAGCCATAGTCCGCGCCGACTCCAACATGCGTAGGCAGACAATGGTGGCGCGAGCGCCATCTCTGACGTTGATTTGCGGGGCCTTCTCGTCGCCAACGTCATTGAAGAACGCACGCAGGTGTTCGGCATAGCCTTTCTCAGCGAACCAACTGGAGCGCCTGCTAACTCGGTTGCGGAGCACCGTGAGACGTTTGAAGTCTTCTGCTGTCGCAGCGAGGCCCGGAGCGTATGCCTCAACACGCTCGCCTCCAGACGTCTTGCTCCCGACGGTGCAGTAGGTGAGATTGGCTACGGAGTCATCCGCAAAGCGAAAACTGGCGACCAAGTTGTTTTCACCGATGGGATCCTTCTTGCCGGTGGGAAGCGACCATGCCGAAACCAGCACTGGTTCCGAATCGAGCAGCCAGTACATGAGGTCAACGAAGTGGCAGGCTTCGCCGAGAATCGCGCCACCAATCGTCGGATCCGCCATCCAGTAATCGCCGGAAATACCTGGAGAATTCACCCGCAAATTCAGAACGGCCGGCCCGCTGCGACGTTGAAGTTGCTCCTTCAGGCCACGATAGGATGGGGAATAACGGCGATTGAATCCGATCGTGAGATGCTTCCCTGTCTGGTTGGCAACATGATAAAGCTCGCGGCACTCATCCAGGGTGAGGGCCATCGGCTTCTCCAGAAATACATGTTTCCCCGCCTGCAGCGCCAGTAATGCCTGGGACGCGTGTTGCACATTTCGGCTGACGATTACGACAACATCGATCTTCGGATCCTTCAAGACCTCGTCGTAGTCGGAGCAGCAGTACTCGGCGCCAAACCGGATCGCATAGCTTTTGCCGCGTGGGCCATTGGCAGAGAAGATGGTGCGGAGGTGGACGTTCGGAATCTTCTTCAGGTTGGGCAAATGTACCCAACGGGCGAGATTGCCGGCGCCTACGAGGGCCACCTCGAATGCATCTCTTCCGGGAGCAGGTGCAGTGGCAATGGTCTCAACTTTGCGAGTGGGATGAAAGGCCGCAACGGGGTCGGCTTCGCTGGCTGCCGGATAGCTTAGCAGGACTGCGAGGCTGCCTGCAGACGCGTCCAGAATCGTCTCATAGGCCTTGGGAGCATCCGCCAGCGGGAACTGGTGCGTGATCAGCGGAGCAACCTGGATTCGCTCCAGAGAGAGCAGACGAAGAAACTCAGCCATGTTGCGGTTCTCGGTCCATCGAACGTAACCGATGGGATAATCTTGTGCCTTCTTTTCGTAAACCGGATCGTAGCTTCCAGGGCCGTAGGCACGGGCCATGTAGAACTGGATCTCCTTTCGGTACATGTCGTACCAGGGGAAGCTCAGTTCCACGGCGCCCACGTCCACGATGCGGCCGCGATCGGCACAAATTTCCACCGCTTGCGTGCAAGGTGCGGAAGATTTGGCGGCGGCGGCGACAATCACGCAATCCACGCCACGGCCATCCGTGAGGGAAGCGAAATTCTCGAGAAGCGAGGGACCGGCGAGAAGCGCATGGTCCGCGCCCAAGCGATGAGCCATTTCCGCGCGCTCCGCCTTCAAGTCAACCGCAAATACAACGGCGCCTTGAAGTCTGGCCAACTGAGCAATCAATTGGCCGACCAGTCCCAGACCCAGCACCGCGACTGTCTCTCCCAACACAACATTCGCAATGCGAATGCTGTTTAGAGCAATGCTGCCGAGTGTGGCAAAACAAGCGTTCTCGAAGGCTACCGACTTGGGTACGCGGACGGCCAGATTTTCCCCAACCAGAATGGTTTCTCCGTGGCCAGTTCCCTCGCCGCCGTAGGCCACCGGATCGCCTATCTGGAACCTCGTAACGGTGGGGTGTTTGTCGACAATGATTCCTGCCCCCGAGTAGCCGAGGACGGCGTACTCACTGAACTTTGCTTTGACTTCGGCGAAAGTGCTCGTCGGGCCTTGGACCTTCAGGACGTTCCAGATCTTGGTCAACTGGGAAGGGTTGTCAGCCACTGCGCGCAATACACCCTCTTGATGGATGCTGGCGGTCTCGGTTCCACTGCTGATCAGCGAGTAGATGGGTCGGACCAGGACGTGGTGAGGCGTTACCACTGGATCAGGAACTTCATCCACGATGATCTGCTTCAGACCCTTGCGTATGAGTTGTTTCATTGCTCGGAGCTTACACCTTGCACTTGGTCGGGCACATTCACGGAATCTGCAAAGTTACGGCCTGGCCCTAGTTCGCGCCTTTGATTGCGGACTCAACGGCATCTATATCGGCTCCCAAGTCCTTGCCGTCGGTACCCGCTTGGAGGTAAGGCGAAGCGTCCTTGCAAGGAGCAGGTTCATTCTTAGCCCGGCAGAGGTGGTAATCCCCATCCTTCCCACTGTTGTAGTTTACAAAGCCAACGGAGGCTTCATTCTTGGGGGAAAAGTTTCCGGCTGGCCATTGCTTCGCTGTTCCAATGATGGCGTTATGGGTGAACACAAGTGAGCTGAAGCAGTTCTTCAGGACGTCCGCGGGACCCAGCCTCCCCGAACCAAAGGCACAGTTTTGTTGTCCCCCGGTGGAAGTGACTTCGAGTTTCCCGGCGCTCAGGATGTTGTTGGTAAAAGTGAAATTGCCGGGAGGGGCTTTGTCGCGGTCAGATCCAATATTGAAAGAGACTCGCGGTGGAAACGCGGTCACATGGTCGATTTTGACATCGCGAAGAGGCGGGTTGTTCGACATCACAATCGCAAACGATCCGAAGCCTTTGTAGAGTTCACCGTCGATGTCTTCGAAGACTAGATCATGAATGCTGTAGCGTTCCCCCGCGGTAGCCGCACCGCCGCTTCCGGATAGCACGTTGGCGATAACGATTCCCGTCGCCACATGACGAACCTTAGTGAAGCGCAGGGTCACGTCGGTTACCCGGCAAAGCGGGCAGACATTAGGCATTTGGTTCTTTGGCGTCAGGACGATGGCAGATCCGTTTTGACCCACGCCGCCCCAACTGTTCTCCAGAATGTTGCCCTCGAAAAGGACACGCTGGGCGTTCTTTATCTCGAACAAATTCTTTACTACGAAGGGCCGGCCGGAAGTTCCGCCCACAAATCCCGGCTGTCCGGGCTTCCAGATCAGCGGCTTGAAAAAATGGTTATGCCGGATTTCGATATCCGCCGGCGTGGCGGTTGCGGCTGCGCCTCCGAAAATAATGTTCTCGCCCGAAGCCTCCAGGAAGTTATTTACGATTTTGAAGGGTCCCATGGGATGGTCGCCGGCGCCGCCAGCGATGGCCTGCGCGTCGGTACAGGTGCCGGTAACGGAGACACAATGGAAATCTGAGAAGTAGGAGTCCACAACGGCCATGAATCTCGTTCCAGTCAAGAAGATCCCGCGGGTAGTTTCATCCTGAGCGGTGCCGTGCATCCACACGCGATCGAAAACGATGTGGTCCGCAACCGCACTTTGCTCCGGGCCAGCAAGATTGTTGATGGTGGCGCCGGGGGATTCTCTCGTGATCTCGAGGCCAAGCAGACGATAATGGTTCGCTCCCGCCGCGAAAGTGATCGGCCCTGTCCCTGTTTTTCCCGTGAATGTGATTCGGGCCATGACGTTCTTCACCGATGAGCATTGAAAGTCCGGCCGCCCGGGAAGAGAAGAGACACCGGCGTAGCAGGGTAGAATGCGCGTTCCTTCCGGAGGTAAGCTGGCATCGGGGGCATCGCTCCGGATCACGATCCAGTGGGCATCATCGCACGTTTTTGCGGGGAGGTAGAAGTGCCCCGGGAATGACGCGCCTGCTTGCAACTTGATGGCGTCGCCGCACGACGCGTGATTCAAAGCCGCCTGCAGATCGTCTCCGGATTTTACGAGCTGGAAATTTCCCGTGACAGGTGTGTCAGCAAGCGAACTATGCAGGTAAATGCGAGGTAACTCCGCCGGGCCGTCGAACTTGGCGGCTCCTGAAGGCGATTGTGCGAGGCCGGCAGAGGACAGCACAACAAACGCAACAATAGAGAGCAGAGCCGAGGGAAATATCCGGCTGCGAAAACACATCCGCGGCTGCGAGTCGGCCATCCGAAATCCTTAAAGTTAGTCCGAAATTTCAGTAGAAATTTGCGCTAGGAAACCTGGCAGCGGTTCTCATCGCACAAAAAGCGGACTAATGTCAGGAAGGACCTCTTCCAACTAAATCGATTCTAGCACAGCGCTGCCTTACTGCAGAAGCATACCCAAAACTTCGCAGCGGCAAGTTGTCCCGGAGCAAGTTGACCGGCCAGACGTCGAACCGAATGCTCCCAACCCATCGCTCTCCCAGATCGCAATCTGTCCGTCGGTCGAGATGGAGCCGATAGCATTTTGGCAGGAGAATAGCGTCGCCTGCTGATTGCTGTTGAAGGTGTGCGCTTCACGATAAACGGTTCCCGCATCTGGTGCACTGGACCCAACGGATGCCGGACTCACGAGGTCAACCTCGTTCAGGAAGGGGCAAGTGAACGGACTTCCGGTTAAACCCGTTTCCTTGCTGATAGAGGTTTCCATGTAAGGATTGCTGTCTGAAAGGTCCACGTTCGGCCAGCCCTGGTGGATTTCCCATACTGGTCCGAAACACGACGAGATTCCAGCTTTCAAACCTGTCGGGATGTTCGGCGCTCCGGCGAATGGGCGAGTCTCCTCCTGGTAAATGGATGCTCCGCTTACGTTGACAAACTTTTCCGATCCCTCGGTAAAGTGACCGCCACACTTTCCGCCATCTGCGGACGAGCAGCTCAAGAGAACGTTGGTGGTCCCCACTTGCCAGAAATATTGGATTGAGTTATTCGCAGCACTGCAACTGGTGAGGCAAGTGCCCCACGCGATCACCATCCAGGCCCCGTCTTTGCTCAAGACAGCGTTGTGTACCGTGAATCGATCCGGGATGTCGATCGCACCGGTTGATCCCCAATCGCCACTAATTGCTCCTGTCTTTGTATTGAAGTGAGAACATCCGAACCCGGGCTTGTAGGCAACGACATCGAACCCTGTATTTTGCCCCCCCTCATTCGAGAATGCGGTCCCGAACATAGAATCTGGCGGGTACTTGGCACTGCTCATGTGATCGGCCCATGTCATCTTGTAAGGATTGGCCGTATGCAGCAAGCAGTTCCTGCTCGCGAAGTCGTATTCGGTGGTTGGGCTAGGTGCGGTCACGGTGGGACCGTACCCGGTGAAATCATAGTTTTGAATCTGAGTATTGTTCAGTGCGTACATCACAGTCGGAGTGCCGGGGTCGTATGACGGGATCACGCTGTTCGTGGTGCTCGGGAAGGAGAAGTCGTTGTCGATCCTTGAAAACGAGAGAGAGCGTCGCACGATGGTTACCGCTTCGGGACATATCCAGCCTCCACTGCTGCCCAGAACTACCAGGGTGGAGTTCGCGTTGAAATGAGTTTCGTCCCCCGACCCACTGTTCGTGACCTGGCCGCTGGAATAAAGGGACGACGCGTTTGGATTGCAATTGTTGGTCAGATCAGTTAGGCGAAAGATGGTCGTAGGCGAGCCGAATTCGTGGGTCGTGACTGAGACTCCAGCGCCGTAGAGCGGGTTGCCTGCATTCGGCCCATTGCTTGCGGTCCAGGTAGGCAGCTTCTCAGGAAGCTGAACAACCGCCCTCGGACTGGTGGACGCCGCACAGCCATACGTCGGCGGGCCGCACCTTCCAGCCAAATTTTCGGAAACCGTCAACGACAGTCCTTGCGTCGCCTGATTGAACGATACGTCCCGCGTGCTGACGGTAAACTGGAAGGTTCCGGTCTGGTTGCTAGATCCGGAGACAACTCCGCTGGAAGCATCTAGGCGCATTCCTAGAGGAAGTGCGCCGGAGGAGATCGACCACG
>WNGK01007863.1_pt1 | contig 11127 bp, 13 predicted proteins | sample 5400601 | NCBI WGS metagenome assembly WNGK01 (sample SAMN13153376, study PRJNA577476) | soil metagenome | isolation source: 60 cm soil or saprolite under Garry oak tree replicate 1 | place: USA:California | collected 2016-06-15
GACGGCTTGAGCCCGATGCTCAAAACGGTACGGCTGCCCGGATCGACCTGCGCCTTGCCCTGATCGACCCGTGCCCCGCTGGCATTTACCACGCGCACTGTGCTGAAGGCCGGCTCCAGTTTTTGCGTGAAGGTCAGCACGACGGCAGAGGGCGTGGCAGCAACCGTGCTCCCAACCAAAGGGCTCGCATGGTCAAGCGTCGCATGGGCATGCGCGGCCTCCGGCAAAGCCATGAGGGCCAGCAAGATGGAAATCATGGTGCGCGACATCATCGCCCGATACTCCCTGGCATTGGTGAGCTCGCGAAGATTGGGCGGCCGATCGATTGCGGGAAAATGTCATCGAGATAAAAATGCCAGGCAGTGCGCCATGCAACCGGAATGTTCGACCGGATTATCGGCGGGAGCGGGCGCGCCGTCTTCGTTGTGGGTCAGGCGCAGCGCGTACCCCGGCAAGACCTCGCCAGTCGTCGCGCGCGCCGCGGCGGTCGTGCCGAGGATACCGGCCACCAGGCTTTGAATCACCAGTGCGTAGGCGGCAACAAGTGCGACCACGGATCGCCGCACGCGACCACCGCTCACCCTGGAATTCGTGCCTGCCCAGCGCATTAGCGCAGTCTATTCACGCAATGCTTGGCATTCAAGCTGACGTGCTCCGCGATACCAAGGTTGGATGTCGGAGATGACGCCGACGCTCGCCGCTGCCCTCGCGATTGCGGCGCGCGCGTCTGACGGATCATCTTTTTACGCGCGGCAGCTTGGGCGTTCGCCGTGACGATACTTTGCGCTTCGGTCTCACGGAAGCTTTCGACGTTGCTATTTCGGGCTCTATCGACCCTAAGCTTTGGTAGATTTCCCGACAGGCGACCTTGAGGCGCAAGACCTCGGCTTCGGAGAAACTGGACACCGCCACATCTTCAAAATGGACGGCGATCGGCATCAACTCCTCGACCAGAGATTTGCCTTTTGACGTCAGATTGATCGCAACCGTGCGTCCGTTGTCCTTCAGGCGGCTGCGCGTCACCAGACCCTTGCGCTTCATCTCGCCGACCAGGCGCGACAACGTCGAAATGTCCGCGGTCGTCACCAGCGCAAGATCGCTCAGCCGCTGGTCGCCTTTTTCCCAGAGCGCCGCCATCACCCGGTACATCGGTAGCGTGACGCCGAACGGCGCAATGCGCCGCGAGAACAGCTCGCCCATGCGCACGCCGACCCGGTTGAGCAGATAGGGAAACGAATTCGAAAGTCTGTACAAGGTCTTGCTGTCCGACTGGCCGCAACATTTGCGCGCCGACAGTTACCCAAATCGCCTCGGCCTGACAAGAAAATTGCGTGCGGGATTTTTGTTTGACAAATAGTTGCGTTTGCAAATATTGTTAATGAAATAATCCGCCGACAGAAGCGGGGGCCTTTAAGGACGGGAGAGAAGCATGTTCCTGGATGCGGCAACCGACGACCTTCGCGCGTCATTCCGGATTGCGATGCGCCGCTTCCCGGCGGCCGTCACCGTCATCACGTCGGCCGACCAGACCCGCCGGCACGGCATGACCGCGACCGCGGTCACGTCGCTATCGATGGATCCGCCCTCGCTGGTGGTCTGCGTCAATCAGGCAAGTTTGCTGCACGACATCATGCTGCTGGCACGCCGGTTCTGCGTGAACCTGCTGCGGCAGGATCAGGTCGCGTTGTCGGCGGCTTTCAGCGGGGCGCTTCCGCCGGAGACGCGCTTTGGCCTCGGCGAATGGGCCGTCTCAGCGGAAGGCATCAGTTATCTCGAGACCGCCCAGGTCAATGTCTTCTGCCGCAAGGCCGCCGCCGTTCCCTACGGCACGCACACGATCTTCATCGGCGAGGCTGAGCGCGTCAGCGTCCAGGATCCGATCGACCCGCTGATTTATCAGGACGCGACCTACTGCTTTTCCGTGCCGGCCGAAATCAAAGCCGCGTAGCCGGGCGGCCGCGGCCGCCGGGAACAAGTGACAGGGGAGAATCGACATGACTATTGCGGCGCGCACCATCGAAAGGCATCCCGATCTGCCGTTCGGAAAACGCCCAACCGTCCGTGAACTCAAGGACCGTGTTGCCAACGTCAGCGCGCAAATCAAGGCGCGGGCCTACACCACGGAAAAAAGCGGACGCGTTCCCGCCGAGAATATCTTGGCGCTGCGGGAAATAAATTACTTCGATATCGTAAAACCGCGCGCCTTTGGCGGCTACGAGCACGATTTCGATGTCCTGGTCGATCTGAACATCGATCTTGCCAAGGCGTGCGCCTCGACCGCCTGGGTCGGCGGACTGCTCGCCGCCCATCAATGGCTGATCGCAAGTTTCCCCGAACAGGCCCAGCACGACGTCTGGGATTCGAACCGCGATGCTTTGGCCTGCGGATCCTATGCGCCGGCAACCAAGGCCATCGCGTCAGATGGCGGCTATACGCTGAGCGGCCGCTGGTCGTTCGCCAGCGGCTGCGACAATGCGCAATGGTCGCTATGCGCCGCGCTGCTGCCCTCGCGAACCGAAGCGGACCGGTTTACGCCGGCGTTCCTGCTCGTGCCCGCGTCCGGCTATGCGATCGACGACACCTGGAATGTCGTTGGCCTCGCAGGTACGGGAAGCAAGACGCTGCAGCTGAAAGACGTATTCGTTCCCGAGCACCGCGTCCTGATGTTCGCCGAAACGACATCCGGCAAGACACCGGGCGCATTGCTGCATGCGGAATATCCGAGCCTTACCATTCCGATGTTGTGCAACATCCCGTCCTGCCTCGCCTCGGTCGCGGTCGGGACCGCGGCCGGCGCGCTCGAGGACTATCTGGAGGCCACAGCCAAGCGCGTCACGCGCGGCGCCGTTGCGGGAAGCAACAACAGGATGGCCGAATTTCCGACCATCCAGTTGCGCGTTGCGGAAGCTGCCGCATCCACGGATGCGGCGCGCGAGATCCTGCTGCGCGATCTGCGCGACCGCGCGATTGCGGCTCGGGCGAGCCTGCCGGTCTCGATCGAGGAGCGCATCGTCAGCCGCCGCGGCCAGGCCTTTGCGGTGTCGCTGGCGATCCGCGCGAGCGAAGCGCTCAACGCGTCGACCGGCGGGCAGGGACTGGATCTCTCCAATCCGGTTCAACGCGCGTGGCGCGACGCGAATGCGGTCGGCCGCCACATCAGCATGAACTGGGATGCGGTCGGCACGATGTACGGCCAGCTGGCTTTGGGCCTGACGCCGCAAGGCCAGTACTGAAAACAACAGGAACGATGACAATGCAGGGCAAGATCGCGCTCGAGGAGCACTTCGCAATTCCCGAAACGCTGATGGATTCCGCCGGCTTCGTGCCGGAGAGCTATTGGCCCGAACTGAAAGAGCGTCTGCTCGACATCCAGGACAAGCGGCTGCGGCAGATGGACGAGCAGGGCGTCGAGATGATGATCCTCTCGCTCAACGCTCCGGCCGTGCAGGCGATACCCGACGCCAGACAAGCGAACGAAGTCGCGGTGCGGGCGAATGATTATTTGGCCGAACAGGTCGCCCGGCGTCCGGATCGTTTTCAAGCCTTTGCGGCGCTTCCGATGCAGGATCCGGATCTGGCGATCGCCGAGCTCGATCGCGCCGTCAAGTCGCTGGGTTTTAAAGGTGCGCTGGTGAACGGGTTCAGCCAAGTCGGGGACGCCAGAACCACCGCCTACTACGATCTGGATCGCTACTGGCCGTTCTGGGCCAAGGTCGAAGAGCTCGACGTGCCCTTCTATCTGCATCCGCGCAATCCTCTCGCAGAGGATTGCAGGATCTACGAGGGCCATGAATGGTTGCTCGGGCCGACATGGGCCTTCGGCCAGGAGACGGCCGTGCACGCCTTGCGCCTGATGGGTTCCGGACTGTTCGACCACTATCCGGGGCTGCGCATCATTTTGGGCCACATGGGGGAGGGGCTGCCCTACAGCATGTGGCGCATCGATCACCGCAACGGCTGGGTCAAAACGCCGCCGCGCTACAAAGCCAAGAAGAAGATCTGCGAGTACTTCAACCAGCATTTCTATCTGACGACGTCCGGCAACTTCCGCACCCAGACGCTGATCGATGCCTTGCTCGAGGTCGGCGCCGATCGCATTCTGTTCTCGGCGGATTGGCCGTTCGAGAATGTCGATCATGCGGCGCAATGGTTCGACAGCGCGACCATCAGCGAGGCGGACCGGAAAAAGATCGGGCGGGACAACGCGCTTCGGCTGTTCCGGCTCGCCGACAACACCGCGTCGCAATACAGCCAAGTTGCGCAAGCCGCAGAATAGCCGGCACGCAGCTTGAGGAGCCGATAGACACCGGGAGGATCCAAGATGACCGCGCAAGTGAACGACCAAGTGATCGACATTCATGAAGAACTGGCGGATGCCAAGGCCGGCGCGTTCCACTGGCGCCTCGGCGCCATCATGGGATTGCTGACCCTGTTCGACGGCTACGACACCTTCAATCCGGCCTACGTGATCCACTATGTGGCCGGACCGTGGGGTCTCAAAGCCGGGCAGGCCGGCCTGCTGATATCCTCAGGACTGGTCGGCTTTCTGCTCGGCGCGGCCGTGCACGGTGTGGCGGCGGACCGGTTCGGGCGTCGCGGCACGCTGCTGGCCGGACTCTGGATCACCAGCGTCTTCACGCTTCTGACCGCGGTGCTGGCAAACTCGTTTGCGTCTTTCTGCGCCCTGCGGCTGCTGACCGGACTAGGCCTCGGCGTGCTGCTGCCGCTCGCCACCACCTACATCAATGAGCTGGCGCCGCGGCGCGTCGCCAACACTTTCGCCCTATGGGGCGTCGCGCTCGGCTGGGCCGCCGGTGGCACGCTTGCGGGCGTTGTCGGCGTCTTCGCAACGCCGGCTCTCGGCTGGCAAAGTCTCTATTGGATCGGATCGCTCTCCTTTCTGCTGCTGCCCTTCATGCATTGGATGCTGCCGGAGTCGCCGAAATTCCTTGCGCTGCAGGGACGGCTCGCGGAGATCCGGGACATGCTGGCCAAGCTGCGACCGGAACGCGCGCATATTTATGCGACGGCGACGATTGCCGCCGACACCAATCCGGCGCCGGGCAATCTGGTCCTCGAATTGCTCCAGCCGCGTTACCGGCGCACCACAATTGCAATCTGGGCCACCGCCTTCCTCAGCCTGTTCTGTATCTTTGGCCTGTCGGGGTGGATTCCGACGGTCATGATCCAGCGCGGAGAGACATTCGCCACCAGTTTCGGATTTGGCGCGCTGATGCAGGTCATGTCTTTCATTGGCGGAATTGCTCTTGGCCATCTGGTCGACCGTTTCGGCCATAACCGCGGCCTGCTTGGCCTGTGGTGGGGGCTTGGCGGGTGTGCGGTTCTGACCCTCGTGTTCCTGAACGACCATGTGGTGAACGTCACTTGCGTCGCTGCTGCCGGTTTCTTCATTATCGGCGCGCAGTTCGTTCTCAACAATTTCACCGCGGCCGCCTACGAGACGAACGTACGGGCAACCGCGGTCGGAATGGAATTGAGCGTCGGGCGGGTCGGCGCCATTCTCGGGCCGTTCGTGGCGGGCGCACTGCAGCAGACCTATCAGAGCTCGCTGCCGATGTTCGTCTCCATCGGTCTTGCGGCGCTGGCCGCAGGTGCGATTATCCTCTCGGCAAACCGCTCGAGCGTAAAGGCCGGAACTGGGCATCTCGCTGCACCCAGGGCGGCGTAGAGTACTTTCCGCTCATTCCCGCGTAAGCGGGAATCCAGGGCAACAAGCGCCGGAGTTGGCGATCCTGGGTCCCCGCTTTCGCGGGGACGAGCGGCAATGAGGAGCGATCCGATGCAGACCTTCACATACCAGGCGGCCCCGATGCGGGTCATATTCGGGCGGGGAACGCTCAACCAACTCGCAGACGAACTGGCGCGTCTTGGCGTTTCGCGCGCGCTGGTGCTGGCAACGCCCCATCAAGTGCAGCAAGCTGCAAGCATTGCCGCAATGCTCGGAGAGCGCGCGGCCGGGGTGTTTGCGCAGGCCGAGATGCATACGCCGGTCGGCGTGACCGACCGCGCGATGGCTTATGCCAGAGAGCTGGCGGTGGACGGAATTGTTGCCATCGGCGGCGGTTCGACAACGGGGCTCGGCAAGGCGATCGCGCTGCGAACCGATCTGCCTCAGGTCGTGGTGCCGACGAGTTACGCCGGCTCGGAAATGACGCCGATCCTTGGCGAAACGCGCGACGGGCTGAAGACGACGCAATCGAGCCCGAGGGTCCTGCCGGAAACGGTCATCTACGATGTCGATCTGACGCTGACGATGCCGCCGTCATTGTCGGCAACGTCCGGCCTCAACGCGATCGCGCATGCGGTCGAACCCCTCTACGCGCGTGACCGCAACCCGATCATTTCGTTGATGGCGCAGGAAGGCATCAGGAACCTGGCTCAGGCACTGCCAAAAATCAATGCTGAAGCCAATGACATCGAGGCGCGGGCGCAAGCGCTTTATGGCGCCTGGCTGTGCGGAAGCTGTCTTGGCGCAGTCGGGATGGCGCTGCACCACAAGCTTTGCCACACGCTCGGCGGAACTTTCAATCTGCCCCACGCCGAAACGCACGCCGTCATTCTCCCGCACGCCGTCGCCTACAACGCTTCGGCCGATCCGCACGCGATGGCTGAGATCGCGCGCGCGTTGGGCGCGAAAGAAGCGGCGCTTGGTCTGTTCGAACTCGCAGGCGAGCTTGGCGTTCGCCGGTCGCTGCGGGAGATCGGAATGCGCGAGCAGGATATCGACCGTGCGGCCGATCTGGCTGTCAAGAATCCATACTGGAATCCGCGGCCGGTCGAGCGCGACGCCATCCGCGGATTGATCGCGCGGGCCTTTGCGGGTTCGTCCCCGGTTGACGACGTCAGAACGCAGGCCGTGCCGCATACGTAGCTATTCTCGCGACCCGCAGAACAAGCGCGCGCTGTGCCCCTTTGCTTCTTAAAGTTCGTGTCGGAGGGTGCTGCAATGTATCAACGAACTTCGGAAGCGGGGCACTAGCGTCGCGTCCGGAGAGGGACCTTGGCCGTCGGTTTGCGCGCAGCCGCGGCCGATCCGCATTGGGCGCCCGAGAGAGATATTGCCAATCTTGGCCGCAAGATCGTCCAAAACCAGCAGTCTATCGGGGTTCATCCACCCGCGGTCTCCACGGCGAAGTTCTAGCGCTTGGCCTGCGCCTGGAATGCGAGCGCATTGGTGAGGTCGCCCATTGCTTGCCGCACTCCTGGCAACGGCTCAAGGGCGAACCGGCGGGTGATGAATTTCAAGATCGACGTCGTATCATAGGCCGCGTGATCGACGAACCCTCGCTTGGCGAACGGCGAGATGATCAAAGTCGGTATGCGCGTGCCCGGGCCGAATTGATCGCCCTGCGGTGGCGGCGCATGGTCCCAGAAGCCGCCATTCTCATCATAGGTGACGATGACGAGCATCTTTCCCCACTGCGGGCTTCGCTTCAGCCGCGACAGAATATCGTCGACGTGCTCGTCTCCGGACGTGAGGTCGGTATAGGACGGGTGCTGGGTGAGAATGCCGACCGGCTTGTAGATCGAGACCGGGGGCAGCGTGCCCGCATCGATATCCCGCAACAAATCCTCCCCGTCCTTCAAATGCTCCGCCCGATCCGCCGTGCCTGGGGCAAACCGCGCGTAGTAGTTGAACGGCTGGTGATGCGGCTGGAAGTTCGGGCTGTCGTTTGCGCGCGTGTAGATGATCCGCCGCTGCTCTTCGGCGGAACGCCGGCCATCTTGCAAGGCAAGATTCCAGCCGCCTGCGTACCAGGCCCAGCCGATGTTTTTGGCCGACAGTGTATCTCCGATCGTCATTGTGGTCTGAGGCGGCAGCGGCACCTTGAAACGGTCGTTGCCCTGAGGATCGGCAAAATCGAGGCTGCCATCCGCCGCCGGCACAACACCGCTCGGCTGATAAGGCGGTTGTGTCGTGTTCACCGAATAGCCCTCGGGCGTCACTTCGCCGCCGCCCGCGCTGTACACGTCGACTGGCCCATCGTTGGCTGAAGGCGAGTCCGGCTTCTTCTTTAGCTTTCCGTTTTCGTCAAGCACCGCGCGCATCTTCTCGGGCGCATCGGCGTGGCGTGGCGTGCAGGCGCAGATCAGCCATTGATGATTGAGATAGGAGCCGCCGAACGCGCCCATGAAGAAATTGTCGGCGAGCGTATATTCCGTTGCCCATTGCCACGACTTCAGCTTGCTGCCGTCGAAATACGCCATGGTCCAGCCACCGACGGTGGACATCGCGGCGAACAGGTTATTGCGTCCGCCGTTGATCTGCTCCTTGTTGTGATAGAAAGCATGGATGGGTGACGGCAGCACCTTGTCTGCCGTTTGCGCGATCGGCGGCGCTTCAATCGAGAAGGGTTTGTTCGGCATGCGCGCAAAGCGCTCGTCCACCTTGCCTGCGTTGAAAACAGTCAGTTGCCGCAGCGGCGCGCCGTCGTGGTCGAGCTGGGTCTTTTGCTCTTCGGTGGCTTGGTCGATTCCATTTGCGCCTGGAAAGTGGCCGTAGAGGTGATCGAAGCTCCGGTTCTCCGCATAGATCACCACAATATTCTCGATCCTGGCGAGGTCCTGATCGCTCACCTGGGCGATGCACGGCATGGTGCGAAGAAGCATTGCGCCCGCAACAAAAGCCGCGACGCTTACAACACGCGTTTTGGAAATCATGATGTCCTCCCGGCGCCGATCGTAGAAATTCAGTCTTGGGGTTGCAACCCGGCCGGTGACCAGGTCGCCAGCTCCAAACCATTGGCGCTACTAGTGACGATTATGGACCAAACGATCCGGAATTTCGAAAGTATCAAGGATTTCACGATCCATGGCACGGCCCGTGATCATGATCGTGCGCGTCAAGAGCAACAGCGTCCAGCCTGAATGGGCGGGCACGGTACGGAGCCGTAAGAGCAAAACACGCAACAATCGCCCGGCAGAGGCTTAAGCCGTTCGCCGCAAGCTTTGCAGTCATAGAAGAACTGGCAGGCGTTCGTCGGCATTTGCTCGATCGCCCGATGTCCGCACTTCGGGCACGTGATGGTGCTCTCCGTCTGCATCAGCGCATCTGCATGTCTACAATTGCCGCAAGTACGGCAAGCGCATCGGCGGTGCCGTCAGCCTCGCCTTTTTCAAAGTCTTCTCCCGCCTGTCCCATCGTATTCGTAACGTGGGCGAGGCAGAGAATCTTCACACAGCACTTGCGTGCGAAGGTGTAGAGGGCAGCAGCCTCCATCTCGACGGCAAGCACGCCTTTCCGGTGGGCGGCGTCGATGGCTTCCGCCGTCTCGCGAAACGGCGCATCGGTGGTCCAGCTTGAGCCGACGGCAAAGTGCTGGCCGCGCCGCGTGAGTGCGCCGGCAGCCAATGCCACGAGGCCCGGGTCGGCTTCGGCGTATTCGGATGGCGGTGCGTAGTGGTAGCTGGTCCCTTCATCGCGCAAGGCGCGGTCGATGATGACAAAGTAGGGCGTAGGTCCGGCTGGAGTGATTTGACCTGCCGAGGTGAGGCTGACCAGCAGTTTGCAGCCGCAGGCGAATAGTTCTTCGGCGATGAGGACGGCGAACGGTGCACCGACGGCGCAGCCAACAATGCCGACGGCTTGGCCCGCAAGCGTGAAGGTATCAAGTCGTGTATGATAGCAAGGCCAGCTCTCGAAGACCTGCGCTTCGCCGGTCTGTCTCAACCGCCGCACGATGTCGCCGTCGGGATCCAGGATGCAGACCGGCGGCACGTCGATCGCCACAAGGCCTTTTTGGCGCCGCGCCTCGCGTAAGAGTGCCGCGGGCTGGAAGACGGACGGCGCCGACGTGTTCTTGTTATCGAGAATGGAAGGCATTCTGACCCTCAGGCGTGCGGCTGCTCGAACACAGCGCCGTAATGATAGGGCGGAATTTCGATCATGTGGGCGAGCTTCAAGCCGCCTGCCTCGACGGCCGCAATGGTCTGCTCCGGCGACAATCTCAATTCGGTCTTCGGTCCGCGCGGCTCGCCGAGGACGACGGTCTCCTCGCGCGGGCGCTGGTGCCAGTTGACGATGGCAAACTGTCCGCCCTGCTTGAGCGTGGCGCCAACCGAACCGGCAAGACGCGGGCGATCCGTGACGCCATGAAAGGCATTGGCCATGAACACGAAGTTGACCGGAGACGGGACCAGCTCGGCAAGCCGGTAGGCGTCGCCGGAAACAAATTCGCAGTTCGTTATGCCGCCTTCGTTCAGTCGATGGCGCGCCACTTCCAGCAGGTCCGGGTCGATGTCGATTGCGATGGCGCGGTGTGCGATCTTGGCGATTTGCAGCGTGAACCAGCCATCGCCAGAGCAGAGGTCGACCACCTCCATGCCCGGCTTGAGCCCGACCGCCGCAAGGACACCGGCAGGGTCTGGCCATAGTGCTTCCCACCATCCGGCGGTTGGCATCTCGGTACCTTGGAAAAATCCGAGTGGATGGTTTGCCATCGACTAGCTTTCTTGATTCCCGATATTCTTCTATCTCTTTCGCTCACCTTTATCGCATCCGACAGGCGATACAATCGCGCGGAGTTCCCGTGGCTGTTGTCGTGAGCGAGGACTCATTCGTTGATCCGAATACGGCGGAAACGCCGAACCGTTCATTCCGGATGGAATCTTTTGGCCGATCGACAGCTCTTCTTCGCTTCGACCGCCCCATCTTTGAATTGACTCCATATTTTGTACTTCATGCTATAAAAACTGTAGAGCCAAGGGGAGGGGGCGCTCGATGAACATAAGCAGTGGATGCCTTGATTTGCCTTTGGGACTTGAGTCCGTCACTGGCTTCACGATCGTCAAAGCCGGCAACCTTGACGATGCCGAGAGGATGGCGCGGAGCAATCCCTACATATCGAGCATCAGGGTCTATGAAATGATGTCAAAGTAGAATTGCGCTTTTTGTAGAGCGATGCCGCGCAATATCCGAATTTGCTCAATCCGGGAGGCTGAAGTAAATGGTCGCGCCTTTGCCGATCTCCGCCTCGGCCCAGATGCGCCCGCCGTGGCGCTGGATGATGCGTTGCGCGATCGACAAACCGATCCCGGTGCCTTCGAACTGCTCTGCGCTGTGGAAGCACTAACTGCGAATACGTAAAAGGCGACAGGGTCGAGGCC
>WNGK01007864.1_pt1 | contig 11127 bp, 8 predicted proteins | sample 5400601 | NCBI WGS metagenome assembly WNGK01 (sample SAMN13153376, study PRJNA577476) | soil metagenome | isolation source: 60 cm soil or saprolite under Garry oak tree replicate 1 | place: USA:California | collected 2016-06-15
GATGGAATCCCTCCCTTCCCGCGTTGTCCTCTCTCAGGACATCGTTCTCGCCTGTCGCAAGACATTGTGCACAGGCCAGCGCCCGCTGAGCGGTTGGTAGCTTCGCGTCGGGTCAAGCGTGAGTGCTCTGATGAGCTCGCCCTCGTCGGTGATGACGCGAACGTCAGGACCGGCGACCAGCAAGCGAACCCTGCGGTTCTTGTATGCCGACCCGACGGGGATGTGACGGAGCCGGCCCAAGTAGCGAAGTGTGACCTTGCCCGTGGAGTCGATTTTGTCCCGCCGGACTCGGTGGTCAGTGGGCGCCGGCGGGTGTGAGGGCTTGGCTTTGAGGCGAAGATTGAAGACAGCCATCGGTGTCTGCCGGCCGAGTGCGCGGTGAGGTCGGCGGTGGTTGTAGTAGTCGGCGAAGGCGTCGAGCTGAAACTGCAGCTCGGTCAGGGAGGCGGCGGGCGACTGCTTGCCCAGGAAGCGCTTGAGGGTTTGGTGGAAGCGTTCGACCTTGCCACAGGTCTGAGGGTGATAGGGCGTGGAGTGCTTGAAGTCGATGCCCTGGCGCTCCAGCTCCAGCTCGAGGAGAACCTTGCCGCCGCGGGACTTGGCGGTGAAGACGGCGGCGTTGTCGCTGAGCAGCGAGGCGGGGAGGCCGAAGCGATTTGAACCTGAATAGAAGGCCTGGACGACGTCGGCGGCCTTGACGGTGAGGAAGCAGGTGGAGTTGATGAGAACCCTGGAGTTGTCGTCCAGGAAGTTGAGGACCTCGACCGCAGAGCCGTCGGCCAGCTGCCAGGGGGTGGCGTCCACCTGCCAGGTCTCGTTGGGCAGCGAGGCTTCGAAGCGGATGAAGGAGGACCGGGGTCGCTTGTGCGGCTGGGGGGTGATCAGGCCGTGGCGTTTGAGGATCCGCCAGACGGTAACGACTGAGGGCACCAGCTCGACCTGGCCGACGAGGTGATAGGCGATGGTGTCCGGCCCGGCGTCGTGGCCGGCGGCCACCAGCTCCTGCCGTAGCTGCAGGACTTTGACCTGGACCTCCGATGGTGTCTGGTGCGAGCAGGAATGGGGCCGGCGAGACCGGGGGTCGACAGCCGCTCCCCCGGCCCCCTATTTCCATGGACACTCGTTTGGGAGATAGGCTCCCTGTGAAAGGAGGTGTCCGTGAGATCCTCAGCAAGCGTCTCAGCAACCGACCAGGACCGCGGTCGCTACTCGGCGCGCCGCAAAACAAAAGCCGTCCTTCGACTGCTCCGAGGTGAGGACATCGACGTCGTCTCTCGCGAGCTCGGCGTCACCGCTGCAACTGTGTCCGGCTGGCGCGATCACTTTCTCGCCGGCGGCCAGGCGGCGCTGAAGACGCGCCAGCAGGACGAGCACGAAGATGAGGTCCGTCGTCTGAAGGCCAAGATCGGCGACCAGACGATGGAGATCGAGCTGCTCCACGAAGAGGCGCGGAGGCTGAAGCAAAATCTCCCTTTGGCATCCCGGAGGTCGAGGACATGAGCCAGACTATCTCGCCCTCCACCGGTCGTCGCTATGGTCTGGCCCTGGTCTGCCGGGTCTGGGAGATGGCCCGCTCGAGCGTCTATGCGGTGCGGACGCGGCGGGAGTCGCCAGCGCCGGCGCCCCGTAAGCGCGAGGACCGAAGACCACGCTGACGGACGCCGAGCTGACGGTGTTGGTCAGGCAGACGATCACAACCTCGCCCTGGCTGGGCGAGGGCTATCGCAAAGTCTGGGCCCAGCTTCGCTTCCAAAGCGTCCGGGTCTGCAGGCGGCGAGTGCTGCGGCTGATGCGACTGGCCAACCTGCTCTCGCCATCGCGCACGTTCAAATTGGCCTTGGTCAAGCCGCATGACGGCAGGATCACCACCGACCGGCCGGACGTGATGTGGGGCACCGATCAGACCGGCACCATGACCGGCGAGGGTCACGCCTGCATCTTCATCGCGGTCGACCACTGCACCACCGAGTGCATGGGCATCCACGCAGCACGCAGAGGCACTCGTTACGAAGCCCTGGAGCCGATTCGCCAAGGCGTACGCACGGCGTTCGGCAGCTACGAGCAGCAGGTCGCGATCGGACTCAAGGTCCGCCACGACCACGGCAGCCAGTTCATCAGTTACGACTACCAGAAGGCGCTGGACTTCCTGGGCATCGAATCCAGCCCTGCCTACGTGCGAGAGCCCGAAGGCAACGGAGTCGCGGAGCGATTCATTCGGACCTTGAAAGAACAGCTGCTTTGGGTGCGCTACTTCGCCACCATCGAAGAGCTGCGCCTAGCCCTGGTCGAGTTCAAGGAGAAGTACAACCGCCAGTGGCTGCTCGAGAAGCACCGTTATCGCACGCCAGCGCAGGTCCGTGCCGACTTCGAGGCCGAGGTCGCAGCATGACCCAGGCTGATAGGGCCTTGCTCAACGAATGGTGCGAGAAGTGGTTGGGTGCTGTCCCGCGACGGCTGATGTTTGAAAGGGGCCACATCTCCCGCGTCATCGGCGCCAGGTTGTCGGACGGAAGACCTGTCGTCATCAAGGTCCGACCGTTTGCGCCACGCATCTCGGGCTGCGTCGCCGTACAGCGCCATCTCTTCTCAACCGGATTCCCTTGTCCAGAGCCTCTGGCGGGTCCGGCGCCCTTGGGTGGCGATATCGCCACCGCCGAGGTATATGTGCCTGGCGGCGTTGCGCTCACCGCAAACGGAAGAGTCGCTGCCTTGTTCGCCGAGCTTCTTGTTGATCTGCTCAACAGGGCGCCGCCGTTGCCGGCAGTGCCGAGTTTGGAGCCAGCACCACCGTGGGTCGGCTGGAACCATGAAGGACCCGGCACCTGGCCGCACCCCGACGACCTTGACGTCGACCTTAATAACGACTATGGACCGCACTGGATTGACCAGCTTGGCAGTCGTCTTCGTGCACGACTTTCTGGTTGTGCAACACAGTCCCGGATCGGTCATGTCGATTGGGAGTCGCACAACATCCGCTGGGAGGGTACGACTCCGCTCGCTGTGGACGACTGGGACAGCGTGGCGGTCTTGGACGAGCGCGCCATCGCTGGAGCAGCCGCTACTGTTTTCCCTTCGTCACCTGATGGGCGAGTAATTGCTGCCACCATCGACCAGACCCAGATCTTCCTTGATGCATATCAGGCCGCGCGAGGCGTCTACTGGAGCACAGAAGAACAAGAGATCTGCTGGGCTGCTGGCCTCTGGGTTCTCGCCTACAACGCCAAGAAGGAAAGCCTTGGTGGTGGCACGGGCTACATAAGCCATCTAGAGCGCGAGGCCAGCGAACGTGTGCGGCGCGCGGGCGCCTAAGCTGCCATGATGCGGGAATACCGCCAGCTCGGTGTCCACGGAACCGGCGCCGATAGATTCCTTGCAGGACTGTTCGGCGCATCTCTGCTGCTATTGGCGGACACGGACCTTGGCAGTCTGGTAATCGCCGTCTCAGGGTTGCTGCTCATCAACGGTGGGTTACGAACTGCTCGGGCATACCGCTCGATCCATTCGCGTAATACCGTCGTAGCGACACCTGTACCTGAAGCAGGTCGGGAAGCTGCGAGCTAGCGTGGTGGCATACGCCGACGAGCGCAGGTTCGTTGCCTGAATGCAATAGGCAACCGGCGGCTATGAGGCCTGCATTGGCAGAAGCGAGCCGGAGGCGTACCGCCTCCGGCTCGTCTTGCTACACCAGGGAACCTCACTCCTGCACGCTTTCGTTTGCTCAACCGCCGGTGGTGACCACAAATGGTTGCTGACGCCCTTCGTCGCGAAAACAACGTCTTCGCTCATTGCTGAATCTCGAATCGCCACCACGGCGGTTCGGGACCGTGAGGCAGTTCGCCTCGTACGTCGTTCCGGGCGCGGGGCCACGCCAGACGGCGAGTTTAGACATCCACGGGCTGTAACTGGTTAAACGTCAACGATGGCTGTGCGCAGGTAGGCCTGGCGGTTAGCGAGGCAGCCCGTCCTGCTTCTGGAACCTACATTGTGTACAGCCAAGAAGTACAGCCAACGGCGCCGACCAGGGCCGACTTCGGCCGACCCCTCAAGTACGATGCCTACCCCTGCCGACTACAATCGACCGCTGGCAAGGAACTCCAAAACCGAGAGTCGAGGGTTCGAATCCTTCCGCCCCCGCCAACCCGTACTTGACGCCTTTCGTATTACCATCGCCAGTTTTTCTAGCTGGTGGATCCGCCGTTCCGCACACTCGACGATGGTCGTTTACAGCCAATCGGTACAGCCAACAGCTGGCCAAAGGCGCTCGCTGACGATGGATTTGCGGGTAGTGCCGAATTGGGCGGCCAACTCCGGCACCCAAAGCCCTCGGTTCTAGCCGAAGCCCTCGGTTTTTGTTGCGGCGACCCGATCAGGGCTGGCCAGCAAGCCGGATGAGACACCAAGGTCTGCGGTGTCCGAATACCCCAGGCAGTTCAACCGCCGCCCAGATGCCTCAAGCCTAAGGATGCACAGGTCAGGACCGTGAGGCACAGCTAGGATCTTCGATGCTGGCCATCGCGCGCGTCTCATTAGTGTGTGAGGACTGAGACCATCAGTCTGGTGCTATCGATAAGCCCCCCGCATCGAGAGCAGCACCGACCCGTATCCCTTGATCGAAATGACTTTCGACATCGGGTTGGTTAAGTGGTAGCTTTACTGCTTCGAGAGGGGAGTAGCTCACTCGCCGACTTCGACTGGTACCTGATGCGCAGGGTTGAACCCGGGGTCGGCGGCGTCGATCCGACGCAGCAAGTCCTCTGCTCGATTTCGTCGCGAGCAGGGAGTGATTGAGCAAAGCGTGGGATCGACCACTAAAACGTCGCGAGCTTTAGTCGGCCGGCGCGCCGAGTGTGCGCGACTGGATCAGCTCCTCGCGGACGCGCGCACCGGCAGGAGCGCAGCCATTGTGGTTCGAGGCGAGGCGGGGGCCGGGAAGACCGCCCTTCTTGACTATTTGCTTGGAAACGCAACCGGATGTCGCGTGGCGCGTGCATCCGGGGTGGAATCCGAGATGGAGTTGCCCTTCGCCGCGCTGCACCAGCTTTGCGCTCCGTTTCTTAACGGGCTCGAACGACTACCAGCTCCACAACGCGATGCTCTCGGCACCGCTTTCGGACTTGCGAGTGGCGCGCCACGCGATCGATTCCTGGTTGGGGTGGCTGTGCTCAGCCTGCTCTCGGACAGCGCCGAGGCGCAGCCTTTGGTCTGCCTTGTGGATGATGCTCAGTGGATCGACCGCGCGTCGTCGCAGGTGCTGGGCTTCGTAGCGCGCCGCCTCGCAGCTGAGTCGGTCGTACTGATATTTGCGGCCCGAGCTTCCGCCGATGCTTCGCATCTCGTGGGTGTGCCAGAACTGACCATCGGACCGCTCGCGTACCCCGACGCTCGCGCCGTCCTTGAGTCCACGATCAGTGGCAAGCTGGACGCATCGGTCCGCGATCGGATCGTCGACGAGGCACGCGGCAACCCTCTCGCATTGCTGGAGCTGGCTCGAGCCTGGACGCCAATGGCCCTCGCCGGCGGCTTCGGGCTGCCCGACAACGCGTCCGTCTCGGCCAAGATCGAGGAGATTTTCCGCCGGGACCTCAGTTCGCTGCCGGCTGAAAGCAGGCGCCTGCTGCTGGTGGCGGCAGCAGAGCCAGTCGGAGACCGCGCCCTGATCCTGGCGGCCGCTGAACGAGTCGGCATTCCGGCTGATGCGGCCGAGGCTGCGACGGTTTCAGGACTCATCGACCTGGGAGCGCAAGTACGGTTCCGCCATCCCCTCGTCCGCTCGGTGGTCTACCGAGATGCGCCCGTCAGCCAGCGACGTGTCGTCCACGGCGCCCTCGCCGACGCGACGGACGCGACAGTCGATCCGGATCGCCGAGCGTGGCATCTTGCGTCAGCCGTGTCCGGACCTGACGAGGACATCGCGGCCGACCTCGAGCGATCGGCTGCGCGGGCGGAGGCCCGCGGCGGACTCGCAGCCGCGGCTGCGTTCCTTGATCGAGCCGTCGGGCTCACACCCGACCCGGCCAGACGAACCGAGCGTGCGCTGGCGGCTGCGCAGGCGAGCTTCCAGGCCGGAGCGTTCGACGCAGCGCAGCGTCTTCTCGCAACCGCGGAGGCTTATCCGCTCGCCGAGTTCCAGGCCGCCCAAGCCAACTTACTTCAAGGCCATCTTGCCTATGTCACGAGCTACGGCGCCGATGGTGCTCTCCTACTCTTGAGGGCAGCGAGGCGGCTCGAGCCGTTCGATCTTGATCTCGCCCGAAGCGCCTACATCACCGCTTGGGCGGCCGCGCTAGTGGCTGGGTACCTCGGCGGAGCAGACATCCTCATTGAGATCAGCCGCGCTGCCCGCAGTCTGCCTCTACCGTCCGAAGGTGCGCACCCGCTCGATCTTGTGCTTGACGCTATCGCCCAACTGACTGTCGAAGGGCACGCCGCGGCGGCTCCAACTCTCCAAAGGGCAGCAAAAGTGGTTCTTGAGATGTCGGTTGACGAGGCTCTGCGGTGCGGCTCGCAAGCCGGAGCTCCCAGCACTGTCTTGTGGGACGGCAGTACGGCCGTCTTCGAGCGGAATGCCAGGCTCATCCGCGAGGCCGGTGCCCTTGCTGAACTGCCCATCTACCTCCAAGAGTTGGGATTGGCGAAGACCTTGGTTGGTGACTTTGATGGGGCCGCCCTCGTCATCGCGGAAAGCGACCGAGTGGCTGCCGCGATCGGGACTCCGTTGCCTCCTTTCGCATCGCTCAACCTGCTGGCATGGCAAGGTAGGGAACGGGAGGCCTCAGCATTCATCGAGGCCACGATCAAACAATGCACGGCAGGAAGGCTGGGACTAGCCGTTCTGGCGGCAGAGTTGGGGGCGGCGGTCCTATACAACGGGTTGGGCCGCTACGGAGAGGCTGCCTCGGCAGCTGCCCACGTGACCGCGAACGCTGGACCCGTCGCACTCTACAACTGGGGACTTCCAGAGCTCGTCGAAGCGGCTGCGCGTTCAGGGGATCCAGATCTTGCGCGCGATGCGCTCGCGCGACTGGTTGAGACGACCCAGGCGGCCGGCACCGACTATGCGCTCGGCATGGAGGCGCGCTCACGGGCGCTGGTCAGCGATGGCGGCGCCGCCGAGCGGCTCTATCGCGAAGCGATCGATCGGCTGAGCCGCACCGACGTCCGTCCGGAGTTCGCACGTGCACATCTTCTCTATGGCGAGTGGCTGCGCCGGGAGGGGCGACGCGTCGATGCGCGCGATCAACTGCGGACGGCCCACGACATGTTCGTTGACATCGGCATGGAAGCCTTCGGGGAGCGCGCCCGACACGAGCTTTTGGCCACTGGGGAACGGGTCCGCAAGCGCAGCGTCGAAACTCTGGATCAGCTCACACCGCAGGAGATGCAGATCGCGCGCCTCGCTAGCGACGGGCGCACCAACCCGGAGATCGGCGCGCAACTGTTCCTGAGCCGGCGCACTATCGAATGGCACCTGCGCAAGGTGTTCGACAAGCTCGAGGTCCGCTCGCGTCGCGAGCTGGCAGCGGGTTTGCAGCGAGCACACCGTTCAGACGCTCAGTAGGGCGCGTACTCCGGGTACTCACATAAGGAGCCTTGGCCGGCATCGGGGGTAGGTCATCAGCACGGCGTTGCCCGATCCGAGGAGTGCGGGCTTCCAAGCCCGCACTCCACTCGTCTTGCCGCTAGCGCAGCGTCTTGAACGCTGTCCGTAGTTCCTGGCTGAAGGCCTCCGGTTCTTCCCACGCGGCAAAGTGCCCGCCTTTGTCGGCCTGGTGGAAGTAGGTGAGGTTGGGGTAGACCTTCTCGGTCCAACTGCGCGGGGCTTGGATGATCTCACTCGGGAAGACTGTGAATCCAACCGGCAGCGTAAGCTTGCGCGGCTTCTGGCCGGACGCCAGTGCGGCACCGATGCTTTGTGTTTCCTCCCAGTAGAGTCGCGCCGCCGACGCTGCAGTGCCGGTCAGCCAGTACAAGGTCATGTTGTCGAGGATTCTGTCGCGGGTCAGGCCGCCCACTGGCGCTCCGTCGACGAAAGCGCGCGCGATCTTCGCGTAACTGTCCGGGTCGTGGTCAAGCATCCACGCTACGAGCCCAACCGGCGAGTCCATCAACGAGTAGCCGACCGTCTGAGGGTGCTCACCCATCTCCACGAAGTAGCCCCTTCTGAACACGGCCGCGGTCTGATTGAAGGCCACTGGTTCTTTGTCGGCCGAGGCGCTGATGGCGGCCACCGCAAGCCGCTTGACGAGTCCCTCTGGGGCGGGGATAGTGCCGCCGAAGATCCCAATCAGCACCGGTGTCGGGAAGGAGCCGAGCAAATTGAGGTGGATGCCCAGCAAGCCTTTCGGAGCCAGGCGTCCCATCGCATCGGTGACGTTGGCGCCTTGGTCCCCGCCCTGGGCGACGTATCGGCTATAGCCAAGCCGGTTCATCAGCTCCGCCCAAGCTTTCGCGATCTGGTCTGGGCCGTAGCCGCGCTCCTTCGGTTCGTCTGAAAAGCCGTAGCCCGGTATCGACGGCAAGACCAAGTCGAACGCGTCCTCGGCGCGTCCGCCGTGCGCCGTCGGGTCCGTAAGCGGTCCGACGACCTCGAGCATCTCGATCACCGAGCCCGGCCAGCCGTGGGTGATGATCAGCGGCAGCGCATTCTCGTGACGGGACTTGACATGGATGAAGTGAATGTCGAGCCCATCGATCTCGGTCTTGAACTGCGGCAGCGCATTCAGCCGAGCCTCGCAGCGCCGCCAGTCGTAATCGGTCGCCCAGTAGCGGGTCAAAGCTTGCAGCATCCCGAGCTGCACGCCTTGCGACCCATCTGCCACGAGCTCCTTGCGCGGCCAGCGGGTGGCGGTGATGCGGCCGCGAAGATCCTTTAGTTGCTCATCGGGAACGCTGACCTCGAATGGACGGATCGCCGCCTCTGTTGCCATGTCGCGGGTGGTTGCGCTCATGTGATCTTCCTCCTCGTTCGATCATGAATTGACGCTTGGAGGGCCGACGCGCTCGCAGGGGAGGACGGGCGCCTCATGCCCAAGGTGATTGGGGATCCCCCTACGCAATCTCCTTACTGGGCTCCGGCCCAGAATGCGCAGTGATGTCGCGACGCGAAGTCGCTGAATACCACTGGCTGTGCAGGAACGAGTGACAGAACTTTGGTCCCGTTCTCAGCTCCGAAAGAAGGCCACCGCACATTCGACTCCTCGCTGGGGTCGCCTTCGGACGCGAAGCTCGCCCAAGCTGCCCGCATGCTGGTTGCGAGAGTCTGCTGGGCGGCACTGAGCGGGGTCTGGTTTGGCGCGTCGTTGAGGTCGAAAAGGTACGGGAGCTCAGAAAGATGCGTTGCCGCTGCGACGGGCGGGGGGAAGTTCGGAACGTATCGTCCCGGCGCGTTGTCGTCGTCGAATTCGTAGGCGAACGTCGGCACGCGCTTGGAGAGCCACTGGTTCATTTGCAAGGCGGGGCATGCCCAGCTTGCATCGGCGTCGAGGGTGCTGAAGGCAACAGCGGGCAACACGTATGAGCTGACCGGATACTCGGCTGCGATTGCGGCTGCGCGCGCGGCTGACACACCGAGCACAGCCGAGATCACACTCTGGTAGTTCTGAGCGGTCATCTGGTACCACGGGACAGGGATTGGGACAAAGAACCCGCCCGTAACCGTGACCTGCAGGCCGAAGACGAAGACACGCTGTTCGTCGTGGGTGATCCCGTTGATCACCGGCACCTGCGCGAAGCGCCCCGCGGCCAACGCTGTGCCAAATGACTCGGGAATGACCGCGCCGTCTACGACGCCGGGGATGGCGGCGCCTGGGAAGTTGTTGAGCAGGGTCGTTACGGGCAGGCTCCGCAGGCACGCGGCGCTCTGGTCGGCGCAGCCGGAGACGTTGGCGAAGTTCTCGCCAAACGCTTCTGCCTGCGCCAGCGACAGTTGGTTCAGTGCGAACGATCCACTTTCAACGATGGCCCGCTGGAACAATCCCCTCGAGCCGGGCGAGATGAGGTGAGCCAGGACCGAAAGTGCACCGGCGGATTGGCCCGCGATCGTCACGTTTTCGGGGTCTCCGCCAAAACGAGCAATGTTGCGCTGGATCCATCGCAGGGCCGCCTGCTGGTCCATCTGGCCGTAGTTGCCGGCCGGACCGCCGGGGGATGCAGCAAATGCGGGGTGCGCGAGCCAGCCAAGGGCACCCAGTCGGTAGTTGACGGTGACTACCACCACGCCGTCCCGGGCCAGCTTCATGCCGTCGAAACCGCGCCCATCGCCTTGCGTCCAACCACCGCCGTGGATCCAGACGATTACAGGTCGTCCGTCACCTTCGTCCACTGATGCCGTGTAGACGTTTAGGAACAGGCAGTCTTCATTGAACGGCGGAGTGGCGAACGTCGACGCCGTCTGTGGGCAGCCCGCGCCGAAGTTGGTCCCATCGCGTATGCCCTGCCAGGGTGTTGGGGGGGCTGGCGGCCTCCAGCGGAGACTTCCGGTCGGGGCGGCAGCGTAGGGGATTCCTCGGAAGACATAGCCGCCTGCCTCGGTCCCGCCCCGGATGGCACCACCGGTGACGGCCACGACCGGATTGGGACTGGTTGCCTGGACGACCGATTGGGTACTGGCACCGGCAACCGGCGCTCCGATGACGGCGATCGCCAGCGCTGTGATCACAGCTCCGGCGCGTATGGCGCCCGTCTCACCGCGAATTGGGGTCATCTTGGTCATCTCGCCTCCTCCGTTCATCTGGATACCGCTCGGTCCATGGGCACGGTTGATGGTTGCTTTAGCGCGCCGCCGTCGCACCCGTGAGATGACTGGTCATTACCCCTGCCGATCACCAACCGGTGATGGGAGACGGCGCGTCGAGGGTCAGCGGCGAACTCGTGCAACCCCTCCCGTGTATGACCAGTGAGGAAACCAGTCAGCCGACTGGTGCCAGTGATGACGTTTGCGCCGAAAGTTCCTGTCAGATCCGCTTACAGGAGGATTTGTGATGGTCACGATCGTTTTGGTGCACGGTGCTTTCGCCGACGGCTCGAGTTGGAACCGAGTCATCGAGCTGCTTCTGAATAAGGGCTACAGGGTCGTGGCGCCCTCCAACCCGCTCCGTGGTGTCGGGCATGACTCGGCATACGTGACGA
>WNGK01021615.1_pt1 | contig 11125 bp, 15 predicted proteins | sample 5400601 | NCBI WGS metagenome assembly WNGK01 (sample SAMN13153376, study PRJNA577476) | soil metagenome | isolation source: 60 cm soil or saprolite under Garry oak tree replicate 1 | place: USA:California | collected 2016-06-15
TGATGCTGTGGTCTGTGCGGCACTCTGCGCAGTTACCGTAACCGAGCTTGACGGCACCGATTTGGGTGCCGTGTACATGCCAGATGAAGTGACCGTTCCGACTGTAGAGTTTCCTCCCAGCGCACCGTTCACCATCCAGCTCACCACTGTGTTGCTGGTGCCCGAAACTGCGGCGCTAAATTGTTGGGAGTGCCCGAGCTGCAGACTCGCGCTCGCAGGCGAAACGGTAACTGAGACCCCTGCCGTTGGCGCGGCAGTGACGGAGACCAATGCGCTAGCTGAGGCCGTGGATTGCGCGACACTCCGTGCGGTTATGGTGATGGTGGTAGACGGAGCGACAGTCGGCGCCCTGTACAAGCCTGACGAAGAAATTGTTCCGGTTGTGGAACTTCCCCCACTCTTTTCATTGACTAGCCACTTGAGGCCCCTATTTGTAGTGCCTGATACCGAAGCCTTGAACTGCAGCGATTGTCCGACTCGCAGACTGGAAGAATTGGGTGAGATCGAGACCTTAACTGGTCCGTTCCTGCGGTAAAGGGTTCCGTTGTTGCCGTTCCCGGCAGCGGCTCCACATGCGCAAAAAGCAAGGCAAATAAGAATAAGAAGAGGTAATAGAACGGAGAGTTGGGGCTTCCGCATTGGTCGATTTTGTTCGACCCATCCGGACGAGAACAAGATTACAAAAGGCCATATGAGCGGTACGTCTCAGAAGTACGTATCCTTGCCTTGCACTAGCAGGAATCATTCCGGGGAACATGGGCTGCGCTTACCGCCGAAGCTGCACGCAACGCGGATCTTCGTAAAGCTTCGGGAGTGGTTCTCGCAGCACGATCCGCGCAAAATGCAAAAAACCAGCGGACGGTTTGTCCGCTGGTTTGTTTTGCCGAGGGTGCCGAAGCCGGCACCTTCTGTACTCCGTTTGATTGGCTGGACTGAACCTAACCCGTGTCGCCGTGAGCGGCCACAGTGGCAACAAGTCAATCAGAGACTTAAAAGCGTGTACGGATAGCGCAGCGCGACTAGTCTGTTCACATTTTGATTGAAGCGCAGCAACGCCCCAGGTCTCCTGCAGCAACCCCGTCTGAGTAACCCTGATAACGCTCCCGAAGCGGAATATCCAAGCCGTAGGCATGGCGAGTTGCGGCAATATCGGCCGCTGGCGTGCCTTCGCCAACATCTACAAAATGGGGTCGCCGGGGGACGAGAATGGGCAGGAAGACCACGGAAACCACCAGCCACAGCACCGGCAAGTGTAGAAGGCCCGGGCAAGCAAAAAAAAGTAGCGAGTTTTTCACCGGGATGCGGCAGCATCTTACGGCAGCAACCCGTAAACGTCCAGCTCGGTACGTGTTCCGATGTAAACCTTTCCATTCGCCACCATGGGGACCGTGAACTTAACCGCCGGGCCTGCAGTGTGGCGCGTTCCGGCTTGCGTGCTGTCCCAAATTCATTGGTCACGTCAGTTGTCTCGTAGGCAAATACAATGGCAGACCGCGCTGTGCTGCCGCATCGGCTCGGAGTCCCGTAGCAACTCGTGTCCAGGCCCACACGATTCCGTTACTACTTCCTGTGGCCGAAACCACCGGCGTAGTGCCAGGAAATGGGAAGAGGTGCGCGGAGCTCGACGCCGGTGTGGTGGCGAACAGTCCCGAGATCGGGTTGAGTTGCTGCTGCACATTCGCAGCGCTATATCCTAAGAGCCAGCCGTGATAAGGACCGTTGTCCCCATGCGAGGCCCAGCTGACATAAACCACTCCGTTGAGCAAGGCGAGACCCGGCCGCTGGTTCTGTGTTTTAGATTCTTGGATCAAAGATCTTAAACAAGAATACTTCAACATTTGAAGCTGTAAGTTCAGTAGTTGAGTTATGCGGCAGCGAGCAAGTCGACGATGTTCTGGATAGATTGGTCGGCTTTGTAATAGGCAGCCTCGAGTTTGCTGTGGGGTGCGTGAGCTGGGTGGGGAGTGTGGTGAAAGCGGCTGTTGGCCAGGAGACCGCAGAGACGCTTGTGGAAGAACAGAAACAGGAGCGCCACCTGAACGCCTTTGGGGGTGAGCCGGTAGGCATAGCGGAAGCCATCGCGTTCGAGCAGACCGTGCCCCTTCAGTTTGCGCAGATCGTAGCGGAGCTGGTTGAGGCCGTAGGTTTTGGCGGAAAGTTGAAAGGTAGTGAGAACGGCCTGGTGGATTTGTTTGGCGGTCCAGCCGCCGACGGTAGGGCTGCCATGCAGGAGAACTTCCAGTAAGCGGATGATGCGGGTGTCGTGGATCTTGACTCCGGGATAGCGGACCGAGCCCACCGTGAAGGGCAGGGCTAAGCGCTGCAGCAGTGGGAAGTCGACGTGCACGTTGAGGCATTGGGCCTGGAAGCTGGCAAAGCGGTCGGTAATGATCTGGAATCGGGTGCGCACAGCGTCCAAATGCTCGAGGCCTTTCTTTAGACCAAAGTCGCGCAGATTGTTGGAGCAAAGCTCATTGCGCAGGTAGCGGGCAAATTTTTCGTACTGCTTGAGAAATGCGTTTTTCCAGTAAGCGCGAAAGACGTGATGGCCATGCTCGATCTGATCGAGGACGGTGGCCAGCTTTCCCCGCAGCCTCTTGTTCAGCCGGACGCCGAAGATCTCACTGATGCGGTTGGCGGTGAGGCGCCACAAGCCGATTTCACAGCTGCGCTCGAAGATCTTGTGAATGGGAAAGTGGCGCTTGAAGATGAAGTTGCGAGAGTATTCAATCTGCGCCAGCGCGTAGAAGCGGGACAGATTCATCTGACTGCGTTCTTTTTTGGAGAACTTGGGTCCCAGCAGGAACGTCCATTAATCGAGCTGTTTGCGGATGATCTGCGGGCTCAGCCGGTCGGCTGCTGCCTGCAGGGCTACCACGTCGTCGATGGCGAGAAACGCGTTGTCGCTCTTATGGAAGCCGATGCGGGCCCGATTCAGTTCCTGCTCGATGAAGGAATGGCCGTTGAGCCAGTAGGTGGCGTGAAAGGGAAAGAAGGAGGCCACGCGCAGCACGATTGGTCCCAGAACATCATTGCGGATGTAGAAGTAATAGTGGGTGAAACGGCTGCGTTGGTGCGCCAGGATACGGTAGTTGGGGTCCGGGGTGGGATATTCGGGACACTGATGCGGTAATCCCCGGTGCGTTGGCTGAGGACTTCTTTGCTCACCGCCGGGAGGCCCAGAACCTGACGGATGAAATAAACCACCTGCTCCGGTCGAGACAGACCGCTCAAGTAGCCGTGAATAACGATGCGGTCGAAACAGTGATAGACGAAGGCCAGCAGATTTCCGAATAACTGGATGAACTCTTCCATGGTCCGGCACTATCCTCGCAGGGAGAAACCAAGGGGAGCATCGTGAGCCGCAGAACCATCAAGAAGCACGGAGCGGGACAGCGCTGGGTGGAGGGCAAAGACCTCCGCCTCGCCGACGAAGTTCGCTACATCCAGAACAAAGCTGCCGAGCACGATGGCCGGGTCGTCAGTCTCGGTCAACTGGTCTTATTTTCCACCGATACCGGAGATGCCTGGCTGCTCGACGTCACCGATCAACTGGCTGGCCCCGCTGGCTCGGGATGGCGATCCGGAACCGATCCATCTGGAGGAGACTGACACCAGCTTCGCCATCGGGTGGAAGGGGCACTATCACATCAAGGGGACTGCCTTCATCTATGCCGACCGTGATTCGGGTCAGGTCAAGACCATCGTCGGCTATCCAATGCAGACGATTGCGCGAGCTGGTTAGTTCGAAAATTTCAAATATGTTTGGCTAGCATTAAAGGTAATATTGCCACCAGATGACCCGTCCCCGGTACCAGGAATTGTTGCAGCTGATCTCGACTGGCGCGCTGAACTTTTCATTACCGCCGATGAGGTCTATCGCATGCAGCCGCGTTGATGGAAAACAGGTCCAGTGCTCTGCGACTTACTTACTATGTAGAGTGTGTTGTTGCTTGGGTCGATGACGGGGGTGCCTGTGACTCCGATCTCGGGAGCGATGTCGCTGGACCCGACACTGCCTGATTCTACCGTAACCTCGCCGGTAGTTCCGCCGTGCGCGCTGTCGATCAAACTCACCTGCCAGAGCTGCTGGCATGGATTCGCGTCGGCATCGAAGGCGAACAAGCTGTCATGCAGGGTTACGGCAAAGATGACGTTGCGAACTGAGCCATTCGCGGTCAATGAGGGTACCCATAAAGGCTCCGCGTAGACGGCTCCGTTGACTGGGCAACTGAAAAGCTTTCCAAAACTGTTGTGGTTGACGTTGGCGGGAGTCAGCGCATACTCCTGCGTGTTCACCCGTCCCGCGCCAGGTCATAGTGATAAGTGAAAATGCCGGCGAGATCGGTCACTGCTACATTGGCAGAGGCGTTCTTCGTATTGTCCGCGACACTGGTCGCGGTGACCTTGTGCGTACCCGCGGTTGACGGAGGAGTGTACAGGCCAGTGGAGGAAATAGTACCAATAGACGCCGATCCTCCCGGGATTGTGTCCACCGACGAGGTCACGCTGAGATGCTCTTTGTCACCAGTAACATTGGCTGAAAACTGCTGAGTTTGCGTCGTAGCGACCACGGACGCATTGCGGGGAGTAATCGCCACCGACATTGGCGAGTTAGTCACTGTAAGGAGCGTATTTCCAGAAACCGTACCGACTGTAGCTGCTCGTCCCGGCAGCGAGCCCTTTGACTGGTTGCGGATCGGCCGCTGACCCCANNNCTTTTGCGAGTTGTCGCCGTAAGCCCCGGTCGCGGTAAAGCTTTGGCTCGTGCCCGCGACGATGGTGGGCATGGAAGGCGTAACTGCGCTACTCTTCAGCGAGGGTGGCGGTGGCAGGGACATCGAGCCCCCGGGGGCTCCACAACCAAAACCAAATTCTGCAGCCAATAGCCCCAACATCAGACCGCTGTGACGCATACGCTCCGAACCGGCCATTCGCACCGCTCCTAAAAGGTTACTACAGGCTTCGGTAGAACTGAACTACTGGGCCTTACGAACTAACTCTGGGAGGACTCTTAAGCCCTTGCGGATGATTTCCCCGCAACAGAACACGAATCCAGAGTCGGTCTTTGGCGCTGGATTGCGTGAAAATCTGTTAATTAAGTTCATGGGTTGCCCTCGATTGTTGAAACTAGATCACAATTCGCTGGTCTTCCGAGATTGTAGGTCGTCCTGTGCAGGTGTCAATCCTTCGTCTATCCTTTTACGATATTATCCAACTAGGCGCATGGTTCGGGTTCTTTCAGATAAGGAAGCAGCGATACGCTGGTGCCTTCGCCGGACAGTTCTCGCGACGCGTCGCTACTTGGCCCTACGTTGTTTAAGATGTGGCAACTTTGAAGTCCCCGTTCCACAGCCCGTGAGCATGGGACGAGGCTCGGCCCATGCCGACCGAGAGTACGGTGTGCATTCAGCACCCAATCATCGGCACCAGCAGGCCGAGCCATTGGAAGACTATTACTCAGCGCGCAAAGGTCGTTGCCCAAGAAAGGTTGTTGCCCAAGAGCAATGAGTATCCTTATTCGATCAGAACCGCACGATCCAGCCACGCTCAACCATCTCCGGGTACGTCACATTCTGCTCCTGAAGCGCTGCTCCGAACCCAAAACTCGCCCAGGCCGCACTAGACTCGTTCGTCACAGCTCCCCCAGGCCGAAACTGTGGGCAGCCATGTCCACAATGGCCCGACTGATTGGAATAGAGGCAGTGGCTGCGGGAGAAGGGACATTACAGACATTCAGCACCTTGCTCGAGAGCTGAAAACGAAAGTCATCTGCCAGTGAACCATCACGGCAAAGAGCCTGTGCGCGGACTCCTGCACCTCCTGGAACCAGGTCGGACGCGTTTATTTCGGGTACGAGCCGCTGCAGCGCATGAACAAAGGCCCTCTTTCTGAATGAGCGATAGAACTCGCTCACACCGCTGCGCCAATACCTTCGAGCCATTCGCCAGAACCCTGGGAACCTCAGCACAGCAGCCGTATCCTTCCAGGAGAAATCGCTCTTCTTGTAGCCTTCTCGTTTGAAGGCCAATACTGCATTAGGTCCTGCATCAACCCGTCCGCTGATCCGCCGCGTAAAATGCACTCCTAAAAATGGGAATCGCGGATCGGGCACCGGGTAAATCAGCGCTCGTACTAGATTCTGTCGTTCTGGAATAAGATCGTAATACTCTCCACGAAACGGAACGATTTCCGTCTCGGGTACCACACCGCTCATTCGGGTTACGAAGTCGCTCTGTAATCCCGCGCAGTTGATTAGGTATCGTGCGCCGACTGCGCCGAGCGATGTTTCAACAACAAACCCGTCGGTCGTCCTTCGGATCGAGGTAACCTCGCTACCCACTCGGAGTTCACCGCCGTTTTGCGTTACCAGTTCCAGGTATTTTGTACAGACGTCTTCGTAATTTGTTATCCCGGTAGAAGGAACGTGCACGCCTTGCAACCCGCCGCAATACGGCTCAAGCTCGCGTAATTCCTCCTGGCTGAGCCGCCGAATTCCGCTAATACCATTCAACTGCCCTTGCTTCAGCAATTCACTCAGCTGTCCACACTCCTCTTCGTTGGTTGCAACTATTACTTTTCCACAGATCTCATAGCGAATCCCGTGCCGCTGACAAAACTGAACCATCGTCGCCGCACCCTCGACACAAGTTCGCGCCTTTAGAGAACCGGGCTTGTAGTATATTCCCGAGTGTATAACTCCACTATTATGGCCACTCTGATGTAGAGCAACGCTCTTTTCCTTTTCCAGTAGGCCTAATCGCAGGCGTGGGAATCGCCTGCAAAACTCCATCGCAACGGAAAGCCCGACGATACCGGCACCAATTACCACTACATCGTACTGTCGTTCACGCATAAGTATAAAATTAGGAACTTTAGCCTACAGCAAAACAGCAAAACATGCTCGGTGTGCGAAGAGAACGCTTGAAAAAAGCAGCTATTGCCGCCCCGGTGATTGCGTTATTGACTCTCACCGGAGCTGCACTTTTTCATTCCACTGGCAGACTTAAGCCTCACAGAGTCATCTTGAGATGGAATCCGCCTGTGCCGGTAAAGAGCGCTAAGATCGCGGGCTACAATGTGTATCGGAGTAAGATACCGGGTGGATCGTACGTGAAAATTGCGACAGGGGTGCGCGATGCGACTTACACCGATGAACATGTGGATAGCGGAACGACATATTTCTACGTCGTTACGGCAGTGGACGAATCAGACAGGGAAAGCCGTTACTCTAACGAAGTGAAGGCTAAGATTCCCTAGCACTACTGTGTTATAAACTGGATACGTTATAACTGAGACGGCATCGTCTAACATCTTTAATGTTAAGTTGCTGGTCATGAGCGCCAACTCTGTTGCGCCAGGCGCCCAGCAAAAACGCTTCGCGGCCTATCTGAATCGCCTGGCGCAAGCCGCGGGGCACTTGGATCGGGTGGTTCCTCTGAAGTCCTATTGCACCGGCTTGCTGCTGCCCGGGGAGCGCAAGAGTGTGGAACCGATGGCGGCTCGCCTTTGCCCCGACAATGTGCGCCAAACCCATCAATCCTTGCCCCACGTCGTAGCTCATGCACCCTGGAGTGACGAAGACCTTCTGGAAGCCGTGCGCCAGTACGCGCTACCGGCGATGCAGAAGCAAGGACCGATCGTTGGGTGGTCGACGACACGGGATTGGTGAAAAAAGGGACCCATTCGGTGGGAGTGACGCGCCAGTACTGTGGACAGGTGGGTAAGCAAGAGAACTGCCGGGTGGCGGTGAGTTTGTCGCTCAGCACGGGGGAAGCGAGTCTGCCCATCAGCTGGCAACTTTACTTACCGGAAGTGTGGATCCAGGACAGGACGCGGAGAAAGTCCAAGGGCATCCCGTCGGAAATCGGTTTTCAAACCAAGCCGGAGATCGCTTTGCAACAAATCCGCGCTGCGATGGATCGAGAGCTGCCGCAAGCTCCCGTGCTGGCCGATGCTGCCTAATGGCAACGACACGAAATTCCGCGAGGGCATTACCCAATTAGGTTTGCTCTATGTGGTGGGCATCCAGTCTTCGGTCAGCGTGTGGCAACCCGGCCAAGCACCGTTGCCCAAGCGGAAATGGAAAGGAATCGGACGACCCACGAAGTTGCTGCGCCGCGATTCACGCCACGCCCCGATCGCGGTTCGTGAATTGGCCATGAGCCTGCCTTTCTCCGCTTGGAAGACAGTGCGCTGGCAGGGAAGGAACTCGTAAGGCACTGCGCTCCCGTTTTGCAGCGCTTCGCATCCGTCCGGCTCATCGCGATGACTAGCGCAGTGAACCTCGTGCCGAGGAATGGCTCCTGATCGAGTGGCCCAGTCAGGAAGCCGAACCGACCAAGTACTGGCTTTCCACTTTGCCCGAACACATGCCGCTTCGAGCTCTGGTGCGATTGTCCAAGCATCGTTGGATAGTCGAACGCGACTACTAAGAACTGAAGCAAGAACTCGGACTGGGGACATTATGAAGGACGAGGCTGGCGCGGTTTTCACCACCACTCTACGCTCTGCATTGCGGCCTATGGGTTCCTGGTGGCCGAACGGAGCCGTTCCCCCCTCCGCTCGCGCCGGTCAAGTGGACGTACCCGCCCCCCAAATGCCACGCCAATTCCGTCCTCGGGGTTCGCCCGGTGCGCGTGGAGCGGCATAACCCCTGGTCCATCGCTACCCTTCGGCAAACCATTGCCAGGTGCTGCTCCGGCAACTCTCGGGTTGTCCTTTTTGTGGAGGTGGTCCCATTTTTATAACACAGTAGTACTAGAGCCTCGATACTTGCCTGTTGAAACGCTCTGTAATGAGCGAAACTAGAAGCGAAGAATCGATTCTCCGCTCAGAATACGAATGCTTTTTCGGTATCGATCACCGCTCTGCCTAGTCTTAGCGACGCTGGCGTTTGCCTTGTACGTCAAGGGTCTCTCGTGGAATCCCCCTGGCTATTACCTCGACGAATCGAGCATTTCGTAAAACGCATACCCCTAATATCCAGGACTGGGGCAAGCCGCTACGGCATTCACTGGCCACTATATTTCCATTGGACTAAACCGCTACGCGGTATGGGTGGCGTACGCGTCAGCGCATAGTGGCCACGACGTTTGGGTCGCCGCACTCCTCAGGTAGATCTGGAAGGCTTCTTCTTCTCACCGCACGTTCCATTGCGAAAACATGGAGTTGCTGCCTTCAGCACATTCCATTTCGCAAAGGAGCTTCTCCATGACCGCTCTTCGCCAACGCATGGCCGAGGACATGCAAATCCGGAATTTGTCGATCAACACACAAGAGTCGTACCTGCAACAGGTCGCGCTGTTCGCTCGCCATTTCAGCAGATCCCCGGAGTTACTTGGACCGGAGGAGATTCGTACTTACCAGGTCTATTTGACGAATGAGAAGAAGCTAGCTACCAGTTCGATTCTCATCGCGATTGCTGCACTTCGCTTCCTTTACAAGGTCACCCTAAAAAAGGACTGGACTTTCGCAGAGATCATTCCGGCTCCGAAAAAGCCTCAGAAACTACCGATTGTTCTGAGCCCTGAGGAAGTCATTCAATTTCTGAACTGCGTGGCAGCTATTAAGCACCGCGTGATCCTGACGACCTGCTATGCAGCCGGCCTGCGCATCTCAGAAGCCATTTGTCTGAGACCTTCCGCCATTGACAGCAAACGGATGGTTGTACGAGTCGAACAAGGCAAAGGACAGAAAGATCGCTACGTGATGCTCTCGCCGAAGCTGCTCGTGACCTTGCGTGATTGGTGGCGAGTGGAAAAACCCCAGCACTGGCTTTTTCCAGGCGATAAAGCCGGCCGGCATATCAGCAAAGACACGGTTGAGCACGCTTGCCAGAAGGCGCATCGGCTCTGCCATATTCCCAAACCCATCACGCCCCATTCTTTGCGTCACGCCTTCGCGGTGCACTTACTCGAACAAGGCACCGACGTTCGAACCATTCAGCTATTGCTAGGCCATCGCAGCTTAGCCACGACTGCCCGGTACTTGCGCATCGCAACCACCAAGGTGTGCTCTACCACCAGCCCACTCGATCTACTTCCACATCCTGTTTCCACCGAGGCGAAACCGGCTACCCCCCAGTACTTCTGAGTGGCTGGTTCATGGATCGTCCCAAGCTGGAAGTCGCAGACGTGATGCGTCGCTACGGCGAAGCCTATCGGGAACAGCATGGGGCTTCGTTGTCTAGGGCGCAGCGGCGCGTCATGAGCGCCATCGAACTCTGCCGGACCGCCGCGCTCGGTAGCCATGTCGAGCGCTGCGATCAATGCCAACACGAACGTATCTGCTACGACTCATGTCGCAACCGGCATTGCCCAAAATGCCAATCTCTCGCTCGCGCCCAATGGATCGAGGATCGCCAACAAGAGCTTCTCGAGACCGAATACTTCCACGTCGTCTTCACCCTACCGGAAGAGATTGCCGCCATCGCCTACCAGAACAAGGAAGTGGTGTACGACATTCTCTTCCGGGCCACTTCACAAGCCCTACGCACCATTGCCGCCGATCCCAAGCATCTGGGCGCTGAGATCGGCTTTTTTGCCGTACTGCACAGTTGGGGGCAGAACTTGTTGTTTCATCCGCATCTTCATTGTGTCGTCCCGGGCGGCGGACTCTCACCCGACGGTGACCGCTGGATCTCTTGCCGTCCCCGTTTCTTCCTGCCTGTGCGTGTGCTCTCACGCTTGTTTCGTCGTTTGTTCCTGGAGTGTCTGGAGAAGGCGTTTGACGACGGCCAGTTGCGCTTCTTCTCCTCGCTTTACGAGCTTCAGGACCGCTGTGCTTTCCTGCGTTATCTGTCACCGTTACGAAAAGCAGAGTGGGTGGTCTACGCGAAGCCGCCGTTTGCCGGGCCTCTGCAAGTCCTCGACTACGTGGGCCGTTACACCCATCGCGTAGCCATTTCCAATAATCGCCTACTCAACATCAAAGATGGCCAAGTGCAGTTTCGCTATAAGGACTATCCCCACGACAACTAACAGAAAGTCATGACCGTGTCAGCCGACGAATTCATCCGTCGCTTTCTGCTTCACGTATTACCCGACGGCTTCCACCGCATCCGCTACTACGGCTTCCTCGGCAATCGTTACCGACAGCAGAAACTAGCTCACTGTCGCCGGCT
>WNGK01011705.1_pt1 | contig 11124 bp, 6 predicted proteins | sample 5400601 | NCBI WGS metagenome assembly WNGK01 (sample SAMN13153376, study PRJNA577476) | soil metagenome | isolation source: 60 cm soil or saprolite under Garry oak tree replicate 1 | place: USA:California | collected 2016-06-15
CCATCCAATCACTGCTGTTTGGCGTTACAGCGACTGATCCGCTGACGTTCGCAGTCGTAATCGTGCTTCTGGTTTCAACTGCGCTGCTGGCCTGCTACATTCCCGCGCGCCGCGCGGCCAAGGTCGATCCCATGGTGGCTTTGAGATATGAGTGAAAAATGTATGACAGGACTACTTCAGAACCTTCGCTACGCCCTGCGGCAACTCCGCAACAATCCAGGATTTGCCGCAGTTGCAGTGATTACCTTGGGGCTGGGAATTGGTGCGAATACCGCGCTGTTCTCGGTTGTGAATGGAGTCCTACTTAGTCGTTTGCCGTATCCCGAACCAGAGCGGCTCGTGACTTTGAGCGAGAGTAAGCCGAACTTCGAATACGGATCGATTTCCTACCTCAACTTTCGAGATTGGCAAAAGGAGAATCGTGCGTTCTCCGCAATGGCAATTTACCGGAGCACCGCCTTTAGCCTGACTGGCAGCGGAGAACCGGTGCAGGTGAGCGGCGAGTTCGTCTCTTCGGATTTGTTTTCGATTTTGGGTGTCAAGCCACTCGTGGGTCGTTTGTTCGCGCCCGGAGAGGATGAGGTTGGGACTGCGCCAATTGCGTTGATCAGCACAGGTCTTTGGCAGCGAAAGTTTAGTTCGGCCGCCGATGTTCTTGGCAAGAACCTCACGCTGGACGGCAAGAACGTCACTATTGTCGGCGTCATTCCTTCCACTTTTCATTTTGTAGCGCCGTCATTCCCGGAGCAGCGGGAAGTATTCCTGCCTATCGGACAGTGGGGCAATCCTCTGTTGCAGAAGCGCGGCGCAGGACTCGGCATTCATGGAATTGGAAGGATGAAACCCGGCGTCAGCATCGAGCAGGCACGTGCAGACATGGCGCGTGTGACTGGCAATTTGGCAACGGCATTTCCTGACGTGAATAAAGGCATCGGCGCCAGTCTGGTTCCACTCAAGCAGCAGATGGTGGGTGCAGTGCGTCCTTTATTACTAGTCCTGCTGGCTGCGGTGGGATGCGTGCTGCTGATCGCATGCGCGAATGTGGCCAACTTGTTGCTAGCGCGCTCTACGGGGCGGGCGCGGGAATTCGCGATTCGGACTGCGCTTGGCGCGAACCGGCGCCATGTGATCGTACAGCTTCTCACTGAGAGCGTGCTCCTGGCCCTGATCGGCGGCGCTCTTGGGTTGCTTCTGACTGCCTTGGGAACGCGTGCGGCGCTGGGAATTCTGCCGAGCGCTTTACCCCGGGCGGAAGCGATTGGCATCGACTCTGGCGTCTTGGCGTTTACCGGGCTCATCTCTCTCGGCGCCGGTGTCCTCTTTGGCTTGACTCCCGCTGTCAAGAATTGGCGCGGCAACTTACAAGAAGCGTTGCAATCCGGAGGTCGCGGAGGCAGCGGAACACGTCATCGTGCGCAGACCGTATTCGTGGTGGCGGAAATGGCAACGGCGCTCGTGCTGCTTGCCGGCGCAGGCCTAATGATTCGCAGCCTCGTCCAACTCTGGCGCGTCGATCCGGGTTTTGATCCCCATCACGTTCTGAACTTTGGCGTTTCGCTTCCTCCTTCGATGATGTTGGCCTCCCCAGATGCGGTACGCGTTTCTTTCCGAGAGCTTGATCGTCAATTTGCAGCGATTCCCGGAGTTCAAGCGGCCTCACAAACATGGGAGTCGCTTCCGATGGCTGGAGATGACGAGAACCTTTTTTGGCTTGAAGGACAGCCTAAGCCCGCCAGCGACAATGAAATGAACTGGGCCATTCATTACGTCGTGGGACCGGATTACCTGAAAGTCATGCGTATTCCGCTGCGCCGCGGCCGATTCGTTACGCCCGAAGACAATGAGCGTTCCCCGCGTGTGACGGTGATTGATGATGTTTTTGCCGCTCAATATTTTCCGAATCAGGATCCGATCGGAAGACGGGTTCACTTCAACGGATCTGAGGAGTTGACCGAGATCATCGGCGTGGTCGGTCACGTTAAGCAATGGGGGCTGGACGCTGATGACACAAATTCTCTTCGAGCCCAGTTCTACGTTCCCTGGATGCAGATGCCGGACCAATATATGGCGGGCGCCGCATCCGGAGCCGGAATGGTGCTTCGCTCCAGCGGAGCGGATCCCGGGATGTTCGAAGCTATTCGCCGCGTCAGCGCACAAATGAGCAATCAGCAGGTGATCTACGGGATGCAAAGCATGGATGACCTGATCGCGGAGTCACTGGCTAGCCGTCGTTTTTCGATGGTCCTCCTCACGGTCTTTGCTTCGCTTGCCCTTGTGCTCGCAAGCATTGGGATTTACGGCGTCATCTCTTATGTGGTCGGACAGCAAACACATGAAATCGGGATCCGGATGGCACTCGGCGCCGCGCGGTGACCGCGCTTGCGTTCACCCGACTCATGTCGCGTCTCCTCTACGGCGTAAGAGCGACGGACCCGCTGACGTTAACCGGAGTTTCCGTTGTGGTGATTTGCGTGGCGCTGTTAGCTTGCTACATTCCAGCACGCCGCGCGGCCAAGGTCGATCCCGTGGTGGCGCTGCGGTACGAGTAAGCCGATGAGAAGCATTCACGATATTCGGCTCGCGCTTCGTTTCTTCAGACGAAATGCCTCGACCACTGCCATTGCGCTCGTCTCAATTGCGCTAAGCGTGGGCGCCACGGCTGTGGTCTTTGTCGCGATCAAGTCAGTTCTGATCACTCCATTGCCTTACAGCCATCCGGAAAGGCTCGTCCAAATCCGCACCGAATTCGGAAACACAGTCCATCCTTCGATTGTCGATTTCGGATTCTGGAGTGACGCTCAGGAAGTTTCCCGCCGCAGCCGTACGCTCGAATCCATCGCTGTTTACAGCAATGTCATTTTCGATCTGGCAGGCGACGGATCCACCCCGCCCGAAGCTCTATACGGCCTGAACGTCTCGGCGAACTTGTTCCCCACGCTGGGCGTGAAACCGATGCTGGGCCGCAACATTCTGCCTGAGGAGGATGTGCCCGAACACGCTAATGAAATGATCCTCAGTTACGGGCTTTGGGTCCGCCGGTTCAATTCCGATCGCAATATCGTCGGCCGCACCGTTCAGGCTGACGGTCATGACTGCCTCGTTATCGGAGTCATGCCTCCGGAATTCAATTTTCCATTGCGCCGGGCTGCCGCACACACTCCGTCTCCGTACGTCGAATTTTGGACTCCAATACGCCGGCAACCTGTCAATCCGCAAGGAGCAATCGGAATTGTCGCGAGACTTCGGGAAGGCGTATCACTCCATGATGCTCAGGAAGACCTCGCCACCATCAGTGCGGAACTGACTCGCGAGTTCCAGGCTACCAACCGCGATCGCACACTCGGGCTTGGACTACTGAGGGATCGAATGCTGGGCAGTGCTGCGAAGTCACTCTGGTTGCTCTTGGGCGCCGCGTGCGTATTCTTGCTGATCGGATGCGCCAACGTTGCGAATTTGCTTTTGGCGCGCGGCGTGGCGCGTCAGCGAGAAATTGCAATCCGCATTGCCGTTGGCGCGGGGTATGGGCACATCCTTTGCCAACTGCTGACTGAGAGTTGTGTTCTCGTCTTCTTCGGCGGCATCGGAGGCTATGTCCTTGCTGCCGCAGCCTGGAAGGTGCTGCCTGCACTTGCGCCTGTGAGCATCCCGCGATTGGCCGCCGCGCACGCCGATTGGCCCGTTCTTGTATTCGCGCTCGTAGTCGCCGTCCTGAATGGCGCTCTCTTCGGAATGGCTCCTGCGCTTCGAGCCGCTCTCACGCGGGCGAGTGCTGCCCGCAAATCTCGTGCAGGTATTGTGGCCGGCAAGCACGATCGGCTGCGAAGCTCATTGGTCGTTTCCGAGGTTGCCTTGGCTATAACGCTTGTAGTCATTGGAGCACAACTCACTGGCAAGTTTATCGAACTGCTGCGCACTGATCCCGGTTTCGACGCCGATCATCTCGTTGCTGCAGTAGTCGCACCGCTCCGACAAGGAAGTCATGAGCGATGGGGGCTTGCATATCAACGCTATCTCGGTGCGGTTCGCGCCATTCCGGGCGTAACCAGCGCGGGCACGGTGGATGCGTTGCCATTCAGCGGCGAAAATTTCGGCGGATTTGTAGCCACCACTGACGCGCAAGCAGTGCAGCCAAACACACAAGTGGTCGCGGAGATCGATGACGTCAGCGACGATTATCTACAGACGGTGGGCGTTCACCTGATCCAGGGACGCTGGTTCAACCCCGGCGACATGACTGAATCGAGTACCGCCGCAATAATCAGTGACGCCGCTGCACGCCGCTTGTGGCCCGATCAAAACCCGATTGGCAAACGCCTCTGCGTTGACTGCACTCCCGAGAAACGGAACAACTGGAAACAGGTCGTTGGCGTGGTCTCAACTGTTCGTCACAGGTCCATGGATGGTGCGCCGGACCTAAACGTCTATCTCTCCGCGGGTGCCTTGGAGAAGGCGATCTTTCTGGTGGTCAGGACCGACCGCCCTGTCGCGGGCTTCGATAACGCGATCCGTCGCGCTAACGCCGCAGTTGATCCGAATCAACCAGTTTTCATAACTGCATCGATGCGCGCCTTCATTTCCGATTCAATAGCCGACCGCCGCTTCATCATGATCTTGCTCGCGATCACCGCCGCACTCGCGCTGCTGATGTCCGCCGCCGGAGTTTATGGCGTTGTCTCGTACGCAACTTCGCGCCGCAAACAGGAGATCGGATTACGCATGGCTTTGGGCGCAAGTCGCGACAACGTGCACAGGCTGATCTTTCGACAAGGGTTCACCGCAGTTTTCGCCGGAGTTGTCATCGGAATCGGGTTGACTTTGGTTCTGTTGCGAGTGCTTAGAGGAATCGTCGCGGGCCTTGAAACGAGCAATGCAGCCACCCTTGTAACTTCTGTTGCCGTCGTTTCTCTCGCGGCGGCAATCGCAAGCTGGTTGCCCGCCCGCCGCGCGGCCAAGGTGGATCCCTTGGTGGCGTTGAGGTACGAATGAGAAGATATTCATGACCGGATTACTTCAGGATCTTCGCCACGCGCTTCGCCAGATGCGCAAGAGCCCCGGATTCACTACTGTTGCCGTGCTCACACTTGCACTCGGCATCGGTGGAAATACAGCGATTTTCAGCCTCATAAATGCAGTCATGCTGCGCACGCTGCCAGTCAAAGATCCTGGACAACTAGTCTTGTTGAAGTGGAAATCCAGGCGCATTCCAGAAACTAAAGCTTCGTCGAGCTATGCCAACTGTCCGCCGGGCAGCGGACCTGCCCCACAGGGCGGGGACATCATTTCTGACGTCCCCCTCGATGCCGGAGGGTGCTCGTTTTCGCTTCCATTTTTCCAGCAACTCCACGGCGAACGAAAGATCTTTTCGAACCTGGCGGCGTTCGTGCCGGCCGAATTAACCGTGAACTCAGAAGGCCGCACGAACCTCGCGCCCGGACTGTTTGTATCCGGCGATTTCTTTCCCATGCTGGGCGTAAGAGCGATGATTGGCCGTCTGCTCGATCTAAATGATGATTCTGAAACCGCATCTCCCACGCTCGTAGTCAGCCACAGATTTTGGCAGAACGAGTTAGGGAGCGACCCACTTATTGTGGGCAAGCAGGTCTTGATAGGCAAGACGCTGTTCACAGTGGCCGGCGTTACCGGTCCAGAATTCGCGCAGCTCGACCCGGGCCTAGCATGCGATGTTTGGGTGCCCCTCGCTTTTCGAAGCAAGGTGCCCCCGTACCAGCAGCCGCAAGCGGGAGCCAACGCCATATGGCTCGAAGTGATGGGTCGTCTTCAGCCAGGAGTGAGTAGTAGCCAAGCCGCTTCCGCGCTGAGCGCCACGTTCACAGCCAACACAACAAGTGGCCCGGACGCGATACTCAAACCCGAAGACGCCCCGCAAATCGAACTCTCAAGCGCAGCACGTGGTCTTGCTACGCTTCGCCGATACTTTTCACAAGCCCTCTTTGCTCTGCTCGCTGCGCTGGGGTTGGTCTTATTGATTTCGTGCGTGAACATCGCCGGCCTGGTGCTAGCCCGTTCCGCTTCGCGACGAAAGGAGTTCGGCATGCGCGTTGCCCTCGGCGCAACGCGTGGAAGGATCATTTCTCAATTGCTTACGGAAAGCCTGTTCCTCTCGCTCGCCGGCGGTATTATCGGCGCGGTGATCGGAAGTTTTGGAGCACGAATCCTCGTAGCGTTCTTCTCGCAAAATTGGCCGACGCCCCTACAGCTCGATGTCCGCCCGGATATTCACATACTCGTTTTCACACTCTCAGTTTCAATCGCTGTTGGAATTGCCTGTGGCTTGGTCCCGGCATTCTCCGCAGGGCGCGCGGATTTAGTTCCCCTTCTACAAGTAGACCACGGCGCCCTGGCCATGGGAACGCGACGCAGGATCACCCTGGGCAGTCTGATCGTACTGGTGCAAATCGCGCTTGCCGTGCCGATTCTTGCCGGAACTGGACTTGTTGCCCGAACTCTGGTCAATCTGCAAGCGGAGAAACTTGGATTCAACCCACAAAATCTGCTGGTATTCCGGATTGATTCAACCTACAGCCGAAAGGATCCCAAAACTCTCTATCGCAACCTTCAAGAGAGTCTTGCAGCATTGCCCGGAGTCGCGTCCGTAAGCCACTCTGGAGTCGCGCTTTTGAGCAATGAAGGCATGGCGGCCCCGATTGTTGCAGAAGGACAGCCATCAGCTCAGGCGCGAGCTCACTATCTGCCGATGTCCACCGATTTCTTCACGACAATGGGCATGCCTTTGAGAGAGGGACAAGTATTCAGCAACGAGAACCAGGAGCAAAAGGAAGCAAAGAATGTTCCAACAAAAGTCGTGGTGAACGAAACACTGGTACGGCGTCTCTTTGGGTCGCGCGATCCTCTGGGAAAGTATTTCCATGTTGGAAACGAGACTGGGCCCACGTACGAAATCATTGGCGTGGTCGCCGACGGTAAATATGGCACTGTTCGAGAACCTATCTGGCCAACGGTGTACGGACCGGTCGGTGCTTGGAACGGCCCAATGTACTTCGAAGTCCGCACGGCCATGGACCCGAAAGTAATCATGTCCGAGCTCCGCCGGGAAGTCCAGCGTTTCGACAGCAATCTCCTCATTGCGGATATGAAGACTGAGACGGAACAGATTGATCAGGATCTCTATCAAGAGCGGCTGATCTCGGCGTTGTCTGGTTCATTTGCGATGCTGGCGCTCGCTGTGGCCTGCATAGGGATCTATGGCTTGCTCGCGTTTCAGGTCGCACGGCGCACCCAGGAGATCGGAGTTCGCTTGGCGTTGGGCGCGCAGCGTCAGGATGTGCTTCGGCTAGTTCTCGGGCAAGGAGCGTTGCTCGCACTTCTCGGCACGGTGCTCGGGTGCGCGGCAGCGTTGGCTGTAACTCGCTACATACAGGCCTTCCTGTTTGGCGTAAACGCTACAGATCCGCTAACGCTCATTGCCGTAGCTGTCTTGCTGGTTGCTGTTGCCGTGACTGCGAGCTATATCCCCGCACGTCGGGCGTCGAAGGTCGAACCGATGGTGGCACTGCGGTACGAGTGAGGAGAACTGATGCACAACGTCGTTCAAAACATCCGCTACGCCCTGCGCCAGATGCGCAAGAGTCCCGGATTCACAGCGGTCGCTGTAATCACGCTGGCGCTGGGTATTGGTGCGAATACTGCCATTTTTACGCTCGTTAATGCCGTGTTGCTGAGGTCATTGCCGGCTGCCGAGCCAAAGCAGCTATATCGCCTCGGTGACAACGACAATTGTTGTGTCTGGGGCGGGCATCAGGATGATTTTGGGATCTTCTCTTATGCGCTCTATCGCAATTTAAAGGACCAAACTCCTGAGTTCGAGCAAATGGCGGCGTTCCAAGCGGCCACGTCACGATTTGGCGTACGGCGCAACCAGTCATCGGATGTGGCCGTGCCGCTCGTAGGGGAATTCGTTTCGGGAAATTATTTTTCAACGTTTGGTGTCCCTGCATTCGCGGGACGAACTCTCGCACCATCCGATGATGCACCTGAGGCTGCTCCGGCCGCGATGCTCAGTTACCGGGCATGGCGAGATCGATATGGGCTTGATCGTTCTGCTATCGGCGCGAGTTTCAGCATTAACGGCTCGCAGTTCACCGTGATTGGAGTTGCTCCACCGGAATTTTATGGCGACACGCTCCGTAGTGATCCGCCGGATTTATTTGTTCCTCTAGCACAGGAACCTGCAATTGCAGGACAGCAATCGCTGTTGAATCACGCGGAGTTGCACTGGCTGTACATCATCGGACGAATGAGGCGTGGGATCACGCCCAGTATTGTCGAACCAAAATTACAGGTCGAAATACGACAATGGCTCGCGGATCAGTCGGGTAGCGCTCTTTCCGAAATGCAGAAAGCCAATCTCGCCCACACGACGTTGCGATTGAGTCCTGGCGGTGCAGGAGTAACCAGCTTGCGCGATCAGTCGATCAAACAGCTGCGGCTGCTTATTGCTGTTGCTGCGTTGGTGCTCGTGATTGCGTGTGCGAACGTTGCAAACCTCCAGTTGGCGCGCGGCACTGGCAATCGGCAGCAGACGTCAATCCGGCTTGCGTTGGGGGCTTCGCGGAGCCGCCTTGTCGAGCAAACGCTCACAGAAAGTGTGTTGCTGTCGGTTATTGGCGGCGGAGCCGGTCTTCTGGTCGCGTTCGCCGGAACCCGCACGATTCTAGCCTTGGCATTCCAAGGGTCGCGTTACATTCCGATCGATCCAAGCCCCTCATTGCCGGTGCTCGCGTTTGCTTTCGCGATATCTCTATTGACTGGAATTGCTTTTGGCGTCGCGCCGATCTGGCTGGCTTCTCATTTCCAGCCATCGGAGGCACTGCGTGGGGCGAACCGTTCTACTCGTGACCTCTCCAGCCTGCCGCAGCGCTCGCTGGTCGTAGTACAAGGTGCGTTGTCGTTAGTTTTGCTCGTTGGTGCAGGTCTTCTGCTCCGAAGCCTGCACAGTTTGGAAGACCAGCGCTTCGGATTTGAAACTCAGGGACGGCTGGTCGTTTCTGTGGACCCATCCCTGGCCGGATATAAGCTCGAGCGGTTGGCCAGCCTTTACCAACAGATTGAGGAACGAGTCGGACAGCTTCCTGGTGTTGCGAGCGTTAGTTATTCGATGTACAGCCCCTTAGAGGGAAACCGGTGGAGCAATGATGTCTTGTTTGAGGATGGCCGCACACGAGCCAAGCAAGGCGAAGAAGACTATATGGTGTGGGACCGCGTTGGGCCACACTACTTTGAGACTCTTGGTACCGCGGTGCTCAAGGGGCGTGCAATCGATGAACGCGACGCCCCCAGTTCCCGTCACGTTGCCGTGGTGAACCGGACTTTCGCACAACGATATTTCTCAAACGAGGATCCGATCGGCAAACGCTTTGGAATGCTCCCTCAGCATCGCGGCGAGTACGAAGTTGTTGGCGTGGTTGAAGACTCGAAGTATACAAATGCCCGGGAGTCGGCCGAGCCTATGGCTTTCTTGCCATTCTTTCAAATCGTGAACTACACCGAACCCGAGTTCCGAAGTGGCGAGTTTCGCAGCAACTACATTGACGGCGTCGAGCTACGGGTTACGGCCAGTGCGGAAAACATCGCTCCGCTTGTACGTCGCACGCTGGCGAGCATCGATCCCAGTCTCCCGGTAACCGAGATCCGCACGCTAGATGAGCAAGTAAGCCGAACTTTTAATCAAGAGCGGCTCACCGCACGGCTCACCGGGTTTTTCGGCATGCTTGCGCTGGTCCTTGCCTCAGTCGGCCTGTACGGAGTCACTGCATACTCGGTCGCGCGCCGCACGAATGAAATTGGCGTTCGCATGGCACTCGGGGCGGACCGAAACGGTGTCGTCGCGATGGTGCTTCGCGAAGCTTTTGTCCAAGTCGGCATTGGAATAGGCATAGGAGTTCCAGTCGCCCTGGCATGCGCTCGGATTCTGGCGGCAGAACTATATGGCGTAAAAAGTTATGACCCGGTCGTCTTTGTGATAGCGGGCCTATTGCTTTCTGCATGCGCTTTTGTGGCTGGATTCGTCCCTGCGCGCCGCGCGGCGAAGGTTGATCCCATGGTGGCGCTGCGGTACGAGTGAGCGCAAGCAGAAGAGTTTCTTGGGGGAAACATGATCCAACTGAAAAATCTGGAACGCAGCTACAAAACCCCCGCTGGGCAATTCTTTGTGCTCCGCCGCGTCAACCTGGAGATTCGCGAAGGTGAGTTCATCACCGTCATGGGGCCATCAGGGGCCGGTAAATCCTCCTTATTAAATGTGCTGGCGCTGCTTGATGATGCCTGGCAAGGCGAGTATTGGTTTCGCGAGGAAGCGGTCCATGAGATGAAGCGCAAGCAGCGTGCGGAGCTCGCTAAGCGCAATATTGGGATGGTTTTTCAGAGCTATCACCTGCTTGACGATCTCACCGTGCGTGAGAACATCGACCTGCCGCTTTCCTACAAAGACATTCCACACAAGCAGCGGCAGGGCATGGTCGCCGACACCCTTGATCGGTTCCAGATTGTGGCAAAGAAGGACTTGTTCCCCAGCCAGCTCTCCGGCGGGCAGCAGCAGCTGGTCGGAGTGGCGCGCGCGGTCATCCACAAGCCTGCACTCTTGCTTGCGGATGAACCCACGGGAAATCTCCATTCCTCGCAGGCGAAGGAAATCATGGAATTATTTCGCGAGCTCAATCAGCAGGGAACGACGATAGTCCAGGTGACTCACTCGGAGGTCAATGCCGGTTACGGCTCGCGCACGATCCAACTGCGAGATGGATGGGTAGTGAGCGATACGGCAAATCCTGAGCTGCAGCCGTATGAGGCGGTGAAGCAATGACACCGTGCTCACGCTTGCGGCAATTCAGGAGTCTGCTTGCGTGGTTTCTCGCGGGTGTTACCGCAACCGCGTCCGCACAAACCAACACTTCGGTGTCGTTTGACATGCCCAAGTCGCACAACCCAATAACTGCGTATTCGCCGAGCCAGGCCCCTGAACCTCAGCTCACGAACTCGCCCCGTCTGAATCAACTCATTCGTGATGGCAAGCTGTTTTTGTCGCTTAAAGACGCCATTCAGTTAGCACTCGAGAACAACCTCGACATCGCCATCGCGCGCTATAAC
>WNGK01007870.1_pt1 | contig 11122 bp, 11 predicted proteins | sample 5400601 | NCBI WGS metagenome assembly WNGK01 (sample SAMN13153376, study PRJNA577476) | soil metagenome | isolation source: 60 cm soil or saprolite under Garry oak tree replicate 1 | place: USA:California | collected 2016-06-15
AATAAACACGGAGCAGCGATCCAATTGAACCGCGAGCTGGTGGTCGGTGCCACAGTCGTGGTAAAGAACAGTCGCGGTACTCAAGCCTCGGCCCGCGTCGTGGCGCAGGTGAGCGCAGGTCAGGGACTCTATACCTATGGAGTCGAGTTTCTCGAAGGCGGCGCTGTGAAGAATTTCTGGGGAATCACTTTCCCCTCACAAGCCTAGCTTGCAATTCATGCGGCCCGTCGCTCGCGCTGGATCAGAACGTACTGATCACAAATACGGTTCACGCGACTCCAGAGTGTCTCGTGCTCTTCATCGCTGAAAAAAGCGGGGGCTGCAAACTCCGGAAATGGCAGACTCAGTTGCGCATCGGCAAATCGGTCTACGGGGTCAATCAGCAGTTGCTCGGTCATTTGGCCACACCTCCGGGGAGGGCTAGAGTAGCACTCAGATTGTGCGGTACCGGGGCAATCGGCTCAATACTGTGAGTTGCTGATTACCAAAGACTAACTGGCTTCCGGATTTCAGAGAGATCGTTCTCTCGCGTCTGCAAGAAATGTGTGCTTTCGGCAGCCATGCGTAGGTATTCCAGCCTTCGGATAAGGTCAAGTCACCGCTAAGCGCGATTCGGCGAAACTGGCCGAGGGTCAGGTTCGCCAGATTCGAGGACAGCGAATCATATCGAGGAGAACTTCCGCACCACCAAGTTGCTTAGATGTGGGCCTATTTGGCCGCAAAATGCAAGACTGTCTCGATGCGGCCCAGCAGGCGCCGAACAACCTCGGTATTTTCATCCGTCGACTCGCGCTCCCGCCAGTCAAAGTAATTCCCAAACCAGTGTGTCAGCATCGAAATGTGGACGATGTCCAATCCGATGGCAACATCGGTCTTTTCCTCAAACGATAAGACCAACGCCGCTATTCTCTCGGAAATGTTGTCGAGTCTCGACCACATTAATAGCGTCGAGCACATATTGGCGAAGTCGAGAACAGCGGGCCCGCGGCCGCAAGCTTCAAAGTCAAGAATTCCCGCCCATCCATCGTGCCTGATCAGGATGTTGAGAGGTGTCCAATCTCCGTGCACAACCCGAGTGGGAAGGGTGGATAACCGATCCAGCCTCGGCTTCAGCCAGTGTGCAGCCTCATGCAGGATGTCTCGCTCCTTGTGTGTGAATGAGGATCGCGAAATGGTATTGGGTAGCTGCGATAAGCGATCGCGAACGCGGCCCACGATATCGGGACAGGTCGGGCACTGATTCGAAGTCGAGTCGAAAGCCTTGTGAAGACGAAGCACGACGTTCAGCATCAGATCGTATGTAGCGGGGTCATTCGGAGAGGGATGGAGCCCATCTATGTGGCGAGTCAGTCGCCATAGGAAGTCGCTGTGCATTGACACAACGTCACCTGATCTTGTCGGAATCAAGCTCGGGACTATTAGCAACAATCCGGGATCTGCTTTCGCAGTCTCAGCGAGCGCCTGAAGAAAGCTGCATTCCCTTCTGAAGGCCTCTCCGCGTTCATTGCCACATCGAGTGAGCCAAAAGCCCTGTGCAACTCTCCACGTCGTGCGGCTCACGCCCAAGGTAGTCCTCTCTACGGGACTGTGAATGCCCCAAAGATCAGTGAGAACGACAGAAGGAAGGTGCATCAATCCATCAATCCACCGTAGCAAGTATCCACTTCCCCGTGGCCGGCGTGCGGGCTGCTGCTATTGTCGACCGGAACCGTGTGTAGACAGATGGGCGCTCGGGCCAGTACGAAATGGTGACGTGCGTCCGTGGTTAGCCAAAAATCCTATGGGATTCTACGGCTGACTGCGCGGCCCCCACTTTCGGCGTCGCAGCCGCACCACGGCTCAGGATGCTGCAGACACACAACCACCCGGTCACGTTCGCCGGGGCGCGGAACATGTCGGGAACTGGCTGCGATTCAGAACTGCTTCCAAACTCGCTCACGATCCGCTCAATCTCGGCAGGCGTGCGTCGCCCTTTCCGAAGCCCACTCTGTTCATCTGTCATGGAGTTCACTTCAACACAGAAATTGCGTGTTGGCTAGAATGCGGTTGCTCTGACACTTACCGTCCTCCGCTACCGGTTTTTTCTTGAACAGAGGAATCTAGCGCCTTCCACGATCAATGTTCGCCTTGCCGCCGTGCGACGGCTCGCGTACGAAGCACCCGACAGATCGAACGTTCAGCTCCTCGATCTCATGCATTGATCGAGGTCGCCGATCAACTCGGGGAGGGAGGCGCAATCCGCCATTACATCGACCACTGGGGACGGCCTTCATGGGAAACTGTGCCAGTTCCGCTCGAAGGAAGGGCCAGAGCTGGCGCAAGCCCGCAGGCTACGCAAGCTGCAAACGAAGCAGCCCAAGCTGCGAACGAAGTAGTAGAGGGGGCTCGCAAGATCGAGGATGCAGGCTCTAGATTTGAGGTGATGGTCAGAGTTGTCGATGCACTAGGAAGGGTCGGTAACAGCTTTGAGGCAAAGGTTATCGCGCATGAGGCACTCGAAGCGGGACGGAAAATCGAGGATGCAAGCTCTCGATCTGGGGCTCTCGCTAGGGTCATCGAAGCATTGGCTAGGGCTGGCCAAAGTGATGAAGCAACGCAAATCGCCGCGGAAGCGATGGAAGCAGCTCGGAACATCAGAGTGGTTGATCCCAAGGACAAGGAGTCTCGCTCGACTGCGCTAGCCAGGATTGCCGAAGCGCTGGCAACGGCTGGCAAGTGCGTCGAGGCTCTCGAAACGGCGAGAGATATCGAGGACGCGCGCTCTCAATCTCTTACGCTGGGCGGCATTGTCGAAGCGCTCCTAAAGGCCGACCGGTACGCTGATGCCGATGCAGCAGCACGACAGATCGCGAGCGCGGACGAGCGAGTCAAGGCGCTGGTCCGCATTGTCGAGGCTCTTGCCAAGGCTGGCAAGACCGAAGAGGCAATGCAAGCCGTCAATGCAGCAATTGAGGCAGCCCGACAGCTCAAGTTTGACGTGCAAGGCCGATATACGGCGAATGTTTGGGTTATGGAGATGCTGGCCAAGGTTGGCAGGATCGATGATGCCCTTGCAATGGCGCGGCAGGCTAACGATGCAGAAGGACGCTCCCGCACGCTGGTCTGGATTGTCGATGTTCTAGCTGAGGCGGGTAGGCCTGCTGAGGCAATTCGTGTAGCCAACGAAGGCGTCGAAGCGGTTCGGCAGGTCAAGAGCCCGGACGTTCGCGCTAGCTTGCTGATAGATATCGCGCAAGCCCTGGCTAAGTTCGAGCGAGCGCCGAGCTGAGTCGAGTTGCTCAGGAAGCGCTCGAAGCGATCGGAGAGCACGGAAGCTACGCACAAATGGACCAGATCGTTCGATTGCTAGCTAAGGCTGGTAAGAACGAAGATGCCAAGCAAGTCGCTGACAAGGAGTTCGCAGCTATACAAAGACTCCCGGCTGGAAAAGAGCGCACAGGTGCACTGGCTAGGTTCGACATAAGTGTGGTGGCTAAATCAGGCACCAGCGCTGAGGCTAGGCAGGTTGCACATAGCGTGCTCGAAGCTGCTCAGCAGAGGAAGTTCGAGTGGGAAGGCATCCGCGAGTGGGAATTGGTTGCAATTGTTGGCATGCTGGCGCGCGCGGGCAAGGGCGACGAGGCGGTTGAAGCGGCGAGCGAAATTGCAGACCAAAGCATTCGAATACGGGCGCTAGTCCGCGTTGCTGAGGAACTTGCCAAAGCCCACGAGGCGGAAAAGGCCAAGGCTGTGATCAAAACCGCGCAACATCTCGCAGAGCAACTCAACCTAGTTACCGACAATTCTTTCCCGGTTGCCGAATTGGCGAAGGGCCTAGCCAGACTTCACTATTTTCGCTTGGCCCGCGAAGCAGTCGAATCCCAGGCGCCAGGGGACAAGCTGGCTGTCTACATCGTTATCCTGCAAGAGTATGCGGTTGCGCAAAACCCAAGTCTGGCAAAGTCGTTTGAAGAGGAAAAACGAGAGTGAAACGGCCACGAATCGAAAAACGCACGTCTGTTTGAGCGCTGCGTCGATGATGTACTTCCGGCCGGCCACCAGTTTGCCCTTATATTCCCTCTCCAAGTGCTGCGCCAGTCTGTTCCGATTTTGTAACAACGTGAAAATACTTTTGCCTTCACCTAGCCTTCCTGATTACACTTGCGTCCTCACCCCTTCGGCCACGCAGGACAATCTGTTTTCGGAGAACGACTATGAAGAGATTGCTTTATTCCTTGGTTCTGTCTCTCCTCTGCGTCATCGCTACTGCTCAAACGGCGGTCGTGGAACGCAATGTAAATCTGCGGCCTGACGCATCCACAGACAATGACCCGATTGAGACCCTGAAGCCCGGGGCTCAGTTAACGCTGCTTGACTCGGCTCCGACCGGCGGGTACTACCATGTCAAGGCGCCGGATGGGCAGTTTGGGTTTGTATGGGGAAGGAATGTAAAGATTCAGGCTGATGCTCCCACGCCGTCTGCGACGAGCGGCGCCGCAGGAGAGTCTCCGAGTCCGCTCATTGCCAAGGGGCATCCGGTCGATTGGTGGTTTGCATTCAAGTTTAATTCTGCGTCCTTCCCAAAGTGCGCTGCGGGCGCTACCCGAACATGCTTGTTCGGTGGGCAAGTGCAATCGTCCTGGACCTCTTTCAGTCAGCAGTTTGCTGTGGCCAGCAGTGATTCCAAGAGCCTTCAGGCAGGAGGCGGATGTGCTGGCGATACAACGGATGATCCGGTGGGTGCGACATTTGATGAAATCTACAGTGGCTCCTTCAACTATGTGGTCTGGAACGATCAGTTCTACCAGGACCCAAAACTCACCGCCTGCGGCAATAGCAACAGTTGCAGCGCCCCGTGGGGACATTCAAAAGGCATGATTGCCTGGAGTGACGCCGGGGATGGCATCGTGATGCAAGTCACTACTCCGGATTGGCCTGGATCCGGTAGCAAGCAGCACCCCCGATCGGAAGAGGGCAACACGCTCGGTTGCACAGCGCGGGACAATGACGTATTGGTCAGCCAGCACTTTTTCGCCCTTAAACTGACCAAGGATGACGTAGTCAAAGTGCTTACCGCCCTTCAAAACGCAAGCGTGGTTACCGATCCTCGCAATATCCAAATAGTTCAGAACGGCGGCCCAGCAGACATTAGTACCTTAGTGGCGAAACTCGGCGTCAAGTCGATCAGCACTACGTTCACTCATGACACTCTTTCAACCGGCGTACAGTTGATCTCAAAGCCTTCTGCGCTACATGTACCACCATGGCAAATGGTGTCTTCTGTGCTCGATGGTGTGTCCCTGAGGACCGCGACCTGGTGGGCGAATCCACAGATACCCAGCACAACCTCATCAACCACCATCGACTGTTGGGACCCGGCGCTCGGCACGCCTGGAGCGGTAGAGATTGCAATGTCAGGGCATTTTGCGGGCAAGACATTTGGCCTGAAGGGCATCGCTGCGCCTGACGGCAACCACGCCAAAATCGGCGTATCGACCTCCGGGACTCATCACTTCACGATTTTCGGTGACATGAATCAGCAGGGCGCGATTTCAGGAACCTGCAAGAGCAGCCAGAACGGGCGTGGCGGTTTGTTCTTCGCGATCGACGATGCCGAATTGTCTAACAGCGTGAAAAACCTCCTAAGCGGTGATTCAGCTCCGACACGCCCGTAGCGCCAAGAAAAGGTGCAACATGAAAAGGACGGAACGACTGATCGCCGGTCAGTCTTCCATTCTGTTGGATCCTTTTTCTCCATTACACCACCAATGAGTTGCTTGGATGTTGTCTGGGTGATCATCTCTCCAGGCTCCTCCCATTCCTTTCGGTTCTTTGTGGTCAGGTACGACATCGTTGTAATCGGTGAATTCCTCGAGGCAAATGGGACAGATTTGATTCTGCTCGATGATCTTTCGCCCAAGTTCGATACCACTTCCATGTACTTGCGAGAGCGAAAGTCAACGCTGGCGAAGCCATGAGCCCATCTCCCAAGGAGATCAATTTATCACAGGCTTAGTAAGCTGGCGGGCGTGTCACAGCATTCTGAAGCTCGGATAAAGTTGGCGTAGAACCGCAGAGACGAGAGCGATTTAGCCATGAACTGACGCTGGCCTTCGAGAATGGCCGGATTCTCGAATTGAAGGAGACGAAGGAGAACGTTGTCACCTCTTAGGCTATGTACACCCGCCGCTGAGAACTACAATTTCCGGTTGGCCCATGATCCGCTCCGAATGGCACATTAGCTAAGCTTCTGACCAAGTCATAGCGCGAGCAGGCCCAAGTCACAAGTATCAGATTGAGTTGTACCAACGCAGAACTCGTAGGGCGCGGAGTGTGTTCCAGCGCTGGCGCTGCCGACAGTGGTTTCTATCTCCAATGGAATGCGTTCGGGATGAAGGAGGTTGAGCGGCCAGCGCCCGTTCTGGTGACAGCGCTCGATTACGATTTCGATGGCCTCACCGACGCGGCTGTCGGGTTTGATTCCTGCATTCCGCAGATAATCGAGTCCGCGCAGGACGTCGTAGTGCCAAAACGTCGGGAACGAGAAGCGGAGCCAGCGTTTATCGATGACTTCGCCAGTTCGAAGCGAGCGGAACATGCGGCGCTCAAGAAGATAGTTTTCGGCCCTCTTGCGTGCCTTGGTGACGGCCGCCGATTTGCGCCCTGCTCGTTCGTATTCGAGCAATCCTTCGAGCACACAGATCGTGGTATGAAACGAAGAGCGCCGGCTTTTGGGCGCTTTGCAGTTCCAGCCCCCATCTTCGAGCTGTTCACTCAGGAGCTGATTCGCCAGTGCGTCGTTTGGTTCTTTGAAATACGCACCAATGCCGAGGATTCTGCCGTTGATGCAGGGCTCCGTTTCGCCGTGAAGGAAAGGGCGGCTGTTCAGCCGCGTAAACACGAGCCGCTTGTCGACGCGGTCGATCATTTTGCGAGCCTGCTTGCTGGCGGCGTCGAGACCGAGGTCCATCAAGACGACGAGAGTATAGAGAGTAATTAAGCAGGGCTTGGTCCTCCTTCGGCAAGTCGGGCCGCGGGAGCAAGTGGGCGAATTCTCCCCAGTTGCCTGCAGGAGATTGGAGGGCGAGAAGTTGGGCTCCCCAGCCTTCCGTTGCGACGCGAGCGCGCTCGGCTGTGAATGGTTTCGGCGAGATCCGTGAAATCGTAGGGCAACAGGTCGGCATCCGCTAGACGCATGACCGCGGTGCCTACGGTTTGCGAGAGGGCGCGGCCGTAGCTGAAATCGGTGTCCGAGAAGTGGGTGTACCAATAGAAATCGTCGTAAATGGAATGGTAAATGCCGCCATGATCTTCTCCATCAAAGCCCAAATTCATCGAGGCGATTCCCAGGTGATCGACGAAGACGGTGTAATCCGATCCCGAACCCAGAGCGGGTATTCTGAGGTCAGCACGTAGACGAATTTCCTTTCGATCATCGTCGGACTTGCTTTCCACGATATCGTGGGCTCGCGCGCGCTGCCAGACGCTGATCTTTTTTTCTGGGTCCTCGATATCTTTGGCTACTCCATTAATAAATTTTTCCAGCGTATGCGAACCATTAACCTCCAGGAAGCCGCGACCATTGCCATCGGTGTTGATGTAGACGGCAGCGTGCTGGCGGAGCTCCTCGGCGTGAGTCTCAGCCCATTCGGTCGACCCAAGCAGGCCGGGTTCCTCTCCGTCCCATAGGCAGTAGATGATGGTGCGTTTCGGTTTCCAGCCTTGTTTCAGCAGTTCGGCGAAGCTGCGGGCTTCCTCTAGTTCGGCCACCGTGCCAGCAATCGGATCTTCCGTGCCATTGACCCAGGCATCGTGATGGTTGCCGCGGACGATCCATTTATCCGGATAAGTCGAGCCGGGAATCTTGACGATGATGTCGTACAGCCGCTTCATGTCCCAATTGGACTTCATCACCAGATGCACCTTCGCCGGACCAGGACCGAGGTGGTAAGTCATCGCTAACGATCCTCGCCACGATTCCGGAGCCATCGGACCCTTCAGGGTGCTAAGCAAGGGCTGCGCATCACCATAGGAAATGGGAAGCACCGGAATTTTGGTGAGGGTTGTCACCTCTTTTACGTCGAGGCGCTTGGCGCCAGGGACTGCGCCGATGCCGGGAGTGAGAGGATCCCCTGGGTAGGTCGGCATATCCATCACACTGCCGCGCTGCACCCCGTTTTTGTTGCGCATCGGGCCTCCAGGAAAAACGTCATCCTCGAAGTAGCCATCGTCCCGCGGGTCGGAGTAGATGATGCAGCCGACAGCACCATGCTCGGCGGCGACCTTCGGCTTGATGCCGCGCCATGACTGTCCATACCGCGCAATCACGATGGACCCTTTGACCGATACGCCTAGGCGTTCCAGCTTTTCGTAATCTTCCGGCACGCCGTAATTCACGTAGACCAAAGGCGCGGTGACGTCGCCATCGGCCGAGTAGGCGTTATACGTAGGGAGTTGTTCGGCTTGCTGGTTGGAAGTGGGATCCACCTCGACCGGCGGTTCTTGCAAGGAAGCTTTGAATTTCCCTGGTTCGACCAACTCGACGACGCGCTCCTTCGGCGTGGGAAAGAGAACGTCGAAATTCTCGATGTGGGCGTCGAGTCCCCACTCTTTCATTTTCGCGAGGAGCCACTCGGCATTATCTTTATCATATGGCGAGCCCACGTGGTGCGGGCGAGCGGAGAGCCTCTTCATGTAATCGCGTTGATTATCAGGACTGGGGATAGCGCGGAATCTACTCTCCCAATCGTGCTCAAGACGCGCACTTTCGGCGGAGTAGCCGGCCAGCGACTGGTCATCGGCCAGAGTTGCCGATGTGCACAAGGCGCTCAGAAGCATGAAAACAAGAACGAAGTTCCGTAGCATTCACTGCCTCCCCAGAAGTTGTGGATTATAGACCTTGGCAGGAGCGAATCGCGGTAACGGGACTCTGGGTTAAAACTCAGTCTCACTGCAAACACGATGCCTGAGAGCTTAGAACAAACTCTTATTTTCGATGTGGCGCCAGGTCTTGGTCGAGAATTCGAAGACTATCACCGTGAATGGACAAGATTATCCAGTGCGGCGAACCAGTCAATCCAAATTGTGCGAGTAACTTCCAGTTCGAAGGTCAAACACCACAAGGGCTGGAACAGAACCATGAAATGAGAACAGAATACCGAATCGAAAGATCTACGCAGAAATCTGCAACCAAGCTTCGCTGCGACTCCATTTCCTCGAATTGCACAACGAAGGACTACAATTTTTGGTGTGAAGGAGAGCGCCTATGTCTCTGCGCAAACTGTACGTTCATATTCGCTGCCATGGTTGCCGGATTCGCAACGGTTGGAACACTGAACGTGCAGATCAAGGAATACGAAGTGCCGACGCCGAAGTCGCGGCCTCACGATCCGGCACTAGCACCCGACGGCTCACTCTGGTACACAGGCCAAGGCGCGAACAAGCTGGGTCGGTTTGATCCAAAGACAGGAGAATTCAAGGAATATCCGCTGAAGACACCCAATTCCGGGCCGCACGGCTTAGTGGCGGACAAAGACGGCAAGATCTGGTTCACCGCAATCTCCGGCGGGTACGTTGGCAAGCTCGATCCGAAGACAGGTGAAATTGCCGAGTATCGTCCATCGGACGGCACGGAGATCGACCCGCACACTCCCGTTTTCGACCACAATGGCATTCTGTGGTTCACCAACGAAGAGACCAACTATATCGGGCACCTGGATCCGAAAACCGGCAAAATGATCTTGGCCAAATCGCCTACGCCACATGCCGTCCCCTATGGCATTGTGGTTACCCAGAAGAATGTGCCTTTCTTCTGTGAATTCGGTACGAACAAGGTTGCCAGCATTGATCCGAACACAATGAAAATCCGCGAGTATACGCTGCCAGCGGCGAACGCGCGCCCGCGGCGGATCGCGCTGGCGCCGGACGGGACGATCTATTACACCGATTATGCGCGCGGGTATCTGGGACACTTTGACCCGGCAAGCGGAAACCTGCTGAAGGAGTGGACTTCGCCGGGAGGTGCGGACTCAGAACCGTACGGGATCGCAGTCACCACCGATGGCGAAGTCTGGTACAGCGAGTCGGGCGTGAAACCCAATACCCTGGTGAAGTTTGATCCTAAATCGGAGAGCTTCAGTACGGAGCCGATCCCATCTGGCGGCGGAGTGGTACGTAACATGGTGGCAACTCCCGATCGGCGGCTCTATCTCGCCTGCAGTGGAGTAAACAAGGTCGCTGTGGTGGAGCTAAACAGGTAAGCCGGTCGGTGTGGGGATTCGTGCAAATCCCTTTGCTCCCATTGTCTACATCCTTCGACGTGCGTCATCAAAGCCGGATGGAGAGTGGGTTTTGGTTTCGTTTCGGCAGACAGGATAGGGCTCTGAGGTATTGAAACTTAGGTGCGATGGGCGATCCACATTCGCCGTCCATAGAGTCCAAGATTGAAAGCGCAGACGAGCAGACCTGCAACCATCAGAGGGGTCGCGGAGATGTCGGGATACACGAATTTTATCCAGGTAGTGGAGCAGAAATCCGCCATGGTATGGCTCAACTCCGGCTTTGGCTTCCAGCCAGTTCTCCAACACAGTCAGAGGACACGGCCACGGGAGCAGTTCGGTAAAGATTCCCCAAACAAGGGAAATGATATGCAGCCAGCGGAGAACTGGGCGAGAACGAATGAGCAAGGCACCGAAGACCACCCATAAAATGAACAGCGCATGCAGAAACAGCATGCAAACCGCTAATCCTGAGTAGAAATTGGCCATAACGGCTACGCGCATTTCTAAAATCTATTGCAACAAGGTCAGTGGTCGCATGGAAACAATCTCGATCCCAGGAGCAGAAATCTATTACGACAGAAACTTTCTTCCAGCCGACGAAGCGACCAAGCTGCTCGACGTCCTACAAGCGAAATGTGCATGGGAACGGCGCAGAACCTCATTCAAGTCTGCCGTGCCACGCGATGAGGCATATTATGGTGATCCTGGAACGAGCTATACCTATTCACGACGAGAGTATAGGCCGCTTGCCTGGATTCCGGAGTTGCTCGCTTCAAAGGCACTCGTCGAAGACGCGACTCCCGCCGCGGCTTACACCAACCTGCGCTTGCCGAAGCTCTCCTATAACGCTGTTCTGTGCAATC
>WNGK01007873.1_pt1 | contig 11121 bp, 16 predicted proteins | sample 5400601 | NCBI WGS metagenome assembly WNGK01 (sample SAMN13153376, study PRJNA577476) | soil metagenome | isolation source: 60 cm soil or saprolite under Garry oak tree replicate 1 | place: USA:California | collected 2016-06-15
GCACGGCAATGGCCGGACTTCGACGCGGCGCAGGCCTTGCACGCCTCGGGTGGGTCGGCAATGAACTGGCCGCAGAACTCGCACTTGTACGGGTCGCGACTCAGCTTCTCGCAGGCCGGGCAGCGGGTGAACTCGCGCTCGTTGTCCTCGCGGAAGTAGTCCCGCAGAGCGTCGGACCGCAGTACTAGCGCTGAGCCTGTTCCTGTGGACTCGGCGCGCATCCTGGCCAGCCTCTGCTGAATCATGCTGTGGTAGCCACGGGCTGCTGACTTCCGGTAGGTGGTCGCGCCACCGGCCGTGATCTTTTTGGGCTGCTCTCCGCGTGCCTTGCAGGCGTTGTGGTAGGCACGCTTGACCTTGCTGCCTAGCTGCCAGTTGGTCCGGTACTCGTCGGTGGCCTCGTTGTACCAGATCTCGGCCTTGCCAGCTTGGTACTTCTCGTACAACTCGTCGGAGATGGCACCACGCTCGTGCTCGCGGTCGATCCGCCATTCCGAGGCGACCTTCTTCCAGCCGTAGAAGCCTGCGATGTCCAGCCAGTTGTAGCCAGCCTCGTGCAGCTGGTAGGCGTTGTCCTCGTCGGACTCGCTACGGTTGATACCAGGCACCAGAGCCGACACCGCGTGCAGACGGACGGTGGTCCACAGAATCTCGAAGTACCGCAGGTCGCTGGCGTAGCCATAGACCTTGCTGTAGTAGACGTACTTGCCGTCCTCGTTCACCGCACTGTGGGTATAGTGCTTGACGATGCACCGGCAGTGCCCGGCGATGGTGTTCATCAAGCCTGCGATGTGCCCGATCAGCTCGCCGTATTCGCCAACCTCGACGGTGATGAACTCCGGCTTCATGCGTTCGGCTGCCGGACGGGCTTCGTCCAGCTGGGCTTCCTCGACTGCGTAGCTGAGCATCAGCCGGTCGGCCTGCTCACGAGCTGACTGCGCCTCTGCGGGCGGGGTACTCTCATGCTCGGCCAGCGCCATCAGCTTGTTGATCCTGCCGAGGACCTTGTTCAGTTCCATTCTGCTCTCCTAGCCTTGCCTTGCCCTTTTGGGCTGAGCAGCGGAGCCGGGTTTCCCTTTCGGTAGGCCGCATGGTGTCTAGTGTCCCGCGAAGTCCATCCTGCGATCGGATCGGACATTTCTGCCTACCTCGGCTCCGCTGTTCAGTTTGCCCTACAACTACAGTATACGCCACCCGGTACCAGATGCGCTACTTGTTCTGGCACCGGATGGCCTGCACTGGCTAGCTGACTGGGCCGGTGAACGGCACCGGCCGGTCTTCGCTCTCTGCCAGCTTCTGTCGCATGGCCAGGTCCTCCTCCAGGTCCTGGAGCTGGGCGCGCATCACGGTGAGTGCGCCATCTATGGCGTCGGCGTCCTCTGGCGGCCCGTTCTCGCTGGCATCCTTCTGGTCGAACTCGAACCTGATGATCTCGGTCGCCAGGGCCCACAGGTGGAACTCCTCGCTCGGTATCCTGCGGGCTGCCTTGTTGGCCTCGAACTCGGCCTTGTTGAACCTACGTCGTGCCTGCTCCTGCTTGCGGAAGGCATCGACTGCCATGTCGGTGAACAGATTCACTGTGCTCTCCTTGCCTCGTCGAGCACCCTACGGTACTCGCTGATTGGTACTGCGCTACTTAGGATCCACTGGCCACCGTACCGGCTGACCTGCGCGTAGGAGTCGGCCAGGGTGCCGGGCACCCAGGTGATGGTGCCCGGTGCCCCGGTCGACGTCCAGCCCCAGTTGGTCATGCGGCTAGCAGCTTGCCGATATACTCTGCCAGGAGCAGGCCGATCTGGGTGAAGACGAATATGGCCAGGATTGCCGTGACGTGATCGTGCTGGAAGTAGGCCATCAGGCCGACCACCAGCACAGTGTAGGCGAACAGAATGCCTACCTGCGCCATGATCCTCATCGCCAGTCGCCTTCTCTTGCCTCGCGGATGCGCCTAGCCTGCTGGGCTTCTCGCATCTTGGCTTTGGTCTCGTCGGAGTGTTTCCGGCCGTTAGGGCCAGAATGCCTTGCTCGGTACTCAGGGTCTTGCCACTCCCTCAGCTTCTGTTCGCGCCTGCTTCCTGATATCTTGGCACGGTACCTGGGGTCTTGCCAGTGCTCCTGGAACATGGCGCTCACGTCGTCATAGTCCGAGTGGTCTTGACGGCACATCGGCACGTAGCTCCTGGGATCGGCTGGGTTTGCATGTGTGCGCCATAGGTGCGCCCAACCCTGAGCTTGATCGAAGCAGAGCAGGCACTGCCGAGTACCAGCCTTGCCGAATATCTTGACGATTCGACGATGATTCCGCTGGTACTCGGCACTCTTCTCCATTCTGCTACCTCCAGTCAGAACGGTCCGGCTTGGGCAGCGCGGCCGGCCAGTTATCCCGGTTGACCGGGAGATGGTGCAGCCACTGGGCAACCATCTTGGCTGCCTCGTCCTGGCTGATGTCCGCCAGGTCTAGCCCATAGGCGCCAGGGTCCTTGGCCACGGCTGCGGCTGCCATGACGACGGCTGTCGCTAGGTCGCGCTTGGCAGCCTGCTTGACGCTGGGCTTCGGCGTCTCCCGGTTGCCGCTGCCCATCGGCTGGCTGACGGCTGCCTTCGGGCCGGTACCCAGCTTCTGGCCAGTCTTGGCCTTGGGCTTGCCGAGCGGCTCTAGAACCTTGACGCAGTCGTAGAACTTGGTGTTGTCCGCGTAGCTGGCGACCGCCTTGGCCTCGGTCGAGTAGGTCTCCGGGACGTTCTCGCTGATGATGTCGGACCAAAGGTCTGCGATGACGGCGTACTCGGTAGGGTCAAGTCCAGCATCGCCGACCTTGATGTTGAACCGGTTGCCAACGCGGCCGGACTTGACGGTCCGCGCGATGTCGCGGCAGCCTGCGGTGTGGACCTCGAAGTCCCCGTTGATCAGGAACACGGTGAGGGTGATGGTACTCATTCTGCTCTCCTAGCCTTGCCCGTTTGCCCTTGCCTACGGCAAGCTTACGCCAGTTTCTGCTACTGCGCTACCTGCTGGTCTTATTCTTGGCGATGGTGACGTGGGTTGCCTCGTCGTGGACGAGGGAACGACCACCGTTACGGGTACTCTCGACCGTGGCCGGAGTCCGGATGTTGGTGCAGATGATGATCTCGTCGCCGGTCAGGTAGATAGTCGCCCAGCCGACGTCGATGGCGGGCTTGTCCTTGCTGAATCCCATGATGCTCTCCTAGGTTGCTGACTTTCAGCCTACCGTTTGTGCGGTCTGGCCGACTACCCTGAGCGGGTGCTCAGATTGGAAGCCTCCCTCGACGTCGTGGTACTCGCACCACGGGTCTGGCTCGTACGGTCCCTCCAGCGTGACCTCGTAGATGAAGGTGTCGGGCCAGTAGCCAAGCTTGTCGGCAGCCGTCTCGCCGCCTAGGAATTCCTCCCAGAATTCCGCCGACGTCAGGTTATCTGAGAAGAAGACCAGACCACTTGGCTCGTCGGAGAAGTTGGCCGGCCTACCCGGCACGACTAGGTCGCCGGGCCGTAGCCTGGTGCGGGTCGCGTGGTAGAACGTCATACCTCAACCCTACCGTCTGCAGCCGTTCTGCGCTACCTCGTCTGCATGCGATTGCCTGGGCTGCAGTCGGATCCAGGGTCCGATCTGGTATAGGTAGGTGGGTCCGGCGTCGTTCGCCATTTCGGCTGGTAGATGGCTCGTAACTGCAGGTAGTTAGCAACTGCGTAGCTGGGCGGCCGCAAACTCACGATCGGCCAGGACGCGCCGGCACCAACCCGCGCAGGCAGCGTCAGGGTCGCCGCCGAGCAAGATCAGCTCGGCAACGTCACGGAGCAGGTGAATCAGCACGACCGTCCGGAGACCGCGACGCCAGGCTTCCGGAACGTCACGGCTCGCAACGTCAGCGCCACGAGGCTCGGGAGCGCCAGGCTTCAGGCATCGCCACACCAGTCGGTCGACGCCGGGCAGGCTCGGGTAGAAGCTAACCGGCTCGTGCGCTCGGCGCGCATTGGTAAACCGGCCCTTCAGGATCATCTCGTCAAACTGGCGAGTGGCGGAGTAGGTCACCGAGCTTTTCGGGTTCAGGCACGCAGCCGTCACGGTCAGCAGCTTGCCCTCGTTATCGTCGGCCAGTAGGTAGATTTGGCCGTACTTGGCCAGGCCAACAGCGAACGCCTGCCACCGGTTCTTCAGTATCTCGCCGTTGGCCATCACGTAGCCACCGGTCGGTACCTTGCGGGTTTCGATGTCAGCGAACGCCGTTGCCCGGGTGAACTCACCGGGTACCTCTACAGTCAGGTAGGTCATAGCACAAGCATACCTGGTGCTAACGTTCTGCGCTATGGATCGCCAGGCGTGACTCAGCCCGGCTCGCTGGGCTGGGGACCCGGGAAGAGGCGAGCCGGGCTGAGGGTTCGGAGGCCTGCTCAGCAGGTCTTGGCCGGGTCGGTGCCGTTGGGCATCCAAGCACAGTCCGGGGCTCCTTCGCGCATGACCTCGGCGAAGTCGTTGTAACTGGCTTGCTGTCGCGGCGACATTAGCTTCGGCGGCTTGTTCGGGTTAGCGCACTCGGTCGGATGCTGATCGTAGCCAGCATTCACGACCATGCAGCCGCCCTCGCTGCTGGCGATGATGGCGGTGAACCCGTAGTAATTATTCTCGGGCGAGATGCGCGTGGTTGCGGCGTTGACGACCAAGTTTCCCGAGTCGGGATGCAAGTCCCAGGCATAGTCGCTGTTATTCCGCTGCCAGTAGAGTGTTCCAGCCTCATCGGCATCCTTGAATGCGCACTCCCATGCATTGTGGGTCCCTAGCTGAACTCCACTGTGGTCGAAGCACTGTGACGGGCTGGCTTGTCTTGACGGGCTGGCTCCGGCCGTGAAGCTGAAGAACGTCGCAGACAGGCCCAGCGCTGCCGCAATCGGCAGTATGAACTTCCGGAGTGTTCCCAACTCTTCCTCCTGTTTCTGTTTCGGGCTTTGGCTATCGCCAGGAAGTATTCGTCTAGATCGTCTGCCTCCTCTGGCGTTAGCGTTGCGCCCGGTTGAGACATACGGATACCTGGCTCTTCGGCAGGTAGACGTAACCCTTCAGCCGGCCATTGCTGGACGCCAGTAGTCAGGTCGCGGTGGATGCCGATGAGCTCGTCGGCTACCGGTTCCCAGCCGGGCTGGTGAGCCTGCTCGGTCTCCCTGATGCCAGCCTCGATCATGATGACTAACATCTCCCACTCGGCGAATGTTTGCGTCTGATGTCTCATCGATTCCGCCAGTGGACATTGCCCTGGTTGTCGGACCAGTGGTTGGCGTTAAGGTGTTCGGCTGCCTCAGGCGAGCCAGGCAAGAATCTGACGCCAGCGCTGTCCGGGCTGATCGGAACGGAATCGGCTGGCTCAAACTTCAGGTCCACCAGGTCGGTCTCGCGGCCCATGAACATGATCTTTGGGCTGTCGGCCCATTCCTGTACCTCGTCGGCCGTATCGTCGCTCACGATCAGGACGATGGTCAGTCGCTTGGCCATTGCTAGTCCACCACCGTAGGTAGGCCGACCAGGCTTCGGAAGCCGGGTGCATGTGGGTCGAAGGTACGCTTGCCGTCTACGAGGAAGAACTCAGCTGCCTCGTGCTCCTCCAGGTAGACAATTATCCGGAACAGCCAGCGAGCCCAGGCGTCCTCGTCTGGGCAGGGCAGCATGTCATCGCCGTATGGGTATCCGTTCGTGTTCGGTATCATGACGGTGAACTGCTGGGCTCTTGGCTCGTCCGGCGCGTAGGCGTCTGGTGCGATGTAGTGAATCGTCAGCCTGTGAGTCGATCCGCTCGCGGCATTCCTGAAGTTGTCGAGGTCGAGATAGTCGCTGTGGTATGTGATCGGCTCCAGCCGGAAGTGCCAGCCTTTCTTGTACCGGATCTTCGGCAGCAGTGCCTTGAGCGCTTCTATGCCCTTGTGCTGTGGCCATGGCGTCAGGCTGTCACCGGGGTAGAGGCATGGCTTGTCTAGATCTGGCAGATCCATGGTCAGTCACATCCTGGGTTGATGAGGAGCGGCGTGATCGAGCCGTTCGGGCCACCGGCTCGGTACCAGTCCAGGCTGCTGACCCATACGGTTCCGGCCTGGTCAATCCAGCCGATGCGACGTAGCCTGATGGTGCGCTCCGGAACCTTATGGTCTCGACAGTAGTACTGTATGCCTGAGTCATGGGCCCTGGTGTCCCAGGGCTCGCAGTTCTGGTTGATGCTGAGTGGAGTAGGCGTGCCTTGCCCGCTCATGATCGCTCTCCTGCGTAGTAATAGTGGACCCTTCCTTCATCTGCGCCCGGTGGCGTCCGGCCTTTGTGATAAACATGCTGGGGCAGCATCCGTGTTGTGGTAGGATTCGGTGGCTCGGTTATGATGACCGGACGTGCAGCTATTAGTAGCTCGTACGGTGCCTCTTCTATCTGCTGTATCTGGAAGTCCAGCGGGCCATCGTGGAACACGGCCGTCACACTCATGATATCTGCTCTCCTCCGTGTGGGTCGCCGTCGCCTGGCCAGTGGAAGATGCGATCGGCTAGCTTTGGGTTGCCCTTAGCCCGCCGGATAAGCGTCATGGCATGGCGGGTTGCGTCTTTCCGGTGCTCGCTGCCCGGCTGGTACAGGCCGATCTTCTTGAGCCTGGCATCTGGCATGGTGTCGAAGGCCAGTTTAGGCATCTGCCATTCTATGCCGACGACTGTTCCGGCCATTCCCGTCTCGAGGCAGAAGTGAATCTTGGCTGCGACCCGGACTGGCGCTAGTACCTCTCGGCTGCGCACATCCGTATGTAGGTCAAAGTCCTCGATCGCCACTGTCGGCCAGACGTAACGCTTGAGGATTCGGCATATCGCCTGGGCCTGCGCGGTCTCCGGGCCGGTCACCTCGCCCGTCTGGTGGTCGATGATCCGCCCTGGCGCGTTGCCGAACATGCTATCTAGCGGAATAGTGATTTTCGCCCAGCCTGTTGTTTCGCCCGGATCTATGCCTATTACGGTGAGCGTCTTCTCCTGTGCCTTCGCCATATGCCCTATTCCCGTCGACGGTCGTCGTTTACGATTCCTAGTAGGATAACCCTCGCTGGATATGGCAGGTGCCCAGCTCGCCGGAGAGCAACCAACGAGCCGGGCACCATCGCCGACCTACTGACCGCAGCTGACAGGAAGGGCAAGAACCTGACAGGCAGCAACGCCCGCGCAGAGGAGCGCCATCTATGAATATACCCGAGAACGTGCGTCTCACGCTACTCGGTAACGGAATTGGGGAGGCCCGGTGAGGCGTCCGTGGTGCTGTGTCAACTGTGAGTCGCGTTCGGTGAAACGGCATTGCGATAGCCCGCAGTGTCCCTGGATCCAATGCAATAAGTGTGATGCTATCAGCGGGCTGTTCGGCAAGGCCCAGCGTCGTTTCAGCCGAGGAGGACGTGATCGGTGAGGCCATATGCAGATTATGCCGGACAGTATCTCAAGGCAGGATTCTTCCCCATTCCTGCTAAAGGTAAGCGTGTCATAAAGAATCAGCACCACGGCCGGGACAAGCCTCTCGTAACTGCAGACGAGGTCAGCAAATGGTCGCGCCTACATGCCGACGCCAATATTGCCCTGCGTCTTCCGCGCGATGTCATCGGCATTGACGTAGACGCCTACGGCTCGAAGCCTGGCGAGGAGACGCTGCAACATCTTGAGCGCGATCTCGGCTCTCTGCCTGGTACGCTGATGTCTACGTCGCGCGACGACTGGGTGAGCGGAATTCGCCTGTTCCGCCTGCCGGATCGGTACTGGCCGGTGATATGGCCTGGCAAGGCTGGGCCCGGTATCGACATCATCTGGCATGGCAATCGCTACATGATCTCCTGGCCGTCGGTTCATCCCGATACCGGGCTGACGTATAGGTGGTACGACCAGAACGACGATGGCATGCTCGACCTGATCTCGGTGGTGCCCGATCTGTCGGATGACTGGCTTACTAACCTGCCCAAGGACTGGTGCGACTTCTTTGCACGGAACGACACTGGTGACGCGGTCGCTGACGTCGCCGACGCCGCCGGCTGGATAAAAGCGTACGGGACTGGAGACATGTGCGAACAGATGCGTCGTAACCTGGCGAACGCTCTGGATGGCATGACCGGGAATGCACACGACAGCTGTCGCGATGGAACGCTCGCTATAGCCAAGGACACCGCTGAGGGCCATACCGGCGGGTCAATGGCGCTAGACGAGCTCTACGTCGCGTTCCAGGACGAAATGGGCCACCGCTTGCACGATCGTCGTGCCGGCGCGCGGTCGGAGTGGGGCAGGCACCTACGTGGCGCTGTCATGCGAGCGGCTGCCATTCTCGAGCGAGCTGGTGGCGTTCGTGGTGCGGATCCCTGCCTTGACCTGGCCGATCTTGGTAGCGTTCGTCCTCATCGCACCAGCAAGTCTGTACTATGGGCCGACGACGTTGAGGAGACTCAGCTTAGATGGCTGCAGAAGCCACTCTTCGCCTTCGGCACCATCAACATTCTGGATGGCGACCCAGGCCAGGGTAAGTCGCTTCAGACACAGACCATGGTGGCGAATGCTACTAATGGCCTGCCTCTAGTTCCTTTCGGCGATCATTGTGGCTATGAGGTTAGATGCGGGATCATCGGTGCTGAGGATGACCTGAATACGGTGGTTGTTGGCAGACTCCGCGCGGCCGGATGGCAGCGTGGGAATCAGAACATGGCATTCTACAGGCTGCGGAGCAAGCGTGGCAAGATCCAGCAGCTTACCTTCCCGGAGTCTGCCGAGCCTTTGCGCTCGTGGATCATGACGGCCGGTCTTGAGTTCGTAGTAGTGGATCCTATCACGTCGTTCCTGGGTGAGGATATCAAGTCGCATAATGATGCATCTGTTCGCATGGCGCTAGGTCCATTGGGCGAGATAGCCCGTGACACCGGATGTTGCATTCTTCTAGTTCGGCATCTGAACAAGGGTGATGCGAAAGCCATGTACCGTGGCGGTGGCTCAATTGCCTTCTCCGCCATTGCACGCTCGGTTATGGTAACTGGCTTCTTGCCGGATTCGGACGGTGGCCGGTGCGCTATTGCCCAGGTTAAGTGTAACAATGCTGAGCGGATGAAGCCTTCTCTGGCCTATAGCGTCAATGGCTGGAGCGAAGACCCTGCGATCCCGGTCATAACCTGGCATGGCGAGGCTGATATAACGCCGGATGAATTGGTCGCTGGACCGAAGTCAAAGCATGGCCCTGAAGCCTATGCACAGGAGGAGCTTCGCGGTGTTCTAGAGGAAATGTTTGCTCGTTGTGATACGCATACCTCGGCGGAGATCCTAGTCGTTCTCAAGCACCATGGATTCAGACACGATTCTGGGGTGGTAAAGAAGGTGAAGAGAGAGCTAGGAATTGTGTCTCGTCGCCTATTCCGGCGTGGTGAACTGAGTAGTGTAGGAACATGGGTATGGACAACGGCTCCAGAGAAGCACAGGGGTGGGAAATGAGCTGTTTCGTTCGGTTGCCTCGCGCGCGAGCGCGCGCGAAACCCCCACCTACTGAGCCCACTGAGCCTCGCGCGGGGTTGGTGCATCCGACCTACTTGGTAGGGGGCTCAGTAGGCTCAGTAGGCATGGGTTGGGGCAAATGGGCCCACTGGGCCGGGTACACGCCCACTGAGTCGTGTGCAAGTTCGTGTGCATATGCCTAGTCTGCTGAAACTTCCCGGTCCATGCTTTTATTGCGGCTCGGCTGGCCCTATCCAGACGGATCATGTCATTCCGCGTTCCCGTGGTGGTACTAATACTCTCTCGAATTTCGTCCCGGCATGCCCTCTTTGCAATCAAGACAAATCCGATATGACGCCAGAGGAATGGCGCGCGGATAGAATCGCCAATGGCCTTTCATGGCCTCCGATTTGGAACCATGCTGATTGCGTTGCCGCATGGGACGAACATCACAGATGTGTTACGGAAGGTCGTATAGCAAGAAGGAAGATAACTGAATGCGTCATTTGCGGCCGAAAGGTATACCAGGTCGAATGGTGCAGACGTCATTATCGGTCCTGGTACAAGTATGGCGATCCTGAGGATATTGATAGGCGTCGTGCCCAGAATCGTGCCAGGTCGATTTTGAAGAAGCAGGCCGACGCAGTAATGTCGGAATGGAATCGCGAACTCAAAGCCATGATCGGGCCAAGATTGTACTTTTGCACAGTGGTTCTTCTGGATGGCTCAGTGTGTGATGCCGAGTTTAGAAGCGGCAAAGGTGGTAGTGTGGAGAACGGTATGTGCAACATCCATGCTAAACGATTTGGTAGAACTGGACATCCGCTTGGCGCCGAACTGCTCGGCAATCCCGGCAGCAGTGGCTATCTAAGTACGCCAGAAGGTAGAGCGGCCAATAGTGCAAAAGGCCAAGTTCCAGTGGGCCGAAGGTGGAAGTCTGAGATCCAAGAAGACCTGGAGTCGAGCACCTACTGGCCCAGATAAACGCAAGGAATAGAAACGGAAGCTGAGCCAGGCAGCGAAAGACAGGCGATATTGATGTCATATGGCAGCTGGCGTGTTTCGCCTAGACCGCCCGGGTGGGCGGCTATTGCCAGGCGTATCTTGGCCCGGGATCCCATTTGTACCTGGGGGTACTTGTTCGAAGAAGAAGACGGGCCATGCTATCAGCCTTCTACAGATTGCGACCATATAGGCGATCGCGACGATCATACTGATGACAACCTACGTGGCTTGTGTAGCTTCCACCATAGGCGTCGTACGAGTAGCCAAGCTAATGTCGCCCAGGCTAGAATGAGGCGGGAAAGGCCCAAAGCTAGGCCCAAGGCTAGACACCCCGGCTACAGGGACGATACTGATGACAAGCTATAGCAGCGATAGGCATGCTGTAGTCGGTCATGGACATCTCTGTGCCAGGGTGGTTAGGAACTCGCGAGGTACTACTCTTGTAGGCACTCCTCAAGCGAGGTACTACTCTCACGATAGGCTCTCTTCAGGGCCCTCTGATGTCGCAGGGTTGTGTGCAAGGATCTCTGGCTGGCGTATGTGGCGCCAGGCTCTCCCTATGCGGGTCCTCCTCTGGCAAGGGACTCCTGCAAAAGGAACCCTGGGGGTGTACCCCTCCGACTGCACATACCTCTTCC
>WNGK01024351.1_pt1 | contig 11121 bp, 9 predicted proteins | sample 5400601 | NCBI WGS metagenome assembly WNGK01 (sample SAMN13153376, study PRJNA577476) | soil metagenome | isolation source: 60 cm soil or saprolite under Garry oak tree replicate 1 | place: USA:California | collected 2016-06-15
TGCACAGAAATGCCGGGCCCCAGCCCGGCATTTCCGTCCCCACTGATCACTGATCCCTGTCCATTGTTCACTGTCCACTGTTCACTGACCACTGTTTTTACGACGCCAGCCCCAGCCCCACCAGGTTCGCCGCCGCAATAATCACCAGCATTCCCACCCACAGCAGCTTTACGGGCCTTGAACCCACGCCGGCCCACTCCCCCAGCGCCAGCCCCACAATGCCGCCGCACAGCACGTAGCCGCTCATGTGCAGCATCCAGTTCACGTAGCTCAGACGCTGTGGAATATTCGACGCGCCCCACGCATAAAAGAAGAATTGCAAGTACCACATGATGCCGCCGGCCGCCGCAAGCGTTGCGTTTTTCAGCAGCGTTCCCCGCGTCTCCTGCAAATCATGTTTGAGCGAAATGCGCTTCACCAGCGCCAGCCGGATAAAGCAGTAGCTCATGTTCACCACGGCGCCGCCGCCCATGATGATCACGTAGCTCGGCAGTGCCGCGTACAGCGGATTCACACCCAGTTGCAGCGCCGCGGCTTCCATCGGCTTGGCCGCATCAATGGCAAATGACATGCCTGAAGAGAACACGCCGCAAAGTCCCGCCAGCATCAACCCCAGTTTCAGGTTGAACTCCGTCGGCTCGCCGCGCATTTGCACTTCCTTCTGATGCCCGGCATAGGAGACGATAGCCACACCGATCAGCGCCACCACCATTCCCGCCATCGTCAGCAAGCCGCCCCGGGTCGCGAACAACAACCCAGCCTGCCCATGCAGCAGCGGAGGCATCAACGTGCCCACCACCAGCGTCACGCCGATCGCCACTCCGATGCCCAGCGAAATCCCCAGGTGCCGCATCGCCAGCCCGTAGTTCACATTGCCCACGCCCCACATCGCGCCAAACAGCGCCACCTTCCACAGCACTCCACTATCGATCGCGGCATAAAACGCGCCATAGTTTGGCAGCAGAAACATGCTCACGGTGGTCGGCAGCAGGATCCACGAAAAGAGCCCCGCCACCGCCCACGTGGTCTCCCACGACCATTTCTTCACCTTCTCAATAGGTGCATAGAACGATGCGGCCGATGCCGCGCCCACCATGTGCCATCCAATTCCAGCGATTATTGCCGGCATCCACTCCTCATTTCTGCGTTTGCTGTGTAGGCAAACGAAACTTTTTATCTGCAGCCGGAAAGCCTGACCATTGTGCGGCCTGAGCACCGCTTTTGGAAAGCCTCGCGGCCCCGCTACACTGGTTCCATGGCTCTGCGCCTCTACGCCGCCACTACCAGTCAAGGCAAACTGCGCGATTTTCGTACTGCTGCGGAGGCGCACTCGCTCGCCATCGAATCACTGCCCGACCTTGCGGCCATCCCCGCTCCCGAGGAGACCGGCAAGACCTTCGCCGAAAACGCCACGCTCAAAGCCGTCTACTACTCGCGATTCGCTACCGGCGAGCTGGTTGTGGCCGACGACTCCGGCCTCGAGGTAGATGCACTCTCCGGCGCTCCCGGCGTGCGCTCGGCTCGCTACGCCGCGGATTTCGATCTGGTCGACTCCCCCGACGCCAACGACAACACCGACGTGTGGAACAACATGGTGCTGCTGCAGCATCTGGCGGGTGTGCCCGCGGCTGAGCGCACGGCCCGCTATCGCTGCGTCCTGGTAGCGGCTCGCGACGGTCGGCCACTTCACTCCGCCGAGGGTACGGTTGAGGGCATGATCCTCGACGCTCCGCGAGGCACCGGCGGTTTTGGATACGACCCGCTGTTTTATCTGCCCGCGCTCGACCGCACCATGGCTGAGATCTCTCTCGAAGCCAAGCTTTCTCTCAGCCATCGCGGCCGCGCCTTTGAGGCCCTGTTGGACATGCTGCGAGCCTGATGACGCAAAATCCGTCCAACCTGCAGGCCATGACTCAGCAACCACACATCCAACCTGCTGTGGCATCCGCTCCCATCAGGGCACTCCTCATGTTCCTCCTGGCGCTGGCTGTCGCCGCCTTCGGGCAGGCGACTGAGGGAGCGCTGCACCTCGCCGTGACCGACGCCAGCGGACGAGGCGTGAAAGTCCCGGTTCTCATCGTGAGCCTTGGCAATCAATATTCCAAAACCCTGACCACCAGCCCTGACGGCTCTCTTGAAGTCGCGCGGTTGCCCTTCGGAACCTACCGCATCGAAATTCGCCAGCCCGCCTTTGCCGAAGCTATTCGATCCATCAACATTCGCTCGTCGATGGCGACCCAGTGCGCTATTCAGCTCCAGTTAGCTTCAGTGCACGAGTCCGTCACTGTGCATCCCCCCGACACACTGCTTGGCGGAGACGAGGCTGGGTCAAGCAACCGGATCGGCTCCAGCCAGATTCGCGATCGGCTTGGCGCAATCCCCGGTCGCTCCGTGCAAGACCTCGTGAACTCTCAGCCCGGATGGCTCTTTGAGGGCAATGCCGTGCTTCATCCGCGAGGCTCAGAAAACGAAACCCAGTTCGTCATCGATGGCATTCCGCTCACCGACAATCGCTCCCCCGGCTTCGGCCCTGAGATTGAAGCCAACGACATTCAGTCGCTCAACATCTACACCGCCGGCATTCCCGCCGAGTACGGAAGAAAGATGGGCGGCGTCATCGAGATCGACACTCTCGAAGATTCCCAGTCCGGCCTCCACGGAAGAACAGTGCTGTCGGGCGGCAGCTTCGCCACCGCAGGCGCATATGTCCAGGCTCAATACTCCCGCGGGAAAAACACCATGGGAGCAAGCGCGACAACTCAGGATCAGTCGGCGATTTTTCAGCCCACTACCAGCGCGATCAATCACCCAACGACAAATTCGCGGTCGTCCTCCGTCACGAGCTCTCCAGTTACGACATTCCCAACGAGATCCTGCAGCAAGCCGCGAGACAACACCAGACCGCCGGCAATGCCGAGACCATGGCCATTGGCTCCTATCAGCACACAATCTCCGACCGTGCTTTGGTGAGCCTGCGAACGATGATTCGCGCGAACTCCAATCACTTCGACTCCAACGCCGGCTCCACACCGATTCAAGTCTTCCAGCGCAATCATTTCCGCGAGGGATACTTCAAAGCCACCGCCACCGTCGACCGCGGCGCACATGAATTGAAGGCAGGACTCGAGTCAGACAATACGTTCCTGCATGAGCTCTTCAACTACCTCATCACCGATCCCACTCGATTCGACGCGGCAACTCCGCCAACCTTCAGCTTCGCAGGCAGCAGGTCCAGTCTGGAGCAAGCTACTTTTATCGAAGACTTCATCCGCCTTCACCACTGGACCATCGCCGCCGGTCTTCGATGGGACCACTACCAGTTGCTCTTGAACCGGCACGCTGTGCAACCGCGCCTTGCCGTCTCCTACTCCATTCCGTCGGCGAATCTCGCACTACATTTCGCCTACGACCGTGTCTTCCAGACTCCCTCGTTTGAAAACATCCTGCTCTCCAGTTCCAATGCGGTTGAATCCATCGATCCGCAAAATTTCAAGCGCCTGCCCGTCAGGCCGTCGACGGGAGATTACTACGAAGCCGGAGCGAGCAAAGTCTTCCTCAATCAGCTCAGGGTTGACGCCAACTACTTCAGAAGAATCGTGAATGACTTCGGGGACGACGACCAGATCGACAACACTTCCATCAGCTTTCCCATTGCATTTCGCAAGGCGATCGTCTACGGCCTCGAAGGCAAGATAAGTCTTCCCGTGTGGCGCGGATTTAACGGCTTCGCGAGCTACTCTTACTCAGTGGGCAACGCCTGGTTTCCAGTCACCGGCGGACTCTTTCTGGGCAACAACGCAACGGCCGCCCTAACCAACTTGAGCGGCCACTTCCCCGTCTCGCAGGATCAGCGCAATACCGTGCGCGGTCGTCTCCGCTACCAGGTGGCTCCGAGACTGTGGGTCGCAGGTGGAATGCAATACGATTCCGGGCTGCCGTTTGAGTTCGATGGCGATCCCACCCAGGTGCTGGCACAATACGGCCAGACAGTGCTTGACCGGCTCAACTTCAGCCGCGGCCGCATTCTTCCCGCCTTCGAAGCCAACGCCTCAGCTGGCGTCACACTCCATCATTCCGACCGCAAGAGCACGAGCCTCCAGATCGACGGCCAGAACCTCAACAACGTTCTCAACGTCCTCGACTTCGGCGGCGTCTTCTCAGGCAACGCCATCGGCCCACCCAGAAGCGTATCTCTCCGCCTTGCCACTACCTTCTAGCCTGCGCCGCAACGTTTGGCTTCACGAAGCTTCTGCGTTGGTTGAAACGCCAATCTTCATCAATTCAAAGTCATCGCATCCTGCCTTCGACAACATTGCCCGCCCTTGACGACCCTAACGCGCGTTCCCAATAATGCAATGGGTAATCAGCATCACTCGCGCGTCCCTTAATCCGAGACGCACCACTCCGCAATTCGGACCCCCAGCTTCGAGGAGCTTCATTTCAATGGCCACTGCCCAACATCCTACCGCGCACAAAGTCAGCCGCGGTGTCCAGCCGCTACGCGCCGGCAAGGGAACATCCTTCATCTGGCGCAAGCTGCACTCTCTGCTGGGCGTCATCCCCATCGGCGCGTTCCTGCTCGAGCATCTGCTGTCAAATCTCGAAGCGATCCATGGGCCGGCCGCCTACGGTGCGCAGGTCAAGTTTCTCAATTCCCTGCCCCTGGTGCGCGTGCTTGAGTGGACGTTCATCTTCATTCCGATCCTCTATCACGCCATCTACGGCGTCTACATCTGGCTGCGCGGCAAGTCGAACGTGGTCTATTATCCGTGGGCCGGCAACTGGCTCTACGTCTCGCAGCGCTGGACGGGCCTGATCGCGTTCGCTTACATCCTGCAGCACGTGTTGCGGCAGCGGTTCATGGGCATCAGCCTGCCTGAGAATCCCGGCGCAGCCTTCGCCAAGGTGCAGCAAGAGCTTTCGAATCCCATCATGGTTGCGGTCTACGTCATCGCCATGATCGCCATCTGCTGGCACTTTGCCTATGGAATCTGGCTCTTCGCGGCCAAGTGGGGCATCACTCCCGGAGAGACCGCCCGGCGCCGTTTCGGATGGGTCTGCGTAGCCTTCGGCGTTCTTCTGGCAGTCATGGGTCTGGCCAGCATCTGGGCCTTCATTGGCCCCGACTACAGGAACGCTCCCGAAAACGTCGCTCCGGCGATCATGCAAGCGCACGTTGAATCGCTGCCAATGCCTCACGTGTCGCACTAGACAAGGATCAAGCTTTCATGCCCTCTTCGGAAATCACCGGTGCACGGCTCGACTCGCAGACCTTCAGGGAGATTGTTCCTGAGATGGCCACCGGCATGGCCGCCATCGCGCACGCCATCAAGAAGTCCGGGATTGGGGCCGAACTCATCGAACTCGTGAAAGTGCGCGCCTCACAGCTCAATGGCTGCGCCTTCTGTGTGCAATACCATCTCAACGACGCGCGCAAGCTTGGCGTGGCACCCGAGAAACTTGACCTGCTGGCCGCCTGGCGTGAGGCCGGCGTCTTCTCCGTGCGCGAAGCCGCGGCTCTTGCATGGACCGAGCGCGTGACCCTGCTGGCCCAGCAGCACATCGACGACGAAGCATTTGCCGAAGTTTCGGCCCATTTTTCTGAGCGCGAAGTTGCGTTCCTCACCACGGCCATCGGCCAAATCAATTTCTGGAACCGGGTCGCGGCGCCGTTTCGCTTCACGCCGCCTGTTCCCAGTTCCACTGTTCAGGATGCGAGAAAGGAATCGTAAATAACCATGGCAGCATCACCCAGAATCATCGTGGTCGGCGGAGGCCTCGCCGGACTCGCCGCGGTCATCAAGATCGCCGAAGCAGGCGGCACCGTTGACCTGTTCTCGATCGTCCCGGTCAAGCGTTCTCACTCGGTCTGCGCGCAGGGCGGCATCAACGCCGCCAAAAATCTCAAGGGCGAAGGCGACACCACTGACAAGCACTTCGACGACACCATCTACGGCGGCGACTTCCTCGCCAACCAGACGCCTGTGAAGGCGATGTGCGAAGCAGCGCCGGGCATCATCGACTTGCTCGATCGCATGGGCGTGCCCTTCAACCGCACCCCAGAGGGCCTGCTCGACTTCCGCCGCTTTGGCGGCACGCTCTACAACCGCACCGCATTCGCCGGAGCCACCACCGGCCAGCAGCTTCTCTACGCGCTTGATGAGCAGGTGCGCCGCCACGAGTCCGACGGCAAGGTCAAGAAGTACGAAGGCTGGGAATTCCTCTCCGCGGTGATCGACTCCAAAGGACAAGCCCGCGGCATCACCGCGCTCGATCTGCGCACTATGGAACTGCGCTCCTTCCCCGCCGACGCCATCATCCTGGCCACCGGCGGCATCGGCGCCATCTTCGGCAAGAGCACCAACTCCGTTGTCTGCACCGGTTCTGCGCAGTCAGCCATTTTCCAGCAAGGCGCTTACTACGCCAATGGCGAATTCATCCAGGTGCACCCCACATCAATTCCCGGTGAAGACAAGCTGCGCCTCATGTCGGAGTCGGCGCGCGGCGAAGGCGGCCGCGTATGGGTTCCGCGAGCAAAGGGCGACAGCCGCCCCTTCAAGCAGATTCCTGAAGCCGAGCGCTTCTACTTCCTCGAGGAGTGGTATCCAAAATACGGCAACCTGGTGCCGCGCGACATCGCCACCCGCGCCATCCACAAGGTGGTGTATGAGTACGGCCTCGGCCTCGACGGCCAGCCCATGGTCTATCTCGACCTCACCCACATCGACCGCGAGACCCTCAACCGCAAGCTCGAAGGCATTCTCGAAATCTACGAGAAGTTCGTCGGCGACGACCCGCGCGATGTGCCGATGAAGATCTTCCCCGGCATGCACTACACCATGGGCGGCCTCTGGGTCGACTTCAACCAGATGACCAACATCCCCGGCATCTTTGCCGCCGGTGAGTGCGAGTACCAGTACCACGGTGCCAATCGCCTCGGCGCCAATTCACTGGTCAGTTGCATCTTTGGCGGCTTTGCCGCCGGGCCCATCGCGCTCCGCTATGCAAAAGACCTTCCCACCGCGCCAGGCGATGGCGGACACGCCGCCGAGATTGCCCGTCAGGCCGAAATCAACACCAGGCTGATGAACAATGAAGGCACTGAGAACCCCTTCAAGCTGTGGCGCGAACTGGGCCAAACCATGACCGAGCACGCCACCGTCATCCGCTACAACAAGGGACTCCAGCAGGCCGACCAGAAGATTGTCGAGCTGATCGAGCGCTTCAGGAAGGTGAACCTCAGCGACAAGAGCCAATGGGCCAACACCAGCTTCGCTTTCGCCCGCCAGCTCAAAAACATGCTTGAACTTTCACGCGTGGTAGCGCAAGGCGCTATGCTGCGCGACGAATCGCGCGGCGCACATTACAAGCCCGATTTCCCGGAACGCAATGACGAGAAGTTTCTCAAAACCACCAAAGCCGCCTTCACGGGCGATACTTCGGGTCCGCGCTTTGAATACGAAGAAGTCGATACACAATGGATCAAACCACGCCCGCGCCGCTACGACGCAACCAAGTAGCAAAAGCCGTCGTGGTAATGACAACACGCGGCTGTAGGTCAGGATTGGTAGGTCACGGCTGGTAGGTAGGTCAGGGCTTCAGCCCTGACACAAAGGACCGAAGATAAGTTTGGGGCTTTAGCCCCTGAGGGAATGCCGCTTAGGCGCGAAGATCTTCCCACGAAAGGGATCATGGCAACTAAAACCGTAGCACTCGAAATCAAACGCCAGGCCAGCCCCGATGCCCCCGCTGTGTGGGAGAAGTTTGAATTGGAATGGCGCCAGGGTATGAACGTCATCTCCGCCATGATGGAGATCGCCGCCAACCCGGTCACCGCCGACGGCCGCGCCACCACGCCCATCACCTACGACTCCAACTGCCTCGAAGAGATCTGCGGCTCCTGCGCCATGCTCATCAATGGCAAAGCCCGCATGGCATGTTCCGCTCTGGTCGACAACTTCGAACAGCCCATCAAGGTCGAACCGCTTTCGAAGTTCCCTCTCGTGCGCGATCTTCAAGTTGACCGCTCGGTACTCTTCGAAAACCTCAAGGCCGTAAAGGCCTGGGTCCCAGTCGACGGCACCTACGATCTCGGCTCCGGCCCGCGCGTCTTCCCGCAGCAGCAGGAGGCGAACTACCCGCTCTCCAACTGCATCAGCTGCTGCTGCTGCATGGAAGTCTGCCCTCAATTCAACGATGCAACGGGCTTCGTCGGCGCAGCCACCATCGCCCAGGTCAAGCTCTTCAACAACCACCCGACGGGCAAGGTGTTCAAAGAAGATCGCCTACGCGCCCTGGCCGGCGACGGCGGCATTCAGGAGTGCGGCTTCGCACAAAATTGCGTGGAGGCCTGCCCCAAGCAGATCCCACTCACCGACGCCATCTCCGACATGAGCCGCGACGTGCTCATCCAGAAAGCCAAAGACTTCCTCCGCAGCTAGACTAACTCCTCATCAGAAATGTTCATCCATCCAAGTCTTGTCCGTCACGGCGGACGAGACTTGGGAATGTCAGCATCCCAATATTGCTGTCATCCTGAGCGAAGGTCGCCGCGGCGGCCGCAGTCGAAGGACCTGCTTTTCCGGGCTTTTCGCGCAAATCTGCGCAGCTATCGAACCGAAAAAAATCCAATCCTGCAACAGCGCCGGAAAACATCCCAGCACCACCACCCCCGCCGCGATCGCCAACAACACAGCCATCGTCAACGGATGCGCCTTGATGGGCGTTTCCTCGACCACCGGCATCACATAGACACGCTTCAACACCTGCAAATAGTAGTAAAGCGACACCGCACTCGCCGCCACCGCCGCAGCCACCAGAGCAAACGGCACCACGCCTTCCGACACGCTCAACACCGCGGCAAACAAGTTGAACTTGGCCCAGAACCCCACCAGCGGCGGAATGCCAGCCAGCGACAAAAACAGCACCAGCAGCACAGCCGACAGAAACGGGCTCCGCTTATGCAATCCCAGAAACGCGTCCAGCCGATCGCTCCCCGTCGCGCGTTCCACCACGCCGACCACGCCGAATGCCCCAATCGTAGTCAGGCCATAGGTAAGGATGTAGTAGAGAATCGTCTGCGCACTGCGCGGGCCATGCGTAAAGTACGCCAGCGCCAGCAGCATGTATCCCGCGTGCGCAATGGCGGAGTAGGCCAGCAGCCGCCGCACGCTGATCTGCGCCAGCGCTGCAAGGTTCCCAAGTACCATCGACGCGACCGACAGCAACATCAGGATCAACGACCACGGCACCTGGACACCAAGCACGTTGGAAAGATGTTCGGGCGAAACCTGAACGGCAAACCGCACCACCGGAACAGAGCTGTACACATGCAGCGCCGCCATGCTGATGCTGATCAGCAGCGCAAAGCTCGCCACCTTTGACACCGACGCGATAAACGCCGCCGCTGGAGCCGGAGCACCCTCATACGTATCCGGCGCCCACAGATGAAATGGCACCGCCGCAACCTTGAAGCCCAGCCCGGCCGCGATCATCACCATCGCAACATACAGCAGAGGCTCCGCCGCAATGGCGGTAGAACCATGCAGCTCCACCATGATGTCGTGCAGATTCGTCGAGCCGGTTATACCGTAAAGATAGCTGAATCCGAACAGCAGAAACGCCGCCGACATGCCGCCGAACAGGTAATACTTCAGCGCGCTCTCCGCGCTCTTGCCCGAGCGTTTTGCGAATGCCGTGAGGATGTAGAGCCCCAGGCTCAGCAGTTCCAGCCCCACAAAAATCACCAGTAGGTCCTGCGCCGCCGAAATCAGCAGTCCGCCCGCCGCAGCCATCAGCACCACGGCCACAAACTCGCCCACGTGCCCCGTAAAATCCGAATCGATCAGCAACAACAGTGTCAGCGCCGTCAGCACCAGGATTCCCGCCTGAGCAACCGCTGCGGTCCCGCCAAGACTCAGCAGAAGCTCGTCCCCAAAGCTCAAGCCCGCTCCGCCGGTTGTGAGAACAAACCACAGCGCCGCGCCGCATCCCGCCACGCCCAGCAGCGCAGCAGCGCCTGCACGCACGTTCAGCGCCGCCTTGCGCAACAACCCCAAATCGACCACCAGCACCAGCAGCGCCGCAATTTCAAGCGCGGTCTCCGGCAGCGTTACGCGGAAGAGATCTGCGTAGTTCATTGTCCCCCTCCCGCAAGCAGTGTCTTCACAGCCGGCTCAATCGCATCCAGCAGAATCTTCGGATAGAGCCCCACAACAACACTTGCTGCCGTCAGCAAACCGAATCCCGCAACCTCGGGCCACGTGATCGCCTCAAACTTAGGCCAGCCCGTGCTCGGATGCTCCTCGGGAGTGGGCAGCGCATCGCGAAAGAACGCCTTCTGCAGTGCGCGCCACGTATACGCCACGCCCACCACGATGCCCACGCCGGCAACCGCGGTCCACCATGGCCTCGCGGTCCATGCGCCAATCAGCACCTGCAATTCCGCGACAAACCCCGAGAACCCCGGCAGCCCCATCGATGCTATTCCGGCAATCACAAATGCAAACGCGGCAAACGGCATCCGCTTGCCCAGGTGCATTCGCTCCAGTTCGGCCAACTGCCGTGTATGCGTGCGCTCATACACGATGCGGCCGACAATCGCGAACAGCAGCCCCGCCAGCACGCCGTGCGAAAACATCTGCAACACCGCGCCTGTCACGCCGATCTGGTTCAGCGTCATCAATCCCAGCAGCACAAATCCCATGTGGCTCACGCTGGAGTAGCCAATCACAAATTTGAAGTCGGTCTGCACCAGCGCCACCAGCGCGCCATACACAATGCCCACCACTGCCAGCACCGCGAACACATCGCGCCACGATCCGATGCCCACGTAAGAGAATCCCCACGGGTCCATGCCATGCGGGAACAGCGCCATCGCCACACGAAGGCAGCCATAAGCGCCCAGCTTCATCACCACGCCTGCCAGCAGCATCGACGCGGCCGTGGGAGCAGCAACGTGGCCCGTAGGCGCCCATGTGTGAAAGGGCCACATGCCCGCCAGAATTCCAAACCCCACAAACGTCAGCGGAAACGCCCACATCTGAAAGTGCACAGGGAGATTCGCCGCGCCGAGCGCAACCAGCCCCGTCGAATGGCTGCCCGACGTCGCATACGCCGCCA
>WNGK01007874.1_pt1 | contig 11120 bp, 7 predicted proteins | sample 5400601 | NCBI WGS metagenome assembly WNGK01 (sample SAMN13153376, study PRJNA577476) | soil metagenome | isolation source: 60 cm soil or saprolite under Garry oak tree replicate 1 | place: USA:California | collected 2016-06-15
GCGGGATTGTCGACCAGGATCCGGCGGCGCGTCGCGTCGTCGTCCGCCCATTCGAGCAAGAGATCGAGCATGTCGGCGGTGTCGGGCGGCGGATCGCGGCCCGGGTGCGGCCAGTTGCTCGCCCAGACGCAGCGCTCTGGGTAGGCGAACACCAGCGCCTTGGCCAGGGCGCCGACGTCCGCGTAACGCGGAGGCCCCGTCTTGGAGGTTTCGTAAGGCGCGCTCAACTTCACCCAGGTGTTGCCCCCGGCGACCAGCCTGAGCAGCGCTTTGAAGCCCGGATGCTCCGTCGGTACGGGCTCGAGGAATTTACCGTTGTGATCGATGACCAGCGGAACGGGTAGTCGCCCAAGCGTTGCCGCATGGTGTGGCAGCTCGCGGCTGTCGAGCTGCAGCTGGATGTGCCAGCCGAAAGCGGCAATCCGTTCAGCCATCGGCTCGAGGGCATCCCACTTCAGCATCCCGCCGGGCAGCAAGTGAAAGCGCACGCCGCGCACGCCCAAGCGAGTCAGTCGCTCCAGCTCGACATCGGCGACGTCCGGCGGCAGCGTGGCGATGCCGCGCGCGGTGTCGCCGAGCCCGGCCAACGCCTCGAGTGTGCAGGTGTTGTCGAAGCCGTAGCCGTTGGGCTGCACGATGACGGCACGCGACAGGCCAAGTGCGCGCCGGACGGCCAGATAGTCGGCGAGCGGCGCGTGCGGCGGCTTGAACGTCGCCTGCGGCACGAGCGGAAACCGGTCCTCGTAGACGTGCATGTGACAGTCGCACGCACCGGGAGGAGCTCGAAGCTTGGGAGAACGCATGCTGTTCGAGTGCGGCGGCGGTCGGCAGGGCCGGTATGTTGTGCAGCGCGACCGCGGTGAAGTCGAAAAGGCGCAAGTATACTTCGCGTCAGACCACGCGCATCTTGGCACCGATCGTCGACAAACATCAAGGCAGCCGCATGACTTCTGATCTCAAGGGCAAGGCAGTCCTCATCACGGGTGCATCCACGGGAATCGGCGCTGCGGCGGCGCGCGCCTTCGCGCGCGAGGGCAGTCGGGTTGCCGTTCACTACAACTCCAGCCGTGATGCGGCAGAAAAGGTGGCCACCGACGTGCGCGCCCTCGGCGGGGAGGCATTTCTGGTCGGCGGCGACGTGACGGATGGCGCCGCCATCAAGCGGATCGTCGCCGAAACCCTGACCGCGTTCGGGCGAATCGATGTACTGATCAACAATGCCGGCGGCTTGGTCGCGCGAACCCGCATCGAGGACTACAGCGAAGAGTTCCTGCAAAAAGTCCTCGCCCTCAACGTCATCCACGTCGCGCTGTTCATGCGAGAAGTGATCCCCGTCATGCGCCGGCAAAAGAAAGGCAGCGTCGTCAACGTCAGCTCCATCGCCGCGCGTCACGGGGGTGGCGCCGGCGCGATCGTCTACGCTGGCGCCAAGGGGTTCATCTCGACCGCCACGCACGGCTGGGCCAAGGAGGTCGTCGGCGACGGAATCCGGGTCAATGCGGTATCGCCTGGGGTGATCACCACGCCGTTTCACGAGCGGTACTCGACGCCGGAACAGCTCAAGGCGATGCAGGCGACGATTCCGATGAACCGGCTCGGTACCGCGGACGAGTGCGCGGGAACGTTCGTGTATCTGGCGTCCGACGAGCTGTCGGGCTATGTGACCGGTCAGGTGATCGAAGTCAACGGCGGCCAGTACATGCCATAGTGACTTATTTGCGGATTAGCGCCGTCAGCTCGGCGAGCGAGCCGATGATCGCGTCCGGCTTCGGACCGTGCCGCTCGAGCGGCGCGCCGGCGCGGCTTACCCAGACTGCCGTGAGCCCGAAGGCCTTGGCGCCGACCGCATCCCAGCCGTTGGACGAGACAAAGCCGATGCGTGCCGGTGGCAACTTCAGATAATCGACGGCGAGCTGATAAACGCGTGGGCTCGGCTTGTAGATGCCCGCGGCGTCGACCGACAGGATGGCGTCGAGGTACGGCGCGAGTCCCGTGGAAGCGGCGAGCAACTCGAGCATCTCGCGCGTGCCGTTGGACAGGACCAGCCGCGGCATCGGTGCCAGCTCGACCAGTGCGGACGCGACGTCGGGATACGGCGACAGATCGAGATACGCATCGAGCAGGCGATGCCGCGCCGCAGTCGTCAGCGGCATGTGCAGCGCCTCGGCCGCGTAATCCAGCGCGTGCGCGGTGATCGCGGCGAAATCCTCGCGCCGCTGCGCGGAGCTCAGCATCAGGCTTTGCAGCCACGTATACTCGAGCTGCTTGCTGCGCCAAAGTTGCGCCAGCGCCGCACCCTGGCCGGAGAACAGGCGCTCCACCAGCGTCGCGACCGATTGCACGTCGAACAACGTCCCGTACGCGTCGAACACCAGCGCGTCGACCGAGATGGTCGAAGAGGAATTGGCAATCATCAGGGCGCCTCCAAGCGAATTCTTCCGTTATCGTATGCAAAAATTGCGCGGATCGCGCACAGCGACGCGAACGCAGCCAAAAAAATAGGGGTTACACTTGCGTGCAACCCCTTGGTTCCATGGTGGGCGATACTGGCTTCGAACCAGTGACCCCTGCCGTGTGAAGGCAATGCTCTACCACTGAGCTAACCGCCCGCGCGAACCCAGACAGGAGCGGGTATTTAAGCACAGCGCGAAAACGAGGGTCAAACCGGCGTCGAAAATTGTCCAGCCTCGTCCTGGACAAAAACGGCACCACAACGGTGCAATCTTGCGCGTTGGACCGCCTCGCGCGGCATCCCTGCGATACGAAGATTTCGATAAGTTAATACGTTCAAAAGCAAAAATTTCCTTGGCTCAAGTCTTGCTAAAACCCCTAGGATTGTTGGATCAACCACCCGTGTCCCGGCTCATTTATGATGAAATGTGCGACGCCGACGGCTCGGTCCGGCCTCACTATCGGGCTTTTTCGGACTGGGTGAAGCGGACTGGGGACGACCAGCTCGCCCAGAAACGGGAAGAAGCCGAGCGCGCCTTTCACCGCATCGGTATCACCTTCGCGGTTTACGGCGAGACCTCCGGGACCGAGCGTCTGATCCCGTTCGACATCGTGCCGCGCATCATTCCCGCGGCGGAATGGCGCACGCTGGAACGGGGACTCAAGCAACGTGTGCAGGCGCTGAACCTCTTTCTGCACGACATCTATCATGAGCAAAGCATCCTGAAAGCCGGCGTGGTCCCGGCAGAGCGCGTGCTCGCCAACTCTCAGTACCGGCGGGAGATGCAAGGCATCGACGTTCCCGGAGGCATCTATGCCCACGTCGCCGGCGTCGACCTCGTGCGCGCCGGCGAGGGCGCGTACTACGTGCTCGAGGACAACCTGCGCGTGCCCTCGGGCGTGTCGTACATGCTCGAGAACCGGCGGATGATGATGCGGTTGTTTCCGGAGCTCTTCGCCGGCCAGTCGATCAAGCCGGTCGAGCACTATCCCGATCTGCTGCTGGAGAACCTGCGCGGCGTCGCGCCGGCCGGCGAGGAGCGCCCGGAGGTCGCCGTGCTCACCCCCGGCGCCTACAACTCGGCGTACTTCGAGCATGCGTTTCTCGCCCAGCAGATGGGTGTCGAGCTGGTCGAGGGGCAGGATCTGTTCGTGCAGAACGATATCCTGTACATGCGCACCACGCGAGGCTTGAAGCGCATTCACGTCCTGTATCGAAGGGTCGACGACGATTTTCTCGATCCCAGGGCGTTCCGATCCGACTCGATGCTGGGAGTCCCTGGCCTGTTCGCGGCGTATCGGGCCGGACGCGTCACGCTGGCCAACGCGATCGGCACCGGAGTCGCCGACGACAAGTCGATCTATCCGTTCGTCCCCGAAATGATCCGCTTCTACCTGACCGAGGAACCGATCCTGAACAACGTGCCGACCTGGCAGCTCTCGCGAGAGGACGACCTTCGCTATTGCCTCGACCATCTCGCCGAGCTCGTCGTCAAGGAAGTCCACGGCGCGGGTGGCTACGGCATGCTGGTCGGACCTGCGGCGAGCCTGGCCGAGCGCGAGGCATTCCGAGGCCGGATCGTCGCGCAGCCCGAGAAATACATCGCCCAGCCCACACTCTCGCTGTCGACCTGCCCGACCTTCACGGATGTGGGTCTCGCGCCGCGGCATATCGATCTGCGCCCGTACGTGCTGTCGGGCAAGACCGTGAGCCTGGTCCCCGGTGGGCTCACCCGCGTCGCGCTTCGCGAAGGATCGCTGGTGGTGAACTCCTCCCAAGGCGGCGGCACCAAGGACACCTGGGTGATGACATGAGGGTCGAGCGTCCAGCGTCCCGCGTCCAGCGTACCGGCAACGGAGCAGACGTCTTGCGCTCGACGCTCAACGCTCGCCGCTAGACCCTTCACATGCTTTGCCGCACCGCCAACGAGCTCTACTGGATGGCGCGCCACATCGAGCGCGCCGAGAACACGGCACGCCTGCTGGACGTTACCTATCGGATGTCCTTGTTGCCGTACGAGGCGATCGAGCCGGGACTGGCGTGGGCCGAGCCGTGGGCGGTGCCGCTCATCACCTCGGGGCTTGCGACCGCGTTCTACGAGCGGTTTCATGAGCTCTCGGCCGAGGGCGTGCTCCGCTACATGATCCTCGACTCGAGCAATCCGTCGTCGATCTACTGCTGTCTGCGCGCCGCGCGCGAGTCGGCGCGCTCGGTGCGCGGCGCGATCACTTCCGAGATGTACGAGGACCTGAACTCGGCCTGGCTGGAAATGCGCGGCTACGACTACAACCGCATCCAGGCGACCGGCGTATCGGAATTCCTCGACTGGGTGAAGATGCGCTCGCACCTCTTCCGGGGCGTCACCTTCGGCACCATGCTGCGCGACGAGGCGTATCATTTCATCCGGCTCGGCACGCACATCGAGCGTGCCGACAACACCGCCCGGATCCTGGACGTCAAGTACCACACGCTGCTGCCATCGGCGGCCGACGTGGGCGGTGCGGTCGACTATTACCAGTGGAGTGCGCTGCTGCGCTCGGTGTCGGGCTTCGAGTCGTACCGCAAGATCTATAGCGACGTGATCACCCCGAGGCGGGTGGCGGAGCTCCTCATCCTGCGCGAGGACATGCCGCGGTCGCTGCACTCCTGCATGAACTTCATCCACGAAACCCTCGAAACGCTGTGCGACGACAACACGCGCGAAGTCGAGCGCGCCTCGGGCGAGCTGCACGCGCGCCTGCACTACGCCAGGACCGACGACATCATCAAGTTCGGGCTGCACGAGTATCTGATGGAATTTGTCGACCGGATCTCGGCGCTGGGCGCGGAGATCAACCGTGCCTTCCTTGCGCCGACCTACTGACATGGGCGATCCGGTAAAATCGCCCGATCGCATGCGCCGCCGTTTCCCCTCATGACCTATTGCGTAGCCATGTCCCTCGACGCGGGAATGATCTTTGCGTCGGATTCGCGCACCAACGCCGGCGTCGATCAGATCGCGCGCTTCTCCAAGATGCGGGTGTTCGCGCGCGAGGGTCACCGGGTGATCGTGACCCTTTCCTCGGGGAACCTGTCGATCACGCAGAATGCGCTGAGCCTCCTCGAGCAGCGTGCGCGCGGCGGCGACGGCGGGCCGCACCTGTGGAATGCGAGCTCGATGTTCGACGTCGCCCGGCTCATCGGAGATGTGCTGCGCGAAGTGAAGACCCGCGACGGCCCCTACCTGCAGCAGAACAACATCGATTCGCACGCGAATTTCATCGTCGGTGGCCAGGTGCGGGGTGAGCCGCCGCGGCTGTTCGAGGTCTACAGCGAGGGCAATTTCATCGAAGCGACGCCGGATACCTGCTACTTTCAGATCGGCGAGAGCAAGTACGGGAAGCCCGTGATCGATCGCGTAGTTACGCGCTCGACGGGGCTGCTCGAGGCAACCAAGTGCACGATCGTGTCGTTCGATTCGACCATGCGCTCGAATATTTCAGTCGGGCTGCCCATCGACCTGGTCATCTACCAGACCGACGCGCTGGCGATCAAGCTGCAGCGGCGCATCGACGAATCCGATCCGTATTTCCAGATGATTCACAACCAATGGGGCGAAGGACTGCGCCGGGTGTTCGCGCAGCTTCCGAACCCCGATTGGTAACCCGAGTGGCTATCCGCGTCGCGCTCCAGCATCGAACCACCTACCAGTTCGACCGGCTCGTCAACGTGGGTCCGCACGAGATCCGGCTGCGGCCCGCGCCGCACTGCCGCACCCCGATCGTCGGCTATTCGCTCAACGTGGAGCCCGCCGGGCACTTCCTGAACTGGCAGCAGGATCCGTACGGCAACTGGGTCGCGAGGCTGGTCTTCCCCGAGCGGACCGACAAGCTGGAAGTGCTGGTCGACCTGGTCGCCGACATGACGGTGATCAACCCGTTCGATTTCTTCGTCGAGCCATCGGCGGAGAGCTATCCCTTCCGCTATGCATCGACGCTGGCCAAGGAGCTGATTCCGTTTCTCGAAACCGAGCCCGCGGGGCCGCGCCTGGCCGCCTGGCTTGCCGCGTTCCGGGCCACCATCAAGGAAGGCGAGAACACCACCATCATGCTGGTGCGGGCGAACCAGCAGCTGCAGAAGGAGATTCGCTACCTGGTCCGGATGCAGCCCGGCGTGCAGTCGCCCGACGAGACGCTTGCGCAGGCGTGCGGGTCGTGCCGCGATTCCGGTTGGCTGCTGGTGCAGATACTGCGTCATCTCGGCATCGCCGCGCGCTTCGCGTCGGGCTATCTGATCCAGCTCGCTGCGGATCAGAAGCCCATCGAAGGCCCGGCCGGGCCCGAGAAAGATTTCACCGATCTCCATGCCTGGGCCGAGGCGTATCTGCCGGGTGCGGGCTGGATCGGGTTCGATCCGACCTCCGGGCTGCTCGCCGGCGAAGGCCACATACCGCTCGCGTGTACCGCCGATCCTGGCAACGCCGCACCGGTGATCGGCTTCACCGACGTGTGCGAGGTCGATTTCCGGGTAGCGATGCACCTATCGCGCGTGCACGAGGATCCGCGGGTCACTCGGCCCTACAGCGACGCGCAATGGGCGGCGATCGATGCGCTGGGCGAGCGCGTCGATCTCGACCTCGCCGCGCACGACGTGCGCTTGACGCAAGGTGGCGAGCCCACGTTCGTGTCGGTCGACGACATGGAAGGGGCCGAATGGAACATCGCCGCGCTCGGGCCCACCAAGCGCGTGCTCGCCGAAGCGCTGCTCAAAAAGCTCAAGGCGCACTTCGCGGCCGGAGCGTTGCTGCATCACGGGCAGGGGAAGTGGTATCCGGGCGAGCCGTTGCCGCGGTGGGCGATTGGGATCCATTGGCGCGGAGACGGCGAGCCGCTGTGGCAGGACGAGACGCTGCTCGCCGATACGCAGGCGCGCGGCGATTCCAAGCTCGAATCGGCGCGCCGCCTGGCGTTGCGATTGGCGCAGAGGCTGGGTCTGCCCGAGACGATGATCATCACCGCGTACGAAGACGTGCCGCGGCTGCTCAAGGAGGAAGCCGCGCTACCGATCAACGCCGATCCGCTGAAAGCGAATCTCGCGGATCCCGACGAGCGCGCCCGGCTCGCCCGCTTGCTGCTTGCGGGTCTGGATCAGCCCTGTGGCTACGTGCTGCCGCTCAAAGCCGGCGGCGATCACCACGGCAACGGCGGGCCGCTCGTCTGGGAATCGAGTCCGTGGCCGCTGCGCCGCGAGCGCCTCTACGCCTTGCCCGGAGATTCGCCGCTCGGCCTGCGCCTGCCGCTCGCATCGCTGCCCGATGTTGTGGCCAACGAGGTCGAGCATGATTCGCCGATCGATCCGTTCGCACCGAGGGGAGCGCTGCCGCGGCGCGACGAGCTGCGCGGCGAACGCACGGGCCGGGTGCACGGGTCCAAGCCGCGCGAGGTGGTGAAGACCGCGCTCACCGTGCAGGTCCGCAACGGGCATGTGCACGTCTTCATGCCGCCGTTGACACGACTCGAGGACTACACCGCGTTGCTGGTGGCGATCGAAGAGAGCGCGCGCACCGTGCGCACGCCGATCGTGATCGAAGGGTACACGCCGCCGCGCGATCCTCGGCTGAAGGTGCTCAACGTCACGCCCGACCCCGGCGTGATCGAGGTCAACATCCATCCCGCGTCGTCGTGGCGCGAGTTGATGGTTACGACCGAGACCCTCTACGCCGAGGCGCGCAAGACGCGGCTCGGCACCGAGAAGTTCATGCTCGACGGCCGGCACACGGGCACCGGCGGCGGCAACCACGTGACGTTGGGTGGCGCCACGCCCGCCGACAGCCCGCTGCTGCGGCGCCCCGACCTGTTGCAAAGCCTCATTACTTATTGGCAGAACCACCCCTCGCTGTCGTACCTCTTCTCCAGTCTGTTCATCGGCCCGACCAGCCAGGCGCCGCGCGTCGACGAAGCGCGCGACGATCGGCTCTACGAGCTCGAGATCGCCTTCCAGCAGTTGGAACGCAAGCACCGCGCGGGCGAGGATACGGCTCAGCCATGGCTCATCGACCGCCTGCTGCGGAACCTCCTCACCGATCTCACCGGCAACACGCATCGCGCCGAGTTCTCGATCGACAAGCTCTATTCGCCGGAAGGTCCGACCGGGCGGCTGGGGCTGCTCGAATTCCGCGCGTTCGAGATGCCGCCGCATGCGCGGATGAGCGCGGTGCAGATGCTTCTGCTGCGCGCGCTGGTCGCGCGCTTCTGGCAGACGCCGTACCGGGGCCGGCTGGTCCGCTGGGGCACGGCACTGCATGACCGCTGGCTGCTGCCGTACTTCGTCGCGGCGGATATGCGTGACGTCGTGGCCGACTTGAACGCGTTCGGCTACGCCTTCGACGCGGCGTGGTTCGATCCGTTCGTAGAGTTCCGCTTCCCGCGCTTCGGCACCGTGAGCTACGATGGCGTGTCGATCGAATTGCGCCAGGCGATCGAGCCCTGGCACGTCCTCGGCGAGGAGATCAGCGCCGGCGGAACCGCGCGCTACGTCGATTCATCGGTCGAGCGGCTCCAAGTCAAGGTCAGCGGCGTCACGCCGGGACGGCACGCGGTGACATGCAACCAGCGGGCGCTCCCCCTGACGCAGACCGGTGTCCCGGGGGAATTCGTCGCGGGCGTGCGCTTTCGGGCCTGGAATCCGCCGTCCGCGCTGCATCCGACGATCGGTCCGCAAGCACCGCTCACCTTCGACCTCGTCGATACCTGGGCGGGAAGGGCGCTCGGGGGCTGCACCTATCATGTCGCGCATCCGGGTGGGCGTCACTACGACGCCTTTCCCGTCAACGCCAACGAAGCCGAAGCGCGCCGGGTCGCGCGCTTCTGGACCCACGGCCACACCCCCGGTCCGATGCTCATGCGCGTCGAGCCGCTGAACCCTGCCTCACCGACCACGCTCGATCTGCGCTGGCAGCCGACCCCATCGGGCGTTGCTCGTCCCGCCAAAGCCGAATCCACCGCTAGTCCGGCCGAAGACTGATCCGGCGTGTTTGACGCGTCCGGACCTTGGGCGCGCTCCGGTACAATTCCCGTTCCCCCTTCGCGCTCAAGCGTCTTTTGTGTCGACCGTACGTACCCGTTTCGCCCCCAGTCCGACCGGTTATCTGCATCTCGGTGGCGCGCGCACTGCCCTTTTCGCGTGGGCGTTCGCCCGGCACCATGGTGGGCAGTTCATCCTGCGCATCGAGGATACCGATGTCCAGCGCTCCACCAAGGAGGCGATCCAGGCGATCCTCGATGCGATGGCATGGCTGGGCCTCGATTACGACGAGGGTCCGTACTACCAGATGCAACGGCTCGATCGCTACCAGGCGGTCCTCGACCAGATGCTCGCGCGCGATCTCGCCTACCGCTGCTACACGACGCCGCAGGAACTGGAGCGGCTCCGCGCCGAGCAGATGGCGCGCGGCGAGAAGCCGCGCTACGACGGCCGCTGGCGCCCGGAAAATCTGAAGCCGGGACAGACGCCGCCGCCGGGCGTGGCACCGGTCTTCCGCTTCAAGAATCCATCGCACGGAACTGTGGCTTGGGAAGACCAGGTGAAAGGCCGCATCGAAATCGCCAACGCCGAGCTCGACGACCTGGTGATGGTCCGCAGCGACGGCATACCGACCTACAACTTCGGCGTCATCGTCGACGATCTCGACATGGCCATCAGCCACGTGATTCGCGGCGACGATCACGTCAACAACACGCCGCGGCAGATCAACATGATCCGTGCGCTGGGCGCCGAGCCTCCCGTGTACGGACATCTGCCGACGGTTCTGGGCGCCGATGGAACCAAGCTGTCCAAGCGCCACGGTGCGGTCAGTGTCATGGACTACGAAAAGGACGGCTTCCTGCCCGACGCGATGATCAACGCGCTCGCGCGCGTGGGCTGGGCGCACGGCGACGACGAAATCTTCAGCCGCGTGCAACTTGTCGAATGGTTCGATATTGCGCACGTGCATCCATCGCCGGCGCGCTTTGACGTCGAGAAGCTGGACTGGGTCAATCACGAGCACATGAAGCGGCTCTCGGACGAAGCCCTGGGCGAACGCCTGCGCCCTTTCCTGGAACGCGCCGGCCTCGAGGTTTCAAGTGGCCCACCGCCGGCGAGCGTCGCGGCGCTGCTGCGCGACCGCGCTACGACGCTCGTGAAGATGGCCCGGGAGGCCGAATACTTCTACGGGGAAACGCCGGGGATGATGGAAGTCCAGGCGAAATTCGCCGCGACGGTCGATCCCGCCATCCGTCCCGCGCTTGCGGAGCTGAACGCGACCTTGCAAACGATAGACTGGACCCGCGAAGCGATCGGTGCCGCGATCAAGTCGACCGCTCTAAAGCACCAGCTCAAGCCTCCACAGGTGATGATGGCGGTGCGCACGCTGGTAACAGGCACCCCGCAGACACCCGCGATCGACGCAGTGCTCGCGCTCGTGGGTCGCGAGCGAGCGATCGCACGGCTCGCAAGCGGCCTCACGGGCGCCGGTTCGCAGTGACTTTCGATTTGTGCACCTGGACCGGTTCATGTAGACTTGGAATTTCCTGAACTTGTCGCCCATGACCAAGTTCGTGTTCGTGACGGGTGGCGTCGTTTCCTCGCTGGGGAAGGGCATCGCCGCCTCGTCTCTCGCCGCAATTCTCGCTTCGCGCGGTATCCGAGT
>WNGK01007880.1_pt1 | contig 11117 bp, 7 predicted proteins | sample 5400601 | NCBI WGS metagenome assembly WNGK01 (sample SAMN13153376, study PRJNA577476) | soil metagenome | isolation source: 60 cm soil or saprolite under Garry oak tree replicate 1 | place: USA:California | collected 2016-06-15
GTCTTTCGACAGGCGGCAGATGCCGAACTGGCCGACGCGCAGCCCCTACGCGAGAATGCATTCAAGGTTCCGCTCGCACGCAACACTCTCGTTCGCACGCTGCTTGACCTGACACAGGAGGAGAGGCGATGATAAGCTCCACACAACAACGGGTCGTGGGTAAGCCCCTGGACCGTATCGACGGCCCAAAGAAAGTCACCGGCACCGCGACCTACGCTTTTGAGCACGCGGTCGACGAGGTGACGTATGCCTTCCCGGTCCAGAGCACTATCGCGAAAGGCCGAATCGTTTCGTTTGATACCAGCGCCGTGCTGGCTACCCCTGGTGTTATTACCGTACTCACGCACGAGAACGCACCGCGTCTCAAGGTACAGGAGGGCGAACTGGCGGTCTTGCAATCCGATGTGGCTGCGTACCGTGGTCAGTTTGTGGCCCTGGTGGTCGCTGAAACGCTGGAAGTTGCGCGCCAGGGAGCAGATGCTGTCATGGTGCGCTACGAGGAGTACCCTCATAGTGTCGTGCTTCGCCCCGACAGCAGCGAGCTTTACAAGCCCGATCATGTTAATCCCAACTACGAGACCGATACGACCAGCGGCGATGTCGAGGCCGCGCTGGCATCTGCTGCTGTCTCAATCGATCATACCTATACCACGCCAGCAGAACACAACAATCCGCTCGAACCGCACGCGACGATCGCCAGGTGGACCAGCGATGGCGTCACCCTGTATGACTCGAACCAGGGAGCACACCGCATCCAGGAAGATGTTGCCCGGGTGTTCGGACTGGAGCCTGAGCGCGTGCGCGTCATTTCGCCCTACGTCGGTGGTGCATTCGGCTCGAAGGGTACCACCCATCCGCACGTCATTCTCACAGTGATGGCCGCGCAGCTGGTTGGTCGACCGGTAAAGTTCGCGCTCGCACGGCAGCACATGTTCGCGGTGGCTGGCTATCGCACGCCGACGATCCAGCGTATCCGCCTGGGCGCAGACAATGATGGTCGGCTGATCGCGATCGCACATGATGTCGTTGAGCAGACCTCGACCCTTCAGGAATTCGCCGAGCAGACCGCCCTCCCCACACGTATGATGTACGCGACACCAAACCGCTCTACTACGCACCGACTTGCACGGCTCGATGTGCCGACGCCCGCGTGGATGCGTGCGCCGGGCGAGTGTCCCGGCATGTACGCGCTGGAATCGGCGATGGACGAGCTGGCCATCGCGTGCGGGCTGGATCCCATCGAGCTACGTATTCGGAACGAACCCCAGGTCGACCCCGAGACCGGGCATCCCTTCAGCAGCCGCGGACTCGTTGCGTGCCTGCGGGAAGGGGCGCGGCGCTTCGGCTGGCAGTCGCGCAATCCGCAGCCCGGTAACCATGCCGACGGTCGCTGGCTCATCGGAAGCGGGGTTGCCGCCTCAACATATCCCACGCGTCGCAGACCATCGACCGCGATCGTCCGTGTTGATCGTGAGGGACATTACGGCGTTCTCATCGACGCTGCAGATATTGGGACCGGGGCGTGGACAGTCCTCACGCAGATCGCCGCGGATGCGCTCGACGTTCCACTGGAGCGCGTGCATCTCGCAATTGGCGACACCCGGCTGCCACGAGCACAGATCGCCGGTGGCTCGATGGGAACCGCCTCGTGGGGAACGGCCATCGTCGAAGCCGCCCACAAGCTCCGAGAGCGTTTGCAAGAAGTACACGACGTCATTCCTGCCGGGGGACTTGAAGTAACCGGCGAGGCCGGAGAGAATCCCGAGGCGCAGCGGTTTGCGATGCACGCTTTTGGCGCACAGTTTGCCGAGGTGCGCGTGAACCGCGATACCGGCGAGGTGCGCGTTCCGCGAATGCTGGGCGTCTTCGCTGCCGGCCGCATCATGAACGCAAAGCTGGCCCGTTCACAGTTGCTCGGTGGCATGACCATGGGGTTGTCCATGGCGCTCCACGAGGAGAGCGTGCTGGACCCGCGCTTCGGCGACTACGTGAACCATGACTTCGCTGAGTACCACATTGCGACAAACGCCGACGTGGGGACGATCGATGTGTCATGGATCGATGAAGACGATCCGTACGTCAACCCGATGGGCGCGAAAGGCATCGGCGAGATTGGGATTGTCGGAACTGCCGCCGCTATTGCCAATGCCGTTTATCACGCGACCGGCATTCGCGTGCGCGATTTGCCGATCACGCTCGATAAGCTCCTGTCCTAATGTGATCGCTCTCCCCTCCGTTCTACATTGCGCCTGAATAGGTGGCAATGCAGAACGGAGGGGTAAAGGTTTCATCGTTATGGAATAGAAATGCGCAATCGCTTGTTTTCAATAAGTGAAAGGGGTAGCCACCCCACATACCACGATTGTTCTCAAACACTTTTCCCACCTATCCATCCCCGGTATATTTTTAGGGGTTTACGGTGGGCCTTTCCTCACACTTCACAAGATTTCGCACATCAGAAAGGATCGAGGCGCAGCCAAAAAATGTGCTGCGCTCTTGACACTATGACAAACAAAGCATTCACAATGAACAACTTTCCAGATACTGAGATCGACATCGCTCCTATCGAGGGCCCTCACGCCATCGTTGCTGACCAGCAAGTTGCCACCTCGCCGACGCTACCGGCCCTCAACGACCAACAGGGAAGCCTCTCTGGAAGCGGTGTGCTCGATATTACCGACGGCGGATTTGGCTTTCTCAGAGGGGAGCGGTTCCTGTCAGGTCGTGGAGACCTGTACGTCTCGGCCTCACAGATACGTCGTTTCGCGCTGCGCCAGGGTGACATGGTAGCAGGTCAGATTCGTCCTCCCAAGGATCGCGATCAATACGCCGGTCTACTGCGCGTTGAGAGCGTGAACGGACTTGACCCCGACGTTGCCAGGCGCCGCCCGCACTTCGACAGCCTGACCCCGGTATTCCCTCACGAGCTCTACAATCTGGAGACCAACTCAAACAATCTCTCAGGCCGCCTCATCAACCTGGTGTCGCCCATTGGACGGGGACAGCGAGGCCTGATCGTCGCTCCACCCAAGGCAGGCAAGACCGTGCTGCTCAAATCCATTGCCAACGCCATCACCCAGAACTATGACGACGTCTACCTGCTGATCGCCTTGATTGGAGAGCGGCCGGAGGAGGTCACCGATCTACAGCGCTCTGTACAGGCCGAGGTCGTCAGTTCCACCTTTGACGAACCCACCGAGGCCCACACTCATCTCGCCGAGATGGTGCTGGAGCGGGCCAAACGTCTGGTAGAGGAGGGACGAGACGTGGTAGTGCTCCTCGATAGCCTGACTCGTTTGAGCAGAGCCTACAACCTGGCCGTGGAACCCAGCGGGCGCAGTCTCTCAGGTGGACTTGACCCGGCAGCCCTGGTGCTGCCCAAGCGCTTCTTCGGAGCGGCACGTAAGCTCGAAGAGGGCGGCAGCCTGACCATTATCGCCACCGCGCTGGTGGACACCGGCAGCCGCATGGACGACGTGATCTACGAGGAGTTCAAGGGAACCGGCAATATGGAACTGGTGCTCAACCGCAAGCTGGCCGAGCGGCGCATCTTCCCGGCTATCGATGTCGCGCTTTCAGGCACTCGCCGCGAGGAATTGCTCTACGACGAAAAGACCTATCGCGCGGTCGTCAGGATGCGTCGCATGCTCTCGAACTTGAGCGAGCAACGAGGGCTGGAAGCCATGGAGGCGGTGCTCCAGCAGATGTCCAAAACTTCCGACAACGCCGAATTCCTGGCAAATCTCAATCGCAGTCTGGCATAAATGATGGCTTTGAAAAGCCTCTCGCCCGCCATCTGCAGGCCATAAAAAAGAAAAGCGAGGATAGGACAATGCTGTTGTCCTATCCTCGCTTTCTTCGTATTTCTGTATTCACCTGGTCAAGGAGACCAACATCCTTCACGTCACCAGACGCGGTGGGACACGCCGGGGCGCAGTGTCCCGAAATCTGAAACGAGGAACACGTATGTGTAGTCGTGAGAAACGACCTTGAAGTGGTACCAATGATGGTGCATAATGCAGGAAGAAGGAGAAGAATATCAGAACAGAGCCGTGATAGTTGCTACCTGGCACATCTATTGCTTATCCCGGATGCATCACATACAATATCTTCAACACGATGACTTGACACTGCAAAGGGCAGGGTGCATCCGATAAGAACTCTGAGAAAGGACGCGCGTGCGATGGACGATCAAGTTTTACAGAAGGTAAAGGAATGTGCCGTCGACTATCTTGACGTGACGATGGATGATATCGTCTCTGTTTCTGAAATTTTTCATGACGACACGACCCAGGGCTTTGCTGTCAGAATACAAGGTAGAGAAGTCCCTACCCCCCAACGATGCATTGTGGTGGTGAAAGACGGTCAAGCAAGCATTGTGGACGAACCAGATGCGCCTCTCGCATTCCAACCGTGATAGCAGCAACAAGCTGCTGCGGTGGAGAACCATTCTAGGAAGACATTGCGGCCTCGATTGCAGCGAGGAGCGTCTCCAGTTCATAAGAATCATCGTGGCGTAGCCCATTGATGAAGAATGTCGGTGTGCCGTTCACTCCACTTCGTACACCGCTCATGAAATCCTCGTGCACGCGATTGGTATGCACGTGCTCAGTCATCTCGCGCACGAACATCTCCTTATCAAGATGGAGTGCGGCAGCATATTGGACTAAATGCGCATCGTCGAGCGCCTGTTGATGCTCAAAGAGGTAGTCGTGCATCTGCCAGAACTTCTCTTGGACGGCGGCAGCTTCCGCGGCCTCCGCGGCATGCTCAGCATGCGGGTGGCTCTGGGTCAGGGGAAAGTTCCGAAAGACAAAGCGCAACCGATCCCCCAAACGTCGCTGAATCTCCTTGACGATGGGATAGGCCTGTCCACAATAAGGACACTCATAATCACCGTATTCCACCAGTGTCACCGGGGCGTTTTCTGGTCCCCGCCGATGATCTCGCTGACCGACTGGCAGCGTGAGCGAGGCCGTTCCTGATTCTTGCGTCATTAAGAGGTCTCCTTCGTCTTCAACGCTTCAAGGGCAGTCAGTATCCCATCCGCACCAGGGTTGATCCCTACAGGAGAGACATAGCTCCAGCGAATCATCCCCTGGGCATCAAGCACAAACAAGGCTCGTTCACTCGTCCCATCGTGTCGACGATACACCCCATACATTTTGGCGACTGCCCCCTTGGGCTCGAAGTCTGCGAGCAAGGGAAAGTGCAACTTCCTGTCCTGGGCAAAAGCTGCGTGACACCAGACACCATCAACTGAGATACCGATCAACTCTGCATTGAAGCGGCGAAACTCCGGCAGGACCTCGTTATACAGGGCCATCTGGTCACCGCATACTGGACTCCAATCGGCAGGATAGAAGGCGAGAATAACGGGTTGACCGCGAAATTCGCTCAAAGAAACCGATTGATCAGGCGTACTCTGTAAGGTAAAGTCGGGCGCTTGAGTACCAGGTTGTAGCGCTGAAGATGGTTCATCTTTAGCAAGCTGGTTCTCTCTCCGATCTTTGTCAAGGCTCAAAACGTTTTCTTCCTCTCTAGATTGTGCGTACTTGCATGCGTCTATACATGAATGAGAACATTCACACCACCGGCCGATATTCCTGTGACTTCATGCCTTAATGCCTGTGATGATGAATGGCAGGCGATGCTTCGACCTAATTGATCTGAACATTATCGAGATAGGCGTAGGCCGGATTACTTGATCCATCCTGGTGAAGGTTGAAGAGGATCTGGACGGTATTTCCTTGATACTTGTCGAAATATGGCAGGTTCAACGTTTTCCAACCACCGGTGTCAACATACGCGCTGAATAGCCGGTAGACCCTGTCTCCGGCGGTATCTTGCATCCATATCTCGAAATAGTTCGTGCTATCTGCGTTTGGGTTCGAAAACCAGTAGGTCAGGGTCAAGCTTTTTGCTTTAGCTGACACACTGATCGTTTCAAGTAACGACGAATCCGCTGGTGTTCCCGATGGCGGTGTTGCCCCCAATTGCGCGGCATACGTTCCGTTAGGAACAATAGATGATTCAACTGTGGGGGCTACTGCTCCTCCTGCCGTCCACCCTGTCAGATCACCTGTCGCAAAATTACCATTCACGATGGTTGGTCCTTCCGAGGAGGATAGCGTTGTCGGTGGGGGAGTCGTTATAAACGCGAGTGTGAGAGGTGGTAGTCCCAGGGATACCCCATTCTTATCTGCGGCGGTCAGTGTCACCGTTCCAGCCTGCTGTGAACGGACCTCGAAAATGGCCTGCCCATTGTTATCGGTCTGTCCGCGCAGACCCTCGTATTGATACATACGTTGGATCTGTACATTGGCTCCCGCGTTGGGGATAAGCTGCACAAACTGATAGGGGATTTTCGTGCCCGACGAGGTCCTGAGACTCAGTGTGGCGTTGGCAAAGGTAGCGCCATTGGCCGGAATGCTGGTGTAGTCTGCTGCCAGTGAAGAACCGACCAGGTTCGCAGGAGCTCCCTGAGACTTCCATCCATAGGCGATCTGCACTGTTCCAGGTGGATAGGAATTGGCTCCATTACTCTGGTCGCTGTAAGCGATCGTTGTTGTGCCCGAGTGTAGGGGAGGTATCGACTCCCAGGCCTGCTCGAACTGACTGTCGAGGTTGAAGCTATTGAGTCCTGCTCCGTTAGGCGCTGAGTTGGCCGTCCATTGGAACATCACATAATACTGGTATTCTTCCGGCAAAATGTGATTATTCAGATAGGTGCTCAAGTCAAGCGTGGGGTTGTCGTAGCCCAACTTTGTCTGGGTATAGACGGGGTTGCCCCAATTGGCACGATCGAGTGAGAAGTAGATACTCAAGCTATCGTTGCTAGTTGCCAGGTATGTCTGGGCGCTGAGTACACTATCAACTAAGACATAAGGACTCTGGAATTGATAGACCAGCGATGTCGTTGTGCCGGGTGTCTGAGAATGGATATTGGGCTGCTGCCCGTCCTGGCTAAAACTACTCACATTTGTCTGATTAAAAACCCCATTCTGGTAGCTGGATTGCGATAGATCGGGTGCATAGACAATATCTCCATTCGTAGACACTGGCGGGGCAGCGTAGGAGGTGTTGTTGTGATACTTGCTGATTTTGTTCCAGTACTCCATCAAGGTCTCATTCTTGCGTAGAGTAAGACCGGAGTTGTGCTGGGCCGGTGGGTAGATATTGCTCAGAGGGGTGTTGTCGGCGGCCGTAAGGTAGAAGTTAGCCATTTGAGTTGTAGGGTAGTGCAACGCCACTCCGGCGGCGTTGGTATCGAGAAAGACAGGTTGCGGATTACTTTCGAGGTCCTGTACGCCCAGCACCGCGCTGCCATCTGGCCCCACAAAGTATTTCTCCTCGTCGGCATCAAACATATGCCAGGCATTGTCATAATAGACTTCAGGCTCCGCGTGTCCATTCAGGTTCCAGGTGCGAGTCTGGTAGCCCGCCGCCTGGAACAGGTCCGCCACCAGGCGAGTCTGATTCTCGCAGCGCGCGAAACCATAGTTGTTGAGCATGCCGGTGACATCCAACTGATTCGTTCCTTTTGGATTCTGGGGGTCATAATAGTGGTAGGTGTAGTCTGTCACCCATTGCCACAGGGCAAAAGTTTTCTGTGCATCGCTGACAGCATTGGGATTGGCGGCGAATATCCCGTTGACAATTGATTGCAGGCTGGATGTATCAACTATGGCGTCCTGTCCGGGTAGACTATCGGGTAAGACTTTGGGGTTCACCAGGTTAGCATCCCCTGTATTTGTGATGCGCAGGTAGTACATCTGCGGCTCACGCGAGTGATTATCGGTGATATGATAGCTGTCCTGTCCAGATAGGGGGGAATAGACATTCTCGGTGGGCGCTCTCAGCCAGAAAATTATGTTGGCGCTGATACTGCTGCTCTGGCCTACAGCTACAAGAGGATAGGCTCGCACCGTCAGATTTGGCACGAGGAACTTTCCGTTGAAGCTGCCGTCACCGGCAGCTACCAGCGGACTCGGTGTGGTAGCGAGAACCCGTCCATTCAACGATAGGGTGATCGTCTCTCCAGAGCTAAATCCTTGCCCCGTGACCGTAACGGCTCCCCCAATCGAGGCCGCTCCACCCGTTTGTGGAGTGCCGAGGCTGGCACTGATGGCTGGTGCAACTGTTGGGTCTGCCAGGGCCTGGCCTTTCGGACGTGCCAGGGTCCAAAGGCCAGGCAGTAGAGTAACGATCAGCATAATTATGATATACCGTTGCATTGAGTGAAGCATTGCCTTCTCCTGTCCATCCACATCCCTACCAAAATAGCATCTTCATTCAGTTGTCCTCATACTCTCATGATAACAGTAAGTAAAATCGACGCATTGACACATCGGTGACAAAGAATTTATTGACGACGGGGAGACTATACGGTGATTAACAATTGATGAAACAAGCAAAGATCGGTTTTTTTGAGATCGGGTGATCGAAGTAGCCAGCACACGTGGGCCGAAATGCTGCCCGTTAAAAGGTGGAGTCTACCCATTGTATTGCCTGCGGATACCAGTCAGTAGGAGCATTTATCTGTAAGTTGAGATCATGGCCCGCGTTAGGAATGACGACAACCTTCAATTGGGCCTGCGGAGCATAGTAAAGCGATTCGTAGGTTCCCACAGCATTTGCGTTGGTGCAGTAAAAGGTCCCAAGACAAAAAATGTTGTCATATTGCCCCACAGCAACAAGCACTGGCACATGAATACGCTGGGATACCATAGAATTCGAAATAGAAAAAAAAGTCGCGAATTCCGAGTCTGTGATGGTCTCCTTCGTTGCCTCATCGGTGGCAATAACATTCGTATCTGCATTGGGCAGGTAGTAGAAGAGCTGGCCGCGTGTGTTGGGTTTGGTAGTGAGATATCCTGGCGATAGCCCGATGTTCCTAAACAGTGGATCCATGTCTGCTGGATAGACATCGGCTGTTAGAGTAGGTAGCACCGCCGGGTCTACAAAATGAAGAAATCCAGTGAGAAGAACGCCGTCAACATCGGCATAGGTTGCAGATTCGGCAACGCTGATAGCTGAGCCAACGGAATGCCCAACAAGGAGGACCTTGTGGAAAACGTGCCCTTGGATGCTTCCAGCTTTGAGTGCTCCAACGATTTGATGTACCACATAGGCATTCGCTTGAATTGTGACCAGTTCCGGTATGGGGTGGTCACTTTCTCCATTACCTATCCGATCAATATTGAACGTTGCATATCCAGCAGACACCATGGCCCTGACATAGGAGTACTTCTCCGGCTGATACGTGAAATCCCAGTAGAGGTGATGGTATGTTGCGCCATGAACAAGGAGTTGTACTAGCTGATACTGGTTGAGTGATCCTGTATAACAGAGCCAACCAACCACTTGATAAACGGTGGGAATAAGAGGAGAAAGTCTTACAGGTAGCACATTTCGGGTGCAGACAGGAGCATTAGCTGCCCGGACAGAACCAGTCAGTGGAATTACAAAGAAGCCTGTGAGCAGGCATAGAACAAGGACACTTGAAAAGAGGCATGTCCTGATACGACACCACAGCTTCAGGTGATCATCCAAGCCTTGATCGCCAGAGCATATTAGCATGGCAGATTGGAAAGGAGAACGTTGTCCCATAGCATTCCGATCCTTTCATTGGAATACTCCTGAACAGGAGCACCATTCTCGTTGTCTGGATATATGCCTACTCAAGGACAAACCTTACCTGGCAACGATGACTGGACGGGGGAAGATGAAAATGCTACTGGCGTCTCTTCTAAATTTGCCGTTTATGTGGCTGAGACTACCCGAGGAAGAAGGTCCCGCCATGGAGGTAGAACACTTGCCAGCAACATTTGCCTTCTTCACCTACTAAGGATTAGTATACTGAAAAGTAGAAATGTGTCAAGTACTTGAAATACTCTTCGTCGGGCTCTTGACAATTTCTATGGCTTCTATGGAGCAAGCAGCAGTTCTGTGATTGGCACCTGAACATCTAAGAGAGAGCCGATATCATATTTCCAGTTCGTCGCGCCGCTTGCGAGGCGAATGGCGTAGATGAAGTAATGGGTGAACGAGGTACTGCTGCCGGAAGAATATGCATCACCTTCATGCACAGAGGAGCGCGCATAGAGCACATCGTTACTCAACACGCTCAAATCAAGACCCTCTTTCACTGGAATAGCGATTGGATGTTGCCCCAATGCCTTGCCAGTATGCGCATCAAAGACCTGCAGCGTATATGGCCGCTTGCGGGTGAGCACATACAGATGACTCTCGGAAGCCTCTATCTGGGGGGAACACGGTCCAGGGATGTCGCAGGCCAGCACCCCCAATGCTATCTGCCAGCGCAGTGTGCCGGTCTTTGCATCGAGCGCCTGCAAGCTATATGCTTTTTGCACCACAGTCTCGACCAGAATGCTCTTCCCGCCATCTATCACCTCATCGCGAAAACCGTATCCTGGTTTGGATTCCCACAATTGCTTCCCGGTCTGAGCATCAAAGGCGAAAACGCGGAAGTAATCAGGCGGAATTGCTTGTCCGCCCGCTAAAGCTATTGCTGCAGCAGTGTTCACATATAACACTCCATTACGTAGTTGGAGGTCACCGAAATACACCGGTCCATCGGGGAGACGCTGTTCCCAGAGTTGCTTCCCGGTGCGGGCATCGAGCGCGTAGAGCGGGTTGCCGCTGCTATAGACAATGCCATCGAAGATGAAGGTAGGCGAGAGGGAGGTATTGATCAGCTGGCGCTCGAAGTGCCAGCGTTCCTTGCCGGTCATCCCATCAATGGCATGGAGAATGGGCACTCCCTTTATCGAAAACTCTGACGCGTAGAGGGTATCATCAGCTGGGGAGAAGGAGCCACCATTTGGAAAGCTGAGGTGGCTCCATTGCTGCGAGCCATTACGCAGGTCAAGCGCTGCCATATCTCCACGAGCCAGTTGTACATACATCAGGCTCTTATCGATGAAAATCTCACCAATACGTCCGCGATCCTGCGCCAGCTCCGCAGGGGTGAGTTGTGGTGCATAGTGCCATATCTCTTTGCCGGAACTTGCACGCAGCGCATAAATGCCATACTCGAGTGCGGCATAGACGACAGCGTTGACTACATTAAGCTGCAAATAGCTGCCGATAAT
>WNGK01022087.1_pt1 | contig 11117 bp, 14 predicted proteins | sample 5400601 | NCBI WGS metagenome assembly WNGK01 (sample SAMN13153376, study PRJNA577476) | soil metagenome | isolation source: 60 cm soil or saprolite under Garry oak tree replicate 1 | place: USA:California | collected 2016-06-15
GGGTGTGCCAGGCTTTGGACGAAGCCCTGCTCGAGCGGCTCGCCAACCGCCACGAACACGATCGGCAGGTGCAATGCCCGTACCGGCCCAAGGGGATCCTCTGAAGAAGCCCTCCGTTGTGCGAGTGTGGTGTGCCACCCATCCCTGTGGGGCCGCCTGTAAGCATGGGTGGTGTGCCATGCATCCGTGGAATTCTACTGTAAGCTCCGTGGTCCCTCAGTGAAGGCCATGACGCGCAATGGACTCTGTGGTAACCCTCGCGCAGCTGCCCGCGCACGTATGTGTACACTTCTGGCATTCTTCGCCCGCTCCCTGCTTGCCCAATACCAGCTTCACTCGGCAGGCACCGGAGGACGAAAGACCTCGCGTACGGAGGCAGATCATGACCATGCCTGTGACCAGCCGTTCGACGGCGGGCACCCACCCGGAGCCGCAGCGCGACCCGCTCGCGCACCTTCCTGGCGAAGACGGCTGGCCAATTGTCGGTAATACCTTCGCTGCGCTCAAGGATCCGGTCGGCCATGCCGAGGTCATGTTCCGGAAGTACGGCCCGGTCTATCGCGACCACCTGTTCGGGGTCCGCAGCGTTGCAATGCTGGGGCCGGAGGCCAATGAACTCGTGTTGTTTGACCGCGACAAAAACTTCTCGTCGGCCGACGGCTGGGGTTACCTGCTCGACCGCCTGTTCCCGCGCGGGCTGATGCTGATGGATTTCGACGAACATCGCCTGCACCGCAAGGCGCTGGGCGTCGCCTTCAAGCCGGCGCCGATGAAGGCCTATCTCGGAGCTCTAAACGACGGTATCTCGCGGCGCATCGCGGAATGGCATCTGGTCGGCTCCGGACAAGGCGGTGCCACCGAGCTCCAGTTCTACCCTGCCGTCAAGCAGCTAACCCTCGATTTGGCCGCGACCTCCTTCCTTGGGATCGAGTTCGGACTGCAGGCGAACGCCGTCAACCGCGCGTTCGTCGATATGGTGGCTGCCATCACCGGCGTGGTGCGCGCACCCATTCCCGGCACGCAGATGCGGAAAGGCGTCAAGGGGCGCGAGGCGATCGTTGCTTTTTTCTGCCAGGAGATCCCGAGGCGGCGCGCTGGGCAGGCGACGGATCTGTTCTCCGAGCTTTGTCGCGCGACCAAGGAAGACGGATCGCTGCTCACGGAGCAGGAGATCGCCGATCACATGAGCTTTCTGATGGTGGCTGCGCATGACACCTTGACCTCGTCGGTGACGTCGCTCGTTCACCTGCTGGGCAAGCACCCTGAGTGGCAGGACAAGCTGCGAGCAGAGGCACACGGGCTCGGTCTTCCGCCCGGTGCACCTCTTCCCTACGAACGGCTGGGCGAGCTCGCCCTCTTCGAGATGGCCTTCAAGGAAGCAATGCGCATCAATCCGCCCGTGCCCGGGATACCACGCGGCGCAGTGCGCGACTTCCAGTTCGAAGGTCGCGACATCCCGGCTGGCACACGTGTTGCCATCAACACCATCTTCACGCACCGCATGCCGGAAATCTGGCCGGAGCCGCTCAAGTTTGATCCACTGCGCTTTACGGACGAGGCTGTCCGCGCGCGTCACAAGTATGCCTGGGTGCCCTTTGGCGGCGGCGCGCATATGTGTCTTGGCCTGCATTTCGCCTATATGCAGGCCAAGAGCTTCTTCCATCACCTGCTGACGACGACAAAAGTGAGCCTTGCTCACGACTACATACCGCGCTGGCAGATGTGGCCGATCCCGAAGCCCCGCGACGGGCTGCCGATACGGATTGAGCGCATGCGCTGAGAGCCGCCGAGAGGGCTGCCTTCCTGGATCGATCGATCCCTGAGTCATGGATCAGCGCCGCTGAATGGCAGGGCGCTTCTCGATGGTGCCGGAGCCCATGCCCCAGTACAGACACATGCCGACGTAGGTGTCGGCGGCGGAGGCCCTCACCGCTGCGCTCGACGTTGCGTCGGGGTTCCAGGATTTTCGCGCGGACCAGCGAGGCGCCTGTTAGGTCGGCGTCTTTGAGCGAAGCGAACTCCAGATCGACGCGGCCGAGATCGGCACCGCGCAAATTCGCGCCGTCGAGCTTGGCCGATCTGAGCACCGCGCGCACCAATCCCATCGACTGGTTTTTCGTGTCGGCCGCCAGATTGGTCGCCTGCGAGCGAGGCGCCGACGAGGCTGGCGGCCGAAAGATCGGCCGCAATGCGGGCGCTGGCAAGATCCGCTCGGTCGAGCTCGGCGCGCTGCATCTGCGCCGCGAAGATGCTCGCCCGTTTCAGGCTCGCGTCGTTCAAATCCGCCCCTGAGAGCTTCTTGCCGCTGAGATCGGCGGGCGCGCCGGCGTTTCCGGACGCGAGCGCGGCTTCGACTTCACCCCGTGTCATCTCCGCACTCGTCATCTCGCGCGACGACAGGTCGACGTGCCGCATCAAATCTTGGGCCAACGCCGTCGCTGCAAAACCCAGGACGCTTCCGGCCAGGATCGAGCGCGCGGCAGCGATCATCGACGGTCCTCGGGCGTCCCCGGCAGGCGGGGTCCTTGCCCGCCGAACGTAACTCATGTCGTCCTGACCAAGCTCGACTCATAGGCCCCGCCCCCAGAGTCGCACGCGGTTGGGTATCTCGCTCATTACAGCCGTGCCGACGCGCACGCGCCTTCCTTGAGCTGACGCAAGATGCCCACCGCATGTCATAGACACTCAGGCGATTTGCTCGCGGTGACAATTCCAAGCCGTGAGGACGCTCCAGGTCATAAGGCTTTCAGCACCACAAGAAGTTCTGATCAACAGACCTCCATATTTCCTGGTGCCTTGGCGACGCCCGAAAAGCCTTAACCGATCACAATGTCCGTGAGTAGCACCTAGGCCCGGTTCTCAACCCCTGCCTTGCGTGGCAAGAGTCGATACGCTTGCCCACAAGTGAGAGGCTCCGGACCAGGAGTTATCATTGCGTTAGAGTTCTACTCTCTCCGAAGCGCCGTTGTCGGCAGGCGTTATGTGGAGGAAACATGCGGCGCTCGATCGCACCGTGGTTCGTTTTTGCCCAAGCCTCGTATACACACCTGCGGCCAAACCAGCGCACGTCTAAGGCATCTCTCGCTCGGGTGATCGAACGTCCAATTACTAATAAAATCGGTCCCAGATGCTCGTAGGAGCGGGATTGACCCGATAGATCAATCGAAACTTTTCCAACAAATTCGGATCCCCGTAGTCAAGACTGATGATCTTAGCGAACTGGGAGCGATACCCCCTTCATGCTCGACTATTTGCCCCCAGATCCTGATCCTGCCGAATAACAGAGTCCCGATTGGGATATCGTAGCCATACCCGTCCCGTGACCGGACCACCTTTCGGAAAGAGTAGATCCCGTGGGTTCGCACGCCCATTGTCCAGAGCCGGTCAATGCTTGAGGTGCCCACGACATTTGCTTCCCTCACTTCGTTGAGCCCATTTCCGCCGCCGATGTGACTGCGCGCCGGCGCGAGGTTCGGAGCGATAGCAGCCGCCGCCCCGGCGACCGGGCGTGCGCTATGTGGGTCCAACGTTTTTCACCAGCGGTGCAGGCGGGAGCAAGGCGCTGCAACGATGAATCCATCCAGCGCGGTTTATCGAGCCCCGGTTTTGCGAGGGTGATGGGGGTCTTGTTGTGGGCACGCGCGCTGGCGCTGGCTTCGCATTACGGCAATGGAGCCCACGCCGACCCAGCCGGGATAAAGATCGGGCGCTTCGTACCGGGCGACGGTCTACACCAACCGGCGCGTGTTCGAGGCCCTTCTCAATCGCCCGACGCATTGCCGCGTAGAAAGTCGCATCCCTAGCAAGAGCAGCTTCTCGTTCCGGCCACACCGCATCAACAGATTAGCGAGCCGATACCGTCCCGAGCGCCCGCATTTCGGGCACTCGACCCGAACTATGTCGAGCTTGCCGATGAGGTCGCCGAAGATGATCGCGCCGTCGCTGGGCATTTCTAGGTTCCGGTCCAGTATGCCTTGAAGGTGAGAAAGCCGCCGGCCACGAGCGCGATGATGGCAGCGATAATCAGGCTGGTTGGCGATGTGTACAGGGCAGAACCAGCTTTCAAACCAAGGTCCGGCACAACGATGCGGACGATGCCTATGATCAGCATGAGCCATCCGATAATTGTAATGATCACGCGCCAATCGGGCGTCCATGAAGGATGGGCGTTCACCACGGCGAGGCCAGCGAGCATCGACGTCACACCGGAAAGGTAGATCAGCATGCTGTTCGTCGGGGTTGGGTGCCGGAGCACCTCATCGGTCATTTCCCTCCTCTGGATGGCATGCGAGGCCGAAAAGTTAGCGCAAAGAAATCGGTGGAAAATCCGATTTTATTTCGTTCTCCTTCGTCGTGCTGAATGCCCGCCCCGAGTCCAGGGCCCCTTAGCGGTCCCGAGTTCGGCTTCTGGAACAGCGCAGGCCCGAAGAACGGCGCCCAGCCGAGTGCGCGGCTGCTGAATTGGGCCGGGAATTAAGTCTCGAACTGATTATAACGGCCACATTCCCGGCATCGCACTGTCAGGCCGTAAATCTCATCGTCATCAGCGATCACCAACAACGTACCGCACTGGCCGCAAACATACTCGTTGCCGTTTCGAGTGACTGTGATGGGAGGCGGTGCCGAGGAAACGTATCCAATACTCGGCGGCGTGATGACACGGAGCCGGATAGTGCGGCTTTCCCGACCCATCAGATACGCCTCCGCTCTCATAAGGAGCCGAGGGAGGTGCGTTCGGGATTGTTCAGTGGGTTCGAGCACCGGAGGGAATAATCAAAGCATCTCCCATTGTTCTCCGGTCGTGAACCTGTTGGGCCAACCGCAACCAGCGTTCCGCGAGTTCCAGAAGCGAAACCTTGCGGCCGGGATCGGAACTCCGGTCGGCGGCTTCCATGCACTCGTGCGCTAATTCTCGGTATTCATCCCCCGACATGGCACCCCTCGCCAGCCCACATACAAATCCTCTGTCAAGGCATGAATGAGCTTATACCGGTAATCCCCATGGCCAAATCGTTCGGAGCCGGTTGGCTAAAATTGGGCGAAGCTGTGGCTTTTTTGCCTCAGTACCATGGAGATAGAGCCCGGAGGGCACATCCCAGCGAGCAAGGCCTTTCCGAGCCGCCGGATACACGAACTCGTCGTCCTTGAGCCATATGCGAGCAGGGCCGCGTCGACCTGGCACGAATCGATGAGCGCACAGCCTTCGCCCACGCTCGCGGCCGGTCCTACGCAGGCATGGCCAGCCTCCTCGATGACTTCCTGGATGAGGAGGGCGACGAGAGCTTCGTCTTCCACAACGAGGATGTTCATGTCAGAACCACCGCAAACTCTGGTTCTGCTATGACTCGTCGTCGGCGTTCTTCTGCCAGAGAGCCGGCGAAATTGTGTCAAGTGAATCAGATTCGCTGAGACCCCGCGACAGAGAAAAGGGATCGGCGTCGTCCGCATCAAGTCACGGGACAACGTATTGGGCACGGGAGAAAACCCACACAGGGCGAAAAGCGGCCACCAAAACGTGGCGATTGATCATTCCGCTCGATACGAACATTCCTCTCAAGCCTTGGTTTGCTCACTGCCATGTCGATTGGCATAGACTTTAGTAAATTCGGCCCCGAGCAAGAAAATCTGCGCGGAGTAATAAATCCATAACAGTAGAACCATGAGCGCCCCTGCAGCTCCATAGGTCGATGCCACGGCACTACTGCCGATATACCACCCGATGAGCGATTTTCCGATAGTGAATAGTAGCGCCGTTACAACGGCGCCAACCATGACATCGCCCCATTCCAGATGCCGGTCGGGCAACACCTTGTAAATGGCGGCAAATAGAACTGAAAGAAGCCCAACCGAGATCACAGTGTTCAATGCCGTCAAGATTAGTTCGCCGAAGGGCAGAATGGAGTTGAGATAGTTACCGAACGCTGTCAGTCCGGCGCTCACTAAAAGTGAGACCATGAGAAGAAATCCCAATGCGGCAACCAAGCCGATGCTGGCAGCACGAGCACGGACCAAGCGGGAAAGCGTGGTGCCTTGTAGTTCGGCCTTCCAGATTGCATTGAGCGAGGACTGCATTTCCACAAATACTCCCGATGCGGTGACAAGTATCGTTATGAGGCCAATAATTGTAGCAAGGACACCCGATGACTTTGTGGCGGCATTTGCGACCGCGCTTTGCAATACCTCGGCGGTCTGTTGTCCCATGAGGCCCCCAAGCTGTGCAGTGATGGCCCCTTGAGCGGCATCTTCACCGAAGACAAGTCCTGCTACCGCAATCACGATAAGCAATAGCGGCGCAATCGATGTCACCGTATAGAATGCAATGGCGGCTCCCCGCCTCCTACAGCCTATCGAAGGTCCCTATCCGGGACGGCACAGCCGTCGAAGACTGACCGCAGCACTCGCCGGGGGTGCCATTGTTCAGATACCCGATACTAAGCAACCCGGACCCCACGCGACCTTAGAATGCGGTCGTAGGAATGTGGCGTTCCAAAATCGCAGACGTTCTCAGGTACCGTCTTGTTGCTCGAACTCTAACAGTTCCAAAAACTCCTGAAGCGCAATTTTTCCGGACTGTAGGGCAACATCATACGACTTGAATGGACCATCCCGCATCCGCGCCGGGAGTGGCTCATCCTTACGGCAAATCTCCCATTCCCATATTCCGTCACCGTATTCGGTAACGACGACCTCCAATTCGTCAGGAGACAAAGCAGCCATGCTGGGCAGTATCAACGCGGGCCGGCCGGAAAGAAGACGCCCCACTGCGGCCTGGTGACACAGTTTTGGAGATGTGGATTGCGGTGAAAGGTCGGTCGAGTGCTCAATTTGGCGAGTGAGGACATCACGCAAAGCCGACACTCAGCCTGATGGAAGTCGCGCAAAAAGCCAGTATCAGCGGGTTACCGAGCTGCAACGTATGTAGGCCCGCTGGCGCCGAAGTGCCTCGTTATATTTTAGGCAATCCCTTTAACAAACGTCCGCGGCCAGCATGTCCTCCAGAAGCGCGCGCTTGAGCGAAAGCCGACCAACGCAGTCTGGCTTACCTCGTCCTGAAGATTGTAGTGGAGTGGCTTCGACGGCGGGGGCTTTGAAAGTGGACGTTCAGCGTTAGAGGGTTGCCGCGAAAGGACCCTCGCAGCGTAGGCGATCAAGGAGCAGGCCGACAAACTCCTGTCTGATGCAGACAAGCGAGCCTACATGAAGGAGTGCATGTCCGAGGAGCGTTAAGAACGAACGAAGCCAAGTCTCAACGACTCTACTCGAAACTTATTTCCTCCGGGCCCGCTTCCTGGTGCTGAGCGACGTTCCTACCGCCATCGCCTTTTGACGCACCGCGCCTTCTGTGCGCCCAAGTTCACGAGCGATCTGTCTCGCTGGTGTCTTCTTCTGTGCCAGTGACTTGAGTGTACGAGTATCCTTTGCGCTCCACCCCCGACGTTTTCCCTTTTTACTCAAGCCGCTGGTCATGGCTCCCGGAGGCATCAGCGCTCAGCGCTCCTGCGCGACTCAATCGCATCGAGTACGGCCGATCCCGGTCCGCGGTTTGGCGGTCCGCGAACCAGGATGGCCTCCGATGATTTGGGAAAGGCCCCGCGGCTCCCGCAGGCTTCGTCGCGCGTCCACGACGGGTATCTCCCCACATCAACTGGCGACCGGTACGCCGTAACGCAGGGGCAGGAACAGTCCTAACCCACGAGGTCTTATACAGCGTACACCTACTCCCGCCATTCTCCAGGTCGGTAGGAAATCAATACCCGCCATCCACACCCTGCCCTTTTCGACGCAAGTTGCCGCACAGTCAGAAAAAAACCGGCAGGAAGGCACGGCCCGCCGATCCAGATGACCGGTTCGGCCCGCCTTTTACCATTGGAAGGCTTTTGGGACTGGAGGGCGGGCCAACACTCGGTTTTGTGGAGGATGACCGCCGAAACGGGCCGAGGGGCGATCCGCCAGTGTCCCGTGCCCCGAGACATGCCGATCGCCAAGAGATCTGTCCCGACCGCGGTTGCCAGCTGAATGCCGAATAGCAGGATCAACAGCGGCGTCTTAAGGGACCCGCCTCCCATTTCCGTCATGCCGATCAGGAATCCGAGCCCGAACCCCGAGATCGAGTACAGCGACTCGATGGAAGCGAGAATGCCCATGCACTTGCCTCGCGCCTTTGCCTCGATGCCCGCAGTGCGTCAATGGTGACCAGGAAGACTCGGCGTGGCTGAGCGTCTTCTCCCATGTAGTCAGGCGCTCGCTCCTGACTGGCGCCGAACGCGTGCCTGCGCAAGCACGCACAGAAGTTCGAACAGGATAGTTGCGGCCGTCATGCTCGTCATGCCGCCGGTATCGAATGGCGGTGAAACCTCGACGACGTCCGCGCCGACAAGATCGAGGCTGCCCAATTCGCGTATGAGGCGCTGCACCTCGAGCGTCGTGAGGCCGCCGGGCTCCGGCGTCCCAGTCCCCGGCGCGTAAGCCGGATCGAGCGAATCGATATCGAACGAGACATAGGCCGGGCTTTCACCGATGATCTTTCGTCCCTCCTCGGCGGCCCACCGCCAGCCCTTGTCATTGAATTCCTCGATAGAAACGACTCGCATTCCGCGGTCATAGCTGAATTGCCAAATGCCAGCTTTGTTCAGGCTGCCGCGAATTCCAATCTGGACTGTGCGCTTCGGATCGATGATCCCCTCTTCGACCGCCCGGCGGAACGGCGCACCGTGATGGAAACGCGAGCCGAGATAGTCATCGCCGGTGTCGCAATGGGCATCGACATGCACCAAACCGAGCGGTCCATTCCTTGCAATCGCCCGCAGAATAGGCAGAGAGATCGAATGGTCCCCGCCGACCGACAACGGAGTTACGCCAGCCGCATGAACGGTGGCGAAGAAGGCATTGATTTCCGCGTGAGCCCCTTCCAATTCGAAGGGCCGTTCGATCCAGGCATCTCCCAGATCGGCAACGCGGACGAGATCGAACGGCGCCGCGCCGGTCGCCTGATTGATCCTGCGGATGAGCGACGATTGGTTACGGACCTCTCGCGGGCCGTGGCGGGCGCCTGGCCGATTGGTGACGCCACCGTCGAACGGCACGCCGATGATGCCGATGTCAACCTCGCCAATCTGCTCGGTGTGAGGGAGGCGGAAGAACGTCGGGATCCCACTATAGCGTGGCCGCAATTGCGGATCCGCGAGTTCCGGGTAACTCTTTATCTTCTTGACCATGCCGAGGACCACACTTTGCGAGTATTCGCTGAGGAGCCGTGCTCGATCCATTCGAGGCTTCCGCTCGTTAGCCGAAAACCCGGTCACTCCGCCGGCCCTCCGTCGAGCCAGCGGGCGCCGCGCGCATACAGCGCCTCGACCTCGGGTCCCGTCAGGCCTGGCATATCGGGCTTGACGGAATAGCCGAGCCCAACCTGGAGGTAGGCGAGATGGCGATAGCCGACCGGAAACCGCATGAGCCGCTCCTGGTCGAGTTTCACAACCATCGAGGGATCAACTGGATCGATCCGATCCTTTTCGTAGATAGGCTGGCGAAGAACGAGGCCCCATTGCCCCTCCCGCTTTTCCAGAAAATCGTAGAACCGGCCGGTGCAGGCGACGTCGGATTCGATGCCTTCCACCATCGCGCGCTGATTGATGGTCATTTTGGCCTGACCGATCGCCCGCGGCCCTGCGAGATCGATCGATATGCCGCCGAGGAAGTGTACAATGCGCACCCCGCGCTCGAAGCCCTCACGGCTGACCTTGATGAAATCGTCCGCCGCACCCTGGAACCAAGTCGCCATCATGCGTCCATCCTTATGCCAGATGGTCTTAAATCGATCCCAATCACCGGCATCCCGCCATACAACCCAATTTTCCAGAAGCTCGCGAATGGCGAGCCGCTCAGCCTGTTCGTTCCATACGCTCATGGGGTTTCCTCCAATCCCGGCATCTGTCAATGCCGCTCAGTACAGATAGCTACGCAGGATAGGACGGCCTGCCCCGTTGTCATTTGCCCTATAATCAAGAGGATGCGGCACGAACCTTACCGGGGAGGATAGCGAGTGAAGCTAGGGAAACTCGGAGTTTGGGCATCCTTGGACGGTGTGACGGCGGCAGCCGGGCTCGAGATTGCAAAGCGCATCGAACACCTCGGTTACGCGGCTCTGTGGATGCCGGAGAGCCGCGGCCGAAACGCGCTGGTCCACTCCGCATGGCTGCTTGCCGGCACCAGCAAGTTGGTCGTGGCATCTGGAATTGCCAACATCTACGCCCGCGACGCAATGGCGATGGCCAGCGCCCAGCGCAGCTTGAACGAGCAATCGAATGGTCGCTTCCTGCTCGGTGTCGGGGTATCGCATGCGCCAACGGTCAATACCTTGCGCGGTCACGTGTATGGCAAGCCAGTTGCGACCATGCGGCGTTATCTGGAGGCAATGCGGACAGCTCTGTATGCGGCACCACCACCCCCCGAGTCGCCCCTGACGATAATCGCGGCGCTTGGCCCGCGGATGCTTGCGCTCGCCGCCGAACTCGCCGATGGGGCACATCCATACAATGTTCCACCGCAGCATACAGCTGAGGCGCGACGCCTCCTCGGGCCGAACAAGCTCCTGTGTCCCGAACAGATGGTGGTGCTGGAGACAAATCCCTCTGAGGCACGTCTCATTGCGCGCGCCGCGCTCAGTCGCTATCTGCAGCTCGAAAATTACGTCAACAACTGGCGCAGACTGGGCTTCGGAGACAACGATTTGGGCGGCGGGGGCTCCGACCGATTCCTAGACGCTAATGTCGCGTGGGGCGATGAAGCGGCCATTCGTGCTCGTATCCAAGAGCACTGGGATGCCGGTGCGGATCACGTCTGCATCCAGCCGATACGCATTGAGGACTCACGGCAAACTTTGGATGAACGGGTTCTTGAGCTGCTCGCGCCAGCTCCTCGCAAGAAAGAGCCTGCAAACGATTGATCGTCTCGGGGCACCTCTGCGGCGCGTCATGTCTCCTGTCACCTTGAGCTTCGATAACGGGCCGGAGCCGGACGCCACCCCCGGCGTGCTTGACGTGCTGCGCCGTCGCAATATCCGGGCGAACTTCTTCGTCGTGGGTAGCAAGCTCTGTATGTCGGGCCGCCGTGTTATC
>WNGK01008505.1_pt1 | contig 11116 bp, 6 predicted proteins | sample 5400601 | NCBI WGS metagenome assembly WNGK01 (sample SAMN13153376, study PRJNA577476) | soil metagenome | isolation source: 60 cm soil or saprolite under Garry oak tree replicate 1 | place: USA:California | collected 2016-06-15
GCTCGCCATGATCTTATTCGACGTCCCCGACATCCGCCTGTTTGCGCAGAATGATCTGCGGTTTTTGAGGCAATTTGCATGAAGAACGAAAATGAAATTCTCCGTTAACTGGCTGGGCGAATTTGTCGATCTTCCGGCGAATGTCGATACGCTGGCAGAGTTGCTTACGCTTGCCGGTGTGGAGATCGAATCGATCGACCAGCGCGGCGCGAATATTGATAAGGTCGTCGTCTCGCAAATCACGGCGTCATCGCAACACCCGAACGCCGATCGCCTCACGGTTTGCGAAGTGGACGATGGCAGCGGCACCAAACGACACATTGTTTGCGGCGCTACCAATTACAAAGTCGGCGACAAAGTTCCGCTGGCATTGCCAGGCGCGAGGCTGGCTAACGGAACTGAAATTCGCAGAAGCAAACTGCGCGGCATCGAATCGGAAGGAATGCTTTGCAGCCCGATCGAGCTCAGCTTGGGTGAAGATGCATCGGGCCTTTTGATTTTGTCGCCCGACGCAAAGATTGGCGCACTGATTGGCGATCTCTTGCCTGCCGACACGATTCTCGATGTTGAGATCACGCCTAACCGTGGAGATTTGCTGAGTCATTTTGGATTGGCACGCGAGATTGCGGCACTGACGGGAAAAAAATTGCGTGCGCCCGCTTCACTGAAGACAGCGGAAGCTAAGGTTGGGCCAAGTCCAAATTGGCTGCAGGCGAAGATTGAGAGCGTCGGTATTCGCTCGATCAATAACATCGTCGATATCTCGAATTTTGTGATGCTCGAGTTGGGGCAACCAACCCATGCCTTCGACGCCGATAAACTAAGAGGCGGCATCGACGTTCGGCTGGCGCGCAACGGTGAGAAATTTCTCGCACTCGACGGTAAAACTTATTCGCTCGCGCCGGAGAGCCTGGTCATCGCTGATGACGAACGCGCGGTCGCGATTGGCGGCGTGATGGGCGGAGAGGATACCGGCGTGACCGAATCGACGCGAACCATCCTGCTGGAGAGCGCTTACTTTTTGCCGGCGAGTATCCGGCGAACTGCGCGCAAACTGAATCTGCCGAGCGATGCCAGTTACCGATTCGAACGCGGCGTCGATCCAGAAATGATTTTGCGCGCATCGCAACGTGCGACTGAGCTGATTCGCGAAATCGCGCAAGGAGATCCGGCGAAAGAAACGGCTGTTGCCGGCACGCTCCTGTCAAATCCGCCCGATGTTTTCTTGAGTTACAAGAAATGCGATCAAGTGCTCGGAATCACGATCGAGCCAAAGACGATCGACAAAATTCTCGAGCGGTTTGGGTTGAGCAAGGGTACCCGCCTTCGCCAGGTTACGGCGGGGCAGACGAGCAAGAGTAGATCGCCTGCGCGCCAAAGCCGCTCCGGCGACGGCGCGACATGGAAGATTCCGAGTTATCGGCGGGATTTGCAGCGCGATGTCGATCTTATTGAGGAGGTGGTGCGCGCATACGGTGTGGAAAAAATTACCGGCACAGATCGAAGCCGGTTCACGCCATCGAGTGTTGCCGATGATTCGCATGATCTTGAATCTGCGTTGCGCAGTGGACTGGTGACGCGCGGTCTTGCTGAGGTGCGCACGTCAAAATTGATTCCGCGGTCAGCAACTGTGGTTACAACTGGAAATGCGATCAAGCTGCGCAATCCGCTCAGCGAAGATCACGTGGCACTCCGGCCTAATTTGCGCCCCGGGCTTCTTGCTGTGCTCGATCGCAACGTACGCGCGGGCGCCGAGCGCGTTACGATTTTTGAACTCGGCCGCGTTTTTGTTCCCGCAAGTGGAAAAGAAGAACGCCATCTTGGCGTCCTCCTGTGGGGAGACGCGGCCGATTCGCCTCACTGGCGCACGCAAACGAAGCGGAGACTTGATTTTTTCGATTTGAAAGGAGCGATCGAATCGCTGCAGATCGAGAGTCTATCGTTTCGCCGGAGCGAACATCGTGATTTTGCTCTCGCCACTGAGATTCTCTCGAGGACCCGGGTGGTTGGTTTTGGCGGACAACTTTCCGCGTCGTGCGCGCGGGAACTGAACGCGCTCGGCCCGATTTTCTCCGTGGAGTTGCATGCCGATCTTGCGCTCGAAGCACAAAAATCAGCGAAAACATTTCGCGAGATTGAAAGATTCCCCGCCATTACTCGCGACATCGCAATGATCGTGCCGGAAAAACTGACTCATGCAGAGATTTTGCGCACGATTGAAGAACCACGAGAACCTTTGCTCGAGAGCGTTGAGTTATTTGACTTGTTCGAAGGCCAGAGGGGACTCGCTCCCGGTGTCTCCGGAAAATCCCTAGCATATAGATTGACATACCGTGATAAAAATCGCACACTTACAAACGAAGAAGTAACCGTGGCCCACGCGAAGATTCGCGAACGGTTGAAGCGCGAGTTCGGTGTGACCCTGCGGGAATAGTTCTTTGAAAGAGTGAGAGTCGTTTGTTGAGGGTTGGGAAGGAAACCAGTGCTTTTCTCTCAACTCTCGACTGACGGCTCTCATCAGTCGCAAGAATTTACCCTGCGATGTTCGAGATTGGAGGTGGGATACCCGAACCGATAATTGATGAACTCAAAGGAGGCTGAGTTGCCGGAGAACATGGCAGGCCTTAGTTGGAAGTCAGACGCTGCGGCGACGGTCATCCACCCGTTACGAAAGGGAACGGGCGATCCGCCTGAACGACACCGGCGGGGTAAAATTTCTAAAATGCCCGGATCGAGAAGTTGATTCGGGCATTTTGTTTTTTTCAAACCTCGACTTCCCTCGGAATGACATAAATGAAATCTGCGACATCCGCGTAATCCGCGGTTGAAAAATTAAAGTTCGCTCCAGTCGAGGACGATTTTGCCGGAGTTGCCGGATTTCATCAGCTCGATGGCTTCTTTGAATTGCGCGTAGGGAAAACGGTGCGTGATGACCGGTGAGATGTCGAGGCCGCTCTGGATCATGGCGGTCATTTTGTACCAGGTCTCGTACATCTCGCGGCCATAAATTCCCTTCAGCGTCAGGGCGCTGAATACAACGGTGTTCCAATCGATCGCGGCGCTCCCGGGCATGATGCCGAGCAGCGCCATTTTGCCGCCGTGAAACATGTTCGGCAAAATGTCCGCGAAAGCTTTTGGATTGCCGGACATTTCCAGGGCAACGTCAAAACCTTCTTTCATGCCAAGCTTGTACATCGCGTCGCTGACTTTTTCCGTTCGCACATCCAGCGCGACATCAGCTCCCATCTTGCGCGCGAGATCGAGGCGATACGGGTTCACGTCTGTGATCACGACGTGACGCGCGCCGGCACGTTTGCAGATCGGAATGGCCATGCAACCGATCGGTCCTGCGCCAGTGATGAGCACATCTTCGCCGACGAGATCGAACGAGAGCGTAGTGTGCACAGCATTGCCTAGCGGATCGAAACAGGAAAGCACATCGAGCGAGATCGACGGATCGGCGTGCCAACAGTTGTCCTGCGGGATCGCCACAAATTCGGCCCATGCGCCTGGGCGATTGACGCCGACGCCCTGTGTGTTCGGACAAAGATGACGCCGCCCCGCCAGGCAATTGCGGCAATGACCACAGGTGATGTGCCCTTCGCCAACGATGAGGTCGCCTTTTGCGAAACCTTTTACATGATCGCCGACGACATCGACAACGCCGACAAACTCATGACCTATTGTCATGGGCACAGGAATCGTTTTCTGCGCCCACGCGTCCCAGTTGTAGATGTGCACGTCGGTTCCGCAGATGGACGTTTTCAAGACGCGGATCAGCACGTCATCGCTGCCAACGTTTGGAACCGGAACTTCCTCGAGCCACAGCCCCGGTTCGGCCATGGCCTTCACGACGGCCTTCATCGTTTTTTGCACGACGGAAAATTACCCACAGATTTCGCAGATTCACAGCGAATCGTGAGGAAGATTCAGAATCCGATCCGCGAGATCTGCGTAATCTGTGGACAAAATTTATTCCGTTAGGATGATGCAACTAAATGCCTACCACGCTTGAGCAAGCCGGCGCGAACGCAGTCACGCCACGCTCGATCTTTATTTTGCGATTTATCAGCACCGTCGCGCTTTGGACGATCGCGCTGCTGATTATGTTCTCCGGATATGAGATCCTCTTTTGGCTGTTGATCAGCGTGTTTGGAATGATCGGGCTCTTGGAGTTTTACCGGATGCTTGATCATAAAGGCCTCCCGAATTTCAAAATCACCGGAATGATCTGCGGCGCCGTCCTGCTCGCCGGCAGTTTTTATTACTTCTCCAAGATTGGGCCTGCAGGTTCGTACGACTTCGAAGTAGCGGTCCTACTTTTTTTTCTGCTCACTGTCTTCGGTCGACAAATGTTTGCGCGGCTTCGCCATGAGGAGCCATTGCAAACGATGGCTTACACTTTGTTTGGTCTGCTCTACGTGCTGTGGCTCTACAATTTCATCACTAAAATCGTTTATTTAACGCCCCGTTCCAGCACCGGCGTTGTGACGGGGCAGTTTTATGTTTTGTACTTGATCGCGGTCACAAAATTCGCCGACATGGGCGCTTATCTGACCGGAAGCGCCATCGGGCGTCACCTGATGACGCCGCACATCAGTGCAAAGAAAACCTGGGAAGGTTTTTTCGGCGCGCTCATTTTTGCCCTGTTTTGCAGTTTAATTTTGTTCAAGTTGATGCCCGGCCATTTGCATGCGCTTACCTGGACGCATGCGACAATACTTGGCTTGCTGCTCGGATTCGGTGCGATCGTCGGTGATCTGGCCGAATCGATTATCAAACGCAGCACCGATGTAAAGGATTCGGGGAACCTGTTGCCGGGAATTGGCGGCGCGCTAGATCTTTTGGACAGTCTGCTGTTCACCGCGCCGTTGATGTTTTTTTACCTGCGGCTGGTGATTCGGATTCCGTAGAGAGGCGACAGAATTAACAGAATGAACAGAATGGAAGAGGAGTCGAAAGAATACGATCTGTGTGGGCAAGTGATAGGCGTGGCAATGAAAGTGCACTCGACTCTTGGTCCGGGCTTTCTAGAATCAGTCTATCAAAACGCGTTGATTTGGGAGTTACGAAAAGCCGGGCTGAGGTCTGAAGCCGAAAAACCGATTAGCGTCCACTACGATGGTCAACTCGTGGGAGCGTTCACGGCCGATGTGCTCGTCGACGACGCGGTTATCGTTGAGTTGAAGGCTGTTCAAACGCTTGCGAAGGCACATGAAGTTCAACTTGTAAATTACCTCGTCGCAACCGGATTCGATGAAGGTCTACTCTTAAATTTTGGCGCGGAGCGATTGGAATTTAAGAAAAAATTCCGCCTTCCGGAGTCGGAGCCAGTATCGTTCTAAATTCATTTTGTTAATTCTGTTCATTCTGTCGAAAAAATGAAGCGTAAGCGTGTTGTTATTTTGGGCGCGACTGGGTCGATCGGCGACAGCGCACTCAAAGTGGCCCGAGATATTCCGGAGCGAATGCAGATTGTCGGGATCGCAGCGAACAGCAATGCGCAAAAGCTGGCTGCGGCGGCTAATGAAGTGCGGCCAGAATCGGTTTGCCTGGTTGATGAAACCAAGATCGACGTCTTGCGCAAGGCTCTCGATTACGAGCCGCGGATTTTTGCGGGCGAAGTGGGCTTGCACGAGATCGCTTGTCTAACGAATGCAGACATGGTGCTGGTCGCAATCGTCGGCACCGGTGGACTGCGTCCTGCACTAGCTGCGATCGAAACTGGCAAGGACCTGGCAGTAGCAAGCAAGGAAATTCTGGTAATGGCCGGCGAGATCGTGATGCGCGAAGCGCGCGATCACGGTGTGCACGTTTTGCCGGTGGACTCCGAACACAACGCGATCTTTCAATGTCTTTACCGTGGCATTGGCGTCTCGCCGATGGACTCACGGGCTGGAAGCCCGTGCCACGAAGAGGTTCGCCGCATTGTTTTGACCGCCTCAGGAGGACCGTTCCGAGAAACGCCCCGAAAAGATTTTGATTCCATCACGCCGGAGCAGGCGCTGAAACATCCGACTTGGAACATGGGGCCCAAGATTACAATCGATTCGGCCACCCTTTTCAATAAGGGCCTGGAGATGATCGAAGCCCATTGGCTTTTCGGCGTCGAGATGCAGCGCGTGGAAGTTGTCATTCATCCGCAGAGCATTGTGCATTCCCTGGTCGAGTTTGCCGATGGCTCAACACTCGCCCAACTGAGTTATTCGAACATGTGCTTCCCGATCCAATATGCGGTGACCTGGCCGGACCGTGTCCCGAACACGCTGCCGCCACTAGACTTTTCGGAATTGTCAAAGCTGGAATTTTTTACGCCGCGATATGCCGATTTTCCGGCGCTGACGCTGGCACGACGCGCAGGCGAGACCGCCGGAACCTTGCCTGCGGTGATGAACGCCGCAAATGAGGTTGCGGTCGCGGCGTTTCTGGATCGACAAGTGCGTTTTTCGAGTATCTGGGAGATTGTCGAAGAAGTAATGAACCAGCACGCCCTCGTTGCGCATCCAGATCTCGATGCGATATTGCAGGCCGATCAGTGGGCGCGCGCTGAAGCGACGAGATTCGTTAAATTGTTAAATCGCTAAATCGGTGCACGTGTTTCCCAGATAACGTTTCACGATTTACGAATCACGATTCACGTTTTCACCATGCTACTTCATATCACGCGCGTCCTCTTCATCCTTCTAGAGGTCCTCGTCCTTTTTAATCTGCTCATCGTCGTGCACGAAGTGGGGCATTTCCTAGCCGCCCGCTGGCGCGGCCTTTACATTGAGAAATTCGGCATCTGGTTTGGGAAATCGATTTGGAAAAAAACAATCAATGGCGTGCAATACTCGCTAGGGTCTCTCCCCTTTGGCGGCTTCGTCGCGCTGCCGCAACTTGCGCCGATGGACATCATCGAAGGGAAGGCGGATGTCGATCGTGCGAAGCTCCCGAAAATTTCCGCACTCGACAAAATCATTGTAGCGTTTGCTGGCCCGCTGTTCAGTTTTCTGCTTGCGGTGCTCTTCGCCGTCATTATTTGGACGGTGGGACGGCCCGTGGGCGAAGCGGAAGCCACTACCACGATCGGTTACGTCGTGCCTGATTCACCCGCAGCGCAAGCGGGGTTGCAAGCGGGCGATAAGATTCTTTTGGTGGACGGCCATCGTGTCTCACGTTTTGGCGGAATGAGCGAGGAGAGCATTCAATGGCGCATTGTTCGCAGCGAAGGTGAAACCATTCCGATCACAATCGAGCGCACCGTAAATGGCAGGTCCGAGACAATAACGGTTGAAGCGCGCCCGATTGTTCCCGAGACCAAGTGGTGGGTGCGCAAAGGATTTCGCGAAGTCGGGATCGTGCCGGCTGAAAAACCCGTGATCGCAAAGGTGGAACCGGCCAGTCCTGCTGCGCGAGCGGGCTTGGGGCTGGGAGACATGATTGTCGCCATCAACGGACAACCGCTCTACGAGATTCTGGGTATTGCGGATTACATGCGTGAGCATCCGGGCGAGGCTCTCACGCTCACGGTCGAGCGCGGCGGAAAGAAAACTCAGGTTCCATTTGAGCCGGGAAGCCCGAAGATCGACGACGTGTTTAAAGACAGCCCGGCTGCGCGCGCCGGTTTGCAGCGCGGTGACGCCGTTTTGGCAGTAGATGGGCAACCCGCCAAGAGCACCCTTGCGATTTCCGATTACATCAAGCGCCACACTGGCCAGCCGATCACAATGTCGATCTTGCGCAACGGGACGAAACGCGAGGTGAAAGTTACGCCAGAAATTCCCCGCGGCGACACCGTCGCACGGATTGGAATTGTTTGGGGCGAAGACTTTGGGATCACGCTCGATCAATACGGCAACATGATGGTGAAACATCCGCGGCCGCTGGAGCAGATCCGCTCAAGCATGTTATCGATCTTCAGCACTGTGGGGGCGATCGCGTCGCCAAAGTCGGACGTCCGGCTGCAACACATGAGCGGTCCTGTAATGATGTTGCAGGTCTATTACAAAATGCTTTCCAGCAAAGAAGGCTGGCGAATGGCGCTTTGGTTCAGCGTAGTGATTAATGTGAACCTGGCCCTGCTCAATTTGCTGCCTATTCCGGTGCTCGATGGCGGGCATATCCTGCTTGCGCTCATCGAAGCAGTGCGGCGGCGGCCGGTGAGCATGCGGGCGCTGGAAGTGGTGCAAACCGCCTGCGCAGTCGTCATCATCGGCTTCATGATTTACATCGCTTTCTTTGACGTGCAGGATTTGTTTGGCTTCCGGCGCGAGACTCCAAGATTCTTGCCAAAAGCAGCGTCGGCAAAATCTACGCAGCAGTAGATTTTGCGCGGCATTGCACCGCCTTTGGCGATCCATAAAGTTTTGTTCGCAGTGAAATATTGTGCGAATCCATTCAGTTATCACCGCCGCGAGACGCGGGAGGTGAAAGTCAGGAACGTCGGAATCGGTGGCGAGAACCCGATCCGTGTCCAGTCGATGATCACCTGCGACACGATGGATACCGAAGCGTCGATCCAGCAAACCATGGAACTTGCGGTAGCGGGTTGCGAAATCGTCCGGATCACCGCGCCGACGGTAAAAGATGCGCGCAATCTCGAGCACATAGTAAAGGATCTGCGCGTGCGCGGCTGCGATGTGCCGATCGTCGCCGACATTCATTTTAAACCAGAGGCCGCGATGGAAGCGGCGAAATGGGTGGACAAGGTGCGGATCAATCCTGGCAATTACGCCGATTCGAAGAAATTCGTCATCCGCGAATACACCGATGAGCAGTACGCGGCGGAATTGGCGCGGATCCGCGAGCGGTTCTCGCCGCTGGTGGAGCTTTGCAAAAAACGCCGGATCGCCATGCGGATCGGGACCAATCACGGCTCGCTTTCGGATCGCATCCTGAATCGTTACGGCGACACGCCGCTCGGCATGGTAGAAAGCGCGCTCGAGTTCGCGCGGATCGCGCGCGACCTCGACTACCACGATTTCGTTTTCTCGATGAAAGCGAGCAATCCAAAAATCATGATCGCGGCGTATCGGTTGCTCGTAGCACGATTAAACGAACTTGGGCCCGATTGGAATTACCCGGTTCATCTGGGCGTGACCGAGGCAGGCGAAGGCGAAGACGCGCGAATCAAAAGCGCAATCGGGATCGGCTCACTGCTGGCCGATGGAATCGGCGATACGATTCGCGTTTCCTTGACCGAAGATAGTCCTCATGAAATTCCTGTGGCGAAAGCGCTGATAGAGAACATTGAGAAAACCTCAAATTCTCAACTCTCAACTCTCAACTCTCAACTTTCGTTCGATCCGTTCTCCTATCAGCGGCGCCCGAGCGAGACGCTGGCTGTAGGCGGGATCGGTGACCCCGGCGATCAGGTCAGACTCGGCGGCGCGGAACTCATTCGTGTAGTCGTTAGTCAATCCAACTTCGACAAGATCGCGCACAAGATCGACAAGATGGGCGATTACAAACCCGAGATCGTCTATGAGCTCGCAGACATCAAAGAAGTCGATCCGCGCGATGACGCGGCGATTGCCAAACTAAATGCTGAACGAAGTCCGCAATTTGTCACCGTGAAAGATGATGTCGATCTTCCGGTGATCGCGGCGTTCCGTCTGCTTGCAGCGCGATTGCATCCGCGGCATCCGATTCTACTGAAGGATGTTTTGAATTGTAGGGCGTCTGTGTCAGACGCCGCTGGAAACGACGGCGTTTCACAGAAACGCCCTACAAATTTTCTCGACACCTTGCTGGTTGCTTCCACTAACATCGGTTCGTTGCTTTGCGACGGGATCGGTGACGCAATTCTGGTGCAGGGCGAAGAAGCGCCCGGGCAGGCGCTGCGATTGAGCTACAACATTTTGCAAGCGGCGGGATCGCGGATCTTCAAAACGGACTACGTCGCCTGTCCATCGTGCGGTCGAACGTTATTCAATTTGCAGACTACCACGGCGAAGATCAAAGAGGCAACGTCGCATCTCAAGGGCGTAAAGATCGCGATCATGGGCTGCATCGTGAACGGCCCGGGCGAAATGGCAGACGCCGATTTTGGTTACGTCGGCGGCGCGCCTGGCAAAGTGAATCTGTACGTCGGCAAAACCCCGGTGAAATTCAATATTCCCGAGGCCGAAGCAGTCGATCGGCTCAAAGATCTGATTCGGGAACACGGCAAATGGGTTGAACCACTGTCGACCGTTCGAGGCCTTGAAGTTGTCTCGTAAACCTGTAGCCGAGATTATTTCGTCTAGTGAGTGCGCAGGGAGTGCGACTACAGACGGCTTGTGGGACACGGCCAACCTTCGGTTGTGCCACGAAGGCGAAATTGGAAAAATTATGAAAAAGAAATTGCTCCTACTCTTTCATCGTTTTGTTTCGTCCAAGCGGAATGGCGGCGCCAACGGCAACGGCGCTAACGATAATAAAGGCGATCGTCGGCCCCAAATTCAATGGCCGTACGTAATGAATTCCTCCGTCCCAATGCTCGGGCCAATCGCCCAGGGCTCTTGGATTTGGCATCATCACCATACACGCTGGCATCACGGTTATTACCGCACACGCCTTTAAAGTGCGTGACAGATCTATTGTCTCGGAAAACGCGGTCAAAATCCGGTCGCGCGTTTGTTCGGCCAATTCGTTAGGCCGAGCCGCCTAGCAGGCGCGTGTGGTCGAAGTAGTCAATCTGCGGTTTGCAAGATCCAGATCTTGTGATGCCCACGGCATTAGCAAACGGTACGGCGGACATCTGTCACGCGTGCGTGAGTGCGTTTTTGGAGGGAATTGAAGCCGAGAAAAAACGACGAAAAAAGACTTGACGCGCGTTTTTTCAATTTGGCAAAATGGTTTTCCCAAGTCGTTATCCAAACTTCAACCTTAACTGTCTGCTAAAATATGAAAACTTCTCGTTGGTTTAATCGTTCAAATTCTATTCTGTCGTATTGGCGTCTCGCTCTTGGCGGGACGTTGTTGTGTACCGGCTTGGCGCTTGCATTTGTGGCGAGCTCCACGATGACAACTCCGGTCCGTGCGGGGTCAGCTCTGAGCGCCGGATTTTACGTCGGCCAGATCCCTCTCAGCGGCACGTCGTCACCACAGACCGGCGAGTTCACGCCGTCTGATGGTAGCCCCGGCCAAGTCG
>WNGK01017084.1_pt1 | contig 11116 bp, 9 predicted proteins | sample 5400601 | NCBI WGS metagenome assembly WNGK01 (sample SAMN13153376, study PRJNA577476) | soil metagenome | isolation source: 60 cm soil or saprolite under Garry oak tree replicate 1 | place: USA:California | collected 2016-06-15
GGCGCAAGGGTTCGGTCGCGCATGCGACAGATCCTGGATTCACTCATCCGCGAGCGGGCGTCACCTCGCCGCGCCCCTGGCCGTGGACAGGGCCGATTGACGGTGGCAACCAACAGCGGCAGCATGGTCAGCTACCAGGTCGCGGACACGTGAGGCGGTGCGACGACGCCCGAGCGCCGGGTCAAGGACTCGCCTGCGCCCGGCGCCAGGATCTCCCTGAGGAGTATGTCGATGGGCCCGCTGTTCCATTCCCCTGTCGAAGAGGTCGTGTTCTGGGGTGTCCTGGCGGTCTACTTCGCGGCGGTCGTGACGTGGGTCGTGAGGAATCGGACGGCACGTGGCAAGAGGCGGCGAGATCTGGTCCCGTTGCTCCTGCTAGCGATCGTCGCAGACATAGCCATCGGATATGCGCGCATCGGCACACTCCCGCATTGGGTGTTCTACCCGGCAGAGGCACTGTTCATCGCCGGGTCGGTCATGACGGCCTGGTCATATTCCTTGCTCGGCACCCAATTGTCGCCATACGCCGAGGTGATGCCGGACCACAGGGTGATCGAAGACGGCCCCTACCGGTACATCAGGCATCCTGGCTATCTGGGCCAGATCGTCGCGATGATCGGGCTCGGACTTGCGCTCCAGTCGTGGGTTGCGCTGCTGGTAATCGTGATAGCTGCGGTCGCCGTGCTGGTTTACCGAATTCATATCGAGGAGGAGCTCATGGCGGCCGAACTCGGAGCCCGTTACACCGACTACATGGCGAGGACCAGACGTATCCTTCCGTTCATCTGGTAGGCGCATTACCATTTGTGGCCGTTCTGGCGAACGCACTCTCCAGGCTGCGCCGCACACATCGGCCCGCACTAAAACACTGCGATCCGGGCGGTTGTCGCGCAGGGGTACGCCGAGCGACCTCGAACCCCCCGGCTCGCGACCCTGATCAACGGGCGAGCTCGTCGGGTCGCGGCAGGTCGAGTGCGGCCAGGAAACGGGCGGTCTTCACTTCGCCGGGAACGATCTTGAATGGCCCGAGATCATCGTGGTGCTGCGAGGACCGGCATGCCGAGTTCGACCGGCGCTATGCGGGCCAGCCGCTTGGTCTCCTGTCGTTTCTGTCTGAGGAAGGTGAGGGTGAGGTCGATGCCCTCGACCTCGCCGAGCCACGCCTCGTGCTCGGCGCGGGCGCGGTGGGCCAGGAGGTCGTCCTCGATCTCGTCGAGCCGGGGCAGCATTTTCGGGTTGATGGTGAGTATGGGGCAACGTAAACAGGCGTGCTCATGCTGGCAAGTAGAACCGTATGGCCGCGTACAACCGCCCAGCTCGACCTTTCGCCGGTCGAAGTGTTCCTCAAACTCCGACCACTCGCTGTCGGTTATTGGCTTGTACTCGTCCGCTGACCGGGCCTGCCGGCGCCGGTCGAGGAATCCTTGGTAGTGGCGTACGACGTCCTCGTTGAATACGGCGACATATCCGCGGGTGGTCTGCAGGTTCAAGTGTCCGAGTAGGGCTGCGCCGATATGCATGGGCAGCCCGTTGTTCACCAGATCCGTGGCCAGCAGCCTGCGAAAGTCATGCGGCGTGAAACAGGCGGTTCGGAACCCGGGGTGCTGTTTGGCCAGCTCCGCGCAGCGGCGGCGGAGCATGACCAGCACCGTCGCGGGCGAGATCACCCGCGGGATGGCACCGGTGTGGCGTTGGAACAGGAACGGCATCGGATCGCTCATCCGGCGCTCGTGGTTGTCGTAGCGCTGGATGGGCGGAATGGCGCGCCCGTGCTGAGTGTGTCGCCGGATGATCGCGGCGATGACGGCGAACAGTTCCGCGGACATCGGGATGACTCGCTCGCGATCGGTCTTCGACGGGGCGATCACCAGCAAGGCGATGACCTCGCCGTTGGGGCGCTGATACTGCCGGATGCTCAGGTGGGTGAGCTCCAGCAGCTCCTCGATGCGAATGCCTGCGTGGCGAAGGACTTCCACCGCGGCGAATTCCCAGAAGGCGGTGTCCTCTGCTGTGGTGACGTTGATGTCCTCGCCGGTGCCGAGGTCGCGAACCCGGGTGTTGGCCTGTCCGCCGCGCCGGGCGCGCCGGTCATCGGCGGCGGTCCAGACGCGCTGGTAGGTCCGGCCGTTGACCGTGACGGTCTCGCCGCCGGCCAGGGGCGAGGCGGCCTGCAGCAGCGCCCACAGGTGGCTGTAGCAGTCCTCCAGGTGGGCCACGAGCACGGGCAGCAGCGGTTGGCGCTGGCGTACCCGGTCATCCATGCGCTCCTTGCGTCGTCGTTGGCGGACGATGATCCCGCGCAGCGCGCCGTCCGGGATCGGGCACGGTGCCACCCACGGTGCCCATTTCTCGGGTTCCTCGACCGCCCAGCTGTGCAGATCGGTGTAGAAGGAGCGCACCACGCGCAGGATGGGTTCGACCTCCTCGCGCTGTTTGCGGCCGTCCTGGTGGGTGCCCAGCGCCGCACGCCAACGTTGGTAGAGCTCGGCGTCGATGCGCAGGTCCGGCTGGCCGGGCGCGGGGGCCTCGATCTTGGCCCAGAACAGCCCAACCAGCGAGCGGGACAGCTGGTCCAACGTGGAGTAGTCCATCTCGGGTTCGCGCCGGGCCAGGTAGTCCAGCAGCAGTTGCCGGACACCCCGGCGGCGGATGTCGTAGCGGTCGACCAGCTCCTGGATGGTGCGGCGCCCGCTGAGCACGGCGGCCCGCAGCGTCGCCGGGGTGCCGGATGGGAAGTGACCCATGTCGTGCAGCACCTGCCAGGCCAGCTGCCCGGGGAACTGGCCACGGCCGGTGTCATCGCGGCCCTCGAAGGTCAGGCCGTGGTCGCGGGTCTCCCACACGTAGTGCAGGAACGCCTCGGGTGTCAGGTCGGCCAGGGTGATGCCCTGTGTCGTCAACGCCGCGGTGGTGTCGAACAGCGCCGCGCCGTGGTGCAGCGGATGCACGGCGGTGTCCTGGACGCGCTTCCAGAACTCCTCCAGCAGCGGGTCGCGTTGGGCGGTGAGGAACCGTTCGCCGTAGCGCAGGAACCTGGTGGACCGCAACGCCTGCAGCGAGGGCCGGATCACACGGAGGCTGAACAGGCAGGCGGTGCCGACGCAGATCTCGTCGCGCTCCTTCTGCTCGCGTTTCACCGCGGTGACGGGGCGTCCCCGTTGGTTGAGACCGCTGGCCTGCCAGCGCTGCTGCCAAGTGGAACCGGGGAAGCTGGTCAGGTGCTCCAGCAGGAACCGGGCGCCGCGCGCCCGGCGCCGCACAGCGTCGGGGCTGCCCGGCCAGACACCGCGCACAACCTGCTGGATCTCCTCGACCCCGACTTTGGTCAGGTCGCCGTGCGGCATCGGGACGACAGCCGGCTCTGCCGGCTCGCCCCGCAGTCCGCTGAAGCGGGTGGGCGGGACCGACGCGTCCTGGCGTCGTTGTGCCGTGCTGGGCTCAGCTACCGAACACCGCCGCGATGTCGGCGGGGTCGTAGCCGGCCGGGTAGGACCGCTACCGCCTCGGCTTGGTGTAGTGCTCCACGAGCTTGTCGTGCATGTCCTCGACCCGGACGGTGAGGTAGTGCCCGGTGGTGTCGAGGTCGGCGTGCCGCAGGATCGTCTGGACCTCGGCCAGCGTCAGCCGCTCGTCCCCGGCCATCCTGGTGGCGGCAGTGTGCCGGGCGTCGTGCAACGTCCAGTTGGTACCGAGCTTCTCGTTGGCGCGTTGCAGCACTCGCCGCATCGCCCAGTAGGTCAGCGGGCGCGGCGGCCCAGAACCTCGATGACCTCGACCGGGCAGACGTGTCGGACTTCAGGCTGCTCTTTGCCTGCGTACTGGCCGGACTCGAGGCCGGCCAGCAGGTTCCCGACGACCTGGTGGATCTGGCCCGTGGACACGTGGGCAACCTGGCGCAAGCCTGCGAGCGCGACGAGTTCGCCGAGAAGCACGCCCTGCTCGCACTCGAGGACGGGAAGCTGACAACCGCCAAGAGGTGGGTCCGCTGCGCGGTCTCGTGGGCGACGAACGACATCGTCGAAGGTGACGCGCTACTGACGCTCGCGCGTGTCTGTACCCGGCAAGGCCGGCACAACGAGGCAGCTTGAGCGCTCGACCGCGCTAGGGCAATCCACCCCCACTGTCCCCGGTGGCAGGCGGTACTCAAACACGTTGAAGGATAGGTCCGACCGGGCGGAGAATCCCCATCTCGGCAGATCCGGATAACAACCTCGCTGAGTCGTCGCAGTGACAACGGTGCCGTAGCTCAGTCGAGAGTCAGGTAGTCCACGCCGATCGTCCACCCGCCGGTCGACGTCCCGGTCAGCGTAAAGCTCACCGTGTGGTCGCCCGTGGCGAGGCTGCGGTCCTGCAGGCTGGTCGTCACGTACGAGTAGCCGGTCGAGCCGGCGTCCACCGTCCCAACGTCGGTGCCGTCCACAGCCACCTGGAAGATCCCCCGATCGGGTGTCTTCTTCACACGCAGCGTGAGCGCGTATGTGTCCGCCGCGGGCACCCTGATCGTGTAGCTGACCTTGCCGCCCACGCCCGTACTGGCGAACTTGTTCAGCTTGCCGCCGCCGGCGTCGGCGTCCGCGATGTCCGTGGCCGTGCCGCCGGACGCGGTCGTCGTCAGGTCTTCGGTCTCGTACCTAAGCGGCAGCGGCGTGTAGACCACCAGCGACACCGCGTTCGGCTGGAGGGTGAACACCCGCTTGGCGGAGGCGCCCGCGGCGAGCGTGACACTCTCCACCTTTTGCAGCGCCGACGCGGCCGGGTTCGCGTTGTAGTTGCTCGTCGTCGCGTCGACCAGGTACCGATCCATCCGGATACTGCGGCCGGTCCACGGCAGGGTGCCCGGGTCGAACGTCACCGTGTGCACCTTGGTCCGGTCGAACGCTTGGTAGTTCGTGACCATGGCCGCCAGGCCGGTGCCGTCGACCGTGGCCAGCACGTTGATACCGCGCCCGTTCTCCAGGGGCGTGCTCACCGTCGTACCGGTCAGCAGTTTGGCCTTCAGCATGCTCTGCATCCGGACCACGTTGTAGTACGGCAGGACCACCCCGTCGACGCCGTCGACGAACATCGACTTGCGGTCCCACTGCGGGTGGTTGAAGACCCAGTGGTACGGCGCGTCCATCCCGCCCAGCGTGTACTGCGTGTCCAGCGTCGCCATCCCGGCGGCCTGGATCACCTGGTCCTTGGTCATCGAGTTGGCCGAGCCGTCGGTGCCGGTACCGGTCTTCGGGCCGGCGAACAGCCCGACCTCGGTGACGTAGACCGGAATTCTCGTGGGCAGTCCGAGCGAGCCGAGGAGGTCGCGGAGCAGCCCCTTCTGCTGCGCCGCCTGCGGCGGATAGACCGGCTTGTGACAGGTATCAAGCTCCTTCTGGGCGAGGTTGTAACTGTGGTACGAGATGAAGTCCAGCTTCTTGGCCGCCGCGAGGTCCTGGGCGTACAACTGGAGGAAGTCCTTGAGCCATCCGATGCCGGTGTCCGGGCAGTACAGGAAGCCGGACGCGGACGGGCCGCCCACCTTGATCGGGATGCTCGGTTTCAGGTCGGCATTGACCCGGTTGACGATCTCGTACCCCCGCTGGTACCAGGGGTAGTACTCCGCCGCCGACATGGTGAAGTCGAGCTCATTGAAAATCTCGACGTACTCGAGCGCCGGATATCTGTCCTTGTAGTGCCGCAGGCCGTCCTCCATCCGGGTCAGACACTCGGAGGGGTCGGCGGCGTCGAACAGGCCATAGCACGGCAGCAGGTTGATCATCACCCGGCCGGAATGCGCGGTGACCTGGTCGAAGGTCGGGTAGAGCTTCTCGTACCCGCTCAGGAACGCGTCCGGCGACACCCAGATGCGGGTCACTTTCGGGTGGATCGCCGTCACCGACGCCAGATTGCCGGCCGGCAAGACCTCGGCCTGGTTCTGATACCAGGCCGGATTGTTCAGCGTCCGGCTCGCCCCGGTCGGAAAGACCGTCACCGTCGTGGCCACCGGCGTCTCGGCCGCCAGGGCGGGGACGGACACCGCCGCGACCACCGCCGCGACCGCTAGCGCCAGAATCGTCCTCTTACGCACTGCGCATCTCCTCCGTCGATGGACGGGGCCGACTCTAGCGAAGATCAGTACGACGGAAGGGACGGGTCGACGGTGTTGACCCGCGACACGACCCTGCCGTGAACGTGCGCGGCGTCCTTGTAACCAGCCGTCTCGAGTTTGGGCCAGCGCCTGCGACGGCCGTATTTTCGGTCGTCGGGTTGGCCTTGCCCTAACGGACATCCGCTTGCGAGGGCTTCGGTTCAAGCGTTGCCCTGATCCACTGATGAGGTTTCAGGGCTGACTGGTGTGATTACATGATCTTGAGCGTTTGCCGGGGCTGCTGGGGCGACCGGCCGGATGCCGGTGCGCTCGAGGGCCCGGTCGGTTTGGCGGACGGGTGGCCGCCTTGGCCGTGTAGGACCGTCTGCTGTGGACGGTCAGACGGGCACGGCGTGCGCGGTGGTGAACCGTCGTAGCCGCATGTGCTGCCAGGACCAGTGTTCGGGTAGGTGGAGGGTGACTCGCGGGCGTGCCGGGTGATCCGGCCGGCGACGTCGATCAGGTGCCGGCGGATGGTGGCGGCGCGGGTGAGGTTGTGCGCGATGGCGGTGCAGGACAGCCAGGCGTTGTGGCGTTGAACCGGCCCGACGGCAGGTGCGCGAGGGGCCCGTCGATGAGTTCGGCGAAGACCTGCGTAGCGACCGGATCGCGGCATGACAGGATGCCCTGATCGATAGCGAAGGTTCATGATCAACAAATGGAGCTGCCCTCACGAATATCGCGGGGACGCGGTCGGCCGCGTGTCGTTGAGGGTGACGCGCGCCTGGATCCCGTCCCCACGGATGTAACGACGGCGTCACTGCCGCCGGTGTTCGCGCCCGTCGGGCCGTGCCTGGGCGAAGCTCTGGATCTGCTCGGCGACGACGTTGGGGGCGTTCAGGTCGGGTGCGTTGTGGTCCAGTCCGGGCAGGATCACGTGTCGGGCGTTGGGCATTGTGCGGGCCAGGTGTGCCAGCACGCCGGTTATGTAGGTGGGCGACTTCTGGCCGCCGATGAGCAGTGTCGGGAGGTGGCGGCCGCGTATCGGCTGCCATCCGAGTCCAGGCGGACGATCTCGGCGATCTCGGCGGATGTGGTGGGCATCATCGTCCGCGTGTCGCGGCCGTCGGCCCCATGGAGCAGTAGGAACGCCAATGCACGGAACATGACCGTCGGCGCGTTACCGATAGGGGCTAGTCGGCTGCCCTTGAGAAAGGTCGTCATGGCCTCGATGCTTACGCCTGGCTCGTACGCCATGAGCGCGGTCACCCGTCTGCGCAGCCCGAGGTGCAGGGCGACTAGACCGCCGTAGCTGTGCCCGAAGACTAGGTCCGAGTTGGTGTGCTGCATGACGGCGAGCGCGTCGTCAACCTCGGCCTCCACGCTGTAGGCCGGCCCCTGCGGCCCGCTGCTGCCGCGTCCGCGCCGCTCGATCACGTGCGTCGTGTATCTGGTGGATAGCCGCTGCGCAAGGGTTCCGTAGTGGTTGGCGCGACGGTTGTTGCCGGGGATTATCACCAGCCCGGGCCCACGGCCGGCGCTGAGAACGGCGATGGCGGTGCCGTCTCGGGAAATCACCATGCCGTTCTGCCACTTGATCGTTGTCGCGCCGCTCATGCGCCCCCGTGCCTTCCGCTTGTTGGTTGCCGACCGGGATTCGACACCGCTATCGTACGGAAGTGTACGGTACTGTCTCGTTCAGTTGGAGTCAATGTGGCACGAGGTCTGGTGCGTGAGCAGGCCATCTTGAACGCGACGATCGCGCTGCTCGGGGAGGTCGGCTACGGCGCGCTGACGATGGATGCGGTCGCCCAACGGGCGCATGCCAGCAAGATGACCATCTACCGTCGTTGGCCGGGCAAACCCGAACTGGTCAAGGCCGCGCTCGACGCGTACGACGCCGAGTTGGTCGCTGCGATCCCGGACACCGGCACCCTGCGCGGTGACCTGCTGGCCGCGTTGACCATGCTGTGTGAGCGGGTCGATGACCGCTACGCGATCATGATGACAGGGCTCATCCACGCCATGCGGGTGGACGCTGGCCTAGCCGCCGCGCTGCGGTCACACGTGGCGGACGGGGACCTCGGACCGTTCCGGACAATCGTGGAGCGGGCCGTAGCCCGCGGTGACCTGCCCAAGACCACCTCACCTGAGCAGGCGCACCAGGTTTCCGAGGGGATGGTTATCCGCCGGATGCTGCTCGGCCAGCCGCTCGAGCAGGACTTCCTCGTCGACCTGGTGGACAACCTGCTGATACCCCTGCTGACCCGAGCCTTCCCCGCCAGCCGAAGGTACGCATCAACAGCAGAGACCCCCGGCGAGGTGCCGCTGGGACAGAACAAACACGGCCACATCGTTTGAGCACCGGCACAACCGTTGTCACCATGGCGGGCTTCTACGGGGAGTGACCCTGCGGAACGCGCTGCATCCAAAAGCCATGATCGACAAGGAATGCCCGTTCTCACGGACATTCGCGCGGGAAGGGCGGGCGAGGTGGAGCCGAAAGTGACGAACATCTGGCTCCCGTTCTCCATTCTCACGAACGAAATCACACGATCGTGCATTCTCATCGGCAGATCCGTGTACCTGCCCGGACGTCAGCGGCAGTGATGAGCTTCTACGGAGAGTGACTCGGCACCGTGGCTGATGTCGGTACCGGGACTTGGTGATCCGCAAATGGCGCCGGTTTTACGAACACCCGAGCGGAGCGCGCGAGGCCGTTGTGGAGTGCAAACGACCGGGCGTTCCCGGCGCCTTGCCGATGATGGGCGACACTTCACCGATCCGGCCGTCCGGTTCGCCGGGATCTTCGTCGGCATCGTGAACGCCGCGCCCGTGGTGATTTTCAGCGTCGCGCAACAAGTGCCGGCCGGTGTGCCGGCCGTCGCGCAGCAGGTCGATGATGGGCAGTTGGTTGCGGTCTGAGTCCAGCGGCAGGTACGCGGTGCCGTAGCCGGACTGGACGCTACCGCCACGCGCGCCGGCCGCGCTGCGCTGCTGCCAGGTCCAGGTCCAGGTCCAGGTTGGGGCGGCGTGCTCCTGTCCGTCCTCGTCGTACCAGACTGGTATGCCGTTGGAGGACAGCGTGTCCAGGTCGGTTCCGTTGCCGGTGGCGGTCCAGATCAGGGCTGGTTGCAGCGGCGCGCCGGCGCGGACCTGGGCGGTGGTGATGCGATGTGACGGGCAGGCCATGGCATGTTCGGCGATCGTTATCTAGAGGTCCGCCGAGGTCTTCCCTCTTCAGGTGTGATGCGGCGCTGATGGGGACGTGAGGCACGTCGGGGTTGGTGTGCGGCAAGATGTCGTGGTGACCTCGTCGCTCCCGGTTGCCGATGCTGCTCGCCCGGCACCGGGTGCGGTGCTGGAAGCGGTGTTGGAGCGGATCACCTACGCCAATGAGGAGACCGGCTACACGATTGCCCGGGTGGCCACGGACCGTTCCGGTACGGATCTGTTGACAGTGGTGGGTTCGCTGCTGGGGGTACAGCCCGGCGAGAGTCTGCGGCTGGTGGGCAGGTGGGGCTCGCACCCGAAGTACGGTCGGCAGTTCGAGGTGCACTCGTTCACCACCGTGCTACCCGCCACGATCCAGGGCATCGAACGCTACCTGGGCTCCGGGCTGATCAAGGGGATCGGGCCGAAGATGGCGGCCCGGATCGTCACCCATTTCGGGGCGGACACGCTGCGGGTGATCGAAGAGGAGCCCGGGCGGCTGGTCGAGGTGCCGGGCCTCGGGCCGAAACGCACCGCGATGATCGGCACGGCGTGGCAGGAGCAGAAGGCCATCAAGGAGGTGATGGTCTTCCTGCAGGGTGTCGGGGTGTCCACGTCGCTGGCGGTGCGCATCTACAAGAAGTACGACGACGCGTCGATCTCGGTGGTGCGCAACGAGCCGTACCGGCTGGCCGCCGACGTGTGGGGCGTCGGGTTTCGTACTGCGGACACCATCGCGCAGGCCGTCGGGATCCCGCACGACAGTCCGCAGCGGGTCCAGGCCGGCATCCAGTACACCCTGTCCGAGGCCGCCGAGGGTGGGCACTGCTACCTGCCCGAACCCAACCTGATCGCCGACGCCGCGCAGATCCTGACGGTACCGGCGGATCTGGTGCGGACCTGCCTGGACGAGCTGGCCGCAGCCGACGGTGTGGTCCGCGAACCGGTGCCCAACCCCAGCACCGACGCGGCGACGATCCCGGCGGTGTACCTGGTGCCGTTCCACCGCGCCGAAACCTCCCTCGCCGGCAGTCTGCTACGGCTGCTGACCACCAAGGCGGACCGGATGCCCGCCTTCGCCGGTGTCGACTGGGCCAAGGCCCTGGCGTGGCTGCGCACCCGTACCGGCACGGAGTTGGCCGACGAGCAGGAGCAGGCGGTGCGGCTGGCGTTGACATCGAAGGTGGCGGTGTTGACCGGTGGACCGGGCTGCGGCAAGTCGTTCACCGTCAAATCGATTATCACCCTGGCCGCGGCGAAACGGGCGAAGATCGTCCTCGCGGCGCCGACCGGGCGGGCCGCCAAACGGCTGACCGAGCTGTCCGGGCACCCGGCCACCACCGTGCACCGGCTGCTGCAGCTGCGCCCCGGTGGAGACCCGTCCTTCGACCGGGACAACCCACTCGACGCCGACCTGGTGGTGGTCGACGAGTCGAGCATGCTCGACCTGATCCTGGCCAACAAGCTGGTCAAGGCCGTGCCACCCGGCGCGCATCTGCTGCTGGTCGGCGATGTCGACCAGTTGCCGTCGGTGGGCGCCGGCGAGGTGCTGCGCGACGTGCTCGCCGCACAGACCGTTCCCCGGGTCAGGTTGACGAAGATCTTCCGGCAGGCCGCCCAGTCCGGTGTGGTGGTCAACGCCCACCGGATCAACGCCGGCCAGTCACCGGTGTTCGGCGAGCACCCGGACTTCTTCCTGTTCCCGGTCGAGGAACCCGAGGCCACCGCAGAGATGGTCGTGGACGTCGTTGCCCGGCGGGTACCGGGCCGATTCGGCATCCAGCCCCGCGACATCCAGGTGCTCACCCCGATGCACCGCGGCCCGGCCGGTGCCGGCAA
>WNGK01007885.1_pt1 | contig 11110 bp, 13 predicted proteins | sample 5400601 | NCBI WGS metagenome assembly WNGK01 (sample SAMN13153376, study PRJNA577476) | soil metagenome | isolation source: 60 cm soil or saprolite under Garry oak tree replicate 1 | place: USA:California | collected 2016-06-15
ATCTCCAGCGCCTCGAGTGCCACACCGGAGATGCGCGCCTTCTCCAGCAGTTCTGAAATTGAAGTCAGCCCAAAAAAATTAAAATTCCCGCCCACGCGCCGGAGCTCGCGCACTTCCCTCGTCAGTTGTTGTTGATTTTGTATCCAGGCAAGATCAGTCGAAGCCGCAAGCTGCGCCACTCTCGCCCGTCCCAGTTCCGAGGCCGTGTACCCACGCACCAGTTCGCGCAGAGCGTCAAACTCCAGCACCCGCGCGCTGCTGTTGGTCATGAACTGCACAAGCCCATGTTACCGGAATGCCGGTGCAGCGGTCGGGCAGGCTGCCGGCCGCAGTCCAGATGTCTGTTGCGGGCGCGCTAGGCCGCGGACGCTATTCCTTTTCGATCGCTTCCTTCAGATGTTTTGCGCAAGCTTCAGCCGAGCTGCGCTTGCCGTGTGTGGAACCTTCTTCATGCACCGAATAGGCCCAGACTACTTCTCCACTCTTAATGTTGCTGAGCGTGATGCTGGCTTCTTCCCGCGAGTGCCAATTGCCCATGATGATGATCTTAGCGGCGCCCGCTTTCTGGCTTTCAGCGGTACCGGTGATTTCGTAATCTGCCTGGTCGCGGCTCGCAACTATCTCTACCGGGACCTTTTTCGTTGCCATCGCGTCCTTCAAGAACGTTTCGTAGCCATTGGCAATGGGCGCAATGAATACCTTCGCTCCTTTAGAGATCTTCTGCGAAGGTGGCGCATTCTTGTTGCCCGCCCGCGCCGGGCAGACAGCTACCATAATCAAAAGTACGAGCATGCTTACCGCACCGCTTTTATAGGACATGAGCCCCCCTTTTGTTTTCTTCGCTAATTCGAACGGTCTGCTAATCAAGCACGATTTGCTTGATGTGTTTGGCGCACGCCTCGCCCGCACTCTGCCTGCCGCGCACGGAGTTAGTCTTGTGCACGGAATAACCAAAGATAACCGCTCCGGTTTTCTGGTCGGCGATCTTTATGCTTGCCTGCTCGTTGGAATTCTGTGAACCGATGAACAGCATTTTGGCCCATCCCGCTTTGTCGCTTTCTGAGACGCCGCTGATCTCGTACTCTGCCTTGGTTCGGTCGACAACGACGACCAGAGGCACTTTCTTATTTCGCAATCCAGCAATAATGTAATTCTCGAAACCGCCAAGCATGGGACTGACGTAGACCTTTGCATACGACGGTATCTTCGCGTTGTTGACCGTGGCGAGTTTGCCTTCGTCAGCCGAAGCGGCCTTTAGGTCTGGAGCGACTGGTTGAGCGGGCCCAGCCGAGGCTGTCTTGGTCTGGTCCGGTGCTTAGTTGTTGTCTTGAGTTGAAGTCTGAGACCATGAAGACTGCGCAAAAAGTCCAAGACATAGGATCAGCGCAGAAAGAATCACAGAGCGTAGCGAACGTCTGATATGCATGGTACCCTCCCCGGTTTCACATTATGCCCCCATACATCGGCCATAATTTTCTGAAGGCCAATACAGTCCAGAAAACTCTCATCCCGTTCTTCCCTGACAGCGCACCCGCGTTACCGTTGTCACTCGGTTTGGTGGATAATACCCCTGTTCGCGCGTGCGGGCTTTACTGGACTCCTCCTCCCCCTCGAAAGTTGAACTTCAAACGAGAGTCCCGCCCAGGTAGAAATCTACATGCTGAGACAAATTGTCTCTGCCGTACTAATCGTGGCTCTGTGGTCCCCACTCGCCCTGGCGCAGTCCACTCCGCCGAGTGCCGCCCCTCCAGTGCAGCCAGCGGGCGAAAACATCACACCCAGCGCTCCCAAACCCGCCATGCAGGGCTTCGGACTTGAAGACGGTACTCCTGTAAAACTCAGGAGCGCGCGCACCATCTCATCTGCGGATGCCCACACCGGCGACACTCTGGATTTCGAGGTGCTGGAAGATGTCTTCGCCGCTGGAACGCTTGTGGTGCCGAAAGGCGGAATCGCCTGGGGAACAGTCACGGAGGCCGAGCCGAAGCGCAGAATGGGGCGCGGCGGCAAGCTGAACGTGAACATCGACTCAGTTCGCCTGGCCGACGGTGAAAAGGTTGCTTTGAGAGCCGTTAAAGACACCAAAGGTGGCGACCACGTTGGCGCCATGACCGGAGCCATGGTCGCTACCAGCATCGTGTTTTTTCCCGCCGCGCCATTGTTCTTGTTCATGCATGGCAAAGACATCACCATCCCGAAAGGGACCGAAATAACCGCTTACATAAGCGGGGACACTAGGCTTGATCAGGCCAAATTCCAGATTGGCAAGACCGACTCGACAGCTATGTCCGCCGCCACGACCGCGGCAACTGCTCAGATCGACTTAGCTTCCACCCCATCGAGCGCTGACATCGAGATCGACGGAAAACTCGTAGGCAGCACTCCATCATCGGTCAACATCAACGCGGAACTCGCGCCCGCCAATTAGCTCGCGTTACTCGTGCCCTTCCCCTTTATTTGTTTGTAGGAAGTTCCCATCTTGGAAAAATGGAGGCGAGCCCGCCCGTCAAAACTCCACGTGCGCCCTGAACGACCCCACCACCACCGGCCCACGATCCCGGTTATATCCCGGATTCACAATGTACTGCGCGCCCGGACCCACATAAATCCCCCGCCAGACGTGCGCGGTGTAATACGTTTCCAGAATATTTTCCCGCCCGTAGTTCAGCTTGCCATCGCCAATCAGGAAACCGTAGCCGCCGTCGACGAGATAAATCTGGTGATCCTTCTTAATGCCATTCGAGACGAACGCTACGCCCGCGCGGTCCTGCTTGCGCCGCCACTTCGCGCCTTTCACCTCGATGCCCTCTTCAAACGTAAGATCAATCTCGGTATAAGCGAACGACTCGGTTTTTCCGTTGTCCCATCCCCAGCGCGCGAACGCAGTCACGTTCGGCGTGAGGTTCTGCTCCACGCTGGCGCCGAATCCGTACCTGCGCGTGACGTGCCAGGGATGGTTCGTAATATCCGGCGCCGCCACCTAGCCTTCGACAAATTGCGCAATCGAATCGCGATAAACTCCCATGTTGGCGTAGTTGGTGTAAGCCAGCAGCCGCACTGCGCCTTTTTTCTTCGGGATGAATCCATACCGCAACTCGTACTCCCAGTTTTCCGCATGGACTTGCCACGGTCGCCACACCAGATCAATTCCGTTCGCGACCTTCGGCATCAGCGCCTCGGCAAAGCGAAAGCCCCAGTTGCGGTCTTCGTAGTCGGCAACCACGCCCACGGTGTAGCCGCGAGTGTCGGCGGCATAGTCCCACGCGCCATTGTTGTCCACTGACCAATTCATGAACTGAAAGTGAGTGTCGGATCCTGCCGAGTTCACGTCAAAAAAATCTGGCAAGGAGAATTTGCCAAAGCGAATTTCCAATCGCCGCCGCGGCAGTTCGTCGAACAGCGAAAGATAGCTGCGGTCGTTCTCAACTTTGTCCTGGCTCAACGCAAACACCTTGTGGATCATTCCCCGCCCCAGGTAGGGGGCCTTGCTCAACAGCGGATTGCGCACAATATCCAAATCCGGAGCGCCCGCCACGCCCAGCCCCGTACTCAACGCCGCGCCCCCGGCTTCTTCAATGTCAACCAAAAGCTCAGTGGAATCGTTCAGCCGCACCCCGGCGTAAAGCGTCAGCACCCGTGACGTCGCCTTCTCATAGCGCGGACTCAAGCTGTTCTGCCCGCTGTATGGCGCGTGAAAACCCGGATGAGCCTGAAAAATAAAGTTCGCCTGCCCTGAGAGCCAGAAGCGCGTGCTGTGAAAGTGCGGAAGCATTGCTTCGGGATCGTGATTGGCAGAGGAGTTACTGGACTGTTCACCCGCATCCGTCGGTGCAGCAGGTTGGGTTTGCGGCGTGCCTGCTGCTGCGCCCGAAATCGGAACACTTACGAGCGAACAGAGGAACCAAAGCGCGACACGTGCGCGGATTTTTTCCACAACCCTCATTTACAAGGTTTTCCGCCGCATTGAGACTAAATGGGTCAGCAGGTTATGCCAAGCCAGCAGCGAAGCAGAAGACGGGCGGGAATTTCTCGAAGTCTCCTCAAAAAACACAGGATGATCGGGGCTCCTCCCTGACCATCCCTGTCCCTTCCGGTTAGAAGGGAGCCCTACACCAGGATCATAGACATCCAAGGTTGCAGGACAATGTACCCCGCGTGAAATTTCCGTAAAACCTGTTGCCCTTCAGAGTACCGGGCGCAGGGTTGCTCCCGCTGCTATATTTATGGATTCGCACGGGATAGGCAGCAAGGAGGCGAATGCCCCGCAAGCTCGACGAATCTCGTCGTCTGCAGAAACGCGCCGAGCAACTGATCCCTGGCGGAGTGAATTCCCCGGTTCGCGCCTTCAAGGCGGTGGATTGCGAACCGCCCTTTCTCGTCCGCGGACACGGCTCTCACATCTGGGACGCCGACGGCAACGAATACCTAGATTATGTCGGCTCCTGGGGCCCGCTCATTCTCGGCCACGCCGATCCCGGCGTGCTCGACGCCATCCTAGGCGCCGCCGGAAATGGCACCAGCTTTGGCGCATCCACTCCCGCCGAGGCCGATCTTGCCGAGTTGGTGGTCGAAGCCTTCCCTCATGTCGAGAAGGTCCGCTTCGTCAGCTCCGGCACCGAAGCCACCATGTCGGCCATCCGCCTGGCGCGAGCGCATACCAAGCGCAAATACATCATCAAGTTCGAAGGCTGTTATCACGGACACGCCGACGCGCTCCTGGTGAAAGCCGGCTCCGGCATCGCCACCCTCGGCATTCCCGGCTCGGCTGGCGTACTAGATGAAGTTAGCCAATTCACCATCGCGCTTCCGTTCAACGACACTGAGGCTTTAGAGCAGGCTTTCAGCAAATATCGCCACCAGATTGCTTGCGTGATCGTCGAGCCAGTGGTCGGCAACATGGGCTGCGTTCCGGCCAATGGCGGATATCTCGCCAATCTGCGCACCATCACCCAGCGCGAAAACACCGTGCTGATTTTCGATGAGGTCATGACCGGCTTCCGCGTAACCTACGGCGGCGCGCAGGAGTTATACGGAATCAAGCCCGACCTCACGACCTTCGGCAAAATTATCGGCGGAGGTTTGCCGGTCGGCGCCTATGGAGGCCCGTCCGAAATCATGGATCTGGTCGCCCCGCTTGGTCCGATGTATCAAGCTGGAACGCTCTCCGGTAATCCGCTGGCCATGACCGCCGGGATCGCCCAACTGAAACATTTGCGCGATAAGAAAACCGAAATCTATCCCCGGCTCGAAACCTTTAGCGCGAAACTAGTCGAAGGCGTTGCCGCTGCAGCGAAAGAGACCGGAACCCCACTCACCTTCAACCGCGTCGGCTCGATGTTCACCTGGTTCTTCACTCCGGACCCAGTCACTGATTGGGACTCAGCTTCCAAGTCCGACACCGCCGCCTTTGGCCGTTTCTTCCGCGCCATGCTCGATGCCGGTATCTACCTGCCGCCCTCGCAGCTCGAAGCCGCATTCCTCAGCGCCGCGCATACAGAAGAAGATGTACAGAAGACGATAGCCGCGGCGAAACACGCGCTCGGGAAGTGATGCCTGCGGGGGCAAGGCCCGTCTGGGTCGGACACTCTTGTCCGACGCCTTTGATCTTGTTTTTAGTTGCGGGAGTATCTCGGCTCTCAATCAAAGAGCAAAGTCAAAAGCGTCGGACAAGAGTGTCCGACCCCCATGGATATATCCGACCCACCCAACCCTACGCCGCGTGACCGCTCTTCACCGCTTCCGGCCCGTTGGTCCGCGCCCAGGTGTACTGAATGCGGTGAATGACGGTGATCGTCGAGAGCACTGCAATAATCCACAGGACCGGAGCCATGCGGTTAAATAGCGCTCCAATAATTACCAGCACCAGCCGCTCCGGACGTTCCATAAATCCCACGCGGCACGATCCAATCAGCGACTCCGCCCGCGCCCGAGTGTAGCTGACCATGATGGCGCTGATCATCACAAAGGCGGTCAGGACAACGTAGAAGAATCGGTCTCCGCGGGCATAAAAGACTATCAAGCCAAAGAATTGCGCCGCGTCACTGTAGCGGTCCACCACTGAATCAAAAAACGCTCCGAAGCGAGTGACCCGGTCCTGGGCTCGGGCCACTTCGCCATCTACTAAATCGAAGAATCCCGAGGCAATAATCACCAGACCGGCGTAGAAAAACATGCGCTGTTGGTTCTGCGCCGTGGCATATCCGAAAAAGAACGCCGCCCAGGCATTGACCACCAGCCCCATAAAGGTCAGCACATTGGGATTGACCCGGGTAAGCGCGAGCCAGCGGACAATGGTGCGTAGCAGAACCGCGCAAGCCCGTCCGAAAGCGCTAGTCCAAGTCATATTCGTGTGGGGCGGATCCGCCCTGAGCGAAGTCGAACGGGGCCCTCGCCCGCCAAAGTTGAATCCAGAATCATTCCGCCGGAGCCGCGTCGTGGATGGTGCTCAGAGTAAGAATTTCCAGCTCGCGCGTGCCGTTCGGTGTCACCACAGTCGCCGTGTCACCCACTTTCTTGTTTAGCAGTGCCCGCCCGATGGGGGAATTCGTCGAAATCTTGCCCGCCGCCACATCCGACTCCTCGCTGGTCACAATGTTGTATTCCATTTCCTCATTCTTAGTGCTGTCGAAAACCTTCACGGTGGAACCAAGGCCAACTTTGTCCTTAGGGATGTTGTTCATGTTGACCATCGAAAGATCGGCGAGCCGCCTACCCAATTGCCGCACCCGGGCCTTCACAAACTCCTGCCGCTGCTTGGCCATGTGGTATTCGGCGTTTTCGCTCAAGTCCCCCAGAGCGGCGGCCTTTTTGATCTCTTTCGGGAGCTCATGGATGAGCTCGTGCTCCAGCGCCTCGATCTCGTCCCGCAGTTTTCTTTTGATTGCTTCAGTCATTCTCGCTCCGAATTATAAACCGTTGTTCGCGAGAAGCACCGGCCTGACCAGTTTTCGCAGGGAAACAGAACCATCGCGGATTTTCACGGATCACACGGATCAAGCTCTAAGCTGCTATTAACTCACGATGTCCTCGGGGAGCACGAAAATTCAGGAATCCGCGTTATCCGTTCTAATCCGTGGCCGCTCGCTCTCGCAAGTCCTTGAAAATACTTCGTCTCATGTTTCTTAAATTGTTAACCGCCCCCGGGTGGGGTAGAATAGAGTTGTTTCCCGGCGCGGTGGCCTGTTCCACGTATGAGCAGCAACGGTAATGGTGAGTTCCACATTGGTGACCGCGTCGTTTATCCCAACCACGGGGTCGGTATCGTCGAACAGATCGGCACTCGCACTCTTGGCCAGCAAGTCGAGAAGTACTATCTCCTTAATATCAAGTCCAGTAATCTCAAAGTGACCGTCCCTTTCCACAGCGTAATCACCGTGGGATTGCGTCGGGTGGTAAAGAACGGCGAAATTCAGAAGATCCTCACTTTTCTTTGCGATGGCAAAAGCGAAAACGCCGCTGACTGGAAGGACCGCTTCAAAGACAACTCCGATCGCATGCGCACCGGATCGCTGCTCGAAGTCGCCGCAGTCATGAAAAACCTTCTGGTCCTGAAAGAATCCAAGAGCCTTTCCTTCCGTGAAAAGAAAATGCTGGAGCGCGCCCGCTATCTGCTGGTTAGCGAACTGGCCATGGCCCGCAACTGCGAAGAGGCCAACATCGAAGTGCTGCTCAGCGACACCCTCTCCAAGAACAATCTCAAATTCCCCGAACCGGGCGAATTGCAAGCCTAGCCTTCTTCAAAGCATCCCTCGCCAAGCGCCCCACGGATTTACGCCAGATTAACCCGGATGCATGCAGTAACTCCGTGAAAATCCATGCGATCCGGGACCCGCCGCTTACGTCTAAATCTGAAGAGCTATGGGCGTCCTCGCCCGTGCCAGGGCACAAAGACATACAATCCCACCCATGTCCTCTAACGCAGTGCCCGGACTCCGGCCAAGAGTCCTGGGATTAGACGTAGGTTCAAGGACCATCGGCCTCGCCGTTTCCGATCCCCTCGGCATAACCGCCCAGGGCCTTAAGACCATCCGCCGCAAAAACAAGCGGACAGATCTCGCCAGGCTAGAAGCGATTATCCGCCAGTACGCAGTCACCGAAATCGTCGTCGGATACCCCTTGCGTCTGAGCGGCGCCGAAGGAATCCAATCCGAAAAAATGCAGCATTTCGCCGAAGCGCTGCGCAAGAAGTTCGCCTTGCCCGTCCACCTGTGGGATGAGCGCCTCACCTCCAGCCAGGCTAACCGCCTCCTTCGCGAGTTCGATCTCTCCATCAAAAAGCGCGCCGGCGCCGTGGACCGCATGGCCGCCGTCCTCATCCTGCAAAGCTGGATGGACACGAGAGATGCGGCTCTTAGATCTTAGCTCTCGGCTCTCAAGTCTCGGCGCCTAGCCGCAGCACGCACTACATTGACCCGTGTGGGTCGGACACTCCTGTCCGACCAGCCGCGAAGCGGCGACAGAACGCGATATGTAAGAATTAGAAAGCCCCCGGGAGGGGCGGAAGACCGGGCACGACGCCCTCATTGAGTGAATTGGCGATTTATCGCCAACATTCTCGAACACGGAGAGGGCCATCAGTTAGCCGCCGATGTGCGGCCTTGCGCTAATGCCGCGCTGATGAGCGTTCTTGTCGAGCTTGAGCCTGACCTGCAACGGGTTGAACAAGGGGTGATCAAAGCGGAGACAGTAAATACTCTTGCCGCGTTTTGCGGAAAAGCGAAAATGCCCTTTGCCGTCGGTCTTGGTGGAACGCAGTACTGCAACCCCGTCCTCAGTGCGATCTGTCACCGTCATGTCTGGAATGGGAGCGCCTGAAGGATCAAGGACAACACCCTCGACTCGCTGAGCAGGCTCGAGTTCTTCAAGGATGACAAGTTCTCGAACTGCGTTTTCGCACAAGTTACGAAGAATGCCATGTAACAGCGATCGCTATCATCCGACGCACAGAAGTATTATCAAGTTTCAACTCCTTCTGAGCAAGGAACGGATAGATATAGATGTTGTGAACAGGCGCTTGCACCACTTCTAGCCGTCCTTCCTCCTATCGGCAGGAAAATGAGATAGGGCCCTCGCAGAAGTTCCCTCCCAGTTAGTCCTTTGGTAAACTCGCCCCCACTCAACCTTCCTCTAAACTACCCATAAGGTGCGCACACTATTCTCAATCCTATTGCTGGCCGTCGTTGCCTTAACCGCATGGCTAGCCTGGGCCCTCTACCTCCCAGCTTCCCCCAGCGCCCAGAAGTTCGTCCTCCTCCGCCCCGGATACTCCACCCGCCACATCGCCCGCGAACTGAAATCCGCCGGGGTAATCCGCAGCGCCGACGCTTTCGTCCTGTGGCATTCGTTTCATCGACGTCCCACGCTCAAGGCCGGAGAGTATCTTTTCGAGCGTGACGCGAACGCCATCGACGTCCACAACCGCCTCGCCCGCGGTGATGTTTACGTCCACACTGTCGTGATCCCCGAAGGCTTCAACATGTTCGACATCGCCAAGGCGATCGAAGACGCCGGTCTCGGCCCCGCCCAGGATTTTCTGAAAGTCGCTACCACCGACACCGCCCTGATCTCAGACCTTGCGCCCCACGCCACTTCCCTCGAAGGCTGTCTTTTCCCCAATACTTACAATTTCACCCGTACCCAGAGCATGCGTGATATGGCCGCAGAAATGGTCAAGGAATTCCGCCTCCGTGCCGCAGAACTCGGCCTCATCCAAACCGGCCCCGACCAACCTCGCCGAGAACGAGAGGAAGACATCCCCACCACCGTAACTCTGGCTTCCATCATCGAAAAAGAAACCGCCGTCCCTGACGAGCGTCCCGAAGTCGCCAGCGTTTATTCGAACCGCCTGGCCAGCGGCATTCCTCTGCAAGCCGATCCCAGCGTGATTTACGCAGAGCTCCTGCATGGGACGTACGGAGGTGCCCTGCATCACGATGACATGCACTACGATTCCGCCTACAACACCTATCGCCACGCCGGTCTGCCGCCCGGCCCAATCGCAAATCCTGGAAAAAGCTCCCTTCAAGCCGCCCTACATCCCGCCCAGACCCGCTATTACTACTTTGTCAGCGACGGTAACGGACACCACCGCTTCGCCACCACCCTGGAAGAGCACAACCGCAATGTAGCTGCCCTGCGCCACGTGATGTCACAAAAGTGACCTCCGCCACCACTTTACTGGCAGGTGAGGTTACTACTCACAAAACAAGAGAACCACGGCTGGGTTGGTTCTTTTATACTGAATCCACATCTAATAGACGAAGCAATGCAAGTTTCCCGATACCTCGCAGTCCTGGCTCTCCTGGCCACCTTACCCCTGGGCGGATGTCTCTTCCACACCCACCGGGTTGAGCAGGTCAATCTCGCCGTCTTGAAGAATGCCACCAAGCAGGACCTCATCACCTACATCAATTCCCAAGCCGCGAGGATCCAGAGCATGCAGGCCACCGTGGATATCGACACTGCCGTCGGCGGTGCCAAGAAGGGCAAAGTCACCGAATACGAACAGATTCGCGGTTTCGTACTTGCACGCAAGCCCGAGATGCTGCGCATGATCGGATTGTTCCCCATCGTCCGCAACCGGGCGTTTGACATGGTCAGCGACGGCCACGACTTCAAGCTGTGGATTCCGACCAAAAACCGTTTTGTAGTCGGCCGCAATGACGTCACGTCGCCCAACCCCAGTCAGCCCCTGGAAAATCTCCGCCCCCAGATCATTTATGACGCGCTCCTGCTGCACGAGATCGCCCCCGGGGAAACCGCGATTCTGGAGAATGGCACCGAAACCGTTACCGACGAAAAAGGCCACAACAGCGAGCAGCCCGCTTACGTAATTGACGTGATCCGTAGCCGCGGCAATGATAGCTGGCTGTCGCGCAAAATCATCTTCAGCCGCACCGATCTGCGTCCCAACCGCCAGCTTATCTACGATGAACTTGGGACCCTGGTCACTGACGCGCGCTACCTCGACTACAAGGATTTCGACGGCCTCAATTTCCCTTCCAAGATTGAGATCAAGAGGCCGGAAGAGGAATACGACATCACCCTCACAATTCTCAAGCCCGGCCTTAACCAGCCGCTATCCGACGACAAGTTTGTCCTGGAACAGCCC
>WNGK01007886.1_pt1 | contig 11110 bp, 6 predicted proteins | sample 5400601 | NCBI WGS metagenome assembly WNGK01 (sample SAMN13153376, study PRJNA577476) | soil metagenome | isolation source: 60 cm soil or saprolite under Garry oak tree replicate 1 | place: USA:California | collected 2016-06-15
GCAGGGCCTGAATAAAAGGAAGAGGGAAGAGGGGAGAGGGAAGCTTGCCGCGGGCTACCGGCTGTTGTTTCTTCACTCTCCGCTCTTCCCTCTCCCCTCTTCCTTCCTGGTAGATGACCGCCCGGAAGACGCCGATGAAGCGGATCGCCTTGACAAATTCTTCATATCGGATGGGTTTCACCACGTCGGCGTTGCCGCCCAATCGGTCGCTCTCCTCATCTGAGGAGGTGAACACCACCACCGGAATCATATTCAAGCTATCGCTGGCTTGCCGCGCCGAAGGCTTTGCGAAGGTGGGCGTTTCGCTCCCGCAGGAATTCGAAACCGTCCACCAAGGCCCTCTTCAAGTCCAGCAGAACAGGACCGGCTTGCCGGGCCGAAGGCTCTGCGAAGGCCGGCGGCTGGCCCTCAAGCGGATGAAACTTACCTCGGCACCACAAAAAATCAAGCGCCTCAGCTCCATCATGGGCCACCATGGGGTCTTGGGGAAAGTCCTGCCCTGCCAGCTTGCCGCGCCGAAGGCTCTGCGAAGGCGGGCGTGTCACGATCAACTCCGTGTTGATCGGATCATCATCCACCATCGGGACCCGTTTCCTCTGGCTTATCAGTCACCTTCGTTTGTTTCGGCAGCGAGAAATAGAATGTGGCGCCGCCATCGAGCGCGCCCTCGGCCCAGGTCCGGCCACCGTGTCGTTGAATGATGCGCCGGACGTTGGCCAGGCCGATGCCAGTGCCTTCGAACTCGGCGCTGTGATGCAGACGTTGAAACACCCCGAAGAGCTTGCCGGCATACTTCATGTCGAAACCCACCCCATTGTCGCGGACGAACGCGACCATCTCGGTTTCGGTTTGGCTGGCCCCGATCTCAATCCTGGCTTTCGGGCGCGTGCGCGTGTATTTGATGGCATTGGAAATGAGGTTGACCATGGCCTGGCGCAGTAGGACGGGGTCGCCCTGCACGTCGGGCAACGGCTGGATGACCCACTCAATCTTGCGGCCCTCGGTCGGGCCTTCCAAGTCCCTGCGGGCGGCCCTGACCAGGTCGTCGAGGCTGAGTTTGGTTGCGCGGAGTTTGGCGCGGCCCATGCGCGAAAAGGCCAGCAGGTCATCAATCAGCCCGCCCATTCTTTTGGCCGACTCAACTATCTTCTGGAGGTGGCCCAGGCTCTGCCGGTCGAGTTTGTCGGCGGCATTGACCTGCAACAATTCCACGAAGCCGTCAATATGACGCAAAGGTGTGCGCAGATCGTGCGAGACCGAATAATTGAAGGCATCGAGTTCTTTGTTGGCAGCCTCCAGCGCGGCGGTGCGTTCGCGCACTCGCTGTTCGAGGTCTTCGTTGAGTTTGCGGAGCTTGTCTTCGGTCGCTTTGCGCTCGGTGATGTCCAAGCCCATGACCATGCCGGCGTGGATTTTGCCCTCGCCGTTCCTTAACGGCACCGCCTGCACCAGGTAGGCGCGGTCGCGATAAGGCGCCTCCAGAATGACTTTGGTTCCGCTCAGCGCGGCCCGATAGACCGGCTCCATCCGGTCGCAACTTTCCGGCGGGAATACCTCCGAGAGGGTTTTGCCTTCCAGCGTCGCTTTGGAAAGACCCAGCGCCTCCAGCACCTCCTCGCCTTCCACCACCAGGTGGCGCAGTTCCTGGTCAAAAACGGCCACGCCGCCACCGGGGATGCTGCCGGCCAGCGTCCGGTAAAGCTGCTCGCTCTTGCGCAACGCTTCCTCGGCGGCCCTGCGCTCGGTAATGTTTTGTGTCACGTGAGCAAAGCCGCACAACTGTCCCATCTCGTCGCGCAACGCCGTGATAACGACGTGGGCCAGGAATTTTGAACCGCCCTTGCCCAGGCGCCAGCCTTCTTCTTCATACCGGCCTTCAGCGGCGGCGGTGTGCAGGGCCTCGTCGGGCTTGTGTTTTTGCACGTCCTCCCGAGTGTAGAAGCGCGAGAAATGGTGGCCGATGATTTCTTCGGCCCGGTAGCCCTTCATCCATTCCGCGCCCGCGTTCCAACTGTTGATGAGGCCGTCGGGGTCGAGCATGAAGATGGCGTAGTCCTTGACTCCGGCCACCAACATGCGGAAGCGCTCTTCGCTCTTGCATAAGGCCTCTTCAGCCTCCAGCCGTTTCCGTTTTCCCTCCGCCTCGCGCAAGGCGCGCTGCATGGCCGGGACCAGGTTGGAGAGCCGGTTTTTGAGGACGTAATCGGTTGCCCCGCTCTCGAACGTCTCAATGGTCATTTCTTCGCCCAGCGCGCTGGTCACGAAGATAAACGGCACATCCGGGCACTTGTCCTTGGCGATGGCCAGGGCGCTGAAACCGTCGAAGCCAGGAAGTCCATGGTCCGAGAGGATGACGTCGGGACTATGCTGTTTAAGTTGCTGCAGGAATTCGTCTTTGGTTTCCACGCGTTTGCAGCGGAAATTCAACCGGGCCTTGCGCAACTCGTGATTGATCATCACCACGTCGGCTGGCACATCTTCCAAGACCAGGATGCGAATCTCATCTTTCACAAAACCGTCCCTCACGACAGCAACGTATCCTCAAGACCGTACTTTACCCGACACCGGTTTTGGAATTGGGGTGATTACCTACTTTCCGAGGAAAATTCACCTGAGCCCGGCCAGCTTGAGCGCGCCAGAGATGGCCCGACCTGCGTCTTAAAGCCTAACTTCTTTTCCTCGGAAGCCCCCATCCATTGAGGATGCCGCTGAGGATGAAAAGCTTCTTCTGTCCACCATCCAGCTCTGTACCTATATGCTGTATAGGGCGTATTACCACAAACCACGTCTATTTTCGGGGTAAATCAGCGGACCGACGTTTGCGGCTACGGCGGCTATACCATTCACTGTCAACTTCTTCTTTCTTGAAAAGTTTCTTGGCTGCGGCATTGCCGGCATTGCCGCGCCGGACTGCAGTATTCCAATTCGCTCGCAGGAGACCCTCAGAATCATGGCAGGACAGAATCATCAACGCACAACGCTGTACGTACAACATTATGATTCTGTCCTGCCAAGATTCTGTCAGTCTTGGTTGTAGCAGGCCGGGCTGCGAAATATCCAGGGTCAGAAGCCGGCTGAGAAGCGTTCGTGTCGGCTCCAGCCAGTGACAAGCAAATTTGCGTCTCTCAGAGGGCCTGGCTATGCTTCGTGACTTAAATGCTGAACTCCATTTCTGCCCCGGCCCACGGAAAGCGGCTCGTGGCTTGCTTTGCGGCGATGTGCCTTGTCCCAGCCTGGGCGCAACATCAACTCGGCCAGTCTCAAAATTCCAAAGCGTTTGTAGCGCCCGCTTCCAATGAAGGACAACTGGCTGTCAAGCAATTCCAGGTCCCGGCGGGGTTCAAAGTGGATCTCTGGGCTGCGGAACCGCTGCTGGCGAATCCGGTCGCGTTTAACTTCGACGAGAAAGGTCGGGCGTATGTCTGCGAAACCTTCCGCCTGAACGCCGGCGTTGATGACATCCGCCAACTCATGGACTGGCTGGATGAAGAGTTGGCTTCGCGCAGCGCCGATGATCGCCTGGCGGAAATGAAGCGACACTTGGGCGACCGCTTCGCAACCTATTCTGAACAAAGCGAGCGTATCAGCCTGCTCGAAGATCGCAATGGGCTCGGCAAGGCCGATCACGCCACCGTCTTCGCTGAAGGCTTCAACACGCCGTTGGACGGCATCGGCGCCGGCGTGCTGGCGCGCAAGGGCAACGTCTGGTATGCGAACATCCCCAATTTCTGGCTGTTACGCGACACCAATGGCGATGGGGTCGCCGATTTCCGCAAGTCGCTCCACTACGGCTTCGGCGTCCGTGTCGGGTTCCTTGGCCATGATCTGCACGGTGTGCATTTTGGTCCTGACGGGAAAATCTATTTCAGTATTGGCGACCGCGGCTCCAACGTGAAGCTCGCCGATGGCCGCCACGTTGGGGAACCCGACACCGGGTGCGTTTTCCGGTGCAACCCGGACGGCTCGGAACTGGAAGTGTTCTCTTTCGGGCTGCGCAATCCGCAGGACCTGGTGTTCGATCAATTTGGCAACCTGTTCACCGGCGACAACAACTCCGACAGCGGCGATCAGGCCCGCTGGGTTTACGTCGTCGAAGGCGCCGACAACGGCTGGCGCGTGGGCTACCAGTTCATGGAACAACCCTATTCCCGAGGCCCGTTCAACGCGGAGAAACTCTGGTATCCCCACTTTGAAGGCCAAGCGGCCTACATCGTGCCGCCCATCGCGAACATCGCCAGCGGGCCTTCGGGCGTCGCTTATTTCCCAGGGTCAGGCTTGCCCGAGCGGTTCAGGGACCATTTTTTTCTGGTGGACTTTCGCGGCGCGGGCGCGAACAGCGGCATTCATTCGTTCACTCTCAACCCAAAGGGAGCTTACTTCGAACTGGCTCAACCAGAACATTTCATCTGGGGCGTGCTCGCTACCGATGTCAAATTTGGCGTGGACGGCGGCATATATTTGAGTGATTGGGTCGAAGGCTGGGGACTGACCGGCAAAGGCCGCATCTACCGCGTCCACGATCCGGCACTCGACAAGGATCAGCTTGTGCTGGAAACGAAGGAGCTGCTCGCGGAGGGAATGGACAAGCGTTCGAACCAGGAGCTGGCCCGCTTGTTGGCACACCGAGACATGCGTGTGCGGCAGGAAGCTCAGTTCGAACTGGCAGAGCGAGGGGAGCCAGCCATCCAGGTCCTGGCTGGTGTAGCCCGCAGGCACTCTAATCAACTGGCGCGCCTCCACGCGATCTGGGGGCTGGGCCAAATAGCTGCCAGCTTTCCGAATCGTTCGGGGCCAACCTTTTCCTCGCCCACTCCCTCTCTTCCTCTGGAGGAGAGGGCTGGGGAGAGGAGGTCCCACCAGACGGCAGCAAAGGCGGACAAAGCAGTAGGCAGACCTTCCCTCTCCCATCCCGCCTCTCCGAGCGGAGGGGCGGGAGAGGGCCAGAGTGAGGGCGCGCTGAATCCCCTGGTCCATTTGTTGGCCGATAACGACGAGGAGGTCCGGGCGCAGTCCGAGAAAGTGCTCGGCGAACGGCGTTTCACCAAAGCCTATGCCGGGCTGATTCAACGGCTAACCGATCCGAGCGCGCGCGTACGGTTTTTCGCCGCGATCAGTCTGGGCAAACTTGGCCGCAGTGAAGCCCTGCCGGCCATATTCCAGATGCTCCGCGAAAACGCCGACAAAGATCCCTACCTGCGCCATGCAGCAGTTATGGCCTTGACCTGGATCGCTGATTTCGGCGCGCTATCGGCAGAGGCCAAGGACAGTTCATCGACGGTGCGGATGGGCGTGTTACTGGCGATGCGCCGGTTGCAGCGCGGGGAAATTGCGATGTTTCTAAACGACAGCGACCCGGCGCTGGTGCTTGAAGCGGCGCGAGCCATCAATGACGAACCTATCAACGGCGCGATGCGCGACCTGGCGGCGCTGATCGACCGGCCCACGGCCTCCGAACCGCTCTTGCGCCGGGTGCTCAACGCCAACTTCCACCTGGGCACCAGCCCAAGCGCCAAAGCGCTGGCCACATTTGCCGCGCGCGCCGACGCGCCTGAAAACATGCGCGTCGAAGCGCTCGAAGAACTGGCCGATTGGCCCCAGCCGTCGGGCCGCGATCGTGTCGTTGGCCTCTGGCGGCCAGTGGCGGCTGTGCGCCATCGCGAGACGGCGTCAGAGGCGCTGGAGCCTGCCCTGGCGGAGATATTTCGCTCTGCGCCGGATGGTGTCCGTATCGCCGCCCTTCAGGCCACCAGCCGCCTAATCATTACCAACGCTGCCCCTCTCTTGTCCGAGCTTGTCGCGGACACCAAATTATCGGGCGAAGTGCGCGCCGAAGCGCTCAAGGCGTTGGCCGCCCTCAACGACCCGAAAATTGAAGAGGCCCTTCGGGTGGCGCAGGCGGACCGGAACGATGGCCTGCGCAAAGTAGCCACGCTGTTGCTGCCGAGGGTCAACTCGTCTAATGCCGCTGCCAATCTGGCGGCCACGTTGCGCAACGGAACCCCTGGCGAACAGCAAGCGGCGCTGGCCGCATTGGGCGGGTTGCCAGACCCCGCAGCCGATGAGCTTCTCGCTCACTGGCTCGCTGACCTGCTGGCCGGCAAAGTCGCCAGGGAATTGCAACTCGATTTGCTCGAAGCTGCCGCCCATCGTTCAGCAGCCCCTGTCAAGCAAGCGCTCTCCCTTTACCAGGCCTCCAAACCCAAGGACGACCCGCTGGCCGATTTTCAGGAGGCGCTCTTCGGCGGCAACCCTGCCGATGGGAAACAGATATTCTTCGCGCGCCCGGACGCCCAATGCGTCCGCTGCCACAAGATCGACAGTCAAGGTGGCGACGTCGGGCCCGACCTTACCCATGTGGGGGCGCAAAAGGACCGCCAGTACCTCCTCGAATCCATTGTCCTGCCCAACAAAAACATCGCCCAGGGATTTGAAAGCGTCCGCGTCACTCTGAAGAACGGCGCAAATTACGGCGGAGTGCTCAAGAGTGAAAACCACAACGAACTCGTTCTCAATTCGCCCGACAACGGCGTGGTCACGGTCAAGAAGGCAGATATTGAAACCCGGCAAAAGGCCCTCTCGCCCATGCCCGAAGGCATCGGACAGATCCTATCGAAACAGGACCTGCGCAACCTGGTGGAGTTTTTGAGCAGCCTGAAGTAGCTGAAATTATCTGCGCAGCGTACCAAATGACCGGGCGGAGCGTCGAAAAGCAAAATCCTTCGGTCTGCGCCAGCGACGTGAGCAGCATGAACCGCCACGGTGTTGCGGTAAGGGAAACGGTGCGGCTGCGCTTCGTTGCTTCGTCCATCCGTCGTTGCGTCGTGACGCCACTTGCGCTCAGCCGATTCCGCCCTTACACTGGTCCCATGGTGAGTGCTCGGTTTCCCACCAGCGAAGCTCGGCGATGCGCGCCCGGGGAGCGCACGCGCCCCGCGTGCTGTGTTCGGCGCCTCGCCGAACACACGTTCCGGTCGGCGAGGGCGCCGACCAGTGCAGCCGAGGCGGCTGCGCTCCCCGCTACACAGGTACAGAAACACCCTACCCACCTGAGCCCAGTTAAAGCCAGTTAAAGTCAGTTAAACCTAGTTAAACCAAAACATTCTTAAACCGGACCGAAACGCCAAAGCTCACTTGTCGCCATTTGAGCATGGCGCTCAATGGTGGTGTGTCGTCCTAACTCGCGGCTGAAAAATCAAGCCGCCGCCAGACGGGTCGCGGCCATCAACCATCAACTCTCAGACCAGCAGCACCGCGCGAGATCCACCATGCGAATCCTTCAGTGCCTTTACGGGCTGACCGCCGGCGTTGCGGTGCTCTCTGCGCCGGTCGGCGTGCCTGCTCAGGCCAATCTCCCCATCTACACCGACCACCTCGTCAACGGTTTCCAGGACTGGAGTTGGGGTACGCGCAACCTGGCCAATACTTCCCCCGTTCATTCCGGCGTCAATTCGGCCAGCCTGAGCGGCACCGCTTGGAACGTTGCCCTCTCGTTGAACCATTCCGGCTTCGACACCTCGCCGTACTCCAGCCTCAGCTTTTGGGCCAATGGCGGCAGCGGCGGTCAGGTCCTGCGCGTTTATGCCCATGTCAATGGCGCCGACGGACCGGGGACTAACTTGACTGCGTTGCCCGCGAACAACTGGCAACAGTTCATCATCCCGCTGGCGGCCCTGGGCGCCGGTAGCAAAACCAACCTCGAGCGCTTCACACTCCAACTGACCTCCAACGGAACAACCAACCTGTTCTACCTGGACGACATTCAATTGACCCCAAAGCCCGCCCCCGCTGTCGTTCACCTGAGCGTCAACGCCACCCAAACCATTCGTTCAGCCGACGCGCGCTGGTTCAGTGTCAATACCGCCATTTGGGACAACTATTTCGACACCGTCCAGACGGTCTCTTTGCTTAACGAGATGGGCTGCCTGGCGCTGCGCTTTCCCGGTGGCTCCCTTTCTGATGAATACCACTGGGCCTCCAACACCACCCTCGGCAACACCTGGCAGTGGGCGACTTCGTTCGCCAAATTTGTTCATGTCGCCACTAACGTCGGCGCCCAGGCCTTCATCACTGCCAACTATGGCACCGGCACAGCCACCGAAGCCGCCGGCTGGGTGCGCCACGCCAACGTCACCAACCACTACGGCTTCCATTACTGGGAAATTGGCAACGAATGTTACGGCACCTGGGAAACCGACTTCAACACCAACGCGCCTTATCGAGCAAACGATGGATGGACCTACGCAACTCGCGCACAGGGTTACTTCCAGCAAATGAAAGCCGCCGATCCCACTATCAAAGTCGGGGTTGTGGTCACGCCGGGCGAAGACAGCTCGGTCAACGGTAATACCACTCACCCTGCCACCAACTCTATCACCGGCCAAATCCATTACGGCTGGACGCCGGTTTTGCTGGCCACGCTCAAAAGCCTGGGCGTTACCCCTGATTTTGCTGTTCACCACCGCTATCCCGAATACACCCCTCCCGGCAGCAGCTCGGTTGCCGATAGCGACCCGCTCCTGCTCCAGTCCTCGTCGGGATGGGCGGGTGATGCAGCCGATCTGCGCCAGCAAATCGCCGCTTACTTTGGCCCCGCAGGCACAAACATCGAACTGGTCTGTACCGAAAACAACAGCGACGCCGGCGCGCAGGGCAGACAATCCACCAGCCTGGTCAACGGCCTTTATTACGCCGATAGCCTCGGCCAACTGATGAAAACTGAGTTGAACGCCTTCGTGTGGTGGGACCTCCGCAATGGGACCAACGCCGGCGGCAGCTTCGACTCGACCCTCTACGGCTGGCGCGCTAACGGTGATCTCGGCATGATTGGCAACCTTGCCACCCGTTATCCTCCATTTTATGCCGCCAAGTTGATGCAATACTTCGTCCGCCCGGGCGATAGCGTGCTGAGCGCCTCCAGCGATTACCTGCTGCTCTCAGCTTACGCCGCCCGCCGTGCCAGTGGAGCAGTTACACTGCTGGCAATCAATCGCGACGCCACCACCAATTTCAACGCGCAGTTCGCCATTGCTGGCTATACCCCAAACCCCTCAGCCGCCATTCGCTCCTATGGAATCCCGCAGGACGAGGCCGCCCGCACCAACGGCACAGCCCAGGCCCAGGACATTGCTCTCACTAATTTCGCCAGTGCCGGCGCCAACTTCAGCTACAGCTTTCCTCCGTTGTCGCTAACACTCTTCACGCTGGCGCCCGCCGCTCCGCGCCTGGTCGCCCTGGCGTCTGATCCCGGCGGGGAACTTGCCTTCCAACTGCAAGGCCAGCCGGGAGTCCGCTATTTGATCCAAGCCTCGACGGATCTCAGCGGATGGACCACCTTCTCGACCAACACGCTGAGCAGCAACACCCTCAATCTTACCAATGCGCTGCCGCCAGGCGCTGCGATGCGCTTCTGGCGCGCCCTCTGGCAGCCGTAGTAGCTTTCACCCGCCTCCGCATCGTCCTCGTAATCGTAATCGAAAAGCCCGCAAGATAGTTCACGAGAACGACGGCGATGACCCTGACGAGCGGATGCGCCTGATTTTAGGCTGGCAAACTCGGCTTGCCTCTGTTACAAATAGAATCCGGACCCAACGGTTCGCGCAGGTCTGCTGGTGAAACGATGACCAATCAATCTCATTCCTCTCCGCGTTTTTCGCTGCTGTCCTTTTCCCGGGTGGCCGCCGTCGTCGTCGCAATTATCGCGGGCCTGGTTTTGATTGGTTGGATCTGGGATATCGAAACCCTCAAGACCGGCTGGCCAGGTCTGGTCAGCATGAAGGCCAATTGCGCGCTGGCTTTTCTTCTGGCGAGTTTCTCACTCTGGTCTTTGGGCGTCAAACCAGAGCGCCAGTCCCGTTTCCTGGCCCAAACCTGTGCAGCCATCGTCGCCATAATCGGCCTGGTGACTCTCAGCGAGTATGCGTTTGGCTGGGACCTGAGCATTGACCAACTATTGTTTCCAGACCTGCCCGGCGCAGTTGTCGCCTCTCCTCCTGGACGGATGTCCCATATCGGCGCGTGCAACTTGCTGATCGTGGGACTGGCTCTGGTACTGCTCCACGCTGGGCGCGCCATCTTGTACGCTCAGTTGTTGGCGCTGCTGGCCGGCCTGGCTGCCTTGCTGGTCTTGATTGGCTATGCGTTCGGCATCCAATCCTTTTACTCGGGCGTGTTCTTCTACACGCAGATGGGATTTCACACTGCTGGCGCATCCCTGCTGCTTTCCCTCGGGCTGCTGCTGGCGCGTCCGGATCAAGGACTCATGGCCGCTATCACCAGCCCGAGAGCCGGCGGGGTCATGGCCCGACGGTTATTGCCGGCGGCCATTGGGTTTCCGGCCTTGCTGGGCTGGGTCAGATTATTGGGACAACGGACCGCGCTTTACGATCCGGAATTTGGGGTTGCGCTCATGGTGGTGTTGAGCATCGTCCTTTTTGCTGCCTTGCTTTGGTGGAGTGCCCACCTGCTCAACCAAGCCGATGACCTGCAAAGAGCGGCCGAAGAAAGAGTCCGCGCCAGTGAGGAAAAGTTCCGGGCTTTGGCGCACACGGCCCACGAGGCCATCGTCTCTGCCGATAGTCAAGGGAAGATTGTCTATTTCAATCCGGGCGCAGAAGCGGCATTTGGTCTCCAGTCAGCGGAGGTCGTTGGCCGGCCGCTGACCCTGCTGATGCCCGAACGGTTCCACGACGACCACCGACGCGGCCTCGCCCGGTTTCTCTCGACGGGTCAAGGCAATGTCATCGGCAAGACTGTCGAACTAGTCGGCCGAAGAAACGATGGCGGTGAATTTCCGATGGACCTTTCCCTGGCCGCCTGGCAGACGGCTGAAGGGTCCTTCTTCACAGGTATCATTCGTGACATCAGCGAGCGCAAGCGGAAAGAAAAGGAAATCGCCAAGCTCAATGCCGATTTGAATCGGCGCGCCGCCGAGTTGGAGTTGGTCAACCAAGAACTCCAAAGCTTTTCCTATTCGGTTGCTCACGACTTGCGCGCGCCGCTTCGCGCCATTGACGGCTTTAGCAGGTCCGTGGCCGAGGCCTGCGCCGACAAACTGGACGGCGAAGCAAAAGCGACCTTGAACGAGTCCGTGCCGCTTGCGAGCGCATGGCCC
>WNGK01013724.1_pt1 | contig 11110 bp, 8 predicted proteins | sample 5400601 | NCBI WGS metagenome assembly WNGK01 (sample SAMN13153376, study PRJNA577476) | soil metagenome | isolation source: 60 cm soil or saprolite under Garry oak tree replicate 1 | place: USA:California | collected 2016-06-15
ATCTCGTGCCCAACGTGGTTCAGAGATGTACGAGTGTATTTTACGATATGTCCCGATCAACCCATATGGGCCGATCAAGGCCAGTGAGTTGTAGTAAACATCTGTGGTAGGGTCAACCTCAGCAAGGCTAATGGTGATGAAACAGTAATATTGGGCTGCGAGTTGCTGAAAACGGTCGGTAGTTGGGCCGGGAATTGGTTCAACATAAGGAGCAATTTCTGTACGAGACTCCCAACAATAGCCCGTTGTCGCCATTTCCGGTAAGACGATCAAACGCGCATTGTGCTGAGCAGCCTCCTCTACGAGATGGAGAAGGTCGGTCACGTTCTTCTCTTTTTCGCCAGGCGTTGGCTCATATTGAATTGCAGCAACCCGATATCGAGTATACGTGGGTGCAGGAGCACTCATGCTAATTCCCCTCAGTATCCTGTTTATTGAGGCTGGATCATTTTGAGGACGAATTAACCATACCATTTGACTTAATAAGCGTCAATAGCCAAATTTACGTTATTCCCCATTTCCACATAGCTACTTTACCTATCTCATTGGGCATACATAGTACTGAAGCGTAGTGCTGTCTCATTCCAGGTAGATAAGCGGGCCGTCCGCGGTGAGAAAACCTGCGTAGGGGCGTTGCCTGCGATGTCGCGCACCTCTGCCAGACTCCTCAGTTCACCCAAACCCACCAGTTGCATCAGCGCATTGCCCAGCGCTGTCGCTTCGTATGGCCCAGCGCTGACAGGAACTCCAAGCGCATCGGCCAGCCACTGGTTGAGCCTGACGTTGCGTGCGCCGCCCCCGAGGACATAGACGCCATTAATGGTGGTTCCTGTCAGCCGACCGATCTGGTGAACCACCTCGCGGTAGCGCAGCACCAGGCTTTCCATAATGCAACGTGCGAAGGCTGCCGGTGCCGAAAGCGGTGCCTGTCCACGTTCCACCAGATACGTATTGATGGCAGCTGGCATATCCAGTGGGGCCAGAAAGCGTGCATCATCAGGATCAATGAGAGCGGCGAAGGCGGGGACTGCATCCACATCCGCGAGCAAGGTGTCGTAGTCGGTTGCATGGCCACTCTGCGCGAAGCCTCGTTGGCATTCTTGCAAAAGCCACAGGCCCATCACGTTCTTGAGGAAACGCGTGGTGCCGAAGACCCCACCCTCGTTGGTGCAATTGGCGGCCATCGCTTCCGGTGTCATCACGGGATGCGGCAGTTCAACGCCCACCAGTGACCAGGTACCCGAACTAATATAGCCCCAGCTATGTGAACGCTGCGCAGGCGCCGCTGCAATCGCCGAGCCGGTATCGTGTGTTGCCGGTGCAATCACCTGTGCTGTCCCCAGCTCGCGCTGTAATTCCGGAACGATCTTGCCCAGCCGGGTCCCTGCCTCGACCACTGGTGGAAGCATGGCCGTTGGAAGCGCCAACCGCTCCAGCAGGTCGGTCGCCCATGTCCCGCTCGTGGCATCCCAGCACTGTGTCGTGGTTGCATTGGTACGCTCGGAGGTCAGCGACCCACAGAGCCAACTATGCAACAGATCGGGGATCAAGAGCAGCCGATGAGCATGGGCAAGTTCCCCTGGCTGCATCTGTTCGTGTGCAGAGAGCTGGAACAGCGTATTGAACGGCTGCAACTGGATGCCGGTGCGCTGGTACAGCATCGCGCGCGGAATACGAGCGAAGACCTGTTCCATCACACCATCCGTGCGCGAGTCGCGATACTGGAAGGGCTGGCTGAGCAGGAAACCATGAGCATCTACCAGCCCGTAATCGACTCCCCAGGTATCGACGCCGATGCTATCGAGCGTCCCGGCGAGCGAGCGGGCTTTGCGCAGTCCGATCAGTGTTTCATCCCACAACGTGAGGATATTCCAGAAGCGGTGTCCACGCAGCATCACCGGTCGATTGGCAAAGCGATGCACCTCTTCTTGCCTGAGTTGGTGTCCATCAAAGCGCACCAAGAGCACACGTCCGCTGCTTGCGCCAAGATCAACTGCCGCCATGTTGCGTGTCTTCATAGCACTCTTCCTTAGCGTGGATAGGCTGCTGCGACACCGCCATCGACGTTGAGAATATTGCCGGTACTCTTCATCGACCGGGTGGGCGAGGCGAAGAATGCCACTGCCTCGGCGATATCCTCCGGCAGAATATTGACTCCCAGCGTTGTGCGTTTGCGATAGACCTCTTCCAGTTGGTCGGGTGCCACGCCATACGTCGCTGCGCGTTCTTGCCGCCAACTGCTGCCCCAGATACGCGAGCCGGCCAGCACAGCATCGGGATTGACCGTGTTCACACGAATACCGAACTGGCCACCCTCTTCCGCCAGACAGCGTGCCAGGTGTACCTCTGCCGCTTTGGCCGTCGAATACGCTGCCGCGTTCTTGCCGGCGACCAGTGCGTTCTTGCTGGCCACGAAGACGAGATTGCCGCCGCGCCCCTGTGCTTGCAGGAGTCGGAAGCCTTCGCGGGCGACCAGGAAGTAGCCGGTCGCCAGGATGTTCCAGTTTTTGTTCCACTCGGCCACGCTCGTCTCGGTAATCGAGGCACTGGAGGCGATGCCAGCATTACTGACGCACACGTCGACACCGCCAAAGGCGAGAGCCGCTTGTGTAAAGGCGGAACACACGCTCGCTTCGCTGGTGACATCCATCTTCACCGCGATCGCTCGTCCGGCCCCAACGTGCATGTTGAGATAAGACGCCAGTTGCTCGGCACCCGCCAAGTCGATATCGGTGGCGACGATGTGCGCCCCATCCTGAGCCACGCGCCGGCAAATGGCCGAACCGATGCCTCCTGCCGCTCCCGTGACCAGCACCACCTGCCGCGAAAACTCGCGTTCGGGCGCAGCCTGTTTGAGTTTGTATTGCTCTAACGGCCAGTATTCCACGGCGTAGCTCTCGCCGAGAGCGAAATGAAGCCGCCACACACCTCTGCCCCATGCATGACGGCGATGGAGCGGTGCGCCAGTTGGGCCGAGACATCGGCCATCAGCGCGTCTTTGCCCGTCGTGAACATGCCTACGCCGGGAATCAGGATCACGCGTGGATGCGGATCGGCTGCAGCATCAGCTGCGCGATAGACGGGTGTTGTCGCATCGGGATCGAGGTCTTGTGGCGCGTTGGCTTCCAGGTAGCGTTGATACTTCTCTACGTAGGCCGCGACGCCAGTTCGCAGGGACTTCTCAAGGATAGTCTCATCCTGCTTGGGCGTCCAGTCTACCAGCAGCGGCCAGGGTTTGGTATGCACCAGGTGGTCGGGGCAGGCTGCACCAATCTGGGTCAGGCGTGGGGCATCCTGGCTACTGGCGAAGGCCAGCACATCCTCTGTGTCTTCAAAGCGCAGGATCTGGCGTTTCTCCGCCGACACCAGCCCGCGCAAGACAGGTGCAACCTGCGCAGCGAGGGTGCGCCGCTCTTCGGCTGCCAGCGGATCGCAGCGGAACCCACCAAAAAGCATGCGGCCTGCACGAGCAATTCGAGACTCCACAAAAGCGTGAGCCTGGGTGACAGTTGCCATGGTCGAGGCATAGCAGGTCTCATCGGTCTCACCCCAGGTGATGAGACCATGTTTGGCCAAAATGACCAGCCTGGCATCCGGTTTGGCTTGCAGTGCCAGCGCAACCTCGCGCGCCAAGGCGAAGCCAGGACGGCGATAGGGAATCCAGATGAGCGCATCGCCGAAGCAGTCGCGTGCCGCTGCCTCGCCGTCTTTGGCGCACGCAAAGTAATTGGTAGCATCGGCGTGCGTATGATCGATATGGGGAAACGGGAGAAAGCCGTGCAACAGGGTTTCGATAGAGGGGCGTGGACGGCTCGGTTCGTAGAAACAGTGCGCGAGGTAGTTCACCATGTCAGTATCGCTCATGCGTTCGCGTTGGAGCAAGGGCATGACATCGTCCAGAGAGAGCCCTGTAAACGAGGCCTCCGTCACGCTCGCCAGATCCGAGCCGGAGCCTTTCACCCATAACACGCGCACCGGAGATCCACGAAAATCGGTTTCAAGAGACTTGGCGGAGGTGTTGCCACCCCCCCAGTTGCAGACGGAGCGATCGGCTCCCAGTTTGCGCGAACGGGCCACCAGTTGGGCCAGCGTGGTTGGTGAAGAAATATGTGTCATCGTCATCAGTCCTTCTGTAAGAGTAGCTTGCAACGTTGGGAGAGTACAGGCAAGCGAGTACAGCCACGTTATGCGTCGGGGTAGCCACTGCTCGTCGTAACGGCTCCCCGTTCACGCGCCACGCGCTCGGCGTAGCCACTCGCACGGAACGCTGCAATAGGATCGGGATCACATCCCTGGCGGACGCGAACCTCGGAGAGGAGCGGGCGCACATCTGTCTCATACGCTGCTTGCAGCACGCGATACGCCTCCAGCACATCACCGGTTTCCTGGGCAGCACGTAATGCGGCCCGATCCACCAATACTGCTTTCGCATACGCTGTCTGAATGTTGAGGACGCTCTGGATCATCGCTTCGATCTTCGGTTCGATGTTGTGCGATTGGTCGATCATGTAGGCGATGCGACCGGCGTTGGCGTTGCCCTCGGCTTGTGCAGCGACGATCTCGTTGAAGATGCAGAAGAGTTCAAAGGGGTTCTGCGAACCGACGATCAGGTCGTCGTCGGCATACCTGCGGTCGTTGAAGTGGAAGCCGCCAAGCCGACCTTCGTCGAGCAACTGTGCCACGATCTGCGCAATGTTGGTGCCCTGTGGATGGTGGCCGGTATCTACCAGCACCTCTGCCTGCGGTCCCAGTTTTTGCGCCATGCGCAGCGAGGTTCCCCAGTCCGGCAGGTCGGTGGAATAAAACGACGGCTCGAAAAACTTGTACTCGATCTGCAGGCGCATGTCGGCAGGTAAGGCGGCGTATATGGCCTGAAGGGAATCCAGCAGGCGATGACGGCGGCGGCGCAGGTCATCCTGTCCAGGATAATTGGTGCCATCAGCCAACCACAGGCTGATAACACTGGAGCCGACCTCTTGCGCAATGTGGATGCACTCGATTACATGCGCAACCGCCTGCTCGCGCACAGCCCTATCGAAATGGCACAGACTGCCGAAGCGGTACGCGTCATCCTGAAAGAGGTTCGGATTCACTGCACCAATACGCAGGCCGAGTTGCCCGGCAAACTCCTTCACGGCATGCCAATTGTCTTCTCTGTCCCAGGGAATGTGAATGGCGACGCCGGGGCAGATGCCAGTGACCTTTTGCACCTGGGCCGCGTCTGATAGCTTCTCGCGCAGATTGCTGGCTGCTCCCGGCCAGTGGAAGACCTTGAAGCGCGTGCCTGAATCTCCGTAGCCCCACGAAGGAGTCTCGACGCTGAATTGTTGCATGGCCGCGATGACGCCGTCGAGCGTGACACCTTGCTCTTGTAAGCGATTTTCGATTTCTGAACTCACGTACTCACCTTGCCTAACTCTTGCTGGTTTTTTTATGCCAGTATCGGTTTACATTAATCGATATGAAAGACTTCTTCAAGAACAGGTGGAAAACCCGTAGCCGCCTCGGTTTCGCGGATGAGAATATCGCCCATCTGGGCCTCCCAGCGTTTGCTTGTCTGACTGGTTGCCATGAGCGCCAGGTAACGCTGAAAATCATCGACTTCCATATACGCGAAAAGCTCTGTACCGCGCAGGTACAGAGAGTAGTTCTGGCAGCCCGCGCGCTTGAGATCTGCCAGAAGCTCTGGCCAGACCTGCTGGTGACGCCGTCGATACTCTTCCTCTGTGCCGGGCTTGATCCTCATCGTAAAAGCGATGCGCTGCATGGAACGCTCCTCCCTTTGTCAGCTGATCGCGAGAGGACATGCAGGGAAGTGCTCTTCCCTACACGCCCGCCGCCGGTACAATGGCGAGCCAGCCTAGAAATTGAACTGGTCGATGTTTGCACTGTTGAACACGGTTGGTGGGCCAAGCAGCACTACGTTAGTGGCACCAATGGTAAAGCTACCCAGCTTACCAGCCGTGAACGTCTCGCCGACGTTCCCCTTGATCTTGCCCTCTGCTAGCAGAGCCGCGACATAATAGGCCAGATAGCCCATGTTGGCAGGGTTCCACAACTCAAAGCCCTTGATCGTGCCGTCTTTCACGTACTGGCGCAACTGATTCGGCGTCCCCAGACCCGTCAGGGCTACCGTTCCGCCTTTCTTCACCGACTCGAGCGCGCGGGCCGCGGCAGCGATCCCTACCGTGGTGGGAGAAATGATCCCCTTGAGGTTGGGGTACTGCTGCAGCAGGGCAAGCGTCTGGTTAAAGCTAGTCTGGTCATCGTCGTTCCCATAAGCGACCTTGACCAACTGCATATTTGGATACTTCTTTGTCAGTTCATCCTTCATGAAACCAATCCAGACGTTTTGGTTCGAGGCTGTGCTGGCCGCCGAGAGCACGGCAATCTGGCCAGTACTATTGATCTGCTGGGCCAGCAAATCCACCTCGCTGCGGCCAATCTGCTCGCTATTGGCCTGGTTCACAAACACGTTGCGTGCATCGGGCGCCACATCAGCGTCAAAACTCACGACCTTGACCCCCTGTGACATTGCCTGCTTCAGAGATGGTGCGACCGCATTGGGATCGTCGCCCGAGATGACGATGGCGCCGACATGCTGCTGGGTAAGGCTCGTGATGAACGGCACCTGGGCAGCGGCGTTGGCCGTGGATGGACCGACCTGCTTGAATTGTCCACTCAGATCTTTGGCGGCGAGTTGCCCCCCTGAGGCAGCCGTGTCGAAGTATGGGTTGTTGATCTGCTTGGGCACAAATACGATGTTAAGGTTACTCCCTGTACTGCTCGCAGGAGTACCTCCTCCGGTGCTGGTAGTACTCCCACCCCCGCAGGCTGCCAGCAGCAGCAGGACACACACCAGAAAACCGGGGACGAGTGTCTGAAACAGCTTCTTCACTGTTTTTTCCTTTCCTTGATACTTGCTTTATACTTGCTTTGAACTTCCCATGGCAAGGCGCCGATGGGCTATCGCGACCTGAATGCGCCGGGCGATGTTGGGTCCCAGCACAGAAAGAATCAACAACAAACCAATGGTGAGACTCTGGATATCCCCACTGATATTCACCAGGCTCAACGCGTTCTCTAAAACACCGACAATGAAAATGGCCAGCACCACGCCTAACAATGAGCCACGCCCCCCGAAGATGTTGACCCCGCCCAGCAAGACAACTGTCACAACGGTGAGTTCAAATCCCACGGCATTGTCTGGTCGAGCGCTGGAAAAGCGCGAGGTAAAAATCACTCCGGCGAGTGCCGCAATCACTCCAGAGAGCATGAACAGAATGAGTTTCACCCGGCCTACATTGATCCCGGAAAAGCGCGCCGCCTCTTTGTTATTGCCCATGGCGTAGATTTGCCTCCCCCAACGACTCACATGCAGCACCACTCCAAAAATGACCACCAGGATGGCAAAGATCAGGACCGACCAGGGAATCTGCGTGCCAGGGATAGAGCCAAAGCCCAGATTGGTAAAAGCGGTGGGAAAGTCGCTGACCGCCTTATCCCCCAGAACGACATAGGCCAGACCGCGATAGAGGGCGAGCGTGCCAATCGTGACAACCAGTGAAGGCAAGGCGAGCCTGGTGACCAGCAAGCCGTTGAGACAGCCAGCCACGAGCCCAACCAGTAGCGCCACCCCTATCGCGAGCCACATGGGATGCCCGCTCTCCCAGAGCAAGCCCAGAACAACGCTGGCCAGACCCAGCACCGAAGCCACCGACAGGTCAATCTCGCCGGCGATGATAATCAGTGTCATCGGCAGCGCCATGATGGCTATTTCCATGATGTTACTGGGGAGCGCATTCTCAAGGTTATAGCTACTCAGGAAATAGGGTGAGACAACACTACCAATCACAGCACCGATCAGCAGCAGCGCCACAAGCAGCGCGTCCCAGGAAATCAGCAGCGCTTTGAGTCTTTTCATACTTTCTTCCTCCTGGAGAGGATGTACCTCTTCAGCCAGCGGGTAATAAAGGCATCAAGGACTACAGCACCGAGAATAGCCGCACCATAGAGCGCCTGCAACCAGAACTGGGAAATGTTCAGGATGTTTAACGCATTTTGCAACGTGCCCAGTACCATTGCTCCCAGCACCACACCCAGGATGGTGCCTGAACCACCAAATATATTAACCCCGCCAACGACGACCGCCGCGATTACAGCCAATTCCAGGCCTGTGGCATTGGTCGCGTCGACGGTGCCAAAGCGCGCCCCCCAGAGTACTCCTGCGAGCCCGCAGAGCAGCCCCGACGCGGCGAAAGCCGCGAAAACAAGCCAATCCCGGCGAATACCAATGATAGTGGCCGCGTCGGGATTGCTGCCTACTGCGTACAGCTGGCGTCCGGTAGGTGAGGCATGCAGAAAATAGCCGACGATCACCGATATGACCGCTGCAATGAGAATCAGTGAAGGAATGCCAAGGATTTGGGTCGTCGCCAGCGCCAGGTAGCCGCCCGGCACATCGGAGGCATTGATCTGGGAGGTCGTATTGGCTGCGAAAACAAAAACCAGGCCCCGGTAGACGTAGAGGGTGCCCAGCGTGGCGACAATCGCCGGGACACGCCCGAACGAGACGATCAGCCCATTGATCATGCCCAGAACTAGCCCCAGAGCGCAACCCAGTAGAATGCCCAGCAGCAGATTGATGCCGGGAAGCTGCTTAAAGAAATAGGCCGTGACGAAGGCGGTAAGGCCTACCATCGAACCTACTGACAGATCCACGTTACGCGTCAGTACCACCAGCGTCTCTCCCACTGCCACGATCACAAGAATGGCGATGGAGAGCAAAATCTGCTCGAAATTGTCGATGCTCAGAAAGCGCGGCGCCTGAATGCCGACGATGAGAATAATGAGAAGCAAGACAACCAGCAAGCCCAGTTCGCGCACCCGGTTGACCAGACCCAGCAGACGCGCCTGACTCAACTGATTGCGCTGCTTCGTTCGCTCCAGATCTTGACTCGTGGTAGTCATACTATCACCTTTCCTGTCCTGTAGCGGCGAACATGACCCGCTCCTGCGTTGCTTCGGAGCGCGGAAATGTGCCAGTGATACGTCCCTCATGGAGCACAAGAACCCGGTCGGCCATGGCAAGCACCTCCGGAAGCTCGCTGGAGATCAAAATAATCGCCAAGCCACTGGCGGCCAGTTCTGAAATAATACGGTGAACCTCGGCCTTGGCCCCCACATCGATGCCGCGCGTCGGCTCATCCAGGATCAGCACCGATGGGTTGGTCGCCAGCCATTTGCCTAGGACCACTTTCTGCTGATTCCCGCCAGACAGAGCACTGACGACCTGCCCCACGCCCGAGGAACGGACGCGCAGCTGGCTGGAATACTCACTCGCGATCTTCTGCTCCCGGCGCGGATCAAGCAGTCCCAGGCGCGAAACCAATTGCAGGATAGCCAGGGTGATGTTGGAAGCGATAGAGAAGTTCATGACCAGCCCCTGCTGGTGACGATCTTCAGGGACATAGGCAATGCCATACTCCATGGCCTGCTGTGGCGAGCGAATACGCACCTGCTTGCCTTTGAGCCAGGTCTCTCCGCTCTCGGCCTGGTCAATGCCGAAGAGCACCCGCGCCACCTCGGTGCGTCCGGCCCCCACCAGACCCGCGAAACCCAGGATCTCACCCCGGCGAAGCTGGAAGCTCACATCGGCAAACACTCCAGGCCGTGTCAGATGGCGTACCTCCAGCACCACTTCCCCAATCTTAGCCTCACTCTTGGGGTAAAGGTTGGAGAGTTCGCGCCCGACCATGTACTTGATGATCGCTTCGGTAGTCATCTCACTGACCGGGGCAGTAATGATATGTGTGCCATCGCGGAAGACGGTCAGGCGGTCAGCGAGCGTGAAAACCTCCTCCAGGCGGTGGCTGACGAAGAGTATGGCTACCCTGCGCTCGCGGAGTTGCTTCACAATGGCAAATAATTCATCGACCTCGTGCGATGAGAGGGCCGCGGTCGGTTCGTCCAACACCAGCACGCGTGCCTGTAGCGAGAGCGCCTTGGCAATTTCTACGAGCTGCTGCTCAGCCACAGAGAGTCCCTGGACCGGTGTATGGGAACTAAGAGAAACGTCCAGGGATGCGAGCAATTGATCGACCTCCTGGTACATGCGCTTCCATTCAACGCGCCCGAAGCGATCACGAGGGTGACGGCCCATGAAGACATTCTCGGCAACGTCCAGGTCGGGGAACATCATCGGTTCCTGCTGGACAACAGCGATGCCAAGGGCCTGAGCCTGTATGGGCGAACGCAATTCTACCACCTCGCCGCCCACTTTCATCACACCCGCGTCGGGCCTGTGGATACCTGCCAGGATTTTCACCAGCGTACTTTTGCCCGCGCCATTCTCACCTACCAATGCATGCACTTCGCCGGGAAGAAGCTTGAGGTCTACTCCTCGCAGGGCCTGCACACCGCCAAATTGTTTGGCAATCCTACTGAGTTCAACGATGGGTTCGGGAGGATTCGTCACGTTCTTTTCCCTTCTCATGATAAACTTGACAGGCTAGATTCTGTACAGTACAATTACTGGTAGCTTGAAACGTTTCAATCATATGCAGAGAAAAAACCTTCTGCGATTGTGGTAGGAGGATCAAAATAGGCTGCCGTATGCGAGCAAGATAGTCGGCTTCCACCGAACATTCTCATGGTTCGCTCATGTCCTCGCCTATTGGTAAGTATTGCCCTCCCTTGAGAAAATGTTGAGAGCAGAAATTGGAACGATTGCTCAACCATCTGGTGACAGATCCGAAAGGATGGCTCCTCTGTAAAAATACGCGAACAGAGAGGATAAATGTAAAGATACTTGCTGTATTGAAACGTTTCAATACAGCAAGTATACTTGCAAAATTCCTGATTGTCAAGAGTTTTTGGTCGAAAAATCGGGGGTTCTTCGCTATTGCTGAGAGTGTGAGACGAAAGCTTGAAGGATGGCCTTGAAACCGCAGCCCGGCCTGAACTGCAAGTTGCTTCGTTATGACCAGGGTTTCAGCCATTTTGTAAAGAAGACGCGTAAAAGTGAGAGATGCTATTTTCACAGGGCATGCCTACAGGGAAGCCTCACATTCTTCTGCGTCCTTGTTCTAAGATGGCAGACTCCCTGATG
>WNGK01031574.1_pt1 | contig 11110 bp, 11 predicted proteins | sample 5400601 | NCBI WGS metagenome assembly WNGK01 (sample SAMN13153376, study PRJNA577476) | soil metagenome | isolation source: 60 cm soil or saprolite under Garry oak tree replicate 1 | place: USA:California | collected 2016-06-15
CGAGGCCGCGAGGCGCTCGTGTTCATCCAGCGCGTGTACGGCCTGATCTCCGACCTGCGGGCGCCCATTCAGCGCGTATGGGGGTCGGGCGGGCACGTGCACGTGGTGGATTCACCTGAGATCGGCGGGCCGGGGCCTCGAGTGTCGCAGTCACGGATCCGGCTGCGAAACCACGGCGACGTGGTGGAGGCCGAGTTGTTCACCTTCGCGGCCGGGACCGCACGACCCAATCCCGGCGCCGGCCTGGACCGGGACATACGTATGGCCGAGATCGAGCCGATCGTCTTTGTGACCGAGCTTTACCGAACCACGGTCGGCTTCTTGCAGACGGCGCTGAATCTCGACCTGTTGCTGGGCGACTCGACCTGGCTCTACGAGCACGTCGCCGCCAACTACTTCGCCGCCAACGGTCGGTGGCCGACGGTGGACGAGGTATATAGACGCGCCACGCGAGAGTTTGCGGTCACGGACTCGTACGAGACGGTGGTCTCGTTGCTTGCTCCCAAAGGCGACGCAAATGGGTCGAGCAACGGGTCGGGTGAGGAGCTGGTTCTTTCCATCGAGCAGCTGCATCGCTTTGTCGAACCCCAGCCTGATCTCGACAACTTCCTGCGGCTGATGCAGGTCGCGGTGGTGGCGGACCAGGAGGACCGGCCGGTGGAGAGCGCTGCAATCTCTGCATCGTTGGGCCTCGACGCTCTGGCGGTGACGAAACTGGGCCGGCTGGTGGCGACGGCCTCAGAAGTAAGCCGCGAGAGTGAGTTTGCGCCCGACTATTCGCAGTGGACCTTCCTGCCGTCCTACAACGTGCACTTCTTCCGCCGCGTCCACACGATCGACGACTTCCTGGTGGTGGAGAGCATGCTGGAGCCGCGCACGGCACTTGAGGGCACGACCACGACGTCACCTGGGACCGCGTTCAAGGTGGAGGAGGGAGCGTCGTTGCCTGACGGCGTCGTGACGTTCCTGATGACGGATGTCGTCGAGTCCACGCCGCTCTGGCTGCAGAGCCGCGCCTCGATGTACCAGGCGATGCGGCGGCATGACCAGGTGCTGACGTCAGCGATCGCGGCGAACGGCGGCATCGTGCTGAAGGAGCGCGGTGAGGGCGACTCGTATTTTGCCGTGTTTCTGCGAGCGACGGACGCCGTCGTGGCGGCGGTGGAGGCGCAGCGCGCCGTGCAGGCGGAGACGTGGCCGGACCGGTTGTCGCTGTCGGTGCGTATGGCGATCCTGACCGGCGAGGCGGATGCGCACGACCGGGACTACCGTTCGCCCGCGGTGAATCGGTGCGCGAAGCTGCGGCGGCGCGCGGTCGGGAATCAGATCCTGGTTTCAGAGACGACGCACTCGATCGTGACCGACATCCTGCGCGAGGACATCCGGTTGATCCTGGTGGGGGAGCGGCGGCTCGAGGGGCATGACCGGCCCGAGGTGGTGTACGCGGTGCAGCACCCGGACGCGACGCTCGAGATCGAGGTGGCGGAGGACGAGGGTCCCGGTGTCGGGTTCCGCGTGGTTTCTTAGGTTTCTTCCCCTGAAAATTAACGGGCTGGGTTGACACCGCCACTACGCTGAGGCCGGTAGGCCGGCGGGGGAGGGACCGGTTTTCGGAGGGAGGGAACCCGCCAGGGGTGTGTCCTTTGGGCGGCCGTGGAAGGCACGGTGGCCAAATGGCGTTGAATTGAGTTGATGGCGCAGACGAACAACAGGGCGGGCGGGGTCACTGTCGACCGTTTCTCCGTCGTACTCGTCGCGGTCGCGGCGACCCTGTGGGCCTCGGATGCCTACTTCCGCAACCAGCTGGTCAGCCATCTGTCGCCCACTCAGATCGTGGTCGCGGAGGATGCCCTGATCACCTTGTTCCTGCTGCCCGTGCTCGTCCGCAGCGCAGGCGAGCTGCGCCACCTCGGCGCGAAGGGCTGGCTGGCGGTCGGCCTCATCGCGGTGGGGGCGCAGTCGCTGGCGACCATCCTCTTCACCGCCTCATTCCAGCAAGCAGCGACCTACAAGGTCTTCGCGGAGACCTTCGTCCTCCAGCAGACCCAACCTCTGATCGCCATCCTGCTGGCCTGGATCATCCTGGGCGAGCGGCGGCGACCATGGTTCTGGCCCGCCGTGATTGTTGCCATCATCGGCGTCTACCTGGTGGTCTTCGCACAGGATCCGAGGGCGCCGGTGTCCGCGCTGCAAAACGGACGCGTCGAGGTAGGTCTCCTCGCCCTGGGCGCGGCCGCGTTCTGGGCCAGCGGGACAGTGCTCGGCCGCTTTGCGCTGGCGCGGATCAGCTTCTGGAGCATGACCTCGCTTCGCTTCACGCTCGCGCTACCGCTTCTCGTCGTGATCGTGCTGGTCCAGTTCGGGATCTCCGGGTTCTCTCACTACAGCGTCGGAGACTTCGTTCCGAACCTCCTCGCGATCGCGCTGGTCCCCGGCCTGCTCGCGCTGCTCCTTTACTACCGCGCGCTCTCGCGTACCCCGGCGTCGCTGGCGACCATTGCCGAGATGGCCTACCCGGTTGCTGCAACCCTCATCGCATCTGCGCCTGCCCCGTGGGGCTTCAACCAGCCGCTGTACGGTGTGCAGCTCGTCGGTACTGCACTCCTGATCGGCGTCATCATCTTTCTCAACCTGACCAAAGAGAGGGTGGCCGAGGTCCCACGCCAGGGCGCGCTCAAGCTGGCTGAGAGCTGAGACTAGAGGAGACGAGATGGCTCGCGAGTACGGCACATCGGTCGAGACCGTGGCTTCGCCTGAGAAGGTGTGGCAGATCTGGTCTGACATGTCGACCTGGGGCGAGTGGAACCCCAACGTGTCGACCATGGACTGGCGCGGTGGCTTTGTCTCGGGATCGACCGGCTTCATGAACACGCGAGCTGGCCAGCACCACAACATGCAGCTGGTCGACGTGCAGCCCGGCCGGAGCTTCGCCTTGCTGACGAGCGTCGTGCCCGGAACGAGGTTCCGGTTCAACTGCCGCATTGAGCCCGGGCCCAAGACTCGCGTGAGCCAGACCGTGGAGGTCGGCGGTCCGCTGGGACCGGTGATGAGCGGAATGCTCGGGCCGCAGGTCTCGAAGGAATTCGGCACCTTGCTCGCGAACCTCGCCAGGAAGGCTGAGTCGGTCTAGCCCACATTAGATAAGGACGAGGCGGCGCGGTTGCGAAACGCGGCGCCTTCGCGGCGCCAGCTGAAGCCGATGCCCGCGAGCATCGCGATCAGAAATATCGCGAGCGCCACGGCCAGCAAAGTAGGTCCGATCTTGCCGGCGGCGATCGCTGTCACCAGCGGAGACCAGTCGACGGTCGCCGCCCCGTTCAGCCAGGCGATAAGCCCGGTGGCGAATGCGGCCAGCGCGAGAGTCCAACGCTTTTCGGATTTGTCGATCGGTGAAAGGTCGGCCGACCCAGCCCACGCGGCCATCGGCAGCGCCCAGATCAGGCTGCTCAGCGCCGCGAATCCGGTGCGCCCAAATCGATCCACCAGCCGCCCGATCAAACGGCGTACCTCTCGAACAAGTACTCGTCGAAGGTGATCGCGCCGTCCTTGTGGTCAGGACACAGCAGCTTGCCGGCGGCGAACTGACGGCTGAACTTGAACGGGAGCTTGAGGTTGACCAACCGGCGCGTCTGCTTGCGGGCGCCAAGCCACGCCTCGGCGATGCTCTTGAGGTCGCGGACTTCCGGCCCGCCGAAGTCCGGCAGCATGCCCGACGGCTTTCCCAGCACCACCTCGACGACGCGACGCGCGACATCCCTTGCATCAACTGGCTGAAATTGCCATGCGAACGGAATCGCGGTCACGCCGGGCAAGGTCGAGAACGCGCCAAGGACGATCTCCATGAAGTTGTGGAACTGCGTGGCACGAAGAATGCTCCACGGCACCAGGTCCTCGCGCACGACAGCCTCGGTCCCAACCTTCGTCCGGTAGTAGGGATACGAAACCCCGTCGATGCCGACGATCGACGCGTAAACGACGTGGCTGATCTGCGCGTCGCGGGCCAGCATCAGCAGTCCGGCGAGCGGCTCGCGCGTCGCCGATGCCGCATGCACGATCGCGTCCATTCCCGCCAGCGCCCGGTCGAGCCCGGCGCCCGACCTCAGGTCGCCCCGCACCGCGTCGACGTGACCCCGCGATCTGCGGCTGTAGATGCGAGCCCGGTGACCGGATTTGCGCAGCTCGGTCACAACGTGACGGCCAAGCGTGCCCGTGCCACCGGTCACGAGTACGTTCACGTCCTCGCGGTGCTGTTGGCGCCCAGCCGTTCGCCGAAAAACAACATGACCCGTTGCCATGCATCATCCGCGGCGGCCTTGTCGTACGAGGGGCGCGTGTCATTGAAGAACGAATGCCGAGCATTGGGATACGCCTTGATGTCGTGCGCGATGTTTTCGCGCGTCAGGACCTGGTCGAGGGCGCGCCCGGCGCCGGACGTGAAGTCTTTCTCGGGATAGGAACCGACCACCGGACACAGTCGACTGGCAACCTCGAGCGGACGCGGGTTCGTGCCGTAAAAGGGAGCGATCGCTTTCAGCCGGGAATCGGTGCAGGCCCACGCGATGGCCAGACCTCCACCCATGCAGAAACCGACCGCGCCCATCCTGTGCGCGTCGATCTCGTCCAGCCTGGCGAGAAAGGTCAATGCGCTCTTCAGGTGGTCGATGCCGTAGCGATTGACCGATCCGACCAGCAGGCCAGTCATGTAGCGCGCCATGCAGATCGCCCGGTTGCGGTCGGTGAAGAGGTCCACCGCAAGGGCGGCGTAACCCGTCTCGGCGAATCGGTTCGAGATCTGCTTGATGTTTGCGTTGAGACCGTACGCCTCGTGAATCACGACGACCGCTGGGTGTGGGCCTGGTCCGTCCGGCACGGCCAGATAACCGCCGCCCTTCAGCTCACGGGTCGTGATGTCTCGTGTCTGCATGTGATGGAGGGGTCAGTTGAAGATGGTAGCGGTGGCTGACGGTATCCTTTATCTGGACCTCTCGCGCGACGTGGGCCCGTGGCGCAGTTGGGAGCGCGTCAGACTGGCAGTCTGAAGGTCAGGGGTTCGAATCCCCTCGGGTCCACCAATTTGCATTCCCTGGCGTAACGGTCTGGCGCGTGACCAGGGTCGATTCGCGAACCGCCAACTTCGGGCTCAGGATCAGCTGGTACGGCACCTGGTCTCGCGTCGAGGGCAGGCTGAGCACCAACTTCGTCATCTCACGGCCCATCTCCTCGGCGGGCTGGCGCACGCTCGTCAGGGGCGGCTGGGTCGTGGCGGCGATCGGTGAGTCGTCGAAACCAATGACGGCGACATCGTCGGGGACTCGACGCCCCAGGACCTGCAGCGCCCACATGGCGCCCGCCGCCATCGCGTCCGTTGCGGCAAACACAGCATCGATCGTGTCCCCGTTTGCGAGCAGCCGCGACATCGCGATTTCGCCCCCGTCGCGGTCCACCTCCCCGTGCTCCACCAGATCTGAGCGCAGCGCCGCGTTCCACATCGCCTCGCGAAAGCCCTGGAATCGCTCACCGGCCACTGACAGCTCGCGGGGACCAGCGATATGACCGATGCGCTTCCGGCCCATCTCGATGAGATGCTCGGTCGCCGCGCGCCCGTCTGCGTGGTTGTCGACCGCCACGTAGCTCACCTCGTGAAGGCTGCTCGGGCGGCCCCCGAACACGGTCGGGATGCCGTGGGCCTGCAACCTCGCCGGAAGCGAATCGGACTCGTGCAGTGCGAGGAGCAGGACCGCATCGACGTGGCCGCCGAGGAGATACTGCTCGAGCCGCTCGATATCGCCTGCCGACTGGGGAGCAAACAGCACCATCTGCAGGCCGTGCTGGGCCAGCTCGTCGGCGATGCCACGCAACAATCTCGCCAGCATCGGGTCGTGAAAAGTCGCGATCCCGGCTCAGGAACCACGACTCCGACCGACTCGCTCTGGCCCGCGCGGGCACCGGAGGCCGCGCGTACCGGGACATAGCGGGAAACACCAGCCGCCCTCGCCACCTGGTCGAGGGTTGCCGGCGTCCTCGAAACCGCTTCCATTCGCGCACTAGTAGAGCGCTTGGTCCCACGGCGGTCAACGGGGCATTGCGGAAGGGGCGGCTAACCTGCCTCTCTTTCGAGCGGTGCTGAGGCCTGCCGCGACCACAGCGTTGTCCCAAATCGGACGTTGCGGAACACGTCTTCACTGACGAGGAACCCGACAAAGATCAGCAGCACACCCAGAAACTCACCCAGGTAGAACGACCATGTGACGCCGAAGCGATTCAGGCCGCTGGTCAGGCCCGGGATGAACGCGCCGATCGCGATCAGGATCGTCGCCGGCACGCGAGAGTTGAGCTTGCCCTGCACCAGGGCGCGGGTCGCACCCGGCAGTGAAGCGAAGAAGTTGACCGCCACCGCCAGCACGCCGAGGCGAGCAGCCACCACCCGTTTCTTCGGCATGTAGATGTACGCCGAATAGATGGCCCCGAACATCAGGCACAACGCACCCGCGATGTTGAACGGACCGGTCAGCACCCGCACGTACCCGGGAAACGCCGACCCGACGGGGACGTGAGTGTTGGGATCGACCGCCCAACCGGGCGCCGCTAACGGTGCGCTGAGCACCAGGTACGCAACGCCCAGCGAACCGACCACGAGCACGGTCATCGCGATGTGCGCAGCCAGCGGCCGTCGCGTCGCGGTCGCCGCGATGATCGCAATCGCTCCCAGGACCGCGATCACAAAAGTGGTCGTGCCCGCGGTCCCCGCTCCCGGGTAGCGAGCCGACTGACTGAACAAGAGGGATAGCAGACCGCCGATGAAGACCGTGGCCCCCGCGAAGTATCCGAAACGAGACTTCGCGAGCAGGTAGATGGTCCCCGCTCCCAGATACGCCGCGACGAAAAACGCGCCGATCAGGTACCAGGTGCGATAGAGAGGCTCGCTCCAGCCGAACGCGCCACCGAGAAATTCAGTGCCCGCGCTGATGCCGTACCACAACAGGCCGATCGCCCAGACCAGTTGAAAGCTGTGGCGCCTTTGCCACCACTGGTCGAAGACCAACGCCGCAAAGGCAAAGCTCAATATCGATGACCCCAGCGGCAGCACCACGTTCATCACGCTCACGCGAACGACTCCACCATCGCCACCCTCACCTCATTCAAGAACCAGCCGACGTTTTCCTCCAGGTCCAAACGCCCAACCTTTGCCGCGCCAAGCTCGCTGACGCTCGCCCGAACTATCTCCTCGAAAACGTGGAAGGCTCGCAGGGCGTCCCCACTCGACAGCCCGACCGCCACGGCCAGCTCCGCATAACGCTCGCCGAGCTCCTTGATCGGACCGCTCCAATCGTGCTCCGCGTCTCCGAGGAACGAGACCAACATCTGGACGAGCTCGACCCCGAGGTCGCGCTGCCGCTGCTTCGCGGCATCGTCGAATCGCTTGTACCAGCCTTCGGACGCGAGCCGTCCGTGGCTCGTCGCGATCCTGGCGTGTCCGACGGTCGCATGCATGAGCAGCGAAAGGTCGGGCTTCGGGTGCGCTCCAAGCTCGGTGACGTCCGACTCGCTGAACCTGCGGTGCCCGCCTGGAGTGCGGAACGTACGGATCCGGCCCTTGTCCGCCCACTCGCGAAGAGTCGCGGGATGGACGCTCAGCCTCTTGGCGGCTTCGTCCAGGCTCAGCCACGTAGGCATGGCGACAGCTTAATGAAATCTGTAGGTCGACGCGTGCGAGGCTGAGATTTGTTGAGGTTTAGGCAGGGAATGCCGTCTCGCGGCGTGGCGGCTCGAACGCCTCGTCTCTCACGGCTGTGACCCGCCGGCGCGCATGATCCGGCGTGCCTTGAGCTCGGAGCGGGGAAGGGACCCCGCCGGCACGATTCGACACTCGATCCGCACGCCCAGAGCCTGCCGGAGGTCGGCTTCGAGCCGATCCGCGCGAAACGAATCGACCGAAGTCTCGACCAGCAGGGCAACCTCGTCCATGTGTCCCTCGCGGCGGTGCTCGATGACGAATTCCGCCACCGCGGGATGCCTGCGCACGATGTCCTCCACCTGGGAGGGAAAGAGGTTCACCCCACGCACCGTGAACATGTCGTCCACGCGACCGGGAATGCCGCCGACGACCTTCACGAAGGGACTTCCACACGGGCATGGCTCGCGAGATACCACTACCCGATCGCCCGTGCGGTAGCGAATCAGTGGCATTCCCCATCGGCCAAGGTTGGTGGCGATCAGCTCGCCATCCTCGGCCACCTCGAAGATGAACTCCGATTCGATGAGGTGCACTCCGTCTCGGGCGGAGCAGCTGAAGCCGGTCGGTCCCAGCTCGGTCATCCCGGTGTGGTCGAACGCGACCGCCGAGTAGGCCGCCTCGATCGCGTCCCGCGTCGCGGGAATGCTCGCTCCCGGCTCGCCGGCGTGAATGGTCGCGCGCACGCCGGCCCCGGCCACATCGATCCCGATCTTCTTCGCCACCTCCGCGAGCCGCAGGGCGTAGGTCGGGGTGGACAGGAGGACGGTCGCGCCGACGTCCAACAGGCTGCGCGCCCTCTGCTCGCTCGTCATCCCGCCGCCCGAGATGCACAGCGCGCCAAGCTTCTGCGCCCCGCCGAAAGCCGACCAGAAACCGATGAAGGGACCGAACGAGAAGGCGAAGAAGACCCGGTCGGAGGACGTCACGCCCGCGGCGCCGTAAACATGCTCCGCCCAGATCCGAAGCCACCATTCCCACGACGCGGGCGTGTCGAGCCACCGCAGGGGCTGATCTCCGCTCGACCCTGACGTCTGGTGCATGCGCACGAAGCGATCCATCGGAAAGGTGAGATTCGTACCAAAAGGTGGGTGGGCGGCCTGGTCCGCGAGGAGCTCTGATTTGGAGGTGAACGGCTGGCGCGCGAAATCGTCCCAACCACCCACGCTGTCAAGACGCTCCCGCCAGAACGTGTTGGTGGCGAGCACCTGCGTCAGCCCTGCTCGCAGCTTGCCGAGCTGAAGCGCTCTCAGCTCGTCGAGCGAGCCGGGCGGGCTTGACGGGCCCGAGGACCTAGTCGCGGACCGCGCGGTCGCCGATCTCGAGCGCGCCATCAAGGATCTCGAAGCCCTCGTCCAGCTCGGCTTCGGTGATGCACAGCGGTGGGTTGGTCATGATCGTGTTCCAGCGCACGAACGTATGCATCCCCGCGTCGAGCAGCGCCTGCGCGATCGCTTTCATCTCCGCCGACGTGCCGTTGAACGGCGCGAGCGGCTCCAGCGTCTGCGGGTCGTGCACCAGCTCGAGACATCCGAACAGGCCGATCGACCGCGTCGCGCCGACACAGGGATGTCGCTCTCGAAGCTGCCGGTGATGCCGCGCCAGCACGGCGCCCATTCGCTGCGCGTTGCCCACCATGTCGTCCTCTTCGTACGCCTGGATCGTTCCCAGCGCGGCGGCGCAGCCCAGCGGGTGGCTGTTGTAGGTCAGCCCGCCGTAAAACACGTGGTCGTCGAAATAGGCCGCGACCTTCGGCACCATTCCCACCGCGCCCAAAGGCACGTAGGACGAAGTAAGACCCTTGGCCAGCGTGATCAGGTCCGGCACGACGCCCCAGTGGTCGACCGCGAACCACCGGCCAGTCCGGCCGAACCCGGTCATGACCTCGTCGCAGATCATCAGGATGCCGTGGCGGTCGAGGATCGCGCGCACGCCCTGCAGGTATCCGTCGGGTGGAACCAGGATGCCGTTCGTCCCCGAGATCGGTTCGAGGATGAACGCTGCGATCGTCGATGGACCTTCGAGCTGGATTGCCTCCTCCAGGTTCGCGAGCGCCTGTTCCACGGTGTCCCATCCGCGCTGGATGCCGTGGTACGGGTCGAGGACATGCACGACTCCGCCGGCAAACTCATTCGGCCACCGCCGCGGGTCGCCGGTCGCCTGAATTGCCGACCCCGTCGAGCCGTGGTAGGAGCGATAGCGGGCAAGGATCTTGGGCCGCCCGGTCACGGCGCGCGCGATCTTGATTGCGTTCTCGTTGGCGTCGGCGCCGCCAAGCGTGAAGAACACCTTCTCCATGTCACCCGGTAGAAGGGATGCGAGCTTCGCACCGAGTCGCGCCCGCGCCTCGTGCGCCATGAACGGGCTGATGTACGGAAGCTGCTCGGCCTGCCGCTGGATCGCCTCGATGATCCGGCGATCGCCATGGCCGGCGTTGACGCACATGAGCTGGCTGTTGAAGTCGATGAATCGCCTGCCGTCGGCGGTGTGGAAGTAGACGCCTTTCGCGCCCACCACAGGCATCGGTTTCAAACCAGCCTGCATACCCCAGTCGTACAGCGTGTGGCGGAGGCACAGCTCGGTGATCTCGGCCGGGCTGAGGGCCTTGACCGCCTCGAGGACCACGTTCGAATCGTACTCGGATGGATGTTTGACAACCCCTCTGGCCAGTGCTATGACGTGCGGGTCCGTCCGCCGTTTTTCTGGGGAGGAAGGTATGTTTCCCGCCGCTTTCGACTATCGCGCCCCCACCAGCCTGGACGAGGCGCTTGCCATTCTTGCGGAGCGCGGCGACGAGGCAAAGGTGATGGCGGGCGGCCAGAGTCTCATCCCTCTGCTGAAGCTCCGCTTCTCACGCCCGGAGCTGGTCGTCGACATCGCTCGCATCCCCGCGCTGAACACCATCAAGAAGGACGATGGGCACGTCGCGATCGGCGCGCTGGCGCGCCACGTCGACGTCGAGCAGAGCAAAGAGCTCGCCGGGTCGGCGCCGATGATGGTCGAAGCCGCGCGGTGGATCGCCGATCCGCTCGTGCGCAACCGCGGCACGCTTGTCGGCTCGATCTGCCACGCCGACCCTGCAGGCGATTGGGGGTCCGTCCTCCTGGCAATGCACGCGGACGTCGTGGCTCGTTCGCGGTCCGGCGAGCGGGTCATCCACGCCACCGAATTCTTCAAGGGCCCGTTCGAGACCGCCCTTAAGTCGGACGAGGTGGTGACCGAGGTTCGAGTCCCGGTGGGCAAGGGCCGTGGTGGGGGCGCCTATCTCAAGCTCGAGCGCAAGGTCGGAGACTTCGCGACGGTCGCGGTGGCGGTGCACCTGCATCTCGACGGCAACAAGGTCGAGACCGCCGGCATCGGCATGACGGCGGTCGGCCC
>WNGK01011341.1_pt1 | contig 11109 bp, 8 predicted proteins | sample 5400601 | NCBI WGS metagenome assembly WNGK01 (sample SAMN13153376, study PRJNA577476) | soil metagenome | isolation source: 60 cm soil or saprolite under Garry oak tree replicate 1 | place: USA:California | collected 2016-06-15
CGTTTCGGTGCAAAAAGTATCCGCCCACACTCAGTCGGCGTCTGAAAGATCAATGTCGCGATCGCAGCCGTGATTCCAATTGCGATTTGTCCTGTCATCAGCAAAACTCTGCCATAAAAGCTATCGTGCCGTCGGAGGACCTTCGTTCATCTTAGTGCGGCCACTTGCCAGCGCGATGTCATTCCTGAAGATCACGCCTTCCTTCATCACGAAGAAAACCTTGGAAGTCTGGCGGATATCCTGTGTTGGATCGCCGGGCATGGCGACGATGTCGGCGAATTTTCCGGGTTCGAGCGTACCAATCCGATTTTGCAAACCCAAAAGCCCTGCATTTACTGAAGTGCCCGCACGTAGGGCGTCGATCGGTTTCATGCCGAAAGCAACTAAGATTGAGAACTCCTCGGGATTGTTTCCGTGGGGAGACACTCCAGCGTCGGTACCCATGCCGATCCGGACCCCCTTCGCCAAGGCCCTTTTCACGACCTGCTCGCTCGACTCAAGCGCCGCCTTGCCTCTTCCGTTCTCCGTCTGCGGATTTGTTTCCCTATCTAACCTGTCTCGCGTAACTCGTGTAACAAGCGTAGGGATTAACACTGTGCCGCGTGTCTTCATCATATCCAGAGCTTCTTCGTCGAGAAAAGTGCCATGTTCAATAGAATCGATGCCTGCCCGAATGGCTCTCTTCGCAGCCTCTGCTCCATGGGCGTGAGCGGCCGTTTTCCTTCGCAGCACATGGGCCTCGTCGACGATCGCATTCAACTCTTCTTGTGTGAGGTACGGTATTTCAGCGTCGACTGAAAGCGCGCCACCACTGACGCACACTTTAATTACGTCCGCACCGTACTTCACGTTCAACCGCACAGCCCGCCGTCCCTCCTCCGGACCATTGATGACACCATCCTCTGGGCCGGTTTCGCGCCCAAAGACTCCGGATCGGTAGCCATTTTGAATGTCGCATTGGCCTCCACTAGCCGCGATGGCATGAACCGAAACCAGCATTCGCGGACCGGCAATGGCTCCCGCACGAACGGCATTGCGCAATCCGACGTCAATGAAATCACGCGAATTCAGGTCTCTTGTGGTCGTGACGCCTGCCATAAGAGTTTTGCGGAGGTTTTCTGTAGCGAGTAGCGCCCGTTCAGGTATTGTCTTTTGCAAAAAATCCAGGGAGCGCTGGCGCAGGTCACCGTTGAAGGTTAGCTCAGAGAGATGAGTATGCGCGTCAATGAAACCCGGAGATAGAGTGGTGTCTCCGAAATCGATAACCTGCGCTCCGGTAGGAATGGATGCATTTGGTCCAGTCGCAATAATCGTGGAGCCACTCACGACGAGTACGCCTGGAGAGTTCATTCGATTACCGTCAAACAGGTGGGCAGCTTTTGCAACCGACGGACGATATCACTACCATTTCGAGTGATCAAGTTGACGTAATACCGATATCTCGTAGAAGTGACTTCAACTCCCGAGAAGTCGCTAGCGTTGATCGGAAGTCCGAGGCGAGACATGTAGAGGTAAAAGCCGGATGCATATTGCCGAGGACTCTCGATAAAGCGACTTGAAGGAGGCCGCTGCCGTTTGCGGCGGACGCGGTGGGCTATGGAGAAAGTAAGGAAGCGGTCTGATATTGAGCTGAGAGTGGGTTCTCGAATGCGCAAAGCCGGCCTTGGTCAGTGGATCGTGAGAGGGAATGGCGAAATTCAGGGAGGAATTGTTGGAACTGTCGGTTCGACTTGGACGGGATTCGAAGGAGTGGACACACGTCGACGTGGACGTGCGGGCGCACATCGTGAAGTTGAGGATTTTTCTGAGCCTGCAATCAGGCGTAGCTCCTAATCAACTTTCGAATAGGAGCCCGGCTATTTCGTCCGCATCAGTAATCGCTTCATATTGATCCTTGTCGTTTAGTGGAACAACCACTCTCAGGGTCACAACTTGAATCCGCATTTCATCTGCCCTTGGTAATTGCGATCGCTCGACCAAGCAACGAAGTAATGAAATTTGAAAAGCTCAATTCGGGACTCGGCTCACGGTACGCACCCTTTGGTCCTTTCTTGGAATCAGAGAGTAAGAAGCACGTCGCATCGTAGAGCCGCTCGCGTACGAGCTTGGTAAGGAGCACTTCGTAACGCTTTACGTAGGAAGCGTTTTTAAATTCTGGAAAGACTTTGAAATACGGCTCCCATGATCGGACCGGCCTAGTCGACGTTACTGTTTCCTCCAGCATCATCAAATATCCGAGCCAAGGCCGTTCTGATGGCTTGAAAGCGCCTTCCCGAAAGGCAGCCCAAAGATCGGTCGCGCTACCGATAGCTTCTTCCGTCCGATTGTTGAAGTTATTTCCGAAAGACGGGCCGATCTGAGATTTAAATTCAATGCCGGCCAACAATTTTCCCTCCGCGATTACCAACAGATCCCATTTTTTCTCAGAGCGAAACCAGCCAGGAAGCTCCATTCGTGAAGAAGTTAAAACGTGCGCCTGCGGAACACCGTTCGTGTGAAGTATATCGCTTACCAGACTGAAGAAGCCGTTCATCTGCGCCCCGCCCGTAACGGCAGAACGAGCTCCGCATCACGGGTGCCGCCCCCTGCTCCTTGCCTGCGTGACTGCGCTTCCCGTGTTGACCAGAAATAGCGAACGGCTTCTCTAACTTTCGTATCCAGTTGGGCCGGATCCAAGGTCATGTACTGTTGGCGAGATGACGCTTGTGAATTGTAGTTTCCCCAAATAGCAAGCCTGTCTCAGTCCGAATCCGCTTATCTGCATAATCGAAGTAATGTGGATCGATCTCCACTCCTATGCTGTTTCTACCCGATTTGGCGGCAGCTAACGTTGTGCTCCCTGTCCCCATAAAGGGATCAAGGACAGTATCCCCAACAAAGCTGAACATGCGAATGAGGCGGTCGGCCAGTTCCAGTGGAAATGGAGCTGGATGATTTCTTGTCGACGCACCTGTCACGCCGTTCCAAATCTGTTGAAACCATTTCTTGTGATCTTCTGCCCCGATGACGCTGAGAATTCTTGTGGCCACGTCCGGTGTTCGATATCCGCCCGGTTTGCGTTCCATAAGGATGAATTCAATATCATTCTTGATCACAGCGTTTGGCTCATATGGCTTTCCAAGGAAACTGGAACCGTTCTCAACCTCATAGACAGCGTTGGAGATTTTGTGCCAGATGATCGGCGCAAGATTGTCGAAACCAATAACACGACAATGCTCTTGGATCGATGCATGGAGGGGAACTACCGTGTGCCTTCCACCGTTTTTTCTCCGTGACAAACAAACATCACCGACGACACAGATCAATCGTCCGCCCGGAACCAACGCCCTGAAACAGTACTCCCAAACTTTGTCGAGCTCTGAAAGAAAGGTTTGGTAGTCACTGACATGGCCAAGTTGTCCTCTGGAATCCCGATATTCTTTCAATGTCCAATAGGGCGGCGAGGTCAAGATCAGATGTACCGACTCCGCACCAAGGGCAGACATCGAGCGTGCGTCGCCTAAATACAAGGTGTGCGTTGTCGGAACACGCTGGACAGCTTCATGGATCAACCGAACAAGTCTCTCGTCTTTCGCAATGTTTGGAATATCCGTTTGCGGATTGGTGATCGGTGGCAGATCGATCGGAAGATGAGGTGCAAGATTTCCGAGGGTTTTGTCCCCAAGTTGGTTTATTTGTTTTTCAACCGTGAAGCTCATACCATTGTTTTCTTCGGCGGGAATTACACCCGCCATATATGAAAGGGCATTTAATTGTATCGGCGAATGTAGGTCAGAGTGGGTCCCCGGATTTTTTCCGTCGGCCCGATGAACTGAGATCTAATTCATTCTTAAGGAAAATATGCTATCCGTCAAATGCCCAAGGCTCTATACCCGCTTGATTTCAGGGGAAATCATTTATCGACGGTGTCTCTTTACAAAGCGGCCCCGATTTCGCGTTTTCGGTCATAAGGTCCCTTTCGTTTCTGAGTAAGAGGAGGTTTTCATTCACGTTTGAGCCTGAGGATCAAGTACCAAACAACAATTATGTTCACTCCAATGACGATCGTCTTGTTCACGTTGAACTGCTTAACAAGTTCCCACAGTTCCAGCGGTATGAATGACCCTGTGACGATCACCGAGAAATATTTCGCCCAGCGCTTTCCTAGCAGGAGACCGGAACCCTCGGTCAGCAACAGCCCTGCGTAGAAAAACGCTCCAACGCTGAGTCGTTTCAGTTGGCGCTCATTGACGATAGAGGCTTTAATTAGCAAGTCGTGGATATGACGGTTATCTGGATCTACATGCAGTACGTTGATCCAGTGAATAACAAGGTCAGCGACATCCTTGTGCAGCAACTTCAGCAGACCAACGCCGGAAGCGAGCAACAGAACGCCTTTGAAGATTTTGAAAATCCCGATCAGCCAAACGCCCCGATCCGTGGCCATGAATCCGAAGATACGATAAGTCGGTATCTAAACACACGTTTCGCGTTAATGCGACGGTTGCTCACCCTGATGTCGAGCGTTTTGGAATTACGCAGTAGATAATCGCTTAATATCTATTGTGCGGAGCCCAACACACATGGCCGATGCAGTGATTGCCGATCGCGTGCAGTTCGCATTCACCGTGATGTTTCATTACATCTTTCCGATCCTGACCATGGGGCTGGGATTTTTCATCGCCGTCCTTTCGACGATGGGCCTCGTCACGCAACGCGAGCACTACGGCACAGCCGCTGATTTTTGGGCCCAGATTTTTGCCATCAACTTCGCTATAGGTGTAGTCACCGGAATTCCACTGGAGTTTGAATTCGGCATGAATTGGAGCCGCTTCTCCGCGTACGGTGGCGGTGTGTTCGGTCAGACGTTGCCGTTGGAGGGGGTCTACGCGTTTTTTCTCGAGTCGGGATTTCTCGGTCTATTCCTTTTCGGACGACGGCGCGTCAGTCGAGTCTTGCACTGGTTGGCCGGAGTCGGCGTTTCAGCGGGATCACTATTGTCCGGATACTTCATCGTCGCGACAGACGCGTGGATGCAACATCCCGTCGGCTACGCGATCGATACGGCGAACGCAACGTTGCGCCTGGAATCGTTCTGGGCCGTCATGTTGAATCCATATGCGATATGGCAGTACTTCCACACGATCAACGGTGCGCTGCTCGCGGCGGCTTACGTCATCGCGGGTATCGGCGCGTTTTACTTGCTGTCGGGTCGGCATCAAGATTTCGCCCGTCTCTCGGTGACGCTTGGAGTCATGGCGGGAGCGATCTTCGCGGTAACGCAACTTTTCCCGACAGGGGATCTGAACACGCGGAATGTCGTCACGTACCAGCCGATCAAGCTGGCCACAATGGAGGGATTGTTTGAAACCGAGAAGGGAGCACCAATCGCCATCATTGGAATGCCCGATACCGAACAACGTGAGCTGATCGATCCGATCTACGTTCCGGATTTTTTGAGCTACCTGGCGTACGGCGATTTCCGCGCGACCGTCAACGGGCTCAATTCGTATCCAAAGGAACTCTGGCCTCCCATCGAATTGACCTACTACTGCTACCACATCATGGTTGGACTGGGGACGATCTTCATCGCGCAAATGATCGTCGGTGTTATCCTGCTCTGCGCTGGGCGTCTTCATCGCTCCCGCTGGTTCCTGTGGACGCTGATGATGGCGGTGCCGTTTCCATTCATCGCGAACGAAGCGGGATGGGTTGTGGCAGAGGTTGGACGACAGCCCTGGCTCGTTTACGGCTTGCTCAAAACATCGGACGGCGCATCGCCGAACGTCGCTGCGGGAGAAACGATCTTCACAACGCTGGGCTTCGCCGGAATTTATGCGATGCTGAGCCTGCTCTTTGTCTTTCTGGTGGGACGCACCATTGATTCCGGGCCACAGGAAACAGGGCGAACAACCCAATGAACATCGTTTGGTACTGGACACTCGCGGCAATGCTGACGGCGTATGCGGTCCTCGACGGCTTTGACCTGGGGGTAGGAGCTGTTCATCGTTGGATCACCCGAAGTGAGCACGATCGTCGTGTCGCATTGAATGCTATCGGTCCCATCTGGAATGCGAACGAAGTCTGGCTCATCGCCGCTGGTGGAATGATGGTCCCGACGTTCCCGCGTCTGTATGCTGCCAGCTTTAGCGGGTTTTACCTCGCGCTGATGTTGGTCCTTTGGCTGCTCATCTTGCGCGGCATCTCGATCGAATTTCGAGGACAGATCGATAACCCGCTCTGGAAGAACCTGTGGGATACCGGATTCTGCATTGCCAGTCTGCTGCTTACGATTCTGTTGGGAGTAGCTCTCGGAAATGTGGTGCGCGGTTTACCAATTGGACAGGACGGATATTTTCAAGGCACCTTTGCGCTGCTCCTCAATCCTTATTCGCTTTTTACGGGAATGCTGAGCGTCGCTGTGCTGGCGTGGCACGGCGTCAATTACTTGAGATTGAAAGTTGAAGGCGAGCTATCCCGGCGTGCCCAAAGATGGTCTCGGATACTTGCTCCGGTGGCGACCGTGACTGTCGTAGCGGCCACGATCGCAACATTTACGGTTAGACCGGGCAGTGGCTCCAATTTTGCAGCTCACCCCGTCTTGATCATTTTTCCGCTGCTTATAGTGGTGGGCCTTGTCGGGGGTATTCTGAGCCGGGACGAAAACCATGATCGCTTGGCGTTCCGCTCGTCAACGCTTGTCATCATCGCACTCATGGGTTCGGCCGCCTCCACGGTTTATCCGAATCTCCTTACGTCGTCACTCGATCCGGCTTACAGCCTCAACGCTGACAACGCCGCATCGTCGCCTTCCGCCCTGCGCGCGTCGTTCATCGCGAATATCGTCGGCATGATTGGCGTCATCATTTACACAGCATACGTTCACAGAACGTTCCGCGGCAAGGTTCGCCTGGGCGACCATGGCTACTGAGTAAATGTATGCCGGCCTTGTGCCGCTGTTCGATGACGGCCGCTACAGGTCTGTTTGACTGCTTGCCGGTGCGGTAGTACTATGCGGCACCTTCTAAACCTTCAGTCCAAAAACAAATTGTTTCAGACGTCCCAAGGTGCGAATGGAGGAGAGTCATGAAAAGACTGGTTGCGGCAACACTGCTGCCGTGCTCTGTTTTTGTCTCGATCGCTTTTGCGCAAACAACGAATGCCACACTTGGGGGAACCGTAGCCGACGCCACGCGGGCTTTGATACCCGGCGTGACGATCACGGCGACAAATACGCAGACGGGAATCGTCAACACGGTCGTCACCAACGAAACGGGCGCCTACCAGTTCGCGTCCCTTCAGACCGGAACTTATAAAGTCACCGCGGAGCTGCCGGGTTTTCAGACGCAGATGTATAACGATGTCACGTTGGGAGTGGCGCAGCAGGTGCGGTTGAACTTCGCGCTGCAGGTCGGGACGCAGGCGCAAAGCGTCGAAGTCAATGTCGCTGCGGATACCTTGATCGCAACGACCTCGTCTTCCGTCGGCGCTGTACTTCCCGAATACAAGTTGCGCGATCTGCCGCTTTCGACGCGTAATGCGCTCGATCTGGTTGCAACTACGGCGGGAACGCAGGGAGGCAGCTTTGCCGGAGCCAGAACCGTTTCGGTCAACACGGTTCGGGACGGCGTGCCGGTCAGCGACGGACGCTACGATGTCGGCGTTTCGGCCTCTACGTACGTGAGTCCGGATCTCGTCGAGGAAGTCCGCGTCATAGTCGCGCCGGCCGATGCGGAGATGGGACGCGGCTCCGGTCAGGTTCAAATGGTCACGCGGTCGGGAACGAATCAGTTTCGCGGCAGTGCCTTCTGGACCAACCGAAACTCGGCGCTGAGCGCCAACTCGTGGGGGAACAACTTCAACGGGGCCGACAAGGATTACAAGAACGGGAATCAGTTTGGAGCGCGCGTCGGCGGACCCATCATCAAAAACAAGACCTTCTTCTTCTTCCTTTTCGACGGGCAGCGTTATGTTACGAAACAGCAATTTACCGGCGCTGTGCTCACGCGAGAGGCGCGGCAGGGTCTCTTTAGATTTTTCCCAGGCGTCCAAAACGGCAACGTTTTGTCCAACACCCCGACCGTTGACAAAATAGGCAATCCCGTGAAGCCGGTCGGCGCCACGGGAGACATTCAATCGGTCAGCGTGTTTGGCAAGGATTCAAATAGGCTTGGATTGGACCCTTCAGGATGGGTCCGGCGGTTGATTGATCGAATGCCGCTGCCAAACGACTTTACGAATTGCGGACCCGCTTTCAACCCTACCGGCACGGCCGCCCAGCAAACGCTCGCGCCGTCATGTGATGGCTTGAACGTGGCGGGCCATCGCTGGCTCAGGCGAGTTCAGGGTCAAGACACCTCAGTGGGGGACGGCCAGGATACGAATCGAGACCAGTACAACGTCCGTATCGATCATAACTTCAATTCGAACCACAAACTGACGTTTAGCGGGACTAAGGAAAAAGACTGGTCGATGACCACGCAGACGGGCATCGCGAATTGGCCAGGGGGATATGACGGTTCGGTAAAGCGGGATCCGATTTTCTATTCTGCCTCGCTGGTTTCGACACTGACGCCCACCATCTTGAATGAATTTCGCTTCGGAAGCCGCAGAAATAAACATTTCACCTGGAATGCCATTCAGCGGCCCGATGCGATCGGCGACGAGGCCCGGAAGAACCTTCCCAGCAAGAATGGAGAACTGTTCTTCCCTACACACATCCTGTTTGCGGACAACTTCGTCCAGGCAGGTCAGACCCGTGGACAGACCAGCCCCGTGTTCACATTTACGGACAGCCTGAGTTGGACTCAAGGCAAACACGCGTTCAAGACCGGTGCTGAAGTGCGCTTCACATCATCACGCGGTTACAACTTTGGAGATGATCCGAAATTGCTATTCGCCACGGTTACCATCCAGGCCGGAGGCGTTGCCGTGCAAGGACTCAACAATATTTCAGGCCTGACGGGCCGCAACGTCACGACAGCGGAGCAACTGCTGCTCGACCTCTCCGGTTCGGTTTCCAACGTCCAACGCACCTTCTACATCCAGAAGCCGACCGATCAGCAGTTTACTGGATTTGTCCAAACCCCCAGGGACTATCATCAGAATGAGTGGGGCGCGTTTTTCAAAGACGACTGGAAGATCCGTCCTGCCCTCACCCTCGATGTCGGTCTCCGATACGATTTCTACGGTGTGCCCTGGGAAAAGAGTGGTCTGCAGGCGTTTCCAGTCGGCGGTAACAAAGGAATGTTTGGAATTTCGGGCAAGGACCTCAGCGCGTTGTGGAATCCATATGCAAGCGGTGGCTCGTTGACGACACTTGCGTTCACCGGCAAGAATTCACCGAATCCAAAAAGCAAATGGTACAACAACGACTGGAACAACTTTGCTCCTGCCGTCGGTTTCAGCTGGTCACTGCCGTGGTGGGGAAAGGACAAGACGATACTGCGCGCAGGTTACGGGATGAGCTATCCGGGCTCGGCCAACTTCAATGCGGCTTGGAATTTCACCAATCCCTCATCTCAGAGCATTGCCCAGAATTTGACGAGGCTGGGATTGGGAGCTCAGTACTTCAATTTAACAAACATTCCTCTTCCCGTGCCTCAGCCGACCGATGCACCTCTCGCCGTAGAACCCTTAACGCAACGTACTGCGACCCTGCGCGCATCGGACGAAAATCGAGTGACCCCCTACATTCAGAACTGGAACCTGGAAATCCAACGTTCGCTGAGGTCGAACCTAACCCTGGAGGCTCGCTACATCGGCAGCAAAGGTACGAAACTCCTCGGCGGAATTCCTCTCAATGACGTGAACATTTTCGAAAACGGAATTCTCGAAGCATTCAACATTACGCGACAGGGCGGTAATGCAAAGTTGTTCGATCAGATGTTGAGTGGAATAACACTTAATCAAGGAACAAACGCCACGTTGGGACAAGGCGTAATCAACGGGACAACGTTGACAGGATCGGCGGCGTTGCGAGCGAATTCGTTATCGCGAGCATTTATCGCGGACGGGGACGTCGGTCAACTCGCGAACTTCCTGAATACGTCCACAACCGTTACCGGTCAGGCCGGCGGTCTTCTCCGAAATAGCAAGTTGTTTCCGGAAAATTTCATTGTGGTCAATCCGCAGTTCTTGTCCGTGAGATTGGATACCAACCCGGGCAATTCTACGTACCATGCGATGAGCCTGCAGGTCACCAAACGTCTGTCGAGCGGCTTCACGAATCAGACGTCGTATACCTGGAGCAAGACCTTGGGTGAAAACACTGATGACGGGAACACAATGTATCTGAATCCCAGACAACGCGCGCTCAACAAAACCCTCGTGGAGTTCCATCGTACGCATTCCATCCGCAGCAACGGGACATACGAGTTGCCCGCGGCTGGTTGAACAATGGCAGTTGGGAGGAATTTTCAGTTGGACCTCGGGAGCCCCGCTGACCATCACGGCCAGCACCTCGTCGTTTACACAAAATGTTATCGGCACGCCGATCCTGGTGGGGAATTTTCCGAAAAACATCGGGAAGGTCACACCAGGGACAGATGGCGCAACGTATTTCCCCGGCCTGCAGCAGGTCACCGATCCGGCCATTGGCATTCTAACGAAGGACCAGGGACTCGACACTCGTTTCACGAACCGTGCGATTGCCGATGTCCAGGGGAACTTGATTCTGGTCAACCCGGTCCCTGGACAACTCGGCACTCTTGGACGTGCCTGGATCGAAGGTCCGTCACATGTCGGACTCGACCTCAACCTAGTCAAGCGAATACGGATTGCGGAAAGCAAAGTGTTTGAAGTGCGTATCGACGCCGTGAACATCCTGAACACGCCGCGATGGAGCGATCCGATTTCGTTGGATATCAACAATCCAAACTTCGGCAGGATGACGGCATCCGATCCAACCGGCTCGTTTCAGCAGTCCGACACCGTCACCGGTGCGAGGACATTCACTATCAATGCTCGCCTGAATTTCTGAGGCACACCACCAAGACGGGCGGTCATCGGCCGCCCGGCTCGGCGCTTGCGATGTACGGGTTCACAGGGAACGGCTTCGGCCAGGACAAATCGACGTCGTACTTCGGCCCCACCCTGCGCGTGCGATAAACGCGGACAAAGGATCCCGGT
>WNGK01008711.1_pt1 | contig 11108 bp, 7 predicted proteins | sample 5400601 | NCBI WGS metagenome assembly WNGK01 (sample SAMN13153376, study PRJNA577476) | soil metagenome | isolation source: 60 cm soil or saprolite under Garry oak tree replicate 1 | place: USA:California | collected 2016-06-15
TTTCTAACGCCGCTAGTTGCGCCTCGATTTCCTCCTGCGCTTTGCGTTTGCGGATGACTTCGTCGCGATAACGCCGCAAAAAGTAATCGATCGTCTCGACGCGAATCTTGATCGAGCCCGAGGGCTTGTTCTCGTCCAAATCCTTGAAGCAGAAGTATGGCGTGCCGGACTGCTCGATGATTCCCTCAATCACGCCATAAATGGGCGCATCGTGCCCACACTTGAAGCTGGAAACTTCCAGTGCCACCAGATTGGGATGCCGCGCCGTAAACTTTGCTGCCCACACCTTGTGATTCGTGCTGCACGAATACGAATTCTTCCAGGCATCGCCGATGTCCAGCGGATGACTGATCACCCCGGCGCGCACCTCGTCGCCGAACAGGCGCTCCAGCATGTCCTCATCCATTGGCAGAGTGTTCTGCGAGAAGATGGGATAACCCAGCTTCTGAAACTCTTCCATGATCTCGTGATTCAGTCCGGGATCGTGGTGATACGGTCGACCCAGCATCACGATGCCGATGCGGTCCTCACGCTCAAGTTGATCGAGAACCTCGCGCGCCTTGCGGCGGATGCTGCTTTCGTAGTCGGCCAGCGCTTTGTATCCAACCTCAACTGCGCAATCATTCTCTTCTTGTGACAGTCCAAGGATCGGCTGCCACGCCTGCAGCATCTGGTGAGCGAACAGCTTGCGATCGGCAAAGTTGAGCACCGGATCTAAGTACTTGACGTTGTGCTCGGCGAAGACGTCGTTTTCTTTCGTGAAGGCGGCCTTCACCGTCTCTGGCGTTGCCGTCACGGTCGGGCAAGCATTCGCTCCGACAATCTTCACCAGCGGCGAAGTCAGCACGTCGTACATCGGGAAAAAGATGACGTTCAGCGGCTTCTTGCGATGTTTTTCCTGGATCAGGTTGTAGACGTGAGAGATGCCGATCTTGGCAGGGAAGCAGGGATCAATAGCGCCCCGGCTCGCTCCCGCCCGGTAAAGGTCGGAGCTGGTGTAGTCGGAATAAATGATGTTTTCCGGTTGCACGCCCACGCTTTCCAGATATCCGTTGAATAACGGCGCGTATGTATAAATGTTCAGCACGCGAGGAATGCCCACGCGAAGCTTCTTGCGGTTCTCCATGAGCGGAATACGTTCTTTGGCCGACTTGTTCCAGAATTTCGCTGCCGGAATCGGATCGGCGACGCTCTTCGCATTCACGGGCCGGAAGACTTCGTGAGCGGCCATGTCCACGAAGTTGGGATGTTTGTCTTTGATTTCGTCAAGGCCGGCTTTGATGTCCTTCATGTCATTGACATCTTCGACTAGTCCCTTTTCACAGGTTGCGATGATCAACCGCTGTTCTCCATGCATTAAGGGGACCTTGGTCACTTTTTGAATTGGCGCGAAGGCAAGATCGTCTTTGGCCGCGGTTCTGATATCGATAAAAGTGCGCAGGCAATTGTTCTTGCAGAAGTTACAGCGCGTGCTTTCGTTGCGCGTAGTGCGGTACTGAATCTTGCGAACCGCATCCAAGCCGACAAACGTAGTCTGTTGGCCCATGGTCCACAGTCGCAGAGACTCTGCCGCTGCTCCGATCGCACCGGACTCGCCGCAGAACTCGTGCACAATGATCTCGGGCTTCCTGCCGGCAGCGCGAAAGCTGTTATGGATAAAATCCACTTCGGCTTTCACTACTGCCATGTTGTTTTGTGTCCCGCCTTGCAACACAAAGCGAGTGCCTAGCGCGGCCAGATTTGGAATACTCGCCACGTATAGGAACACGTTCTTGGGAAGCACTGCCGCGAGGCCCGCCAGGATTTCTTCGGCTCGCCAGCCCTGGCGCTGGAAGTTCACGATGTCGGACTGCATAAACACCGCGCAGCCGTAGCCGAAAACGGGCATGGACTGGGCTGAGAACGCCAGATCGGCATATTGTTCGACGCCCAGCCCGAATCCTTCCGCAGTGGATTGCAGAAAGTAGCCGTTACCAGCTGAACATTGGGTATTCAGCTTGAAATCCTTCACGCGGCCGTTGTGCAGGATGATGATTTTTATATCCTGCCCGCCGACGTCGACGATGACGTGGGGATCCTCGTAAAACTTAAGCGCCGACTCGGTGTGAGCCACGGTTTCAACCAGCGCCACATCTGCGTGTAGAACGTCTTTCAAAATGTCCTTGGCGTAGCCGGTGGTGGCCACCCCGAGGACCTCGAGTTTGGCATTCTGCGTCTCGACCTGTCCGCGCAGATTCTCGAACATCTCGATTGTGTCCTGGATCGGGTTGCCGTTCGAGAGTTGGTATGCCTTGCACAGGATGTCCCCGTGCTCATCGAGCAGAACCGCCTTGGTGGAAGTAGACCCGCCGTCGATGCCGATAAAGCCTCCGACGGTCTGGCCTTTCTGGAACGTCGCCGGCGCGAACTTCTTCCGGCGATAGACCTCCTTGAATCCGTCGAGTTCTCCTTCTTTCGAAACCAAACCTTTCGCACCGGACTTGGCCTTTTCCTCCTGCCGCCCGAACTCGATGTAGTACACCAGCTTCTCGTAACCCTGATAGCAGCCAACGCAATCCTCTTCGCTCTTGCCGAATTCAATCGCTCCCAGGGCGGCGAAATATTGCGCGTTGTTCGGAACCTTGATGAGGTCTTCCGGCTTCGCCCCGTCGGGGATTGCAACCTTGCGCTCTTTCCACATGCGTGGAATGTTCGCCTGCCAAGCCTCTCGCATACCCTGGATGAAGCTGTTCGGCCCACCGAGCAGGAGAACATGGGGCCGAAGCGTGTGTCCGCGCGTTAGTACGCTCAGGTTCTGCAGCACGATGGCTTCAAAAAGGGAAGCCATGAGCTCATCCGACGGCGTCCCTACTTTTTGCAGGCTATTGATATCCGTCTCGGCGAACACGCCGCACTTGCCAGCTACCTTGTGCAGCTTGATCCCGTGGTAGCCCTGCACCGCCAGCTCGGCGGTGGGAATTTTCAACTTTGCGTTGATCTTGTCGATAACGGCACCGGTACCGCCCGCGCATTTATCGTTCATCGATGGAATTTTCTTCTTGCGCCCGGTCTCGTCGTCGTCCTTGAAGACAATGATCTTCGCGTCTTGTCCGCCCAGCTCAATGACCGAATACACTTCGGGATGGAGTTTCTCGACCGCCAGCGACACCGCCGTGACTTCCTGCACGAACTTCGCGCCAATCTGCTCGGCAATTCCGCCACCACCGGAGCCCGTCATGAACATTCGGGTGTTGTGGCGGTTGATTCCGACCTCCGATTCCATGCGGCGCAGGAATTCCAACGTCTTCTCCGGTTGCTTCGTCTCATGACGCTGGTAGTCTTGCCAGAGAATTTGGTCAGTTGCGGCATCGACCACCGTCGCTTTCACGGTGGTTGAGCCAACGTCCAGGCCGACCAGATACTGGGTGTGATGGTCGTGGGGCTTTTGATAAGGAGCCGCGGCAATCTGAAGTAGCTGAGGCGGCTTGTGATCATTTCCTGCAAGATGGTCGTGCATTCAATCTCTCCGATCAGGTTCCAACGGCAAATAGAGGGACCGGCAGCGGTATACCGCGCTGCCGGTCAGATCGGTTAAGCGGCATTGGGAAGCGCTATTCCGGGCACACGTTCCCGTTTCCAGAAGCGTGTGCTTTTATCCATCCGATCGTTCACATGCAGGATAAACTGCGCTGCCGTGCCCGCGATCCCTTCGCGATGCGGCACGTGGTAGAACGGACGCTGCAGTTCGGGATGCTCGCCGATATACTCGCGGATTTCATCAAGGCTCTTGCCCGTAGACTTCAAGCATTGCTCGAACTCTGTCTTGGCCTTCACCTTTGCTTCGCCGAGGGCCATCTGCACCCGGCTGTGCGCGTTGACCTCGCCCTCACCCGAGGTTTCGATTGGAAGGAAGATCATATCCTTGAACTTGTTCACCACCGCCGACTGCACGCCGTCCGACTGCGACGAAGGCATGCACCCGAACGGTTTCAGTGCCAGCACCATGTGGCAGAGATGGTGAACCGTGTAATACACGTTCTTGCCGACCTCGAGATGGCCTTCTCCACCACGCGCAAATTGGTTGTAGAAAGGATGAGCCATTTCGGCCAGTTCTGTTTGTGGCACCAAGTGATGCGTAATCCCGCCGAGATGCTTGATCGTCCGATGATACAGGCCGTTCCACATCCATTCGCCGATGCCAATCCCCATTAACTTTTTGCGCAATCCCAGATCATTGGCCATGTGCTTCTTTAATTCCCACCATTGCGGATTTCGGTATGGACGATTCGCTGGCCACTTGGCCTTCGCGTGGGCCTTCGCTTGGTACAGCAGGTATGCCACCCAGGTCGCGATCGGCTCCACCAGCACCTGTGCGCCTTCGCGCTCGAGGAATTCGAACATGTGGAAGTTGCCGTCACCCTCTGTAATTTGTGCCCAGAACTCGCCCGTGATCTTAACCACCGGCTTCACCTTGGTGCGGTCGACGTCAATGCTGTCCATCTTTTCCCGAGCGGCGGCCAGAGCATTCAGATAGTCTTTGCCCCGCAGATGCTCGTTCATCTTGCCGAACACATTAAAGGTGTTTCGTAAGATCTTGTTGCTCTTGAACTTCGGCTTGGCCCAGTCCGGTGCCCGCTCTTCGATTTCGAACGAATCCCGATTCTTGAGATCCTCACAGAGCCCATCCACCGTCGCGCGGAACACGCGCTCCGTCTCGCCCTCCTTCACGTCGAACGGACGAATCTGGTGGATCAGGTCGTTGAATACGTCGCCCAGGTGCATGGCATTGAGCATGCCGAATCCGAAGTCGATCGTGAACTTCAATCCGGGTTCTCCGGAGGCGGCCTTGATGCCATCGCTGTCTTTAAAGAGCAGCACACGGAAGCCGTCGAACCCAGCGTTTTTCAGTGCGAAGCGATACTCGGCCTCATACATGCCAAACCGGCACGGACCACAGGAACCCGCCGTGAAGAAGACATAGTTGTCCAGAATGTCCTTGCGCGGAATGCCTTCCTTTTCCAGAAACTGGAGATACTGCACGAGATTTCCAACCGTGAAATAAGTTGGATTGCACTGCCCGTTGTTGCCATACTCCTTGCCGATCTGAAACGCAGGCACGTCCGGCACAGGGAGTTTCTCGCAGCGATATCCACAGCCTTGGAATACCGCGCGAATCAGATCCTCGTGCTTCCAGGTGAAGCCACCAAACAGTATCGTCACACGGCTGCGTTCTTCTGCCGTAAAGGCTCGCTCGACGGGACGGTGGAAGTGGGTTGGTTGGTCAAGTCCGGCAATCTTCCGCAAGCGCATGCGCTCTGCTTCTAAGCGCTGCTTGATCTCCGAGTCGTTCTCAATCTGGACGAAATTCGTCGCCATATGGTTCCTCCGCAGAGTATGGAATTTGAGCGGTGGCTCTAAGCGTGATTGAAGGATAGTGGACTGATCGCCGCTCCGCTCGCAGTCGAGCGACATCCACAGAAGGGAGGAGACAACGGGTTCCGGGGTGCGAGGACATCCCGGTCACTACCGACTTACTATCGAACAGCATCCGAACTCCAAAAAATCGGCTAGGAGGTTCGAAGTCTTACACCGGCGGAACTGCTGCGAGGAAGTCCCGTAGGCGCCGGATTTGGCGAAGAATTGCGATTGGGATGCAGACTGCCCAGAAATCTGTTGCCTAGGCTTTTTCTAAATCCCGCCCACAGACGAACTAACGCTGACGTTATAAATGTTTCTACCAAAACTTCAACATCAATTTCAAGCGTCTCCCGGCAGAAGCCCGTTCGATCCGCGAACGACTCACCCGATCAATCCTCGAAGCTGCGCGCGCCCCTTGGAATTGTTCCTGGAGTTTGTCGACGGGCATTGGCTCCGATAGTCGAAGTCTGGGCAGTTGCGCCTGTTCGACTCGACGATGTGAAAGTGGTCCGCGGCACCGGGTACGTTTGCAATCGACTTGAAACTGCGAACCGAGTTAGAAAACGCCAGCCGAAAGAAATACGAGACCTCGGGCCAGCGTATTTGCCAATTCCCCGAGGCGACTAGCGGCAATCAATCGGAGGAGGCGATTGCGGGGCTCACGCCCTTTCGTGTTCCGCGAGAAGCTGCTAGGATAGTTTTGTGACGACAATTTGTTCAGCTTTTTATTTGCGGTTTCCTCCCGATTAGAAACAATCAGGGGCGCTCTGAGCACATTGGGCGATATATGCAATCCGTGCAAAGCCGATAAATACTGGCGATTGTGCATCTCGTTGATTTGGCAAGTGGGGACGTAGTTCAGTTGGTTAGAACGCTGCCCTGTCACGGCAGAGGCCGCGGGTTCGAGTCCCGTCGTCCCCGCCATTCTTTTGAATGGTTTACGCAGACCCACCAAAAACAATCTGGGTCCATTTGGGTCCAATAAGGTTTCTTCGCGCGGAACCTAGTGGATCAAAGTTGATTTGCTCGCCGATAGCACGCCCCCTGGCAGAATGGCGTCCACCAACTTTCCTTGTGCCAAACGCTTGCTCGTTGCCTGAAGATACTTGTTGGTTACGTGCAAATTCGCGTGGCGCAAGTAGTCCCGGATCATTAGTTGGTGTTCTCCCATCTCTGCAAGCATGGTTCCCACCGTGTGCCGAAATGTGTGCCAGCCCACTCCCGTGATGCCGATCCTCCTGAACGCCGGTTGAATCTTTTTCTTCAACACTGAAGCCAAGTCGAGTGGTTTGCTGCCCCTCAGTCTCTCCGAAGGGAAGACGAAATCGCCCGGCTGGTTGTATAGACTTTGTGACCTCCATTCCAGCAATGCCTGCTTCAAACTCGGATGCATCGGCAATAGCTTTGTCGACGCTTCCGTTTTTGTCCCTTTCAGGTGCCCACCCCGACGCCAGTAGTAGGAATGTTGCAAACTGAAAGTCAAGTTTTCGAACTCGCAGTCCAGCCAGCGCAGTGCCCCAAGTTCCCCTTGACGGATTCCCAAGGCGCCTTCCAAAAACACGAGGAGCTGGTCGCGAAATTCCAGCTGCGCAAGGCCGAGTTTGACTTCTTCTGGTGACAGCACTAAAGGGGACTTCTGACGCTTCGCACTGACGCGCACGCCAGTGCTTGGCCCTCTCTGCCCCCCGGTTCCAACTGGAATTCCGGATGAAATTGGATTGTGGCCACAGAATTCCCAGCGAACGGCATGCGAGAACACTGCCGACATAACACACTTTATCTTGGCTTTGGTCCCGTCCGTAACGTGGGCAGCACGTAGCCAGCGCTCTACCTCGATCGTCTTGATTTCCTCTAAAAGGAGCTTCCCCCATCGTGGCAGAACCCAATTCTTGGCATACACCAGATACGCATCTTGCGTGGATATCGCTTTGAGAGGCAACTCCTCTCGACAGTAGTGCTCCCAAAGAATATTCACGGTTGTTTTCTGCAGGTTCTTCCGCTTGGATTGATTGTTGATTGTTAATCGAAGAGCGTCTGCTGCGGCACACGCCGCTGATTCGTTTGGATATCGTTCCAAACTTCCCAACTGCATTTTGCGTCGGATTGGTTTTCCCGTGATGTCGTTTTCCCACCATCGGTACACCCATACTGCCGGTCCCCTCTTTCGTTTTTCGAGTGTGAGACTTCCTTGTTGATAGCGAGTCCGTCTAAACAAAGTTCCTCCTCTGTTTAAACGGCACTGACAGCCGAGTCCAGAATAGTGCAGCGCCGCGGAACGGTCGAGAGACATTTGCCAGCACGTTGAGCTCCTCAACTGGCGATCTGATCCAGCCATTCATTTAGGGCTGAAACGCGAAATCTCCAGAGTCTGCCGACCTGAACGCCGGGAATGACTCCGCGGCGCGCTTTGTCACGTAGGGTCTTCGGGTGAATCCTCAAAAACTTGGCCGCTTCGGAAACATCCCACAATTGCTCAACTGTCCCAGCTGGATTTCGTGGAGTTCGCTTGCTGTTGTCGGACTTGACTTCCAGGACTCGCAGACCGGTGTGGGTTTGCATTCCGACGTCCGCAGTCGTGTTAGACGCATACGTCCGGTTCTTATATCACGTGGGCGAACAGTCTCTCCCTGAATCGTTCATTAGGATCAACAACCGCCTTCTGGCGGGCGATGCGAAACAAATGTTGAGAAAGTGCAACACGGTTTTCATGCTTGAGGTGCTACTGCAGCGGTACGTCTATCCAAAACCGCTGGAATTGAAGAACAACCCCGAACTTCGCGACGCAGTTCTCGCGTTGCTCGATCTCCTGGTGGAACAAGGTTCCTCTGCTGCATTCCGGATGAGGGATGATTTCGTGACTCCATTGTCAACATGAATTGACGAGCGTGCTGATTCCTTATAAGCCCGAAAAAGAAGGGCGGAGCGCAAATAGCACTCCGCCAGAAACCACTGAATAGACTCAGGCTCGCATCCCGGGAGTCCCAGGCTCAATCGTTTTTTTGTTTCGTTTCGCCACGAACTCCTTGGCCACCGCTCTCTGGAGTTTTTCGGTGTCCACTCGATAGCGTTTGGCGGCGCCCATGAGAACATCGTCGCGACTGGCGGTGGATCGCTGATATGCCGAATCCAGCAGGCTGATTTCGAGAAGGAGCTTACAAAGTTCGGCCTCGTCGTAGGTGGCCACTTGCTGAGCCAGAAGCTCGTGTGCGGACGCGGAGTCCTTCTTGGCCTCTACCTTATGCCGCTTCGCCAGAGCCGGGACTTGGCTGTAGGAGAGGTGGCCTATCAGGCAATGGGAAACCGCCAGCATGTCGGCCTTCTTCAACGGAGCCGATACGCGTTGGAGGACGGTGGCCAAGATCCGATGCCGAGTTGTAATCGCCAGTTTCTCTTTTTCGATCCGCTTCCGTTCTTCTGTCCGTTCCCGCTCGACCTGCTGCGGAGAAGGCGTGTTAGGGTGGTGAACACGACAGGTCGGATCGGCGCAGACTTTGACCAATTGCCCCCGCTTTCCGCCATCGGTGACGATTGCCTCTGTCATCTTGTCGCACGGCTTCTGCACAGGTGGAAGCTTCGTGGTAGCGCCATTCGATTTTGTCTTCTTGATCTCCAACTCCACGTATCGATTGCGCCCCAAGGGAGCGCCCTCACGCGAGTTCCACGCTGACGAAATCTGAACAAGCTGCGGGTTGCTTTCCAGCGTCTTTGACACGTGCGCGTTGACCTTGGCGCGAAAGCATTGGGGATCAGTGCAGGAATCCTTGCGAACATCGGCAAAGAGCAATTTATTGAATCCGGTTCGCTTCGGACAGTTAACGCACGATCCTGCCGCTGAAACAAGCTTCTCGTCTTGCTTGTCGAAGGGAGCGGATGCCAGTTGAAGCAGGACGTTTGTCTCGATCCAGACTGCCAGTTCCCGCACTGGAATTAAGACCTGCGAGTTGCCTTCGCTCGTCCACATGCCGCGAAATGCGGCTGCGAACGCTTCTTGTTGCTGCGAAGAAGGGAGCTTGGCGATCAGCAAAGCATGGCCGGTCGTGATCTGATCTTTCAGGAACCCCTCGGCTACGGGCAGTATGAGGTCAGCGAGGCGAATTCGACCGTAGACGTACGCCTCGCTCTTGCCAGCGCGTGAAGCGATGGTGGCGATGGTGTAGGCAGGTTCTCCGAGTTCCAAGAGCGACTTGAAACCCAGAGCTTCCTCAAACGGATGGATATCCTCCCGTTGCAGATTTTCTACCACCTGCGCCTCAATGGCCTCGGCATCTGTGAGCTTAACGATTCGGACCGGAACGCTTGCGAGTTCTGCAAGTCTGGCGGCTCTCAACCGTCGCGCTCCGGCAACAACCTCGTACTTGCTTTGCTCCAGTTCCCGTACCAGAAGAGGCGCGAGAACACCCTGCGTCTTGAAGCTTGCGGCTTTTTGTGTCGCTCGCCGTTTTGTGCCCGAAGACGGCAACCTCCGTATCGAACTTGGTGATGCCTTCTTTGAAGGGCACATAACGTGTGACGGCGGAACTGCCCTTCGGACGCCGCTATGAAAGCCCGTTGAAGCTGTCGGACACGGCTGAACCTCAATCTCCGGATTGCCCGTCAACCGCTAAGTGTCGCGTCGAGTGGCTGGGCAAGACTGCAGCGCTGAGGATGACCTTCTCAAGCGGGGGCCAAAGAGTGCAATAAAGGCGCCGTGGCGAGCCTATTGCGGAAAGTTCATTTTTGCCAGCAGTTCATGGAAGCGCGGGTCTGAACGAATGGAATCGAACCTTGGGTCTACGCGGAGCCAATACAAGCAGCTGCGGTTTCGATAGGCCTTGTCTAGCCAGTCAAATGCTCGATCCGTTTCGCCCAGTTGCGCATAGACGCCAGCCACTTCATAGGGACAAACATAAGGACTAAGAGCGGTGTGCCAAGCCGGAGCTCTACCCTGACGCTCCCAAATCTCCTGTAACCGCCTCAGAACTCCGTTTGCGTCAGCGCGTCTGCCGGCGCGTGCGTATGCGCTAGCCAAGCTCGTCAGGAGCAACGGGCTACTGTCGACTTTCGTGGCCTTTTCTGCCTCAGTGATGGCGGTGGCGTAATCGCCCTCCTCCGAACGTGCTAGCACTGGGCCTTTTCGAAATACGGGATAGCATCCGTTTGCCGTCCTACCATAGTCAAGTATTGACCGTACATGACGTAAGCGAGCGGATAGCCCGGGTTCAACTCCATCGCCCGCTTGAACTCATGCTCTGCGCCAGCCCAATCCCAGTCGTAAGACAGTTTGATCATTCCTAACGAGGTGTGTGCCTCGGCCAGCGAGTCGTCCAGTTGCAACGCCTTTTCAGCTGCGGCCCTCGCTTTAGTGGTGGCTTCCACCGGGCTTTCGTGCACATCCATCATTTTGTCGATGTAGGCATCGGCCAACCCCGTGTAGAGCAGAGCATTATGGGGATCCTTTGCCAGACCGGATTCGAAGTAATCGATCGCCTTCCGAACATCTTCCAATCCTCCTCGCTCCATGATGTGGCGGCCCTTCAGATAGAGCTCGTACACCTCGGGATCGATCGCGCGCTTGCCGGCTATGCGCTTCTGTTCTTCGGGCGTAACCACAGCATGCACCTGTTGTGCGATCGCCTGCGCTACTTGGCTTTGCAGCGCAAAAACGTCCTTCAACTCGCGCTCGTAGCTTTCCGCCCAGAGATGCTGATCCCTTGCCGCGTCGATCAACTGAA